>Ga0302320_10029784_pt1 | contig 10430 bp, 4 predicted proteins | sample Bog_T0_3_FD_202130 | JGI IMG/M metagenome (GOLD analysis project Ga0302320, IMG submission 202130) | Peat permafrost microbial communities from Stordalen Mire near Abisko, Sweden - Bog_T0_3 | ecosystem: Environmental > Terrestrial > Soil > Wetlands > Peat | place: Sweden: Abisko, Stordalen Mire... | reverse complement strand
CCTTCGGTCAACCACCAATACCTCGCCTTTGTACCCGGCGCGCAACCGCGGGTGGGCGCTGTGAATTGGGCCAATATCAATCACCCGGCGTGGACGGATATCTTCGATTATTTCCTGCCGCAGTCTGGGGTCACAGCCGCACAGGTGCAAGTGGCGTGGGTGGAAGATGTCAACAGCACCCCGAAAGGCACATTCCCTGGCGACATGACTACGCTGCAAGCTAACCTGGAAAGCATCGCGCAAAACATTCATACACTGTTCCCGAACGTCAAGCTGGTTTTCTTTCAGTCGCGGGAGTACGCAGGGTATTCGAATGGTCTGGCTGGCACCGGAAACAACGACCCCGAACCTTACGCCTACGAGTCAGCGTTCGCCGTCAGAGGAATGATTCAGGATCAGATCAATGGCGTCGCCGCTATGAACTACAATCCGGCCAACGGCCCGGTCATGGCTCCCTGGGTGGCCTGGGGGCCTTATACCTGGGCCAACGGCCTGATTGCGCGGGAAGATGGACAGGTATGGCCCTGTCAGAATTTCGAAGCGGATGGAGTTCATACCTCGCAGAGCGGCGGCGGCACCGAGCGAGTTTCCAACATGATGATGAACTTCTTCAAAACCGCCGACGTCACTTCGTCCTGGTTCCTGGCGACCGGGGACAAGTAATAAGTCAAGTAATAAGCGAAGAAACAATCTGAAGTAGTAATCATCGAGCGAAGTAGCAAATTTCGGAGATCATTATGCCTAGGAACCTGCTTACGCTGCAGAAGGTTTTTGTGTCCGCAGCGATTTTTTCTGTCTTGACGCCCGCCGCACTAGCGCAGGGATACGCCGGCACTTTCACCCAGCATAACGATCTCGGCCGTACCGGGCAGAATCTCAACGAAACCACCCTTACGACCACAAATGTCACTGCCAAAACCTTCGGCAAACTGTTCTCTTACCCGGTTGACAATCAGGTCTATGGGCAGCCCTTGTATGTGCCCAACGTCTCCATTCCCGGACAGGGCACGCACAATGTTCTCTATGTAGCCACCGAGGGAGACAGCATTTTTGCCTTCGACGCGGACGGGCTGAGCCCAACGGTATTGTGGTCGCTGAATTTTACCAATCCTGCCGACGGCATTAACGTAATCTCCTGCGCCATCAGCGGGCTGCAATGCAGCGTCTACCCCACCACAGGCATTACCGGAACTCCAGTAATCGACCCGACCGCCAATATTATGTATGTCCTCGTGAGAACGGCTGAGACCACGGGTGCAGTCACCAACTACGTGCAAAGGCTGCACGCCCTCGACATTACAACCGGCGCTGAATTGCTGGGAGGCCCCGTGGTAATAGGGGGTTCAGTGAAGGGCACCGGGTCGGGCAGCGTCCACGGTGTTCTTACCTTCAACACGCTCCACGAGAATAACCGGCCCGGACTTACCTTAGCCAACAATACCGTCTACATCGCTTACGAGGGCAGTGCGCACGGTTGGATCTTCGCCTACGATGCAGCCAGCCTGGCGCAGGTTGGAATTTTCTGCACCACTCCCAACGGCAGCCTCGGCGGAGTCTGGGCCGCCGGCAACGGCCTCCCGGTGGATTCCAATGGATACATTTATGCCGCCACTGGAGATGGCCCCTTCGATGTAAACACCGGCGGCTCCGACTACGGCGATACCCTCATCAAGTTCAGTCCCACTTTGCAGGTGGTCGATTACTTCACTCCCTCGGATCAAGCCTGCCGCGCGCCCATCACCACCGATCTGGATTTGGGATCGGGTGGTCCCATGATTCTGCCTACGCAGGGCGGCACTTATCCCGATCTCATCATTCAAGCGGGAAAAGGCGGCGCGCCCTGCGACTTATTTAACGGAAGTTACGCTGTGCCCATCTATCTCGTGAATCGCGACAGCATGGGCGGCTACAACGCCAACCAGGACTCCGATATCCAGACCATCCAGGGTACGGTGCACGGCTACTGGAGCAATCCCGCGTTTTTTCAGGGACCGGCTGCCTCCTACATTTACTACTCGGGAATCAAGAGCGAAGGCAACGGCGGCGGCGACTATCTGAAGGCCTATACGATCACCAACGGTGTCGTCTCTTCCGCGCCGGTCGCGCAGACCTCGAACGTTTTCCCGATTGGAAGCACCCCGTCCATCTCGGCAAATGGCACGCAGAACGGCCTGTTGTGGGCCATCGAGAGAAAAGACCTGCTTTCGTCCTCCCCGGGAAACCAAACTGCCACCCTCTATGCCTATCCGGCGACCAACGTTGCCCGGACCGCTTACAGCAGCGCACAGACCAAGCAGGACAATGCCGTACGCGATCAAATGGGTTGTGGCAACAAGTTCCAGACCCCGACTGTCGCCAACGGCAAGGTTTACGTCGGAACTGAAAACGAGCTCGATGTCTTTGGATTGCTGGCGAACAAACCGTCCGCTCCCCTGCCCTCGGTATCGGTCCCGTGCTTTACTTTCACGGGCCAGGCCGTTGGCACCACCAGCGCGGCGCAGTCGACCGTCCTCACCAATCTTGGTCCGGGAGCGCTGACCATCAGCGGATTTTCCTTCCAGGGTCTCAATCCCGGCGAATTTTCTCAGACCAACACTTGCGGTGCGTCCATCGCTGTAGGCGCGAGTTGCAAGATCAACATCACCTTCACACCCACCATCGCAACCATTCCGCAGCAAGCTTACCTCCAGATCAGCGATAATGCGGTTGGAGGCGCGCTGACTCTCGAAGTCATCGGCGTCGGAAAGTGAGCGGTTAGGGAGTGAATTCAGACGCAGATCGTCAGGCTGATTTCTGCCCCAAAGGCATTCTTCCAGCTGGCGTGCGGTCTCGTTTTCTGATCTGCCTCGCGCTCGGTGCGATCTCCGCAGCACTTCCTTGCTGGTCGCAGCAATCCGCAAAACCCTCAGCGGACACAATCACGCTCGTCGATGTCACTGCTAGGCTCCGCCTCGCCGTACCCCCAATCGAAAATCCTTCCAGCCCCCAGACTCTGCAAAAGCCAATCCTCGCTGGCGACTACTCCCTCGACTTTGCCCGCCGGGTTTTGCTTCCGGCCATCGGCGGTTCGGTGGCCGCGGGAGATTTGGACGGCAAAGGATTTCCCGATCTCTACGTCGTCGTTCCCGGCGGCTCGAATCATTATTTTCGAAATCTGAAAAACGGCACGTTCGCCGACACCACCGCTAAAGCCGGCGTTTCCGGCACCGGCAGCGACCTCTCCGCCACCTTCGGCGATTACGACCACTCCGGCCACCTCAGCCTCTTCGTTGCCGGCCTGGGAGGTGTGACCGTGTATCACAATAATGGAGACGGTACTTTTAGCGACGTCACTGAGAAAGCCGGAATCAAAAAAATTGCTGGCGAACTGGCCACGTCGGTCACCCTGTTCGACGCCGAGGGCAATGGGAACCCGGATCTGCTGATTACCATTTACACCGATTTGAATTCTCCCCCCAGGAAGAAATCCTTTCTGTTTCCCAACGATTTCGCCAGCACCACGAGCCATCTCTACCACAATCAGGGCGACGGAACATTTCGCGAGATCGACGGCGCCGCTGGCCTGGATGACAATCCCGGCCGCACCCGAAAGGCTTTGGCCGCCGATTTCCAACATGACGGCCACCTCGATCTGTTGCTGCTCCGGGACAATAAACCACCTGCCCTCTTCCATAACACCGGACAAGGCAGCTTCGAAGATCAGACCTGGCAGGCGGGCGGTGCGAACTGGAAATATGCCTACGTTGACGGTCAACTCGCAGATTTCAATCACGATGGCAAGCTCGATGTTGCCCTCTGGTCCACAGTGGGAAACGAAGTGATCCTCAATCAAGGTGGCGGCAAGTTTGAGCAGGACAAAACTTTTCCGATCATATTCGCCGCCAATCGCGCCTTCGGATTTCACGGCGCCACCGCCGATCTCAAGGGAGATCGATACGACGATCTGCTAGTGGTGGATAACAACGGCGACTGGCATTACGTGGCGAATCATCACGGGATTTTCGCCTCGGGTCAAGTCACAGTGCAGGCGGCTGGAACCAAGGGAAACACAAACGCAGAAAAACCAGCGTTTCCTGAGTTATCCTCCCTTGTTCCCGTTAAAACCTCCAGCGGCCTCACCCTCATCGGAGTAAGAACCGACGGACGAGTGATCGCGCTGGAAGTCCTCCGCAGACCGGTGCGCCGGATGTATGGAACCAACTCGAACTCCAGCCCCGCTCAGCCATCCCACTAATTCTCAACCTAAAGTTGTCATTTCGACCGGAGCTAGATTGCCCGTCTTCACGGGCGATCTAGCGAAGTGGAGAGACCTGCTTCGCGTTTGTGGATCGGATCGGTAGTTCAGATTCCCTAACTTGTGTCGTGACTACAAACTTCCAAAGCAGTAGAATTGCGAGTTCGATTCGGCGCACCCAGCTCTAATTATTACTGTTTATTCCGGCGCGCATTGCAACTCCACGATGAGAGGCACAGACATGGCTGAGATTCGAGAACGAAGCAAACCCGCGGTTGAGACCAGCGAAGCCCAAATTGCGGTGCATTGGCGCGAAGAAGAATATTTTTATCCGTCCGCGAAATTTGTCGGCCAGGCGAACCTCTCCGATCCCGCGGTCAACGAACGGTTCAGCGAAAAGAATTTCCCCGAATGCTTTCGCGAATACGCCGACCTGGTGAGTTGGGATCGCTACTGGCACACCACCCTCGACACCAGCGATCCGCCTTTCTGGAAATGGTTTGTAGGCGGTAAGTTGAATGCCTCCTACAACTGCGTCGACCGCCATCTCGACCAATATAAAAATAAAGCCGCCTTGATCTTCGTTCCCGAGCCCGAAGGGGAGGCGGTTGTAACCGTCACCTACCAGGAGTTGTACGTACGCGTGAATGAATTGGCCGCGCTGCTGCGGGATTTTGCCGGCCTTAAGTCCGGCGACCGCGTCACCATTCACATGCCCATGATCCCCGAGCTTCCCATCACGATGCTGGCGTGCGCCCGGCTGGGCGTGGTCCACTCGGTGGTCTTCGGAGGATTCAGCGGCGAGGCTTGCGGGCGCAGAATCGCCGATTCCGGCAGCCGCGTTTTGATCACCGCCGACAGCTATTATCGCGCCGGGAAGCTGATTGACCATAAAGCCAACGCGCAGATCGCCATCGATGTCGCGCAACAGGACGGGCAATCCGTCGAGAAAGTTTTAGTGTGGAAGCGGCATCGCGGACAGTATGGCTCTAAATCGCCAATGGTCGCAGAACGGGATTACTTTCTCGATGAAGAGCTTGCGAAGTTCTACGGAAGAATAATCCCGCCGGTTTCCATGGACGCGGAAGCCCCGCTATTCCTCATGTACACCAGCGGGAGCACGGGAAAGCCGAAAGGCTGCCAGCATCGCACCGGCGGTTATCTCGCCTATGTTACCGGCACCTCCAAATATATTCAGGACATTCATCCCACCGACGTTTATTGGTGCATGGCGGATATCGGCTGGATCACAGGTCACTCCTACATTGTTTACGGTCCGCTCGCGCTGGCTGCGACCAGCGTTCTCTATGAAGGTGTCCCGACCTTTCCCGACCCCGGCAGAGTCTGGCGAATCGCCGAGCGCCTGAACGTCAACATTTTCCACACTTCCCCGACTGCGATTCGCATGCTTCGCAAGTCCGGCCCCGACGAGCCCAAGAAATACAACTATCACTTCAAGCACATGACCACGGTGGGAGAGCCCATTGAACCCGAGGTCTGGCGCTGGTATCACGATACGGTCGGAAAAGGCGAGGCCGTCATCGTGGACACCTGGTGGCAAACCGAAACCGGAGGATTTCTCTGCACCACCAAACCCGCCATCGATCCCATGAAGCCCGGCAGCGCGGGACCGGGCGCGCCCGGAATTTATCCCGCCGTATTCGACGAAAATAACGAAGAGGTCAGCGCTGGGTCAGGAAAAGCAGGCAACATCTGCATCCGCAATCCCTGGCCGGGAATCATGCAGACCATCTGGGGCGACCGCGACCGCTTCGTCGATCAGTATTACAAGAAATATTGCAAAGATCCGAAGAGCAAAGACTGGCGGGACTGGCCGTATTTTGCCGCCGACGGTTCGGTCCTCGCCGCCGACGGCTACCTGCGCATTCTGGGCCGGGTAGACGACGTGATCAACGTCGCCGGTCATCGTCTGGGAACCAAAGAAATCGAATCGGCGTGTCTGACTCTGCCCGAGATCGCCGAGGCCGCGGTGGTTCCGGTGGTCGATGATATCAAAGGCCGCGTGCCCGAGGTTTACATTTCCCTCGCGCCTGGATTCAATCCCAGCCAGGAAATTGTAGATAAAGTCACCAGGACCATCGAAACCATGATTGGCAAGATCGCGCGTCCCAGAAGAGTACTCATCGTTACGGATATGCCGAAAACCCGCTCCGGCAAACTCATGCGCCGCGTTCTGGCTGCGATCTCGAACAACCTGAGCACCGGCGATGTGACTACCCTGGCCAACCCCGATATCGTGGAAACCATCCGCGAAATGGTTCAGGGAAAAGATGCGGTCGCGCTCAAGGACGGTCCCGACGACCTGAAACAGTTTGGAGGCGTGGACTAAGCCTGCGCCGAATTTAAGGCGCGACTTCCGCTCACGCCGGAGAAATAATTCCTCGCTCCTACTTTGGCGGCTGAGCCAGGAACCATGGCGCGGTCGCGTCATCGGTCTTCAAGAAGTTCATCAGCATGTTCGCATCCTGTTCGGAGCCGCCAGTTTTTTCCGAGGGATGCTGGCCATCGCTCTCGAAGTAATAGCAAGGCCATACCAATCCATCGCTGCGCGCAATCAGACCATTCGACCAGATGTAGGGTCCCCATGCCACCCAAGGAGCCATCACTGGACCATTCGCCGGATTGTAGTTCATCGCAGCCACGCCATTGAGTTGATCCTCAATCATCCCCCTCACGGCAAAAGCGGACTGGTAAGCGTACGGTTCTTTATCGCCGCCGTGCGGCAAGCCATTTTCATAGGCACCGTACTCGCGGCTGGTGAAGAATGCCAGTTTCAAGTTCGGAAACTCCGTGTGCATCAGTTGTGCCGCCGTTTCATACTCCGCTTGAAGAGTTGCCATGTCCTGCGGGAAAGAACCGATGGGATTGGCGTCCACGTTTTCCACCCAAGCCGCGACAATCTGCTGCGGCGTAACTCCCGCTTGCGGAATGAAGTAGTTAAACGTATCCACCCACGCGGGGCCGTCGATATTGGCCCAGTCGACTGCCCCAAGCCGGGGTTGCGCTGCAGGAACAAAAACCAGATTCTTGTTGATGGAGGGATCGGCCGCGCCGTTTTGCATGAATTTCTGGAACGTATCGAAGGTCACCGACATCCCCATCGACATCAGGGCAATCTTGCCGTTCGGATCGGGATTCCCGTTGGCGTCCAAGGGCTGAATGGATTGAGCGAATCCCACTCCATCCGAATCATGACTGGCCGGCATCACGTTACTGCCATTCAGGTAAAGGCCGCCTTCAGCGCCTAAATAAGTCCCGGTTCCAAGATCGGTCACGGGAACGATCGGTGTACTCGTCCCCGATATAAGCCAATCAATGTTGTTGCAAATGGCGCCGGTCGGCGCTTCAACCGGCAACGTAACTTGCAAAGTCGTTGTGTTGGAAGCGGAATCCGTCGCGGTCACGCTGAAGGGATAGTTCCCCACCGCCAAAGTTGATGAGACCGGACCCGTGATGGTGCCCGTGCTCGATAAGCTCAATCCCGCTGGCAGGGTCGAGCCGGACGCCAGGCTCCAGGTCACAGTGCCCACTCCATTCAATGACTGAAGCTGCGCCAGATAAGCAGCCCCCTGGGTCACGACCGGGAGCGTCGGAAAATTTGTGATAGCCAGAGACGTCGGCGCCACCGCCGTGGCGTAAAGCGAAACTCCGGTCGGTGGCAGATTATTCGTGGTCACGACAAGAGTTCCGTTATAAGAGCCGGCGAAAGATGGAGAGAAGGTCACCGGCAGTGTGATCGAGCCCCCAGCCTTCAGAGTCTCATTCACCTTGAAACCCGTCACCGCGAAGGGAGGATCCGTATAGACATCGGTGATGGTCACGCCCTTGGTGCCAGTGTTCTTCAAAGTCACGCTCTGTGGCGCACTGGTCGTACCTAAGGGGATGTTGTCAAACGTGATCGAAGAACTACTCCAGCTGGCGGTGGCATCTGCGAGAAAGCCGGTGCCATTGATCGTTACCAAAATCGGGCTGTAGCCCTGCACGTTGAGAGTGAACGTTCCAGTAAAAGTCTGAGGCAGATCCGGAGCGAAGCGGATCTCATAGATCATGTTCTGCCCCTTCGCCAGGCTGAGGGGAGCCCAGCCCCCCAGAAACTTGAACTCTGGCGCCGTAGGCATGGTGAAGCTGTTGACTTGCACCACCGCGCTGCACAGATTAGTGACTTCAACGTCCTGCGTCGTGGTCGTTGTTCCCACCGCAGTCTTCGTGAAATTGATCACGTAGTTTGAGGGGATGATGGCCAGACAACTCTGCGCCACAGCCGAGTTCAGTGCACCGGCAAATACGACAACTAACGCCATACACCGCAAGATGAGCAGGGTACAAACGGATCGAGAGAACATGAGTAAACCCTCAATTGGAGTGATATGCGAACCTGAGCCCCAGGGAATCCCACTCTATGCTTTCGGTGAGGAGGCGCCATCAGCCCGGCGAGGGACGAGCCATGGCAAGTCGTCTTCGAAACAAGTCTCCAAAAAAACGCAACCCGCAAACGCCATTCACCGCAGTACGACGTCGCGGTACGCACTTCCAGCAATGCAGTCTGCCTCCGTCCCTAACGTTTGTCAAGATGCAAGGACTTGCACGGTCGGGTTCTGATTCAGTTGCAGCCCCTCGTCCTAACCCCGCGGATCGACCCTGCTCCGGCAGGTCACCGCTTCGACGGGTCAGCCCAGTCGCAGTGCTTAAGGTCTTTCGACCCCTTGCCCAACGCGGCAGCCCCGTGTACTCTCTCGCGTAAGCAAGGCAAGAACGAGATAGAAGCGCGCCAAGACAGGTAGAGACCGCGTATCTAGACTCCAAGGGTGCGGCAGATTGATTACCATTAACTTGCTGAGATTTCAGCTTCCGAGTTCCGTCTCCCCCCGGTTTTCCTAGCAGCTGCAACAAAATGCAGTTTACTCAGGCGGGCAGTTCCAGTTTTGGCTCGTAAGTCATTTGTTGTGAAGACTTAAACCGTGAAACGTTCACCGGGAGAACGGCGTTGTACGTGCCTTATCCATTAAGCGGAATTCCCCCCACACATTGCTCAAGAGGAACACATGCTCATCCGAAGACTATCGTGGATCGTTCCGGTCGTTGCCCTAAGCAGCCTGGTTTCTGCGGCGCAGAACAACTGCGGCGGATCGCCAGCTTATGGCACCTGCGCGGCGCCATCGGCTCCGGTCCAAGTGTGGTGCGCGGGAAATAACGCTGCCAGCACTTGCCCCGGCGGCACGTCTTGGGTGGGCTTTGATACCACTTCTCCGGCAGCCGGCTCCTGGTCGGATCAGTTTGAGGGTTTGGATGCAGGCAGCATTCTGGCCGCCGGACGCACGCCCGGAGCCCAGGCGGATCCGGTCGGTGCGGTCGGGCCAACGGACGCAAATGGCGTGGGCCAGTATTTACAATTTGCCGATAATTCCGTACAAGCCTTTGATCGATCTACCGGCAACGGCATTTTCGCCAAGAGCCCGAATGGTGAAGTCGCTCCCCAGCAAATTACGACGCTGTTTGAACCCGGCGGTTCATCCTATTGCATCAACCCATCTCTGGATGGTTTCGCCACCTACGATTGGATCAACGGCGCTTTCCTCATCGGGAATATCTTCAAGGCGAACGGAAACTACTATCTCTGCCTCGGCGCAAGCTCAGGGGTCGGTTCCATCCCTGCGAATAACCTGGAGGGCTCTGGCGGCAAGGGATATTGGAATGCCTATGCTTACAACATCAACCCCGCCCTGCCGACGAATGCCGGCGGCATCACTTATTTTCCCGACTACATGCGGTATGGAAATTGGTCCGACGGCTTTTATGTCTCTTGGGATCTGGAAGACCCCAGCCAGAAATATGACATCGTCGGGTTTGAAGTTTGCCGGCTCGACAAGAGCGACATCGAGGCGGGGCTTTCGTCGAATGCGCCGAGTTGCTACACCTATATTCCCAGCTACGCAGTCGGCGCCGCAGGAACCGATAAGACTTTGATTCACACCCTCCTGCCGGCTGACTTTGAAGGCTACAACCCAATTCCCTCCAATACTCTCGGAGAATACTTCCTGGCGCAGGTCAATCCCAGCAATCCGGGCACCAATACCTCATGTTCGGTGGCGCCATGCACGTCGGATCAGCTGGCTTATTGGACTTGGACAGGACTCACGAACGGTAACGGTCCCACTTACATTCTCTTTAAGACTCA
>Ga0302320_10029783_pt1 | contig 10430 bp, 12 predicted proteins | sample Bog_T0_3_FD_202130 | JGI IMG/M metagenome (GOLD analysis project Ga0302320, IMG submission 202130) | Peat permafrost microbial communities from Stordalen Mire near Abisko, Sweden - Bog_T0_3 | ecosystem: Environmental > Terrestrial > Soil > Wetlands > Peat | place: Sweden: Abisko, Stordalen Mire... | reverse complement strand
ATTTCGCCCAACCCGGTGGCGCCATCGGCAAGATCTACGCACTGTATTTTCGCCGCGTGCTCCCCGCCATCGGCCGCCTCCTCTGCGGAAAAGATGGCCCATATCGCTATCTCCCCACCTCCGTCGGCAGCTTTCCCGCGCCTGAAGAAATGCTTGAAATGATGCGAAGCGCAGGATTGAACGAATGCGCCTGGAAGCCGTACACCTTCGGGATCGCCGGCCTGTATACCGGCGCACGGCCTTAGCGACGCAAATAAGATAGCCTAGGAACGCAATGACTTCAGCCGTCTCCAGCCTCGCACAATTTTCCGCTGAGAAACGTCGCGTGGCCCTCCACTCCATGATCGCGGCCGCTGCAATGACGCTTCTGAAGGTCGTGGCCGGCTTGATGTCCGGCTCCTTGGGCGTATTGTCGGACGCTGCCCACTCGGGCCTGGATCTGGTGGGCGTTACCCTTACGTTCTTTTCCGTTAGAGTCAGCGATAAGCCGGCCGACGAAGACCACACCTACGGTCACGGCAAGGTCGAAAACCTTTCGGCATTTGGCGAGGCCATCCTCATGGCTCTCTCCTGCGGATGGATTATCTGGGAAGCGATGCAGCGCATCTTCACCCACACAGTTGAATTGCACCACTCTGTATGGCCCGCGTTGGTACTGATCACTTCAATCGCGGTTGATTTCTGGCGCTCGCGTAAACTGCGCGTCGTCGCTGAAAGAACCGGATCGCCGGCGCTGGCCACCGATGCATTTCACTTCGCGTCCGACATCTGGTCGACCCTTGCCGTGCTCGCAGGCCTCGGCGCAAGCTGGGTGGGCGCACACTACGGAATCGGCTGGCTCCGCTATGCCGACCCGTTTGCTGCGGTTGTGGTTTCGCTCATGATCCTCCGCCTCACCCTGTATCTTGGCCGCGAAACCGTGGCCGTCCTCATGGATCAGGTTCCAGTCGAGACCCGGCGCCGCTTAGTGCGTGAGGTTGAGCAGGTGGAGGGCGTGCAGGCCGTCGAACAGGCGCGAGTGCGGCGTGCCGGAGCCAATTATTTCGCCGACCTTACCCTGGCTTTGCCGCGTCGATTCACCTTTGAGCACACGGGTGAGCTCGTGCGCGCCGCCACTGAGGCCGCCCATCGCGCTCTTCCTGATGCCGACGTCGTCATTCACACCATCCCCCGCGAAGCCCGCGCAGAAAGCGTCTTCGATCGTGTCAGAGCCGTCGCCGCACGTAACAACGTCAGTGTCCATGAGTTGAGTGTGCAATCGCATCACGGTCGCCTTCGCGTGGAACTGCACGTCGAGCTCGACGAGAACATGCGCCTGCGTGAAGCGCACGGATTTGTGAGTAGTATGGAAGCCGAGATCCTGCGCGAGGCGCCGGAAATTGACGCTGTGGTTACGCATATTGAAAGCGAACCCGCCACCATTGAGCAGCCTGAAGAAACTGTAGAAGAAGACCGCAAGATCGAGCTCGCCCTTCGCTCCACCGCCAGCATGTTTCCTGAAATCGTGGACGTGCACGAGATTACGGTAGGCCGCGCTGCCGAACACATTTATCTTTCCTGCCATTGCTCCTTGCCGGACGACCTGACCATGCAGCACGTGCACCTGGTCATAACGGCTCTTGAAGACCGCTTTAAGCTGGAATGCCCTGAAGTGCAGCGGGTAACAATCCATCCAGAGCCTCTGACAGATAACACGCGATAGGGCGCTACAGCATTTCCTATTCTGCTCGTACAGAGAAACGGAGAAGCAGATCGGGTCTTCTTCAAACAAATGGCCACCTTGCTTGTTCTTCTAAGGCCAAGACCAGTATTCAAAATACGATCGAAAGGCGAAGACGAAAATGATTGCCCACTCTGACTGGAAAGACGGCAAACTTTATGAAGGGACGGCAGAGAACGGAAATGTAATTCTGTTCGACGCCGACCCGGCTCACGGCCATGGACCCAGCCCCATGGAAGCGGTCCTTATGGCCCTCTGCGCCTGCACCAGCGTGGATGTCGTCGCCATCCTCCAGAAGAAAAGACAGCCTCTATCAGGCCTCCGCGTTACCGCAAACGCGACGCAGGCCGACGCGCCTCCAAAAGTGTTTACCCACATCCAGCTCATATACACCGTGAAAGGACTGATGAGCCGCAAGGCCGTGGAAGATGCTATCGCACTTTCAAAGAACAAATATTGCTCGGTATCGAAGATGCTTGAGAAGTCAGTAACAATTGATTATGAGATTGTATTTTTGGACGGTGCCACAGAGCCATGAATAGCCGCGCACTGGTCAATTTTTTTCAGGTAGCCTCATTGCTGATGCTGCTTGTAGCTGCTGCGCTTTTGGCAGCCATCACCACCATGCACTTCGCCATTCACGGCGCCGAGGTGCAGGTGCCCACGCTGACCGGAATGACCGTGGCCGACGCGCGCAGCCAGACCGCCGGTCTCGGGCTGAACCTCGATGTTGATAACCGTTACTACTCGGGCGATGTGGCAGCCGGTCACATCCTCACGCAGTCACCTGCCTCCGGCACCATAGTACGGCGCGAGTGGCGGGTGCGCGTAGCGGAGAGTCTCGGGCCGCAGAAAGTGGAAGTGCCGGAGACTGTAGGCCGCGATCAGCGCGTCGCCGCCCTTGCCTTGCGCCGCGTTGGCCTGGAGGTCGGCGTCACTGCACAGTTGTCATACAGTAACACCGCGGAAGGGACGGTAATCGCACAGGACCCGCCGGCTAACGCGCAAGGTATCGCGCGTCCAAGTATCAACCTTCTTGTTGCCGCTGCCGACAACAATGCGCCCGACGGCTTTGTTATGCCAGACCTGTCGGGCTTGCCCGTCGTGAGCGCTCAAGCCGAGTTGACAAGTGTCGGCATTAAGACGGCACCACCCGTATTCGTCCCGGTCTCGGTGCCGCCCTTAGGCAATGGAAACGCGCCTATCAAAGCTCCGGTGAAACCGGGAGCCGTCATCGCGCAACAGCCCATGGCCGGGTTTCGGGTCGATCAAAGTACGTTGGTTAAACTCACCGTGGCGCAGTAAGAGCTTGAAGAAAGAGGCGCAGAGTTGGGATTGAACGAAGACATGGACCGAATCGCTTTGCAGGAAAGTGAACTGCGCTTGCCGCGACTGGACGCGCAGGTGGCCTGGGAGCTAGGCGTGCTTCTGCGGAAGATGGCCGAAGAACGCGGGCTCAGCGTCGTCATCGATGTGCGACGCTTTGGCCAGCCGCTCTTCTATACCGCCCTTGAAGGCACTACGCCCGACAACGTTGAATGGGTGCGCCGCAAGACCAACGTGGTTGCTCGCCTGCATAGCAGCTCGTATGCGGTGGGATTGAAACTCAAGTCAAAGAATGAAAGCCTCACTGAACAGCAAGGCCTTCCCCTGGCCGACTTCGCCACCCAGGGAGGCTCGTTCCCACTGCGCGTTGAAGGCGCCGGCATTGTAGGAAGCGTGACCGTTTCCGGCTTGCCCCAGCGCGCCGATCATGAACTTGTTGTGGAGGCGTTGTGCCTGATACTGGGCCGCGATTATGCAAGACTGCGCCTGCCTGCAGAGTAAGAACTCGATCGCGATCGAATCCATGTCGCACAACAAGCAACTCGGAATTTCTCTTCAAGACTTCTTCTCAATCAACGCAATAAAAAATCCATCCGTATGGAACGCACCCGGCAGCAGACGCAGCGCACCGTCGCTCGTAATGCTCTGCTGCAACCGCTCTGCGCCGCTGCTCGTCAAAATCCCTTCAGTGGCCAATCCTTTGATCCGGCTTTCGAGTGACAACGCTCGAGCGTTCGGAGTTTCCGCCAGCACCGCGACGACCACCTCTTCGTTCTCCTCAGGCTCCAAAGAACATGTGGAATAAATAACGGCGCCGCCAGGTCGAACAGCACGAATTGCCGCCGAAAGAATCGCTCGCTGTCGCTCCGCCTGGCGGGGCAAGTCCTCCGCTCGAAATCGATGACGAATCTCCGGATTGCGGCCCAGCGTCCCCGTACCACTGCAGGGAACATCCGCTAGCGCCACGTCGAACCTCGCCTCCTCGGTAGACTCTGTTATATCGCCCAGCCGGCATTCAATCCGATCTCCGAAACCGGCAATCCGCTTGCGCAACTGCTCAACGCGCGGTTCACTGGACTCGTATGCAAGCACGGGCGCCTGCGGATTGCGCTCGGCCAGGATGAGCGTCTTCCCGCCGGGCGCAGCACAACAATCCAGAATCGCACCTGGGTTTCCCTGCGCCGCAATCTCCGCAACCAGCTGCGACCCTTCATCCTGAATTCGTATTCGTCCTTCCTGAAACTCCGCTGTCGATGTGACATCGCCCGAGGTCACCGTGCGAGCAGCACTGACGAGTTCGTTCTGAATAACCTCAATTCCTGCCGCCGTTAGTTTCTTTTCCGCCCCTGAGTCGACGACGCGAATTGTGTGCGCAGGCTGTCGCTGTCCGTGTTCGCAAATCGCGCGCGTCGCATCCACCCCGTAGTGGCTCATCCATCGTTCCGCCATCCATGCCGGATGCGCATGAGACAGAGCCAGGTCCATCGCGCTTTCTTCCAATAAATCAGCGCGGAAAACCGCTACCTTGCGCAGCACCGCGTTCACCATGCTCGAAGCAAATTTGTGTCCCGCCTGCTTGGCGAGTTCAACGCTCTCATCAATCGCCGCTCTAGCCGGAATCCGGTCCATGTGAAGAATCTGAAATGCTCCTAGCCGCAGGGCGATTCGAATTTCCTCATCGAGTTTGGCCCCCGGCCGCTTGAGAAGAGACTGCAACGCATGATCAATGCGAATCTGCCAGCGCAAAACTCCTAGCACCAGCGCGGTTGCCAGGTGACGGTCCGCGGTCGACAGAGCATTCACGACATTGCCACGCAACAAATCGTCGGAGTGCGCAGTGCCGCGCTCGACTGCCATAAGAATCTGGAATGCCGCCTTGCGAGCGGGAGAAACGGCTGACATGCCTTTCAACCTAACCGCGCATGCGTGCCATGCGCAGCGTTACCGCGCAGGAACTCAGCAGCCGACAGCCGCTTCCTGCCTTCGAGTTGAATCTCGAGCAACTCCAGCCACGTATCTTCCGCACAGCAGACAAAAAGTCTCTGCCCCTCCGTGCGAATTTCGCCCGGCATCGCGCCGCCCGAATCTGCAATATCCACATTCGCGTGCGTTACATCCATGCGATGCACAATCAGCTTTTTTCCATCAAGTACGGTGAAGGCCCCCGGCCACGGCTGAAAACCGCGCCATCGGTTCTTGATTTCCATCGCCGTCCGCTTCGCAAACTCCATCCGGCCATCTTCACGGTCGAGCAGCGGCGCGAATGTCGCGAAGGCATGATTCTGCGGCTCCGGCACAATCGTCCTATCGGCGAGCCCCACCAGCGTCTTCACCATCAGCGGCGCACCTGCGCGAGCCAGAACATCGAAAAGCTCCACTGCCGTTTGTTCCGGCTCAATCGCCACCGTTTGCTGCAGCAGAATCGGTCCGGTGTCCAATCCCTCTTCCAGCAGCATCGTGGTATTCCCTGTGAACGCATCGCCCATGGCCACGGCCCACTGAATCGGCGCTGCGCCCCGATACTTCGGAAGCAATGACCCGTGCAAATTGATGCAGCCGAAGCGTGGCAACGTAAGCATCCACGGCGGAATGATGCGCCCATACGCCACCACCACAATGGCTTCAGGAGCGATCGCTTCCAATTGCGCGCGAAATTCTGGATTGTTGCGAATCTTTTCCGGCTGAGTCACCGCGATTCCGGCAGCAAGACCAGCTAGCTTCACGGGCGGCGCCGTGAGTTCCTGTCTGCGTCCAACCGGTCGATCCGGTTGTGAGACCACCAGCGAAATTTCATGACCGGCTGCCAGCAGCGCTTCAAGAGTCGGCACAGCAAACGAAGGCGTCCCGCAGAAAACCAACTTAGCGGGCTTTGCCATGGGCTTCATGAAAGGCGCGTCTACCACTCGCCGGCGCGCTGCATCTTGCGAATCTTCCGCAGGTTTAAATCGCGCTTCAATGCGCTCATGCGAAAGATGAACAGCATGCCGTCCAGATGGTCGATCTCGTGCTGCATGCACCGCGAAAGTAAATCTTCGCCATCCATCTCAAACCACTTCCCATGCACGTCCTGCGCGCGGATGCGGATCTTCGCGGACCGCACTACCTTCTCGCGTATATCCGGAAAACTCAAGCATCCTTCCTCCTCGTACAGTTTGCCCTCGCAAAAAATGATTTCAGGATTGATGAGCACCAGCTTGTCTTTTGGATTCTTGCCCATGCTGAGGTCGATAACCGTCAGGCGTTTTGACACGCCCACTTGCGGCGCGGCCAGTCCGATGCCCTGAGAAGCATATGTGGTCTCGAACATGTCGGCCACCAGCTTGCGTAGCTCGGCGTCGAATTCAGTTACCGGCTCGCCGGGCTGCGAGAGCACCGGCTCCGGATATTTCACGATGTTGAGAATCATTTCCTGTGTTACAAGCTCCGTATCTGTGGGTCAAAAACCCCTTATTTGTTCGATGTAGCCGGCGAAGTTTCGTTGCATTTCCAGGGCGGAGTCACCGCCGAACTTCTGCTGCGCAAGCCCCGCGATAGTAAGAGCAACCATCGCTTCGGCCGCGACACCAGCCGCCGGCACCACGCATATGTCGCTGCGCTCATAACTCGCGCTGGTCGTCTCGCGCGTATCAAAGCGCACCGATTCCAGCGGCCGCCGCAGCGTAGAAATCGGCTTCAGGTAACCGCGCACCACGATGTCCTCGCCATTTGAAACCCCGCCCTCAATCCCGCCGGCATTATTCTGCGGACGCGTGAACCGCGTCGGATTGCCATTCGGCTCGGCCGCATACTGGATCGGATCGTGCACCTTTGACCCGAACGATTCCGCAGCCGTAACCCCGCGCCCAATCTCGACCGCCTTCACCGCCTGCAAACTCATCACCGACCACGCCAGCAATCCATCCAGCCGCTCATCCCAGTTGGCATACGTGCCCAATCCCGCCGGAACCCCGTGCACCACCACCTCAAACACGCCACCCACCGTATCGCCCGTTCGCGAGACCTCTTCCACTTCCTCTTTCATGCGCGCTTCGGTTTCCCCATCTACGCAGCTCAGCATTACTTCATCCTTGGCGCACACTGCTGCAATCTCGTCCCACGTTGCCGTCCGTTCAAGCTCCACCCGCCCCACGCGGATCACGTGACTCGCCACTTCGATCCCCAGCGTCTGCAGCAGCAGCTTGGCAAACCCGCCCGCAGCCACCCGCGCCGTAGACTCCCGCGCCGAAGCACGCTCCAGGACGTAACGGGCATCGGGAAAGTTATATTTCAGCGCGCCTGCCAGGTCAGCATGTCCCGGCCGTGGCGACGTTACCGCCTGGTGTTTCGCAGCATCGCCTGCCTCTACCGGAAGCTTCTCTTCCCAGTTCTTCCAATCGCGGTTCACGATTTCAATCGCGATCGGCGACCCGATTGTCTTGCCGTGGCGCACGCCGGACAGAACATGAGCCTTGTCCGTCTCAATCTTCATGCGCCCGCCGCGCCCATACCCCTGTTGCCGCCGCCAGAGTTCGCGGTTCACAAAATCAAGATCGACCGGAACCCCGGCAGGCATTCCAGAGACCAACGCGATAAGCGCCTCCCCATGGGATTCCCCGGCAGTTGAAAAACGGATCATGATGTTTTGATTGTAACGGGCGAGATTCGCTGTTCCCTGGTTCCTATTTTCTGTTCCCCTTTAGTCGTCCCCTGCCGTACCATGGTCCCCATGCCGTACTTCCTCTTCAAGACCGAGCCCGACGCCTACTCCTTCGACGATTTCCTTCGCGACAAGGAAACCACTTGGGATGGAGTGACTAATCCGACCGCCGTGAAATATTTGCGCGAAATGAAAGCTGGCACTCAGTGGATCTTCTATCATACCGGCGATGAGCGCACCGCCGTCGGCACCGGAACCGTCATCAGCGTCAACGCCGACAACCCCAAAATCCCCATCGTGAAAGTAAAGGCAGGCAAGCGCCTGAAGAAGCCCAAATCCCTCGCTGACGTCAAGGCCGAGCCGCTCTTCGCCAACTCGCCGCTGGTCGTCATCGGCCGGCTCTCCGTGGTCCCTCTCACCCAGGAGCAGTGGGACTGGTTCCTCGCCTGAACAATCTCCCGATGGCCGGTCACCGGCATTAGCAGCCGAATTGGCGCAGGTGATGATCCATATGCCGATAGCCCCATCTCATCCATTCCTGCTCCGTCATCTCGTGAAAAATGGGATGGGGCCGAAACTCAAATCCGCGCGGCTGCTGCACAAACTCCGCCATGATCGCCTTCAGGTCCCTCTTGTCTGCCTCAAAATCCCCTGGCGGCGTCCCTCCAATAAATTGATCGATCTCCGGCCGCGTCGGAACGCCCTGTGGCCATTTCGTCGGAGTCGAAAGCGCAATCCACTTCATCAACCGCCGCCCGAAATGCCCTCCCGGAATCTCCATCGGCTTGCGCCCCATGACCCCACGAAAGCTATCCGTCAGATGGCAAATCATCTGCGGCGCATTCATCTTTCCCCATTTGTGAGGGGTATCTGCCTGAACGTAATCGAGCCGATCGTTCAGCTCTCGAAAGCATTCCGGCTGGTTAAACAACTTCATCAAAGCCTATGCCTCCGCAGGCTATTTGCTCTCGCCCTGCAGCCACAGCCGTGTATTGAGCAATTGCCGCTGATCCAGCGCCCACACCTTCCCCGTCATTTCGTCGCCGGGCTTCCCTTCACGCGCGCATTTGTCGAATTCACCCGCCACCGCCTGCATCTTCGCATCCAGATCATCAAGGAAATTCAGCACCAGCGCTTCCGGAATCATGGGCAACTTGGGCGAGCCGAACTCCAGCTTGCCGTGATGACTCAGGACCATGTGCAGCACCAGCGTTTTCAGGCGATCCGGAAAACCCGGCAATCCCTCAATCGTCTTCTCCACCAACGCCATCCCCATCTGGATGTGGCCCAGCAAGGTTCCTTCCACCGTGTACTCGAACCCGATATCCCAGGAAAGTTCGCGCACTTTGCCAATGTCGTGCAGGATCACGCCGGTCAGCACCAGGTCACGATCCAGAATCGGATAGTTCGGCACAACGCGATCCGCAAGATTCAACAGGCTCACAACGTGCTCCAGCAATCCGCCCAGCCACGCGTGGTGCAACTGCTTCGCCGCGGGCGCTTCTCGGTATGCCTGCGCCAATCCCTGGTCGGCGAGCATCGCATTGAGCAGTCCCTTGAGGTGCGGATTGGTCATGCTCTCAATGAACCCGGTGAGTTGCTTCCACAAACCATCCACGTCATAGGTCGTCGATGGCATCAGGTCCGTCTTGTCCACCTCGTTCGGCAGAGCCTTGCGAATCTGGTCCACCTTCATCTGCACGCGATCATCAAAACGCGAGACGCACCCCCTCGCCTTCACCACGTCCCCGCGATCAATATCCTTGGCAATGCGCGGATCGCCCGGCTCCCAGACGCGCCCCTCCAACTGCCCCGTCTTATCGCACATCATCAAGCATATATAGGGCTTATTCGTCTTGGTTGTACGTTGTTGTTTGGATAAAAGCAGAAAGAAGCCGTCGAATAGCTTCCCTTCATCAAATGTAGTCAGATCGGCAATATAAATGTCTTTCATTCTGCCGGTCAGGATACAGCAACGGGAAGCGCGCTTCCAAAACGCACCGGGCCATCATGCGAAAATGCTCGAGGCAAATCGATATGATTCCATCCGGAAACAACGCACATTTTCTGGTTCGTTCCATCGAGCCGCGGGACGCCGACGAAGTCTCCCTGCTCATTGATCAGCTTGGATATCAGAGCTCGGCCGACGATGTTCTCGCGTGGATCGAGAAGACGCGCCTCGATCCCCGCTCTCAGATTGCCTTCGTTGCGTGTCTCGGAAATGAAGTGATCGGGTGGATCGAGATATCGATCGAACGCCGTCTGCAAACGCCGCCTTTTGCGTTGATCGGAGGCCTCGTCGTCAAAAATGAGCTTCGAGGGAAAGGGATCGGCCTCAGGCTCTGCGAGTGCGCAGAAACCTGGAGCTGGGATCAAGGCGTCGATACCCTCCGGGTCACTTCCCGCAGTACCCGTACCGAAGCCCACCGCTTCTATTTGCGAGACGGATATCGAGAGGTCAAGACATCCCTGGTCTTCGAGAAAAAGCGCCCGCAGTGAATCAGACTAGATCGCCTTGCGAATCTGAGCGGTCCCCTACACGCTGTCATCCCGGCGAAGAAGGGATCCGCGGTTCTTTTCCATTTCCTTGGGTGGTACCCTGTTCCATGTATGACTGAGGTTGCTCTTCCATTCTTCCCATCACCAGCCAATGCATCTCAGGAATACTCTTGATCTGCCGTTGGGATTGCCGGATGTTGCTTGAAGCGCCTGATCCGGCCCGCATGCAGAGTAAATAAATCCTGCTTC
>Ga0302320_10029779_pt1 | contig 10431 bp, 6 predicted proteins | sample Bog_T0_3_FD_202130 | JGI IMG/M metagenome (GOLD analysis project Ga0302320, IMG submission 202130) | Peat permafrost microbial communities from Stordalen Mire near Abisko, Sweden - Bog_T0_3 | ecosystem: Environmental > Terrestrial > Soil > Wetlands > Peat | place: Sweden: Abisko, Stordalen Mire... | reverse complement strand
GTGGCTATGCCCCGAGGGGTGGGTGCGAGGATACTCACGCTGGATTCAGGTGTGACGCGTTTTGCAGGTTAGCTTACGCGAGGGAGAGATTGGCGTAGCGCTCGATCAGTTTTTTTGCGCCGTGGTCCTGGAAGCTGACGGTGAGTCTGCGTTCTTCGTCCTCGCCCTCGACTTCGATGATCGTGCCGATCCCATATTTCGGATGGCGGACGCGTTTGCCGATGAGGGGATTGCTCGATTTGCCGGAGGAGCGACCGGTTGAGCTGCCGCCGGTGCTGCTGCCGGTGCGGTATCCGGAATTGCTGGAAGTTGCTGGGCGCGAACCGTAGGGAGTCCGCTGGGTGCGATAGCCGTAGCTCGGCATTGACTCGGGATCGGGTTCGTAGCGCCGCGATTGACCTGGTTCGGATTCGGAACCGAGGGCGGTTTCGATCATGTCCGCGGGAATTTCCGAGATGAAGCGCGAAGGAAGCGAGGCACGGAGACGCTCTTCGCCGTAGGTGCGACGATACACGGCCCGCGAAATGACGAGAAGTTTTTTCGCGCGGGTCATGCCGACGTAAAACAAGCGGCGCTCCTCTTCGAGTTCGGGATTGCTGTTGAGCGAGCGGCCATGCGGCAGCAGTCCCTCTTCGAGTCCGGCGAGAAAGACGGCGTCGAATTCGAGGCCCTTCGCGCTGTGAAGGGTCATGAGCGACACGGGAATCGTTTCGTCGAACTGGTCGGAGTCGGCGACGAGCGCGGCGTGATCGAGCACGTCCTCGAGCGTCTGACCCTGCTCGGTGGCTTCAGCCATGGCGTTGGCAAGTTCGCGAAGATTTTCACCGCGCGAAGTGTGTTCCAGATTGTCCTGCTGTTCGACCCAGTCGAGATAGCCGGTGCGGCTGAGAACTTCCTCGATCAAAAGCGCGGGGGTGAGATCCTTGCAGTGCTCCTGCAAGTCTTCGATCAGTTTGCGAAACGCCGAAAGCGCCCCGCTGAATTTTTTGCCGGAAGCGAATTCGCCGGACTTGATGACGCCCCAGAGTGATCGCGAAGTTTCCTTGGCGCGCGCTTCGATGGCGGCGACGGAAACCGCGCCGATGCCTCGTGGAGGAACGTTGAGGACGCGGAGAAGCGCGACGTCGTCCTCAGGGTGAAAGATCATACGAACGTAAGCGAGTGCATTGCGGACTTCGGCGCGTTCGTAAAAGCTGAAGCCTCCGACGACGCGGTAGCGAATATTCAGGCGGCGCAGCACTTCTTCAAACGAGCGTGACTGCGCGCCGGTACGGTATAGGACGGCAAAACGAGCGTCGGAATCCTCACGAACGAGAGGCGCGAGTTCATTGCCAACGTATTCGGCTTCGGCATTCGAGTCGGGCGCTTCGTAAAAGCGGAGGCGTTCGCCGGCGCCGAGGCTGGATTGCAAAGTCTTGCCGAGGCGGTCGGAATTGTTTTTGACGACAGCGGCGGCGGCATCCAGGATGATTTGCGTTGAGCGGTAATTTTCCTCGAGGCGGATGATTTTCGCGTCTGGAAAATGTTCGACGAAGCGCTTCATATTTCCAGCGCGAGCGCCGCGCCAGCCGTAGATGGATTGGTCTTCGTCGCCGACGACGCAGATGTTTTTGCGCGTACCGGCGAGCAGGCGCACGAGCTCTTCCTGGGCGCGGTTGGTGTCCTGAAATTCGTCGACCATGATGTATTGAAAGCGCGAGCTCCATGCGGCTCGGACGTCCGGGTGATCTTGTAGCAGCTCGACGGCGCGGAGAAGCAAGTCGTCGAAGTCCAGCGACGCCGCTTTGCGGAGGATTTCTTCGTAGGCGCGAAACGCTTTGGCGACGTCTTTGCGGGCGTCGTCGCGGGCGTCGGCGGCGTTTGCTTCCATCAGTTCGGGCGTGATGCCGTTGTTTTTTGCGTGGCTGATCTGGGCGCGAACGGTGCGCGGAGGATAGTCGTCGGTGTCGAGTTCGAGGGCGGCGAGGGCGCGTTTGATGGCGGCGTTTTGGTCGTCGTCATCGTAGATCGCGAAATCGCGCGGCAGGCCGAGGTGCGAGGCTTCGCGGCGAATCAAGCGAGCGCAAAAGGAATGGAAGGTGGAAACCCAGACGTCCATGGCGCTGCGGCCGGAGGAGGCGAGAAGTCCCGAGAGGCGATCTTTCATGACGCCGGCGGCTTTGTTGGTGAAGGTGACGGCAAGAATGGACTGCGCCGGAACGCCCTTTTCGATCAGGTGGGCGATGCGATAGGTGATGGCGCGCGTTTTTCCGGTGCCGGCGCCGGCGAGGACGAGGACCGGGCCTTCGGTGGTGAGCGCGACTTCGCGCTGGCTTTCGTTCAGGCCATTCAAGACAGTCATGGAAGGTTGAGGGAAGCTCAAGCGGAAATTCTAGCTGACCTGATGGGATTGAGCAATTTCCTGTGACCGGTCTGAATGCTGCTGCGGAGAAACGTGGAACATTAACACAGAGGACACCCAGGGAGAGATGAGGGCACGGAGACACCTCGAAGAGGGATTAGCCGTGACCGATGGGTGCGAAGGGGAGTCTGTTACACTTTCGAGTCGTTTTGCGATGGGCTGCGGACGGGGAACCGCGAATAGTGAGCACGAAGGCAAAAGTATTTTTGTGGCTGCAGGCGATCGTGCTCACAGGGGGCGGCGCGGGATTGTTTGTGGTGACGTTTTTCGATTCGTCGGTGCTTTCGTTTCCATTTTTTCCGGATGCGGTGGTGATTCAGCTTTGCCTTGCGAATCCGGCGCGGATGCCGTACTACGCCGGGATGGCGGCGCTAGGATCGTTGTGCGGATGCTTCGTGTTGTACCTGCTGGCGAAGAAGGGCGGCGAAGCGTTTTTTCACCGGCACGCGAAGGGGAAGGCGGAAAAAATCAGGGAGTGGGTGGAGGCGAACGCGTTTTTGAGCGCGTTTGTACCGGCGGTTTTGCCGCCACCGTTTCCGTTTAAGCCGTTCGTGCTGGCGGAGGGAGTTTTTCAGGCTCCGGTGCGCACATTTGTGCTGGCGATCTTTTTGGGACGAGGACTACGATACGGAGTGGAAGGGATTCTGGCTGTGAAGTACGGCGACGCGACGCTAGGATTTTTGAAGAATCACGGCCGGATGTTCACGCTATGTACGCTGGGCGTGATGGCGGTGTTGTATTTGATTTCGCATTTTGTGTTTCGTAGCAGTCCTGCCAAGAAGTAAACCTGACTCACGAAAATCCTGCTGCATTTTCTACTGGTCGGCAAACCCGCGGTATTCGTAGTAAATCGTCTGCGCGAGCGGCTGGTCGGTAGCGGATGTGTCGATGGCGACGGCGAGATTGTCGGGCGATTTATCGTTCGACGGGAAGCGGAGATCGCGGATGCGAGTCTGCGCGCCGTTGTCGGTTGGCGTGACGTCAGCGAGCGGGAACCGGGCATACGACAAAAAGGACTTCGCCGCGGCCGTATTCTCGGCAGCTTCGAGAGCGGCTGAGTCGTCTGGCTTCGCGTGGACGATGCCGTGGTCGGGATCGAATGATTCGCCGGGCAGGAAGGAGAGTTCGAGTTCTTCGAGGGAGGAGTCGGTGGAGACGACGGCGCGCCAGGTGAGGGGAGACGCCGTAGGGAATGCGCCGACAGCGAGCGGTGTATGGCCCTGGTAGTCGAGATTGGCGAGGAGCGAAGTGGCGCGGTGGTGCAATGAAGCGCGGACGCCGATGTAGGCAAACAGAAGCGCGAGACCGATGAAGGCCGAGACGGCACTCCGCGAAGATTCCCGGCGGTCGCCGATTTCTTCGCTGACCATGGCGATTAGTTCGGGGACGGCGATGCTAGCGGCGAAAAGCAGAACGATCCAGATTTCGAAGTGCGGGAGCCAGTCGAGCGAGGTCCAATGCGTTTTGAACGGCCACAGGAGTTGCAGTCCGATGCCGCTGACGGCGTCGAGGAGCAGATGAAAAACGATTCCGGTAGAGCACGCGGCGAGAGCGGTGGGGAATTTTAAGGCAACGGGCGATGGTGCGTCGGCAGTGCGGATGCGTTTTCGATCCAGGGCGACGAACGCGGCGGCGAGCGCGCAGGCGAGAATCATGGACGACGCGAGCGAATGAAGCAGAGACTGATGAAAACGAAGGTACGCGGCGGGTCCTACGAAGTAGGTGAGCGAATCGAGATCAGCTGCGACACCAGAGACGATGAGCATCGCCATCCCGCCGCGCGGCAGACGGCTTTTCGCGGCGCGAGCAAGAACGATCGAACTGAAAACGTGAGTGACGGGATCCAATCGTGCATCCTCTAGAATGCGAAGCCAGCGCGGCGCGAAAATTTTGACCGCCGCGCCTTGGGGTCTGCGCGATCTTCGTCCGTTAAACGGCCGGTGCCGGCGTGACGATGGAAAGTGCGTCGGGCACGATGCGAAACGCGAACGGCAGACGTCCGATCGGTTCGCCATCCACCTGCGCGAAAACGGGCTGGCCGTTTGCCGGTTCGCAAATCACCTCAGTGGATTTCCAGGCGTCGATGCCTTCCATCGTGCGCAGCTTTCCCAGCCACAGTGCGGGCAGGCAGGCGAGGTAGCGAAGGCGGCTGCGCGTTGCGTTGGTGAGCATTTCGAAGGAGTCTTCGAACAGGCTCGCGCCAGTCGTGATTTTGAAGGGACCGCCGTAGTTCACGGTGCGGCCGATGACGATGATGGAGGCGCGGCGCTGCTGTCCGCCGGAATGAACCAGCATTTCAGGAAAATCATAACGGACGAGTTGTTTGGCGCCTTCGGCCCAGTACGCAAGCACTCCCGTCTTCTTTTTGAGCGCAGGATCAACTGCGTTAACGATCGCGCCGTCGGGTCCAGCTCCGCCGACGCTCAAAAAGTAGCGGCCTTCGGGTGGTACCTCGGCGGAATGGCCACCGTTCACGTGAGTGGCGACGCCGAGAGCGATGCGTCGAATCACGCCGTCACGAATCAGCCGCGCGGCATGAGGAATGTCCCAGGGAATGCGAAGTTCCTTGGCGAGAATGTTGGCGGTGCCGGCGGGGAGCAGGGCCATGGGAACGCTGCTGCCGGCGAGCCCGTTGACGATTTCGTTGACGGTACCGTCGCCGCCACACGCGATGACCATTTCGCGCTGCTGTTCGACGGCCTGGCGGGCGATGTGTTGGGCAGCGCCGGCCGCAGTGGTTGGCGCAAGCTCCGTCGTGATTCCAGCGTCGTGCAGAATACGGACGGCGCGCTCGATTTCGCCGAAGCGGCGTTTGCGGCGTCCGCCGCTGGTCGGGTTATAGATCAAAAGCGCGTTTCTGATGTCGTGGGGCATAGGCTGCGTTACTTTCTCGGTCGAGATGCCATGTTCGCCCGATACCTGGTTGGGCGAATGCGCATTGTATAATACCCGGCGATTCTTACCGACTGGTTCCGCGCGAGGGTTTTATGTCCGTTTCCAAGGCGAAAGAAAAAGCGGCGCAGAAGGAAATCGAGCGGCTGCGCGAAAAAATCCGGCATCACGAGTATTTGTACTACGTGTCGGACGAACCGTCGATTTCCGATGCGTCATTCGACAAGCTGATGAACCAACTGAAGAAGCTGGAGGCCGAGTACCCGTCGCTGGTGACGGCGGATTCGCCGACGCAGCGCGTGGGCGGCGCGCCGCGCGCCGGATTTCAGACCGTGGCGCACACGACGCCGATGATGAGCCTGGACAATGCATTTTCTTTCGAGGAGCTCGCGGATTTCGACCGGCGGGTGCGCGAGGCCATTGGGCGGGAAAAAATTGATTACGTGGTCGAGCACAAGTTCGATGGGTTGAGCATGTCTTTGCAGTACGAGGACGGCGCGCTGGCGCGAGCGGTAACGCGAGGCGATGGGACGACGGGCGAAGACGTGACGGCGAACGTGCGGACGATCCGGACGATTCCGCTGTCGATCGATCCGGCGCTGCTGAAGAAGGCGGGGCTCGGCGGGAAATTTGAAGTGCGCGGCGAAGCGATGATGACGCGCAGAGCATTTGAGTTGCTGAACGAACAGCAGGAGGCGACGGGCGGGAAGCGATACGCGGCTGCACGGAACGCGGCGGCCGGAGCGGTGCGCGTGCTCGATCCGAACATCACCGCGTCGAGGCGCCTCGATTTTTTCGCCTACTACCTGCTGGTTGATGGAAAGCCGCCGGAGAAGCGGCATTCCGAAGTGCTGGAAGCGCTGGGAATTTTGCGATTCAAGACGAGCGACGATTGGGAGTTGCTGCATTCGCTGGCGGATGTGGAGAAGTACATCAACCGGTGGGACGGCGGGCGCGAGAAGTTGCCGTTTGAGATCGACGGAATCGTGATCAAGGTGGACGAAATCGCGCTGCAGCGCGAATTGGGATGGACTTCGAAGGCTCCGCGCTGGGCGATCGCCTACAAGTACAAAGCTCATCAGGAAAAGACGCTGGTGAAGCAGATCCTGGTGAGCGTGGGCCGAACGGGAGTGCTCACGCCGTATGCCGTGTTTGAGCCGGTGCAGATCGGCGGCGTGACGGTGGTGAAATCGACGCTGCACAATCTGGACGAGGTGCGGCGGTTGAATGTCCACGCCGGCGATACGGTGCTGGTGGAGCGCGCCGGGGAAGTGATTCCGCACGTGCTGAAAGTGGTGAAGCACGGCAAGGAAGAAGTGGAATTTGAGATGCCAGCGAAGTGTCCGGAGTGCGGCACGCGGATTCACAAGGCCGACGATGAAGTGGCGTACCGGTGCGTGAACGTTTCGTGTCCGGCGCGGATGCGTGAATCTCTGATTCACTTTGCCGGGCGGCACGCGATGAACATCGACGGGCTCGGCGACAAGATTGTCGAGCAGCTAATCGAAAAGAAATTGGTGAAGGATTTTGCCGATTTGTACCGCCTGGATCTGGAGACCGTGGCGGGACTGGAGCGGATGGCCGAGAAGTCGGCGCAAAATCTGCTGGACGAAATTGAGGCGAGCAAAAAGAACAGTCTGGCGCGGTTGATTTACGCGCTGGGGATTCGATTTGTGGGCGAGCGCACCGGGCAGTTGCTGAGCGAGCATTTTGGTTCGATGGACAAGCTGGCGAAGGCGAAGCTCGAAGATTTGCAGGAAGTTCACGAAGTGGGACCGAAGGTGGCGGAAGGAGTGGCAGAGTTTTTCTCCGAGCCGGCGAACCAGAAAATGATCGAGCGGTTGCGCGTCGCGGGCGTGAACATGAAGGGCGTGAAACGAGAGATAAAGGATGATCGATTCGCGGGGATGACGTTTGTGTTTACCGGGACGCTCGCAAATCGGTCGCGCGAAGAGGCCGAAGCGCTGGTGGCTTCGCACGGCGGGAAGGCGGGATCGTCGGTGAGCAAGAAGACGAGTTATGTGGTGGTGGGAGACGATCCGGGGTCGAAGTTTGAGAAGGCGAAATCGCTGGGAGTGGAAATTTTGAACGAGGCGGGATTTGACAAGTTGATCCGGTAGAGTCGCATCGATTGATTGCGATGGCTTGAAGTAACTGCGAAAACCTTTCCGCTGCGTGTAGCCTCAGGCGCTGTGCGCCGTTTGAATCGCTGATGCATCTGAAGGGTATCCCGATGAAATACAAATTGCAGAGACGCGACTCGCATGCTCGTGCGGAGCGGAGCGCGCCTTGAATTGCGTAAAAGCGCCTTGCGACGGGGTAGCTGCAGTGGCCGTAGCTTCACGGCCGGCGCGAACGACTGCGTCTGGCGGGTGGATTCTCGCGGCGACGGTGCTTGCGTCGAGCATGACATTTATCGACGGAACGGTGGTGAACGTGGCGCTGCCTACGCTGCAGAAAGTATTCCACGCGAGCATCGTGGATGCGCAGTGGGTCGTCGAGTCCTACGGACTGTTTCTTTCGGCGTTGATTTTGGTGGGTGGAGCTCTGGGCGATCGGCTGGGCCGTCGTGCCGTTTTTTTGACGGGAACTGTCATTTTTGCGGCGGCATCGGTGGCGTGCGGACTGGCGACGGGGATCGAAGCATTAATTATTGCGCGGTCGATTCAAGGTATCGGCGCAGCGCTGCTGGTTCCTGGGAGTTTGGCGATTATTGCGGCGGCGTTTGACGAGAAGTCGAGAGGGAAGGCGATCGGAACGTGGTCGGGTGCGACGGCGATCACGATGGCGCTCGGGCCGGTGCTCGGCGGGTGGCTGATCGAGCATGGCTCGTGGAGGTGGGCGTTTTTTCTGAATGTGCCGCTGGCGGCGGCGGTGATCGTGATTTCGATTTGGCACGTGCCAGAGAGCCGCGCGGCGGGCGAGCGGAAAATCGATTGGTTGGGTGCGGCGCTGGCGACGGCGGGGCTCGCGGGAATTGTGACGGGATTTTTGGAATCGGGCGTGCGCGGCTGGCATGACCCGTTGGTTGATGGCTGCTTGATTTTGGGAGTGATCTGTTGCGCGGCGTTTTTGATGGTGGAGTCGCGTTCGGCGGCGCCGATGGTGCCGCTTGCGGTGTTTCGTTCGGCGGCGTTTTCGGGCGCGAACTTGATTACGCTGCTGCTGTATTCGGCGATTGGCGTGTTTTTCTTTTTGTTTCCGATGGATTTGATCCGCGTGGAGGGATATTCGGCGACGGCAGCGGGTGCGGCGGCTCTGCCGATCATTTTGCTGATGTCGTTTCTGTCGCGGTGGGCGGGTGGCTTGGTGGCGAAGTATGGCGGACGATTGCCGTTGGTCGTGGGTCCGCTGATTGCCGCTGCGGGATTTTTGGTCTTTGCTTATCTGCCGGGGTGCGTGCGTGAGTTTGTGCCCACATTGCCTGGCGGCGCCGCGAGTTACTGGGCGTGTTATTTTCCGGCATTCGTGGTGCTGGGGGTTGGATTGACGATCACCGTTGCGCCACTGACGACCGTGGTGATGGGCGCGGTGAGCGACGACAATACCGGCGCGGCGTCTGGAATTAACAACGCGGTGGCGCGAGTGGCGTCGGTGCTGGCGATTGCGGTGCTGGGCCTGGTGATGCTCGGCGCGTTTCGCGCGAGCTTGACGGCAGGCGTAGTGCGGCTCGGGCTGCTGGAGGCGTCGGTGGCGACGATTGAATCGCGGAGCGCCGATCTGGCCGAGCTTGCGCCGCCGGCGGAGTTGTCGCTTGAACAGCGCGTCGCGCTTGAGCGCGTGGTCGATGAGTCGTTCGGGGCGGGATTGCGGATGGTGATTTTGTGTTGCGTCGGATTGTCGCTCGCGAGCGCGCTGACGGCTTGGTTCGTGATTCCAAGACGGTCGAAATCGGCTTAGCTTTCGATTGGCGTGCGCTTCGTTTGGTGTAATTATTGCGAGATGTTCGAAACGCTTATCAGACGCGAACTTCCTAAAACCGTTCACGAATTGTATTCACTCGCAAGACTGCGACAGCCGCAGGATTGTGAAGAACCCCCCATGACCCCACCGAGACAAGGTCCGAGCTACGGACATGGAATGGATGCATCAACTCCGCCGCGAGTTAAAAATCCTCGCCCTGTGCGACGGCACAAGAAATAGCATCTGGCGACTGAAATAGATCCGAATCGCAACAACAACGGGATATGCGTGGCCCAGAGCACCTGGCGTATAATCTTCTTAGCGGGTGAGCCGGGTGATCGCCGGTTTGTTTCTCGAAAGGGAAGCGGACGGGAGGAAAGTCCGGACTCCGGCCGTTGCGGACTCGAAAGAGGGTGCGACGGCGGGGCAACGCGCCTGGTAACGCCAGGGGGTTGCGCGTCAGCGTTGGCGAAAGCTGGTGACGGCGCGGCAGCTACGGAAAGTGCCACAGAAACTTAAACCGCCGGTACGCGTGGACCGCGGGGGCAGGCTCGAGGCAAAACCGAGAGCAGGCCAGTGATGGTCCGGCGAATTTGGCAAGGGTGAAAAGGTGGGGTAAGAGCCCACCGCTCGAATGGCAACATTCGAGGCATGGCAAACCCCGCGTGGAGCAAGGCCAAATAGGAGGGGAGGGCTGGCCCAGCCCGTATGCAGCGCTTCTGAAGAGGAGCGTTGTTGCGACCCTCGGGTAGGCTGCTGGAGTTCCGGAGCGATCCGGAACCTAGAGGAATGATCATCGCGCCGCGAAGCGAAAGCTTTGCGGCGGACAGAATCCGGCTTACAGGCTCACCCGCTATTTTTTCCGCAGGGGTGTTTCCCGCGACGGTACAGGGCTTCGGTTGTCCCTAGCGAAAAATTCGAGTGATTCCCGGAAAGCTATCGAATCCGGCATCGAACGTGAAAATTGTTTCGATGCCATGCCGTTCCATGATGGCCAAATGAAGAGCGTCGCGTGCGGGAACCTGGGGATGTCCCATGACGATTTCTTTGGCGTGACTGGCCGACTCCACATCGACGGAATAGACCTGGTCGGTGACACGCAGCAGTAGGTCAAACGCAGGTTGGATCGCATCGCGCCGGTTGATCGAGACATAGCGGTGCAGAATTTCCTGCAAGACTTCGGCATCCGTGACTAAGCGCTGGCGGTCGCGAATCATTTTTTCGAGTAACAACTG
>Ga0302320_10029778_pt1 | contig 10431 bp, 6 predicted proteins | sample Bog_T0_3_FD_202130 | JGI IMG/M metagenome (GOLD analysis project Ga0302320, IMG submission 202130) | Peat permafrost microbial communities from Stordalen Mire near Abisko, Sweden - Bog_T0_3 | ecosystem: Environmental > Terrestrial > Soil > Wetlands > Peat | place: Sweden: Abisko, Stordalen Mire... | reverse complement strand
ACCCTCGCGCGGTACAACTGGTCGGGCGACGCCGGCCGGCTCGATGGCCTGGCGGAGACGTTCTGCACGGACGGCGTCCTCGAGATACGTGGCGGCGCCGAGTTACGCGGCCAATCAGAGATCCTGGCGTTCCTGGGCGGGGTCACCGGAAAGATCGCCAGCATCGGTGACATCAAGCCCGTCGTGCGGCACAACCTGGCCAACGTGTTGTTCACCGCTCTGACTCCTGACCAGGCGCACGTGTCGTCTTACTTCACTGTGGTCACCCACATCGGGCTGGATCATTTCGGCCGTTACCGCGACACCTTGGTACCGGTCGGCGACACCTGGCTGATCAAGCACCGCAAAGTATCGACCGACTGGGCGGCCCCTCAGTCGGCTATGGCTCAACGCTGAACTACACCCCGCGTCGTCACGACGACATGGCAGGGTGACACGCGTGACCAACATTTCTGAACCGATCGTCGATGCCAACAATGATCTCCGCGCCGTCGCCACTCCCAAAGGCGCCCTGCGTTATTACGACTGCGGCGCTGATTCCGGTCCGGTGCTGCTGTTCCTGCACGGTTCCGGCCCCGGCGTCACTGGTTGGCGCAACTTTCGGGCGATCCTGCCCACGTTCGCCGAACACTTCCGCTGCCTGATCCTGGAATTCCCCGGCTTCGGCGTCAGCCCCGACTTCGGCGGCCATCCGATGGTCACTGCCCAGCGCGCGGTGGCGCCTTTCCTGGACGCGCTCGGGGTGGACAAGGTCCACATCGTCGGCAACTCGATGGGCGGGGGCGTCGGCATCAACTTCGCCATCCAGAATCCGGATCGCATCGACCGGCTGGTGACGATCGGCGGTATCGGCACCAATATCTTCAGCCCGAGCCCCAGTGAGGGCATCCGCCTGCTGCAGGAGTTCACCGAGGACCCCACTCGGCAACGGCTCGTCGACTGGCTCAAGTCGATGGTGTACGACCAGACGCTGGTTACTGACGAACTCGTTGAGGAACGCTGGAAGCTGGCCACCGACGCGGAGACGCTGGCCGCGGCGCGCCGCATGTACGGAAAGGCCGCGTTCGCCGCGATGACGGCGGCGATGGAGGCCGCCGACCGGCCCATGCCGTGGGCCATGATGCACAAGGTGGCGGCACCCACCTTGCTGACGTGGGGCCGAGACGACCGAGTGAGCCCGCCCGACATGGCCCTCATCCCGATGCGCTCAATTCCCAACGCGGAATTGCACATATTCCCCAAGTCCGGGCACTGGGCGATGATCGAGGCCAAAGAGGCGTTCGAAAGCACCGTGCTGGGATTCCTGACCCGCAAATAACGCTGCCGCGCCCCAGCCGCCTTTTACATAAATGGCAAAGGATTAATCAAATGGTCGATCGACTAATTCGATCCCGGCCGAGACCGTTCTGACTGGTAAAGGTCAGCGTCGTCCGCTTGCGGCCATCTCCAGGCCCGCGAACGGCACCGAGTCCCGTGCCGCGACCGCCCCGGCGAGGTCGTCGAACCACTCCTGCATGCCCATGCACACGCCGTCCACGACCGTTGTCAGTGATTTGTCTGCAACAACCATGATCGAGAGGGTCCCGTCGTACACGAACCCGACAAACCCGACGGCTTTCGTGCCGCCGGGCAGGGCGGTGAGCAACGACCGCTCGAGGCGGCCACCGAGGCTGGAGAAGCCGCACGGCGGGCCATAGATCAACGTTGCAGTGACATTCCACTTCATCGGCCAGGTCTGGGCTGCCCCTCCCTTCCCGAGCATGGAACGGGTTGCGGATTCATCGGAGGCCAGGGCCTGCCGCAGCAGGTCGGTGATGGTGCCGAGGAATTCAAGCGGGTCCTCGTGCGCAAGGGGCGCGGAGATGACCAAATTGCCCGTCTGGGTGGAAGAGTCGACGAACACTCGGTCTGTGTCCTGACGCAAACTCTTGGGTACCCCGATTTTCAGGGGTGCCCTCAGCGGCATACCCTCCGCACTCAGGGCTTGCTCGAGGGCGTGAGCTACGGCCGAAAGGAAGACGGTGTTCACCGTCGCCCGCGGGGTGCTGCGGGCCAACGCACGCAGCTCGTCGAGTGGCCGCGAAATCGAACGGCATACCCATTCGCCACTCGCGGGCCGGTTGATCCCGGCCGGCTTGTACGGACGCCGAACTTCACGCGAGACAAGCTCCGCCAGTCGCACCAGATCGTTCGCTGCCGTCTTCACACCAGAACCCGAACGGATCGCCTCGAGCGCATCCCTGGACCTCCGCGCGATGCCACGACCGCGCCACGCCAAACCTGGTCGGACGAGTTTGAGCGTTGGTGGCGCGAAGACCTTGGGCCGGCCCGCTTCTGGGGGCGCCGTGAAATCCAGGTCGAAAAGCACCGCGGCGAAGAGCGCAATACATGCGGCCGCGTCACCGACGGCGTGATGGACCTGAACGACGATGCCCCACTTGCCTTCATCGAAACCTTCGACGACGTAGATCCGCCACGGTGGACGCCTCATATCGAGTGGGTCCAGGATGTCCTCGACCACGTCCATCAGTTCGGGGATGTCGCCGCCGGAAACTCGTCTGCGTTGCACGTGATATTCGAGGTCGAAGAGTTCCGCGTCATACCACGCCGGCGGCGCCAGGCCCCACGGAGTGGCGACGACGCGCTGCATCAGTCGGGGAATGAAGGGCGCGCGGGCGACGACGCGTGCCAGCAATTGGTCGAACACCGGCACAGATTCGTCAGTTGGACGATCCACGAGGCAAATCGAAACGAGTTGACTTTGAGTGGTCCCACCACGGAGGAAAGCAAGAGCGTCTCGCGGGTTAAGGTAGTCGGGCGTATTGCCGATTTTAGGCACACGCGTCTTCACCATCATTACCATGATTAACTTGCCCCCAAATTGGCCCCGTTAATGTATGTGCCGAAATTACCGCGCATCCGGTGCCAGGGGGCGCGTTTCGAGATATTGCTACTGGCGTTGGGTATGGCGTGCGACACACTAGTGGCACACAAGAGCCCCACAAGCGCGAAACCGACGGAAGCCACAAAGGGGGCCCGGATGCAGTCGGAGCACCGCCTACGCGAGGAACTCGCGGCCGTGCTGAGGGATGCAGGCATCGGCGAGATCGACGATCCCGACATCCTGGATTTCGATTTTGAGGAGCAGCTCGGCCTGGGCAGTATCGAACTCGCCGACCTGGTAGTTCGGGTCGGTGACGCCTACGCCGTTGAGCTGCCGTCAGACGGCTTTGGCAGGTTCCGCCGGCCGCGTGACCTGCTGGAGGCGATCGAACAGGCGGTCGGGGTCGATGCCGCGGCTAGCAACCTGCCAACCATCGCGCCGCAGCCGGAAACACTGAAAACAGGCGCACCGATAGCGACCCTTTCCTCGATGGAGCCCGCGCCGACGACTCTCCTCGACGTGCTCCGCGCCCGCGCCGACAATCACAGCGGCCATCCCCACCTGCAGTTCCTCACGACCGACGGGGAGGTCACCACACTGACCTTCGGTGAACTCTGGGATCTGGGCAGGCACGCAGCCGCGGGACTGGCAAACCTGGGCTTGGTAACCGGGGAGCGGGTCGCGATTCTGGCGCTGACGGGGCCGGACTTCTTCGTCGCCTTCGTCGGCACGCTGTGCGCCGGCGGGGTTCCGGTACCGATCTATCCGCCCGTGCGACTCGACGAATTGGACAGCTACGTCGAGCGTGAAGCCCGGATTCTGCGAAGTGCCGGGGCCGCATTCATTATCTCAGATCCGCAGTTCAAGGCGGCGGCAGACCTGATCTGCACGGCCACCCCATCCCTCCGCGAATCCACAACGGTGGCTGCACTCACGGACAGCGCCACAGGACCATTCTGCGTGGAGTCGCCCCCGGAGCTCGCGCTGATCCAGTACACGTCGGGAAGCACGGGAGACCCCAAGGGCGTCGCGCTGACCCATGCCAATCTGCTGGCGAACATCCAGGGCATTAGCGAGGCCAGTGTGCTCGGTGGCCTCCATCCGGGGGATGTCGCGCTGAACTGGATGCCGCTCTATCACGACTTCGGGCTGATCGCGAGCTGGATGTCGGCCGGGATCTTCACTGGAGCCACGGTGGTGATGATGTCGCCGGTCGATTTCCTCACCAAGCCGACGCTGTGGCTGTGGGCCATCGATCGGTTTCGGGCGACAACCATCGCGACCACGACGTTCGGCCTCGACCACGTCGCGCGGCGCGTCGCGGACGAGCGTATCGCGGGTCTGGACCTATCCAGCGTCAAGTTCGCGGTGATGGGGGCGGAGCCCGTCCGGGCCAACGCCGTCGACGAATTCACCCGCCGCTTCGAGCCCTACGGCTTCCGTCGGAGCGCCTTCGCGCCGGGCTACGGACTTGCGGAATCTTGCGTTGCGGTGACGATCGCGTGCGGTGAAGGGCGTCCCCGGGTCGACCATGTCGACGCCGATCTGCTGGCAACAGACGGTCGAGCCGTGCCCGCGCGCCCCGGATCACAGGCACGCACCCTGGTGTCCGTTGGCACCCCGATCCATGGGCAGCAGATCAGAGTCGTCGAGGTGACAGACGAGCGGCTCGAACCACTGGCGGAACGCCTCGAGGGGCGTGTGCTGGTCCAGGGGAGGTCTGTGATGTCCGGCTATTTCGGCAGGCCAGAAGCCACCGCGCTGGTTCGGATGGGCGACTGGCTTGACACCGGCGACCTGGGCTACCTGGTCGACGGCGAGCTATTCATCACCGGTCGCATCAAGGACCTGATCATCAAGGCGGGTCGTAACTACCACCCGCAAGACATCGAGCAGGCCGTCGGCGAGCTGCCCGGGGTGCGCAAGGGGTGCGTCATCGCGTTCGGTGAAGAGATGCCCGAACAGGGTGAAGGGATCGTGGTGGTTGCCGAAACCGCCGCCGACCCGGCGAAACACGACGAAATCAAAGCCTCGATCCGTGCGGCGGTCGTCGAGGCGACGGGAACGTCGGCCGACGACGTCGTGCTGATAGGCAAGGGCCGCATGCTGAAGACATCCAGCGGCAAGCTGCGGCGCCGCGAAACCCGCCAGGCCTACCGAGACGGAACGTTGGGCAAGGCCGTCGCAGCAGGACGGTGGAAACTCGCCGCGACGATGACCCGACTGGGCTGGTTCCGGGCGCGAAAGTTCGCCGCCAGGTGTCGGGAGACCCTCGTCGGCGCCTACATCGCGGGTGTGACGATGTCGGTCCTGTTGATCTCCGCGGGTGCGACAGTGTGGCTTCGGCGTCGGACCACCGCGTGGCGCTTCGCTCGGCGCATGCTTCGCGTTTTGTTGGCCGCGACCGGGATGTCGTTCCGGCGGACCGGCGCCCCGCTGCCGGATAGCCAAGCGCTCTACGTCAGCAACCACCCCACCGACATGGATCCCCTGCTCCTCGTCAGTGCGTTGGACCGGCCGGTGTCGATGACTGGAAAGGCGCGGCTGTTCAGGGGTCTGTTCGGGGTGTTCGCACGCCGCCTCGGCGTCATAGCCGTCGAGCCGGGTTCCGCCGGGTCGGCGCTGGCGTCATACCAGCGAATGGAGGCGCTGCTGGCGAAGGGGGAATCGATCCACATATTCCCCGAGGGAGAACGCCGCGACACCCCCGGCACGTACCCTTTCCGGCTCGGAGCGTTCAAGCTGGCCGCCAGCGCGGGGGTCCCGATCGTCCCGTTGGCCCTGCGGGGTCCGCGCGAGGTGATGAGGGGCCGGCCATACCGACCCGCCGCCCTGGAAGTCGAGGTGCTTCCCCTGGTCCGGCTCGACTGCGATCCCTCCGATTTGGCTGCCCTGGCGAAAGCACGGGATGAGGTCCGGGGAATGATCGCCGATGCGACCGGCGAGCCGCTCATTCGCACCCGCAGCCTCAAGAGGCCGGTTGTCAAGGATTCGGTCGCGACCCGATTCACCACCTGGGGTCGTTGACTCGAATCACGATGACTTGACGAGGTCGAATCCTTTGTACCCGGCGTCGGCGACCTCGGCACAGATGTCGTTGTACGCCGCGAAGCCGCCGAGGAACAACATGAAAACCCGCGGCTTTCCCGGCACATTGGCGCCGAGGTACCAGGAGTTGGCTTTGGTGAACAGCGACGATTCGGCTCGACGCGAGAGTTCGGCGCCCCAGCCGTCCACCGCGTCCGGGGTTGCTTCCATCGCGGTGTAGCCGTGGTCATCGAGGTAGGCGATCGCGTCGGCGATCCAGTTCACATGTGCTTCGGCGTGCAGCACCATATTCGCCAGGACCGCGGGTGCGCCCGGGCCCGATATCAGGAAGAGGTTGGGGAAGCCGTCGACACCCAGTCCCAGATAGGTGCGCGGGCCGTCCGCCCAGTCGTCGTGCAGCCTCGCACCGCCGCGGCCGACGATGTCGATTTTGGCCAGGGCCCCCGTCATCGCGTCGAAACCCGTCGCGAAAACGATCGCATCGAGGTCGTAGTGTGTATCGCTGGTGTTGATCCCGGCGGCATCAACCGATTCGATCGGGGTCGCGCGCACGCTGACCAGCGACACATTTGGCTCGTTGAAAGTCTGAAAGTAGTTGCTGTCCGTGCAGATTCGCTTGGTTCCAATCGGATGGTCGTTGGGAATCAACAGTTCGGCAACGGCCGGATCATCGATCACCGCCTTGATCTTCTCCTCGTAGAACTTGCGGGCCTCCTCGTTGGCCACCAGGTCGGTCATCTGATCGGGGAAGGTCTTGGAATACAGCACACCGCCCAGCTGCCAACGCTTTTCGAACGCCGCCCTGCGCTCCTCCGGGGTGTAGTCCATGGTCGGATTCGGGGCAGTGATGTGCGGTGATCCGCCGCCGCTGCGCCACGACAGCCGGCGGCGCTCCGCGTAGCCCGCCTTGATGTCGTCGAGTTCCTCGGCGGACAGCGGCCTGTTGCCAGCCGGAATGCTGTAGTTGGGCGTGCGCTGAAACACGTAGAGGTGTGCGGCCTGTTCGGCGATGATCGGAATCGCCTGAATGCCTGAGGATCCGGTGCCGATGACCGCCACCCGTTTGCCGCTGAAGTCGACGTCAGCGTGCGGCCAGTGCGCGGTGTGGTAGATCTCGCCGGCGAAGGTGTCCAGGCCGTGGAAGTTCGGGGTCATCGCGGCCGACAGCGGTCCGGTCGCCATCAGGCAGAACCGGGCCGTGAGCACCTCACCGCCGTCGGTGCTGACCGTCCAGCGCAGCGTCGTCTCGTCGAGCACAGCCGAGACGACCCGGGTGTTGAGCGCGATGTCGCGGCGCAGGTCCAGTTTGTCGGCGACCCAGTTCAGGTAGCTCAGGATCTCGGCCTGGGTGGCGTACTTCTCGCTCCAGTTCCACTCCTGCTGAAGTTCATCGGAGAACGAGTAGCAGTAGTCGACGCTCTCGACGTCACAGCGCGCGCCCGGATACCGGTTGTAGTACCAGGTGCCGCCCAGTTCGGGCGCTGCCTCGATTACCCGAACCGAGAGCCCCTGGCCGCGTAACTTGTGCAGCGCGTAGAGGCCCGCGAATCCGGCGCCCACCACTACCGCGTCCAGAACCTGATCACCGGCGTTCTTCACAAGAGCCACGTTAGGCGGTCGGCGATTTTGGTGCGCTCACAGGGCTCACCGGTGAGTCGGCGCACGGAATGTTGTAGACCATTAGTAGGCCTCACACGTAAGGACAACAGCATGAGCGAGCGGGTACTCGATCGGGTCGTGGCAATGGCGGACCAGATGCGCGAACAGGGCGCTGAAGCCGAGAGGATTGGGCGGCTCACCGACGACAGCGTCAAGCTGATGAAGGCGGCCGGACTGATCCGCCTTTTGCAGCCCAAAAGCTACCGCGGGTTCGAGGTCCACCCCCGCGAGTTCGCCGAGACGGTGATGGCAACGGCCGCGTTGGATCCGGCTGCCGGCTGGATTGTCGGAGTGGTGGGCGTGCACCCCTACCAGCTGACGTACGCGGACCCGAAGGTGGCCGCGGAGGTCTGGTCCGACGACGCCGACACCTGGATGGCATCCCCGTACGCACCCCAAGGAGTCGCGAAGCCTGTCGACGGCGGCTACATCTTCAACGGCCGGTGGCAGTTCAGCTCGGGCACCGACCACTGCGACTGGATCATCCTGGGCGCGTTCCTGGGCGACGCCGAGGGCAAGCCGGTGATGCCGCCGCAGATGCTGCACATGATCCTGCCCCGCAAGGACTACGAGATCGTCGAGGACTCGTGGAATGTCGTGGGGCTGCGCGGCACCGGATCCAAGGACGTCATCGTCAAGGACGCGTTCGTCCCGGCCTACCGGACGATGGACGCCGCCAAGGTGATGGACGGCACCGCGCAACGCGAGGCCGGCATGACCGAGCCGCTGTATCTGATGCCGTGGTCGACGATGTTCCCGCTGGGCATCTCCGCGGCGACCATCGGCATCGCGGAGGGCGCACTCGCCGCGCATCTGGACTATCAGCGGCAGCGAATCGGCGCCACCGGAACCGCGATCAAGGACGACCCGTACGTCATGTACGCCATCGGCGAGGCCGCGGCCGACATCAACGCCGCGCGCCAGGAGTTGCTGGCCAACGCCGACCGTATCTACGACCTGGTCGCCGCGGGCAAAGAGGTCTCGTTCGCGGACCGCGCGGCGGGCCGTCGCACCCAGGTTCGCGCGGTGTGGCGCGCGGTCTCGGCGGTCGACGAGATTTTCGCGCGCTCTGGCGGCAACGCCGCGCGCATGGACAAGCCGTTGCAGCGGTACTGGCGTGACGTTCACGTCGGCCAAATGCACGCGATCCACGTCCCCGGCACCATCTACCACGCGTCGGCGCTCAGTTCGCTGGGCATCGATCCGCCCGCGGGTCCGCTGCGCGGCTTGATCTAGGAGTACCAATGAGCGACCTGAAGAGCCTTGGTTACATCACCGTCTCGACCGCCGACATCGACCGCTGGCGGCATTTCGCCTTCGGCGTACTGGGTTTCGCCGAAGGTAAGGGACCCGACCCGTCGGCGCTGTACCTGCGGATGGACGAGCGCGCGGCCCGGATCATCGTCGTTCCCGGCGAGACCGACCGGGTGCTCAGGATCGGCTGGGAAGTCCGCGACCATGCGGCCCTGCAGCGGGTCACGGCGGCCCTCGACCGGGCCGCAGTGGCGTTCAAACGACTGTCGGTCGACGAGGCCGGAGACCGCCGCGTCGAAGAGGTGATCACTTTTGACGATCCGTCCGGAACCACACTCGAGGTGTTTCACGGTGCGGTGCTCGACCACAGCCCGGTGATTACCCCGTTCGGCGCCAAATTCGTCACCGGCGATCAGGGCCTGGGCCATGTCGTGCTGCCGGCCACCGATCCCAGCGCGATGTTCGACTTCTACACCGACATACTTGGTTTTCGGTCCCGCGGCGCGTTCCGGGTACCTTTAAAACCGAGGGGGCCAAAGGAGTTCGGGCCGGTTCGGGTGCGGTTCCTCGGCATCAACGAACGCCACCACAGCATGGCGATCGTCCCGGCCGCACACCAGCGTGACCCCGGCGTCGTGCACGTCATGGTGGAGGTCGACACCCTGGACGCCGTGGGTCGGGCGCTGGACCGGATCAACGCCGACGGCTTTCAGTTGTCGTCCACCCTGGGGCGCCACACCAACGACAAGATGGTGTCGTTCTACGTCCGCGCGCCCGGCGACTGGGACATCGAGTTCGGTACCGATGGTATGCGGGTCGACGAAACCTATTACACCGCTGAGGAGATCACCGCTGACAGCTACTGGGGCCATCAGTGGGTCGGTGACATGCCCGCGGCAATGCGGCTATGACAATAGAAATCGGGGCCAGGCTGCGTTATCTGATTTGCAACCCCCTCTTACGCACCCACACAAGGCTGCAACAGTTCCGACTAGCCAAACCGCTGCGGCGATGGCGAGATGTACAAAGCTTTTCGTGTCGCGCCCGAATACCGGCCAAATCAATGCGGGTAGCTGTGTCCACAGCACCCGGCGCTCCATCCCAATCATCGGATCAGCGAGGTAGTACAGCGCCCATGGCAGGCTAAGACCCAACAGCCAGCCACCAGTTCGGCGAGGATCCCGACGCTGCCGCCAGCGCCGAATCAGCGGCTCAGCGGCGGCCGGGTGCAGTACCGAAATGAGGTTGCCCACACCAAGCCAGGACACGATGGGTACTGCCACGGTAGGTATCGTGACGCCTAGGCGAGCCGGCGTTTCCAGCCACAGCGTCAGCGCGATCGCCGCCGCCAAAGTCGGGAGCCCGACTCTCACTATTAGGGCTAGGTCCTTGATCAACAGGATTCGCCACAATTGCACCCCGTCCGCGACAGCCTTCAGGATACGGTAGTGATCGGTGCCGAGCAGGTTGGTGTTGGTGACATCGGCAAGGATCCACGACGAGAAGTAAGTGCCGACCAGGATTACCCAGTCCTGATGGCGGCTAGCGGCCAACGGCTGCACCAGCAACCACCCCGCGGCGAAGAC
>Ga0302320_10029777_pt1 | contig 10431 bp, 3 predicted proteins | sample Bog_T0_3_FD_202130 | JGI IMG/M metagenome (GOLD analysis project Ga0302320, IMG submission 202130) | Peat permafrost microbial communities from Stordalen Mire near Abisko, Sweden - Bog_T0_3 | ecosystem: Environmental > Terrestrial > Soil > Wetlands > Peat | place: Sweden: Abisko, Stordalen Mire... | reverse complement strand
AACCAGATTTTGGCGTGACCAGCGTGAATTACAATCTGGCCGAACTGATTGCCCAGGCGGAGGCACCAAAATGAATCCCGCCGAGCTGCAAAATTTCATCGCCGATTTTCGACATTGGCTCGACCATGTCGGCGCTCCTTGCCTGACGGACGACCATAAGCTGTTGCTTGAAAGCTGGCATCAAGAACTTGCCGCCGCAGAACGCTTGCTTGAAAAAAAGCCGGAGCTTCCGATCGCATTTCTTGGGCCGTCCCAACAAGGCAAGTCGTCACTTATCAATGCGCTGTTGGGTGAAAACATTCTCGCCGTTGGTGGTGCAGTTGGCGCTTGCACTTGCGTCATCACATCCATTCACCATCATCTTTCGCCGGAATTTCGCGCCGAGATAGATTTTATCTCGCTCAAAGATTGGAAGTCAGAATTGCGAGCGATGCAGGCGGCAATGAACGCCAAGCCTTCGGAAGATGACACCGAGGACGACCGCAAAGAATGGGAATCGGAACAAAAAGCCGCGCACGAAAAATTTATTTCGGTTTACCGGCAAGAGCCGCCCGAAGACCTCACCCCGTTTCTTGAACACGCGACGCTCAGCTTGCCGGTTAAGATTGCGTCGGCCATGTCGTCAGAGAAACCGATCATCATTGTTGAAGAAAACGCGCGGACGCTGCGAAACAATGTTCGCCATTATCTCGTAGGCCGCGAGCAACACGACGATGCGCATTTTTGGCCGCTCATCAGCCGCGTTCGCATTTATGGAAATTTTCAGGTGCTCGCCAACGGCATTGTGCTGGTGGACTTGCCGGGTTTGAACGATCCAAATCCCGCCCGCGAGCAGGTCACGAAACGCTACCTCAATGATGCCCGTTATCTCTGGCTAATTTGCAATAGCCAAACCGGGATTGACCGGGTTTTTACCCAACTGCTGCGCGACAACTCCTTGCTCCACACCCTTTACATGGATGGACGGCTTGACGCTTTTTCAGTCGTTACCACACGGATTGACGACATAAATTTGGGTGCAATTTTGGAGCAAATGGGAATTGACCCCGACGACTTCGACGGCGACCACACCAAGCCGCTGAATTTTCGCAGGAAGGAAATCACAAGCCACGTCCAAAAAAATCTTTTGGAAATCGCACACGACATCGCTTCGCGCGCGGAACATGCATCCGTCCGCGAAGATTTTTTCCGCCGTGTTCAGGCAGTCCCCGTCTTTCCCGTTTCGACAAACGCTTATCTCCATGCCAGCGACAGGATGCCTTTGTATCGCGGAATGCAGCTTACGCCCGAAGAAAGCCATATTCCGCAACTCATTTCCCACCTTAACACCATCACCCAGGAGCAGAGTTTTCGCACGCAGATTGACGCCTCATATCGGCGGTTAAAATTGTTGCACGAACAGGTTCACAGTTTTTTTTTGAACCAGATTCGCAGCGTTGAACTCGACAGCGCCGCAGCGCGCCAGGAATGGGAATTGTTGTCAAAGGTTGGCGCACAGGCCGTGGCCGATGGACAGGACGGACTTCACGATTTGCAAATCCGCAGCGAAGCCGCGTTGACCGAACGCTGTTCGAGCTTTGACCAAAAACTTACGGAATTGGAAAATCGCGCTGGCACTGCCTTGAATTCCGTTTTCAGATCGTGGGAAGGCATTCATTGGCGTTCGTTGCAGGCAGCAGTAAGACGCGGCGGTGAATGGTATAGCAGTTCGACCGGACGCGAATTCAATTTCAGCCGCGATGTTGCCCGCGCTTATCTCGACCAGATTCCTTTTGTTTGGGAGGAATTTTTCGGCGTGCATTTGTCTGCGCTGATTAACGATGTCAGCAAAGGCACGCAGATGGAACTTCACAAGACCGCCGAGCGAATCAAAGGTGCGATGGACATGATACAGCATCAGCCCCCAGGCATCCGTGAAAGTCTCGAAGCCAGTTTGCACGCTGCGGGAGAAAGTTTTGCCCTCCAATCCGCACAAGTTGGGGCTGACCTGACAGCCCAAATTCAGCGCACCCGGCAGTCATTGAGCAACGGCATGGTGGAGACTGCTGCCACCTTCATGCAACCGGGCTACGCTGAAGCCGCTGCCGATCCCGGCGGCACGGGCATCAAACGCCGAATGCTCGACAAGTTGACCCAGTATGCCGTCCAACACGGCCCGTCTCTGTTTATCAATATGCGACAGGAACTCGCCGAGGGCGTCTCTTTTTTGCAAGGTTCGATGAAACCACAACTCGCCAAACTCATCACTTATGGCGAAGGCGTATTGCAGAGGTTTGGCCAAAACACAGGCAACATTGAAGTCGTAACACCAGAAGTCAAAGGCCGCATCGAAGAAGCGCTCACTCATTTTCCTGAATTTTCACTATGACCGTCAAATCTCGCAAAAAACTAATCGAAGTCGCCTTGCCTTTGGGTGTGGTTAATACAGAAGCATTGCGGAGAAAGCAAAAGGCTCCCAAAGGTTGGCCTGCCACATTTCACAAATGGTGGTCACAAAAACCACTGTCAATCGCTAGAGCGGTGATTTTTGCCCAATTGGTAGATGACCCTTCCGCCAGTCCAGATCTCTTTCCAACCGAGAAAAAGCAAGAAAGAGAAAGGCAACGACTCTTCAGAATCATCGAGGATCTTGTGCTTTGGGATAATACAAATAATGAGAAGGTGCTTGAAGCGGCGCAGACTGAAATATGGCAGAGCTGGAGACGTGCTTGTGCGGAGAATGCGGATTATCCACTTGCGAAGGAAATCTTCAACCGTCACAAACTTCCCCCATTCTGGGATCCTTTTGCTGGCAGCGGCGCATTACCATTGTCGGCACAGTGGCTTGGTTTGCAGAGCATAGCCAGTGACCTTAATCCGGTCGCGGTTCTAATAAATAAAGCTGTCCTCGAAATCCCGGTCAAATTCACGTCAAAACCGCCAGTGAATCCGGAAACACGCAAAGAGAAAGCACTAATTAACCGTGAGTGGAAAGGCGGGCAAGGATTAGCAGATGATGTGCGTTATTATGGTCAGTGGATGCGTGATGAAGCTGAGAAACGTATTGGGCACCTGTATCCGAGTATTGAAATTACTGCCGAGATGGCAAAAGAACGACCGGACTTAAAAAAACTCGTCGGCGAAAAACTTACCGTCATCGCCTGGATCTGGGCGCGCACTGTAAAAAGTCCAAACCCAGCATTTCGTAATGTAGATGTGCCACTTGCCTCAACGTTTATCTTTTCAACAAAGATTGGCAAGGAGGCGTATGTAGAACCCGTGATTGGAAAGGATAATTATCATTTCACGGTGAAGGTTGGCGAGCCAAAGGACATAGAAACAGCAAAGGCTGGAACATCCGCAGGAAAACGCGCGGCTTTTCGCTGTCTGATGTCTGGAGTTCCCGTTACATATGACCACATTCGTGCAGAAGGGAAAGCTGGCCGCATGAAGGCACGGTTAATGGCTATTGTTGCCGAGGGTGAGCGCGGGCGTGTGTATCTGTCACCAACGCAAGAACACGAGGCAGCAGCACACAAAGCCAAACCAAATTGGAGGCCAGAGGTTGATTTGCCAAATAACCCACGCGATTTCAAAACACCAAATTATGGACTGACAACGTATGCCGATTTATTCACACCCCGCCAACTGGTTTCGTTGGCAACATTCTCGGATCTGGCAGGTGAAGTGATAGAGCTTATCCGTCGAGATGGTATTAAGGCCGGATTATCGGATAAAATTGAGCACCTTCGAGATGGAGGCAACGGTGCCCTAGCATATTCGGAAGCGGTGGCCGTTTATCTAGCATGCGTAATCGACCGCATGGCCTACTATGGTTCAAGTTTAAGCACATGGCTTCCAAAGGACAATGCGCTACGTGATTGCATGCCGCGGCAAGCCCTCGCTATGTCTTGGGAATTTGCCGAAGGTAATCCACTTGGTAAGTCCAGCGGTGATGTGTCCACCTGTGTTAATGCGGTCTCTAATTATTTAGACATAATGCTATCTACAGCGATTGGGTTCGCTAAACAAGGTGCCGCTCAACGATTGGCCGGAGAACATAGCCGTTATGTTTTAAGCACTGATCCACCTTATTATGATAATATCGGTTACGCTGATTTATCTGATTTCTTTTATGTCTGGTTGCGCCGGACGGTTCAGAAGATTTACCCAGATCTCTTCGCGACACTCGAGGTTCCAAAAACCGAAGAACTTGTTGCGACCCCGTATCGGCACGGTAGTAAGGAAAAGGCGGAAGCATTTTTTCTTGATGGAATGACCCAGGCGATGCACCGACTCGCCGAGCAGTCCCATCCAGCATTTCCCATTACAATCTACTATGCTTTCAAGCAGTCAGAAGACGAAGGTGATGGCGGAAACGCAAGCACAGGGTGGGAAACATTTTTGGGAGCTGTAATAAGCGCTGGTTTTGCAATTACCGGAACTTGGCCGTTACGCACTGAAGGCGCAGGCCGAATCTTAGCAAATGGAACCAACGCCCTTGCATCCAGCATCGTTCTAGTTTGCCGCCCAAGAAACAGTGATGCTCCTACTGCAATCCGGCGAGAATTTATCTCCGCATTGAAAGACGAGTTAGCCAAAGCTGTGCATCATTTGCAGGCTGGTAATATTGCGCCAGTAGACCTCGCGCAGGCAGCCATCGGACCCGGAATGGGTGTTTATACACGATATGAAAAAGTGCTGGACGCCGAAGGCAAGCCAGTGACAGTGAGAGAGGCCCTAGAACTCATAAATGAAACACTCGATATGGCGTTAGCGGAGCAGGAAGGCGACTTTGATCCCGACACGCGGTGGGCACTAGCCTGGTTCGAGCAATATGGTTTTGCAGAAGGCGAGTTCGGTGTAGCAGAGACTCTTTCAAAAGCAAAAAATACCAGCGTGCATGGTTTGGACGATGCGGGTATTCTTAAACAGGGACATGGCAAGGTTCGCCTGCTAAAGCCGGACGAGTTGCCAGAGGATTGGAATCCTGACACCGACAATCGTCTCACCAATTGGGAAACCGTTCATCACCTGATACGCGTGCTCGGCAGCGGTGGCGAAAGTGCCGCTTCGGAACTTGTCGCAAAACTCGGCACGAAAGCCGAGCCAGCCCGAGAACTCGCCTACCGTCTTTTCGCTCTATGTGAACGCAAAAAACGCGCGGCTGATGCTTTGGCCTACAACGGCCTCGTTCAAAGCTGGCCGGAAATTGTGCGCTTGGCGCAGTCAGCGCCAAAAGCTCAACCCACAACCGCACAGGACGATCTGATTTAATTTCACACCTAACTAAATATGGCACTCACCAATCAGCAACGCGTTGGCAAGGCGCTCGACGTGCTTCGCGAAGGACTAGGCGACTATGTCGCGCGCGAATTTCAAAGTCGCTTCGGAGCAAAAGCCCAAGCCGCAGCGAAAGACCGTCTTGTCACCGAACGGCTTCGCGGTAATAAACCGATTCAGGAATGGGATGTGGCGGCGTTGCTGCGCTTGGTGTTCGATTCTTGGAACGAAATCTTCGGCCAAGTTCTCGGCCACGCCGAACGCTCTTTGGTTTCAGAGTTGCGCACCGTTCGTGACCGCTGGGCACATCAGGAGAATTTTTCCAGCGACGACACGGATCGCGCGCTCGACTCCGCTGAACGATTGCTCGCCGCAGTTTCTTCGCTCCAATCCGAAGTGGTGCGGAACATGAAAATGGAATTGCGCCGGCAGGTGTATGACGAGCAGGTGCGAGGCGAGAAACGCAAAGTGGGCGGCTCGCTTGTTGAGGCGGCAGCCACCGGAGCGCTCAAACCGTGGCGTGAAGTTGTCACGCCGCACGCCGATGTTGCCAGCGGACGCTACCAACAGGCAGAGTTCGCTGCCGATTTGTGGCAGGTGCATCTTGGCGAAGGCTCGGATGAATATCGCAAACCGTCGGAATTTTTCCGCCGCACGTTTCTTACCGAAAGCCTGAAACAAATGCTGGTGAATGGCGTGCAGCGTCTTTCCGGCACAGGCGGCGACCCGGTGGTGCAGCTTCAAACCAATTTTGGCGGCGGCAAGACCCACTCGATGCTTGCCCTTTACCATTTGTTTTCCGGCGTGACTGCTGGCGAACTTCCTGGTGTTGATGAAGTCATGGCGAAGGCTGGTGTCAAAACCTTGCCCAAGGCCAACCGCGTCGTCCTCGTCGGCAACAAAATTTCCCCCGGCAATCCGGTGAAGAAGCCGGATGGAACAGTCGTGCGGACATTGTGGGGAGAGATGGCCTATCAGCTTGGCGGCAAGAAAGCGTTTGCCCGCATCAAGGAGGATGACGAGAAGGCCACCAGTCCCGGTGACATCATGCGCGAGTTGTTTAAGGAATATGGGCCATGCCTCATCCTCATTGACGAGTGGGTTGCTTATGCCCGTCAGCTTCACGACCAGAGTGATTTGCCAGCGGGCGGTTTCGAGACGCAATTTTCATTTGCCCAGGTGTTGACCGAATCGGCCAAGCTCGCGGGCAATTGTTTGTTGGTGATTTCGCTGCCAGCTTCCGACACCGCAGGTTCGCCACACACGCAAGCCGACGACGTAGAAGTCGGCGGAGTGCGCGGACGTGAAGCATTGAACCGTTTGCGCAATGTCGTTGGCCGCGTGGAATCATCTTGGCGTCCGGCGACCGCCGAGGAAGGTTTTGAAATTGTGCGGCGGCGTTTGTTCGAGCCGATTGCCGGCGACCAGTTCAAAAATCGCGACGTTACCGCGCAGGCTTTTTCGGAACTATACCATTCGCAGAGCGCGGAATTTCCGCCGGAGTGTCGGGGCGGCGACTATGAGAAGCGTATGCGGGCGGCATATCCCATTCACCCGGAAATCTTCGACCAACTTTACGGGGCGTGGAGCACACTGGTTAAATTCCAGCGCACGCGCGGCGTTTTGCGCCTCATGGCTTCGGTGATTCACACGCTTTGGGAAAAGGGCGACCGCAGCCCGATGATTCTGCCCTCGATGATTCCCATTGATGACCCGCGCGTGCAATCCGAACTGACGCGCTACCTGTCGGACAATTGGTCGCCGATCATCGAAAAGGACGTGGACGGCCCCAACTCTCTGCCGGTGCGGATTGATGGCGAGCAGCCGAATCTTGGCAAAGTGTCTGCCACGCGCCGAGTGGCGCGCACTATCTATTTGGGATCAGCCCCCAGCGCGGGCGTCGCCCACCGGGGTATTGAAGACCGTAATGTGAAACTTGGTTGCGTCATGCCGGGCGAGTCACCCGCCGTATTCGGCGACGGCTTGCGCCGTCTAGCCGCCGCCGCCACCTATCTTTACCAGGACGGAAATCGTTTCTGGTATGACACGCAGGCCACGGTGACGAAACTAGCCGAAGACCGCGCCGAGCAATTGAAACGCGACCCGGACAAGGTCATGCAGGAATTAGACAAACGCTTGCGCGAAGATTTACGCCGGATGGGTGACTTCAGCCGGATTCATCCGTTGCCACGTTCGGGCGCAGATGTTCCTGACGATATGGACGCGCGACTTGTTGTGCTGTCCGCCGAACATGCCTACACCAAGGACGCAGAAAATTCCGCCGAAGCCGCCGCCAAAGCGATTCTCGAATCGCGCGGCAACACGCCGCGACTTTTTCGCAACACGCTCGTGTTTCTTGCTGCCGACAAAGTTCGATTGCAAGACCTCGACGAAGCCTTGCGCAAGTATCTCGCTTGGGCATCCATTTTATCGGAAAGAGAATCGCTCAACCTTTCTCCATTCCAAACGAAACAAGCCGAGACACAAAAGCAGGCTGCTGACGGGGCAGTGACCGCGCGTTTGCCGGAAGCCTACCAATGGTTGCTCGTTCCAGAACAGGCCAACCCGCAATCGCCGGTTCATTGGCAAGCCACCAGAATTTCCGGCAGCGACTCCCTTGCCGTGCGAGCCAGCAAAAAACTTCGCAGCGATGAATTGCTAATCACGGCGCTCGGTTCAACCATTTTGCGAAAACATCTTGATGATGTCCCACTCTGGCGCGGTGACCATGTGCCAGTCCGCCAGCTTGTTGATGATTTTGCCCGCTACCTTTATTTGCCACGCCTTACAAACACAGAAGTCTTGACCCATGCAATCTATGAAGGTGTCGGGCTTTTAACCTGGTCGTCCGATTCATTCGCTTATGCCGAAAGCTATGATGAGGTTGCCAAGCGCTATCGTGGCCTTCGCGCCGGTCAGACGGTGACGATCACGACCGACAGCACCGGTTTGCTCGTGAAGCCGGATGTTGCGCGCCGTCAAATCGAAGCCGAGCTTAAACCCGAACAGCCCACACCCGGCCCAGGTTTGCCCCCAGTAAAACCGGGAGATAAAAAGCCGGGCAGCACACCGCCCACACCTGAAGTAAAACTAAAGCGCTTCCACGGGACGGCAAATTTGGACGCCACCCGCGCCGGACGTGACGCCAGCCGCATTGCAGACGAAGTGTTGTCGCATCTCGTCAGTCAAGTTGGCGCGGAAGTAACCGTCACCATCGAGATTGAGGCCAAACTCCCACAAGGCGCATCCGACCAACTGGTGCGAACCGTCACAGAAAACAGCCGCACTCTAAAATTCACCAGCCACGGTTTTGAGAAGGAATGATTGACCGACGCGACGTAGCTGACGATGACTGAATGTTGGAATGAAGATTAAAGAAACATTTCATTTATTGAAACGGTGGTGGCGATTTCCTTTTTTGCGGTCCTACCAGTGGGAGTCTTCGTTTAATTATTGGTGGTTAAAACGGAAGCGCGAGTTGCTGGATTTTCAGTTCAAGAAGAGCAAATTCAAAGCAAGGTCTTTGCTGCGTGAATCGGCCAACACAACTTCAATTTTCGGCCATTTAATTCTTAAAATATTGACGAGATTTATTTTTTCTGTTGCGCTCGTATTTGTCTTTTTAATTATAGACCGGCATTTAGGACAATGGACGCACGCATGGATTCCAAGTTGGTTGCATCTCGTGCCAGATAAAGAAGCCCAGCGTGATTTTCTGACAACACTTGGAGCCGTTTCGGCTGCAATTCTCACCCTTTACTTTACTGCGTTAAGCGTAGTTGTTAGCACGGCCTATTCGCGAACGCCTGGCAACATCCGATCCTTGATAATTAAGGAAGAAGTTGGCAGCGTCTATTTTGGCATTCTAGCCCTATTCGCCGGAGTCGTAACCGTGATGCTCACTTGTTTGGCGTTCGGCCATCAAATCGGGGCGTTGAACACACTTTTGGCATCGTTCCTTTGTTTGTTTTCAATATTCGGGTTTGTGTTTTTAGGGGTTCGTGCGTTTGAGTATTTTGATCCGACGCTACTCGTGGCACTCTTAAACAGACGGATTTTGAAAGAGATTCAATCGGTTTCGCCAAGCGGGTATCAGTGGACAGACCCATCGTTTCAAGCACATCACCAGAAGCAGGCCGGAATCTTGTTGAGCAGCTATTCAGATTTAGTGACGGTCGCGTCGCAAAAGGAAAACTTGCACGGCAAAGGGCTGGTTGAATTAGGGCAAGGGTTGTTGTTAATCGTAAATTGTTACGCGCAGCAAAAGGTTAAAATACCGTCGGATAGTTTTTGGTTTAGACGGACTTACAAACACAAAAATTGGCTTCTAACGTCCCACAACGAACTGGAAATGGCGTTAATGACGGGAACGACAATCCAGCCGGAAACAGTTGCAGACCTCATGTGGTTTGAAACAGATGCAGCCAAAATCCTTGAGGAAGTTTTTTTCCAATTAAGCGAGCGGAGGGATTCTGCGGGGACAATTGCACTCGCGACCAGCCTGCAAAGCCACATGGGTGGCATGAGTCAATGCTTGGCGGTAGAAGAAGCGTTGAAGATATTTAAGGCCGTTGTCCCCAAGTTGCGTTCGCAGTCGGCCAGTGAAACAATTCCAGTCAATGAAATCGCCCCGAAGGCGATGAATCGGCTGGCGATTTCCGAAATTTACGGAGTCGCGCTGATAAATGTGTTGTTAGGTTTTACCAACGAGTTGGAAAAATTGAAGGCGGCTTCACTTGGAAAACTTTTCCAATCAGTGAATTGGGTTGAACGCGAAAGCCTCTACACTGGCAAAATCTTGCCGCGCCGGGTAATTCAAGAATTCGAGTTCATTCAAGGGCGGCTCGATTTTGAACTCCGCGCCGAAGGAAAAATCATCAGCCCCGAATGGATGCAAATCGAAATGGTTGCGCTCGCATTTGTTCGCGTTCTTGACAGTGTAACCAAGTTGCTCGTTGATGAATTCGAGATCACTTTTGGGAACGAGGCGGACACGCAGTTGGCCGGGAAAAATTTCATTTTAGTGGCTCAATTGGTTCAGCGCGGCTTGGAAGGGTGTGACAAACTTTCAAAACACTTCATTGATTACAAATCGTGGCACGCGGATTACTCCGCTTTGAATCGCAGCGGAGAATATGATTGGCCGAAAATTGATTGGGATTCATTCCG
>Ga0302320_10029776_pt1 | contig 10432 bp, 5 predicted proteins | sample Bog_T0_3_FD_202130 | JGI IMG/M metagenome (GOLD analysis project Ga0302320, IMG submission 202130) | Peat permafrost microbial communities from Stordalen Mire near Abisko, Sweden - Bog_T0_3 | ecosystem: Environmental > Terrestrial > Soil > Wetlands > Peat | place: Sweden: Abisko, Stordalen Mire... | reverse complement strand
TGAATGGCCTGCCTCCCAGCGTGCTCACGGATATTTACAACGGCCTTTACTTTTTCCCCAACCTGCCGCCGAACTTGATCAGCCGTTTCTGGTTCGATCCCAATGGCAACAAATTGGTTTTGGAAGGCCAGTTTGTGGCTGACCCGGTGAATGGAAATTATGTGATGCTCAACGTCCTGCGTGGCGATGACTTGGCGGCGGTCAATGGGCTGTGCCCGGCCTCCGACACGACGGACTATCCTGTCTGGACCAACGCCGTGGCGCAGCTTTCCACGCCGGAATACACCTTTTTTGATAATCCCGCCCAACCGGGTAGTTACGTAATCAATACGAATCTCACCGTTACACGATATACAGGTGACTTGGTGGAAGTGACCAACTCGGATACGGCCGTGGACTCCTACGCCATGAGCGCGGCGGGTCCGGGACAGGGTTATGTCACCTACATTGTCGCGAACGGATTGAACCCGGCCTATGGCGGCGACCCAATTCAGGTTTATATCACGCGAACGGCGCCCCCATTATTTCAGGGCGCACTGGTCGTCGCCAATACTGCCAACGCGAGTCCTTTCAGCCAGTTGATCACCTTCCAGCACACGGCTGATTTGGCCGGACGCACCAGTCAATACATGTATGACTGGCGGATCGAACCGCCGGTGAACGGCCAGCCGCCGCCTTTGGGAACGGAAAATAGTTGGACCCTGTTGAGCCCGGATAATCCCGGTGTGCCGCTGGGGCCGATCTATACGTTGGGGGCCACGGGTGTCCAAGGCCTTACGGATAACTATGTCTCCATGCGCTATGGTTACCTCTCGACCAACAATAGCGTGGTCCCCAATGTGGTGACAACCAATTGGTCGCAATGGTGCAATCCGATTCTGGCCGAAGGCTGGATTTCGCGCGTGACCCAGGCCCTCGATCCCATTGCCGGGCAAACGCAGAATTTGTATGAAAATGCGGCCAGCACCACCGCCAGCATTATCCAACTGGCCGGTGCCCGGTGGAATGGAGATGTGCCGCTAAACGCGGCCTCGCTGACTAATAATGGGCTGATTCAGCTCTACGAGACTGTGCTCGATCAGGGAGAGGCTTTAACCATCAATGATGGCATTAATTATGGCCCGGCCAACCAGGCGCTGCTCACGGCCGCCGGTTACCTCAACGACCTGTATATGACCCTCGGTAATGTCGCGTGGGCCAACTCCCTGAATCCCACCATCGGCTTTGGCACTGACAACCTCACTTACGGTTCAGTGGCCACGGCGTCGTTTTGTTTCGAGGGCGAGGTACCCACGTTGCTGGCACAGAACCTGGCGTTGCTGCGCGGACGCGATGACAGCCTCTCACCGGGCGTGGATTTGCCGCCGGTTTACAACCGCCTTTATTGGAATTACACCTATGGCATTGACGCCGGCGAGACCATCTATGCGCTTAATTATAACATCACCGACCAGAACGGCGATGGCGTGGTGAACGCCGCCGACGCGCAGATCATGTTTCCACAGGGCCACGGCGACGCCTACGGCCACTACCTCACGGCGATGTTGAATTACTACAAACTGCTGATGAATCCGAATTTTGACTGGGTGCCGCAGGCCCAGACGGTGCTGATTTTGGGAGCGGCGGTGACGGTGAATTATGAAAATGAAACAAAGTTTGCGGCGGCAGCAGCGGCAGTGGCGCGAACGGGCCGGCAGATTTTCGATCTCGAATGGCGGCAGGACTACACGCCGGGCACGTCAGGCGGGTGGGCCTATTTCGCCACCAACTACATTGGCCAATATACTTATATTGACAATAATACCAATACCCAGCATATCACGCGCTACTGGGGCATGGATCATTGGGCTTCGCGGGTGGGTCAGGGCACGTATCTGGACTGGGTGGTGGGCAACTCCATCCTGCCGTTTAAGGACAGCAACCCGAACGATCAAGGCGTGCAGATCGTGGACCGCCAGACAGTACAGGATCTTCAGGAACTGCCGGCCACAGCATCCGCCCTGGAAGCGGACATGGACAATGCCAACGCGGGCTTCACCCCCTTGGGCCTGGCGCAAAACGCCATTCCCTTTGACATCAATCCCCAGCAGGTCACCGGCTCCAATCCGCAAACCCATTTCGAGCAAATTTACGGCCGGGCCGTACAGGCGCTGAACAACGCCGTGGTGGCCTTCAACGCCGCCCAGAACGTAACCCAGGATTTGCGCGAGGAACAAAACTCATTGTCCGATTTGCAAGCCGCCGTCACCGCCCAGGAACTGGCTTATAACGACCAGTTGATCGAGCTTTACGGCACGCCCTACCCTGATGACATCGGGCCCGGCGGTGCCTACCCGGACGGTTATACCGGCCCGGATCTCATCCACTTCATGTACGTGGACGATCCGGAGACCAACACTTTTGGCGGCTATCTGCCAGATCCCACAACCAACAACAGTTATAATATAGATATTCAGGAATTTCCTGCGAACTGGTATTCGAGCGTCTATAACAACTTTGATTTTATCACCAGCACAACCTCGCCAAATTATAGCAATGGCGTTGATTATCTTACCTTCAACATCGGGCCGGACGGGTTCAGCAAACCGGCATCATGGACGGATGAACGGGGCAGCATCGGCAGCATTCAAACGGCCCTGGCTGCGGTGAACTCCGCCCGCGACCAGTTGCGAATGTCCTGTTACAATGCCTATTATGACAAGTTGTCCCTCGACCAGGCCATGCTGGTATTCCAAGCCGAGAACGCCACCAATGAGACTGATTTGGGAATCGAACAGACAATCGCCAACAACAATCAAGGAATTAATGATGCCACGACGACCTTCAACGTCCTTAACCAGGCCGTCCAAAATGGGATTGATCTCGAGAACAATTTGGTCTCGGAAATTGGCAGCGCCTTCCCGGATATAGTAATCGCCGGTTTGGCTGACGGTGGCAATTTCCTGGCCCCGGCCAAGCTCGCCGTTTATGCCCCCTTTAATATTGTTGAAGCGATTACACTCGCCTCCGACGATGTTGCCTACGCGGTGACCGCCGGGACTGCGACTGGCCTGCAAAATGCCAATTTGGTTGACCAGCAGCAAATCGCCACCAACCAATACAACCAGAATTTGCAAACCGGAGTGCAAAGTCTCGCCCAACAAGAGGGCACGGTTCAAAACGACCTTGTGACCATCAACCAGGCCGAGGTGGCGTTGAACGGCGCCCAGGCCAACTATCAGGCCTTGGTGGCCCAAGGCAACCGGATTCAGCAGGAGCGCTTGACCTTCCGCCAGCATGCCGCCGCCCAGGTTCAGGGCTACACCGTCACCGATGCCGCCTTCCTGGTGTTCCAGAATGAAGACTTGGAGCGTTACACAACGCTGTTCAACCTCGCCGCTGAATACGCCTACATGGCAGCCAACGCCTACGATTACGAAACCGGTCTGCTCGGAACCCCCGCCGGCCAGTCTTTTCTAAATCAAATTATCAGCTCCTCCGCACTTGGCGTAATTCAAAACGGCGTGCCGCAGATTTCCGGCACTGATACCGGCGATCCCGGGTTGGCCAACGCCCTGGCCGAAATGGATGCTGACTGGGAAGTGGTCAAGGGCCGGCTAGGGTTCAATAATCCTGACGGCTACGGCACCATCGTTTCCCTGCGTTCGGAAAACTATCGCATCCTGCCCGGTTCGGCCGGTGACACACAATGGCAGCAGTTGCTGGAACAAAATCTCGTGCCAGACCTGCTGGCCGATACGGATGTGAAAAACAACTGCCTGCAAATTGATGACGGCAGCGGGGCGGCCGTTCCGGGGATTGAGCTGACATTTGGCACTACGATTACTGACGGCGAGAATCTCTTTGGACAGCCCCTCGGACCGGGCGATCACAGTTTCAGTTCCTCCTCGTTTGCCACCAAAATCTTCGCGGTGGGCGTGTGCCTGGACGGTTATGAAGGCATGGACAATCCGGTCGGCACCGGTGGCACGTCACCGGGTGATCCAACGCTGGATGCCAATGGCCTGGCCGCCACACCTTATGTCTATCTGATCCCCTGCGGCTCGGATTCGATGCGCAGTCCGCCCTTGGGGGATACCAGCACTGTTCGGACGTGGAATGTGGATGACGTGGCCATCCCGCTGCCGTTCAATATCGGCGCTTCCGACTTTTCAACCACGCCGTTTTACACCACGGCAGATTCGCTCTCCGAGCCGCTCTTCGCGGTGCGCAAACAACAGGCTTTCCGGCCCGTCTCCACCACCGATGCCTTTAACACAAGCATCTATGGGGCCGACGGAGCCTTGGAGCCTTCTCAATACACCAACCAGCGCCTGATTGGCCGGTCGGTCTGGAACAGCAAGTGGAAACTCATCATCCCCGGCAAAACCTTGCTCTCCGATCCCAACGAAGGCTTAACCCGCTTTATCAACTCGGTGAAGGATGTTCATTTATACTTTGTTACTTATTCCTATGCCGGCAACTGACAGTTTTCACCAGATAATTATGAAACGCTTGATTATCGGATTTTGCGGAGCCCTGCTGGCGGGTCTGTCGGTGGTGCCCTCGGCCCGCGCTTTCCCCCCGGCACCGAATGGTGTCATTTACGGCTTGGCGAAAGATCAATTCGGCACGCCCCTGATGAATCCGGCGGATACGGTCATTCTGCAAACCCCGGCCGGAGTGCAGGTCGCGGCGTCAATCCAGCCCGGATTGGCTGTTGGGGTCAACTACATCCTGCAGGTGCCAATGGATTCGGGAAGCATTGCCGGTCCGTATGTGGCCAACGCCCTCACCACCGCCACACCGTATCAGATGTATGTTTCGGTAGGCACGGCGACCAATCTCCCGATTGAAATGGTTGGCGCCAGCCCGTTGCTTGGCAAGCCCGCGCAGTTGACCCTGCAAAATTTGACACTGGGGACAGACGCCAATGGTGACGGCATCCCCGACGCCTGGGAGGCCCTTTTTCTCCAAGAAATCGGGGCGAACGTTGCCTTGGCCTCCATCAATACCAATGCCGATTATGCCCATGATGGCCGCACACTTTTGCAGGAGTACTTGCTGGGCAATTACCCCTACAACCCCGGCGCTAATTTTATGGTGAAGATCGTCAACCAAAATGCCGGTTCAGCGGTGCTGGCCTTTACTACCATGACGGGCCGCTCCTATACTGTTTACGGGTCTCCCGACCTCAATAATTGGACGGCTCTTTCTTTCACGGTGCCAGTTTCCGGGCCGGCAGCAATGTCCTCGTATTATTCGCAAAATATCCAGCCGATGCAGATTCAGACCGTCCAGCCCACGAACGCCCCGCAAATGCAATTCTTTCGCTTACGGCTCCAGTAAGAGTGTCATCGCCTTTGCCCAACCCGCCCGCCGGCTTGCCCCGCCCGAGCACAAGAGTTCTGCTCCTACCATTGGCCATTTGCGTGGCCTTGGGCGTGGCGCTTGGGCTGGTTTTGCGACCAACCACCTCACCGCCCCCACCGCTCCCGGCCTTCGCGAGCACCAACCTCATTCACGCGGATGGCCGATGGTGCCGGTTTGAGGGAGGCCATACCAATCCGTTCACCGGGATTTTACTCGAATACTACCCTGGTGGCCACCTGCAGTCCCGCTCGATGGTGTCCAACGGGTTGCTCGAAGGCCTCTCCGAGTTCTGGCATACCAACGGCCAGCTCCAGACCCGTGAATATTACCGTACTAATTATTCAAATGGCCCGCGCATCAAGTGGTATCCCGATGGCAGAAAACTATCGGAAGCCACCATCGTGCTGGGTAAGATGCAGGGTGTTTTCCGGCGCTGGTACGAAAACGGGAGGCTCGCCGAGGAAATTCCCATGCACGACGGCAAAATTGACGGGCTTGGCCGAAGCTATTACGAAAGCGGCTTTTTGAAAACCGAGATAACGATCCATGATGGCCAGGTAACTCAGGCAAAAAGCTGGCCCGATGGTACGCACCCCGGCGATAGTCAATAGGCCTGAGCTAACCAGCCTTCAAAATACTTCGTCAGCGCTCGCACCACCGCTGCCACATGGTGCCAAAAGCCGTTTCAAGATGGCCAATAAACTGAGGCGCATCGCAGAGCGGGCTCTCACTCATTTGCTTCCGCAACTGGAAACGCAAGCGCTGCAAGGCGGGTAGATCGCTCGTTAACTGCCGGCATTTCGCGATGTAGGCGTCGGGCGTCTCCACCGCCCATTCGGGGAATCCGAGATGTGTAACGAGGCTCAATCCGACGCGTGCAACATGGCTCCGGCCAATCAGCGTGACCACGGGCACACCCATCCACAACGCATCGCAGGTCGTGGTGGTGCCATTGTACGGGAAGGGGTCCAAACCGACGTCCACCCGGTTATATAATCCCATGTGAAGCTCCTTGGATAGCCCGGCGCCGTGGAGTTCGATCCGTTCAGCGGCAACGCCCGCGCGAACGAATTGGTCGCGCAGGCGGCCAGCGGTTTTGGGATTGCCGAGACCTTGAGATTTTAACAGCAACCGGGCGGTCGGCATTTCGCGCAGGAGCCGGGCCCAAAGCTGAATCGTGGGTTCGCTCAGTTTTCGGAAATTATTAAAAGAACCGAAGGTGACATGACCGTTGGCCAGTGCGGGCAATGGCGCGACGGGCGGACTTTCCGCCGGGGCGCAATAGCACGAAAAATTTTTGGGCAAACGGACGAGCCGCTCGCTGTGCCATTGATCGGTTTGGCCGGGGGGATCGCTGAGGTTGTCCGTCAGGCGATAGTCCATTGCTTTCAAACCCGTCGTATTCGGGTAACCGATCCACGTGACCTGCACCGGAGCCGGGCGCAGGGCAAAAACCGGCAGCCCGGTGTCGGTGGTGTGTCCGGCCAGATCCACCAAAATATCAATGCCATCCTGCCTGACCAGTTCAGCCACTTTTTCCGCGTTCAATCCATAAATATCCCGCCAATGGCCGGCCAGGAGACGCAACCGTTGAGTCACGGCGTCGGGAGCCTTTACGTTTGAATAACAAAAGGTCTCAAAGTTTTCCGCGTGATGGTGTTTCAGAACCGGCTCAAAAAATGAAGCCACCGGATGATCGCGAAGGTCGGGCGAGACATAACCGATGCGCAGACGGCGATGGGGTGCGGGGTCGGTGGCCTGCGGTTTCCAAGCCGGTCGCAGCGGTTTCTCAAACCACTCGGACCACTGCCGATGTTCCGCAAAATGGGTTTGCGGTCCAGTCTCGGGCAGATAATTGAGCACGTACAGCAGATTGGTCTGGGTTTCGGGTGCAGGCTTGATGGCAAGGGCTCTCCGGTAGTGAACCACCGCCTCGGCCAACAATCCTTCCTCCACACAGATGCGGCCCAAGTCGTGGCAGGCCTCGGCATAATTTGGCCGCAGCCGCAGGGCTTCATTCACTGCGGTCCTGGCTTCCTCGTACCGCTTTTGCGCCATCAACGCCTGCCCTAGAATTTCATGCGCCTCGGGCAGCAAGGGATCCAAAGCCACCGCCTGCCGAAAGCTCTCGACAGCCTCGCCCGACTGCTGCGCATCCAATTCGGCCAGCCCACGGCTCAGCCAAAATACTGCATCCGCCGGGGACAGCCGGGTGGCTTCCCGCAAACTGGCAAGCGCCTCGGGCAAGCGGTTGAGCTTTCGGAGTGTGTTGCCCAATTGATGGCGGGCCTCTGCCAGGTTCGACTGCCCGGCGATGGCCGCTTTGAACGCTGTGGCCGCTGCCTCGGGCTGGTCCAGCACATTCAGGGAAAACCCCCGTTGGAGGTGGGCTTTGGCGAACTTTGGGTTTGCTTTGGCCGCCTGGGCAAACAGGCCGGCAGCTTCCGCGTGATGGCCATTCTTTTGGACCACCAAGCCGAGCAAATAAAGAGCATCAGCATTCTTCGGCCAGCGCTGAAGCACCTGCCGGAAAGCTGCCGCCGCATCATCCAATTGGCCGGCGCGATATGACGCGAGCCCTTTTTCCAAAAGCGCTGCTGGATTCATTCGATTAAAAACTACCCGGGTTGATGGCCGGACAAAAGAGAATTAGGCGCCTTTCGTGAATTTGACCGCGCCCCGGCAGGTCTGGCATTGCCCGCAGTCCGCGTTCAGTTAGATTATGCAGGTGAAATCCAAAGGCACAGTGTATCTCGTGGGCGCAGGGCCGGGCGACGCAGGCTTGCTCACGTTGCGCGGCGCAGAATTGCTTCAGGGCGCGGATGTCGTTATTTGCGACGTTCTCGTGAATCCGGAACTTCTCCGGCTGGTCCCGGCGGGCGCCGAAATTATCGGCCGGGGAAATCAAAAACGTGATGGCGGCCTCACGCAGGAACAAATCATTGAACTGATGATCGCCCGCGCCGGTGAAGGCAAAACCGTTGTGCGTCTGAAGGGGGGCGACCCATTTATTTTTGGGCGTGGCGCCGAGGAAGCCGAGGCGCTCGTAGCCGAGAAAATTCCCTTCGCGGTGGTGCCGGGTGTCTCGTCGGTGGTGGCGGCGGCGAGTTACGCGGGCATTCCGCTCACCCATCGCGCGCATTGCTCCAGTTTCACCGTCTTCACCGGGCATAGTGATTCGGCCGAACCCTCCACAGCGCTGCGCTACGAGCAAATTGCCAAAATCCCGGGCACGAAGGTCGTGCTGATGGGCACGGATAATCTCGCCGACTGGACCAAGGCGCTCGTCGCCCACGGCATGCCTCCGGAAACACCGGTGGCAGTGGTGCATCGCGGCACCACGGGCCGGCAAAAGTCGGTCGCCGGCACGCTGGCGACGATTGCCAGGCTCGCCGCGCAGGAAAAAATAGCCCCCCCGGCCGTCACCATCGTCGGCGAGGTGGTGAAGCTACGCGAAAAACTAAACTGGTTTGAGCGATTGCCGCTGTTTGGTAAAAGGATTGTGGTCACCCGCTCACGGGCTCAGGCGGGAAAGTTTTCCAAAAAACTGTCCACGTTGGGCGCGGAAGTGATCGAGCTTCCGGCGGTCAAAAGCGAAATGCCCGACAACAAGGGCGATTTCATTGATGCACTGCTGGAATTGAATGCGTACGACTGGCTGGTGTTCACGAGCGCCAATGGCGTGGCCACATTTTTCGACTTCTTCTTCAGGCGATTCAAGGATTTGCGCGACATCGGCGGCGCAAAAATCGCCGCCGTCGGACCGGCCACGGCCGCCAAACTGCGCGAGTTTCATTTGCAGGTGGATTTGATGCCGGATGAATTTACGGGCCGGAAAATTGCCGAGGCCTTTGCCAAACACAGCAGTATTGAGAACACGAGAATTTGTTTATGGCGCGCCGAAAAAGCGAACCCCGACCTGCCCGACGCGCTGGGAGAACTCGGCGCGATTGTGGACGATATCGGCATATACAAAACCGTCGGGGAGACGGCGGATTTTTTCGGCGCGGCGGAGGATTTCCGGCAGCACGGGGCGGATTGGCTCACCTTCACCAGCGGCTCAACCGTGGAATTTTTTCACAGCCGTTTTGATTTGCCGAAACTGATGAAACATTTTCCAAAAATGAGAATCGCGTCCATCGGACCGGAAACAAGCAAAGCCGTCGCCGCGCTCGGGCTCACGCCGGCATTGGAAGCAAAAGAGCATACGACGGACGGCTTGATTGGTGCGCTCCTGAAAAATGGGTAGTGCGGGCGGTTCGCAACAGCGCGTCACCGGATGAGAACCCGGCGGCCGTCGCAATCCCCGCCGCGCGGCTGTCCGTGCGGCGTAATTCCGGGGAATTGACCGCAATATTCTCCATGTCGTCCAGCGTTTTTTCCATGTTCAGAAACCACGTGATACTCTAACCTTCATGACATTACCCGATCCATGAAGACAGGCATTCAGTATTATATTCGTAGGGAAGGCAAATGTGCATCCAGCATAACTTCCGCAAGATCAGGCCAGAACGCGCTGTTTTCACCTTGCAGAACTTTCCGGTGAAATTCGCAAAACATATCCTGCTTTTGCTCCTGGCAATGTCCTGCTTCACCGGCATGCCATTGCACGCAGCAACCATCGGGTTGGATGAACTTGACTTTTCGACGATGACCGCCGGCTGGGGCACCGCCCAGAAGAATCTTTCAATCGCCAAAAATCCGATGATGATCGGTACGACGACATTCGATCGGGGCGTGGGCACCCACGCGGACAGCGATTTTTTCGGGCGGCTGGATGGAAAAGTGAAGTCTTTTTCTGCCCGGGTCGGAGTGGATGCGGATGCCGGCAGCGAAATGGCGGCCGTGGAATTTTTCGTCTATGGCGATGATCGCGAACTTTGGCATAGCGGCGTCTGCAAATGGAAACAGCCGGCGCGTGAATGCCATGTGGACCTCGCGGGAATCAAATCGTTGGAGCTGGTGGTCAGGGCCACAGGTGACAATGTCAGTTACGACCATGCCGACTGGGCCCAAGCTGAATTCCAGTTTGCCGGCGAACCGCCACGAGCGGAGAAATTCGAACCCGTGCAGGAGAAGC
>Ga0302320_10029775_pt1 | contig 10433 bp, 9 predicted proteins | sample Bog_T0_3_FD_202130 | JGI IMG/M metagenome (GOLD analysis project Ga0302320, IMG submission 202130) | Peat permafrost microbial communities from Stordalen Mire near Abisko, Sweden - Bog_T0_3 | ecosystem: Environmental > Terrestrial > Soil > Wetlands > Peat | place: Sweden: Abisko, Stordalen Mire... | reverse complement strand
CACAAGCCGTCTTCATGGGAGCACGATGCTTTGTTTCAGCCGGAGCCGCGAGCCCGCTATCGTGCGATGTTGGGTATGGGCTATACGGATGCGTTCCGGTCGTTGCACGTGGGCGAAATTGGACACTTCACCTTTTGGGATTACTTTCGGCAGGCGTTCCAAAACAATAGAGGTATACGAATCGATCACTTCTTATTATCTCCAACGCTGGCAGATCGACTGGAAAGCTGCGAGATCGATAAGGGACCTCGGGGGCAGGAAAAGCCCTCTGACCACACCCCCATAATCGTGACGCTATCCGATCTGCCATAATTGGCCCCATGTGCGGACGCTATCGACTGTCGCGGAGAAAGCAGATCATTGAAGAGCACTTCGATGCCGCCTCGGGAGAAGAAGTTTGGGGTCCCCGCTACAACATCGCCCCCACCCAGCCAATCCCAGTCATCCGCCAGAATCCGAAGGAGCCCGTCCGCCAATTTTCGCTGATGCGATGGGGTCTTGTTCCATCATGGGCGAAAGATGCCTCTGGCGCAGCTGGAATGATAAACGCGAGATCGGAGACAGCCGCCACGAAGCCCGCGTTTCGCGACCCGCTGAAATTCCGCAGATGTCTGATCCCGGCAGACGGCTTTTACGAATGGATGCGGACGGCGAAAGCCAAACAGCCGTACTGTTTTGAAGTCAATGACGGGGAGTTGTTCGCGTTCGCAGGGTTGTGGGATCGCTGGAAAGACCCGAGTGGCAACTGGGTCAAAACCTGCTCGATTTTGACCACGACCCCGAACGCCGTGACCTCGACTGTTCACGACCGTATGCCAGTGATCCTCAATCCAGACAGTTACGACCTATGGCTCGATCCGGGGATGAGGGACTTGGCTGCGGCGTCCGATCTGCTGAAGCCATTCGATGCTCGCCTAATGCGGTGCTATCCGATCAGCACGAGGATCAACCACGTGGCGAACGACGACGAGGAGTGTTCCGCGCCCGTGGAACTCGGAGAGGTTCAGGATCGGCTCTTCCCGTTGTGGGAGACGTGAAGTACTATCGCAAAGATCGAGGATACCTAGCCATGAATCTCGACATCGCGGTGGTTGGTGGGGGAATCGCTGGGGCCTACAGCGCTTGGCGACTCCAACAGGCAGAAGGCGTTAAGAAAACAATCGGCCTATTTGAGTACAGCGATCGTATCGGCGGAAGACTGTACACGGTTACACTTCCAGGCCTGCCACACGTAAAAGCTGAGGTGGGCGGCATGCGCTACATACCTGACCAGCATGTCATGGTGGCAAACCTCGTAGACCATCTCAAGCTGCCGACGAAGGACTTCCCAATGGGTGCCCCCGCACCCGTAGGTGCAAATTGCAATCTGTTCTACCTTCGCGGGCGACACTTGCGCCTTCATGAACTTGCTGACCCGTCCAAGGTGCCCTACAGCCTCGCGTGGTCTGAGCGCGGGCTCGGGCCCACCAATCTGCAGATTCAAATTATGAACCGTCTCTATCCCAATTTTGGAGGCTTGAATCTATGTGACCAGATGAAGGTAAAGGTCTTCGGCAAACCTCTGTGGAAGTATGGCTTCTGGGACCTTCTCTTTCGCGTTCTCAGCAACGAGGGCTACCAATTCATGAGGGATGCTGGAGGCTACGATGCAAATGTAGCGAACGCCAACGCGGTCACCCAGCTTCCAGCCACCGAATATGGTGACGAGACTAGGTTTCTTACTCTGCGCGACGGATACGACCAACTGCCAATCACGTTGGTAAAACAGCTCAACGAATCTTTCGCCGGTCTGGTGCCTAAAGGAAAGCGTGTGCATATGAACCATCGCCTAGTGGAGATCGCGAGTGGCACTGGCGAGTATCCCTACACGCTCATATTTGAGCCCACGGAGACGTCGGAGCGCAGAACCGAGGTGAGGCATGGCGTTGAGTGCTTACACGTGCGAGCGAAGAAACTAATCCTTGCTATGCCACGACGTTCATTGGAACTCATTGATAGCCCTTTCTTTGACGATCCTTGGCTTAAGACCAACCTTCAGTCCGTACTCATCCAGAGCGCTTTCAAACTATTTCTCGCCTACGAAAGGCCATGGTGGCGATCCCTGGGTCTAGTAGCTGGTCGGTCGGTCACGGATCTTCCTGTAAGGCAGATTTATTACTTCGGCACCGAATGCGAACAGAAGGGAGGTTTGCCTTACATGAACTCCCTTCTTGGGGCGAGCTACAACGACATCAGTACGGTCCCCTTCTGGAAGGGCCTGGAAAACGGACAACCCTACCCAGGCTACATGCCCTCGTGTATGGAACCAGGGATCAAGGATGTGATGCCGAAAGCGGAATTTCAGGCCACGACTGAGATGGTCCATGTGGCCAATAAGCAGGTCGCTGAGGTCCATGCCCTTCCGGAGATTCCGATGCCATACTCCGCTGTTTATCACACCTGGAACGAAGACCCCTACGGGGGCGGCTGGCACGAGTGGAAAGCAAATTATCGTCTGGACGAGATCATGTGCAGGATGCGCAAGCCGGTCGTTGACCAGGATATTTACATCGTTGGCGAAGCCTACTCCTACAACCAAGGTTGGGTGGAAGGCGCCTTGGATACTGCGGAGTCCACCCTCCAGGAATTCTTCGGCCTCACCTGCCCACCATGGTTGGATCCGAAATACGGTCTGATGCCCAACCCCTGCCCTGGCTGCGGGGACCTCAAGGGATGCGTCGAATGCAACGAGGGGGCAAAGACGTTGGGGTTGATAACACCTAACTGCCTGCAGCCAGTCAAAGAGGGCTGAGACTAATTGGAGAGGCATGACAGTCGCCGACTACCTTATCGCTCGCCTCCGGCAAATCGGGTTGGAGCACATTTTTGCCGTTCCCGGCGACTATGCCTCGCCATTCCTCAAAGCCGTGGACGCAACGCCGGGGCTAATTAGGGTAGCAAACATCAACGAAATGGGTTCAGGCTACGCTGCAGACGGCTATGCTAGGTACAGAGGGGTTGGAGCGGCGTGTGTGCAGTATGGCGTGGGCACATTCAGCGTGCTGAACTGCGTCGCGGGATCTTTCGTTGAGCGCGTACCGGTCGTGCTGATTTCCGCAAGTCCATCAACCGCGGACCGCAAACTTGAGTATGCCAACGGAATCCTGTTCCACCACAGCACCGGCAATCTCAGGGCAGACTTGATCGTATTCCAGAACGTGACGGTTGCGTCAGAGATCATTGAGAATGCGGAAGCCGCCCCCGCTCAGATAGACTTCGCGATCACCGCTATGCTAACGCACAGTCGGCCTATCTATATTGAAGTGCTGAGCGACATTTGGTCGCTTCCCTGCTCCGAGCCAACGGGTACTCTTGAACCTAGCACGATCCATAGTGACCCAAGTTCACTAGCATGTGCCCTAGATGCCGCTTGGGACCGTATCCAGTCCGCGACGCTGCCTGTTCTGTGGCTGGGAGTAGAAGTCCAACGCTTCGGTCTCCAGGACATGCTCCAGCAGATCGTGAATGCGAGTGGCTTGTTTTTCACCACGACAAGCCTCGGTAAGACAGTTTTGGACGAAGGTCAGTCGCAGTTCGCTGGCACTTACGCAGGTCCGGCCTCCCCACCTCCAACTGAGGCGCTGATGAAGGCGACTGATTGTCCTCTTGCGATTGGCACCATCATTACTGACGACTATCTGAACATCATGCGGTCGTGTTTTGGAAGCATGGTGGAGGTGACGGATGAAGAAACAAGGGTCGGTTACCAATATTATCGCCGGGTGAGTCTCTATGACTTTCTCAGCGGACTCCTTGCGAAGTTTGAAGCGAGCCCGAGCTACCCCCGAACGTATTCTCTGCCGCCCTTTGCCGGACAAGTGAACGGCTCAGTCAAGGGGGGAGACAAGCTTTCATACAATGTTTTTCTTGATGAGATCAGTAAGTTTCTTAAAAAGGAGCAACTGACGAATGAAATTGTGCTGGTGCTGGGCGAAAGTACGTCTTTATATGTGTTTGGCAACATCTTTGGGCTGCCGCGAAATGGTTTCGTGGCGCAAGCGGCGTGGGGTTCACTCGGCTTTGAGACGGGTTGTGCTCTAGGCGTATTCCTGGGGAGTCGCAAGCGCCCCTTCGTCGTGGCGGGTGATGGTGGTTTTATGATGACTTGCCAAGAGCTTTCCAGCCTTGTTCGTCAGGGGTGCAATGCTGTGATCTTCGTAATGAGCAATCATGCGTATGCAATCGAGCAGGCGTTCGTGGACGCCAACGCGTTCACTTCAATTGGCGAGTTTGCGCCCTTTGACCTACTTCCGGAATGGGATTACATAGGCTTAGCAAAGGCCTTTGGGGCGAAGGGCTACCGTGCCCAAAGCGTAACTGACCTGCACACGGTTTTGGAGGCTGTGAAGAATTTGAAGGGCGTGCCGGCACTAGTGGAGATCCTAATCCCGCTAAAGGATTTCGCACCGCAGTTGAGGCGGCTGGTTGAGACGCCAACGGAATCACGCAAGTATGGCCGAATAAAGAGACACTAAGCTAGAATGTGGGATCAAGGTGACCGCGGCCCGCGCAATTGCCTAGAGGGAACGGACGAAGCGAGATCTCATGGGGAAAACACCTAGGCCATCCGCTGTTCAATTCGATGGAATTGGTGCCGGCCTTCATTTTCCAGGCGCAGCGGACTCAACACCGGAGCACGTCATACGCAGCATCGTGGAGGCTGCTATTACCCCGACGAATCTTTCGACTACCCGCCAGTTCCAACTTCGTCACATTCGTGGCCTTGACACCATAAATGATCAACAGGTTGCGTTCATACCAGAATTTCTCTATCTTCTTGACGCCGGTCTGCCTGTTATCGCAGGGGTTAGCTTGTCCTACAATGTAAAGGGGCTTGGCGATCCACGATTCCCCGATTTTGCCAATCATCTTCTGTTGTCCGTTCAAGGCTGGTCGTCAAGTGAGATTATCTTTCCTGCGAAGGCCGGCCGACTAGTCTTGACCGTGGCAGCTGGAATGCCACCAGACGAAGTCCGCCGCGGTCTAGAAAAATACGCGTCAGACGTTAAGCAACTTGCTGGCAATGACACCTATCTTGCCTACATTAGGCCGTTCAATGAACCGCTGGTTATGAAGCAGATCCGGGAGGAAGTCCCGTTCGTACTTCGGGCGGAACTCGATTTGATTGTGCGAATCATCGATGGAGTTCACTGGGTCGAGGATCGAGTGCTCTGAGTCTACAGACCAATTCAACATGCGGCGACAGGTAGTCACGGCCCGATCCAATCACCAACCTTTACATCACCGGATACGCCGGTCCTCAACTGTATTCACCTTTCGGCTGACGAAGAACGTAGCGGGCCTAAAAGATAGCCGAAATCGCAGCAAACCGTGTTCGACTAGGAATGCCAAGCTTGGATCAGACTCTAGTCGGCACCGTATAACCGCGGCTCTCTGCTCCACTGAATAAAGGCTCTCAACGGGAAGGATGAGCGTAAGCAGGACGCCAGCTTTGTTTTCTGTCACCACAATTTGCAGGAGATTCGTAGTGTCTTCTTCATCGTTCGGGTATACGATATTGTGAAACTGTGAGAACGAAAGTTTACTGCTGTAAACGCTGAAGATATCCTTAGATCGAGAGAGAAACTTTAGGCGCGGCAGCGTTCGACCACAGGCACAAGGTGCATCAGTGAAATAGACCACATCACCTGTTTGATACATGAACGCAGGACTCCCTTCGTGCAAGAGCTGCGTGGCGCCGAATATACCTCGTAGGACATTTGCTTCTCGCTTGAAGACTTTTTGGCGTACTTTGGTTGCGCCAGCTATGTGTGGCAGCAAGGCATCAGCCCAGAGATGATCGCCGTCATGCTGCTCACACTCAGCTCCGATGAAACCCAATTCTATTGAGCTATATAAAGAGAACACCTCGACCCTGTGCGATTTCCAGAGGTAGTGACGTATCTTGTCCTGCAGATGTTCGCCGGTGTATATGATTGATCTCAGCCGAGAGCGCCCCTGTAGATGCTCTCGGAGAGCATCAAAGCCGCGCATTAGCACGCTTGGAATTGTAAAGAGAACGTCTGGATTGAAGACTCTGAATGCCTCTTGAAAGCTCTTAGCGAATGGTAAACGCACTGCGTGAAACACTGACCGGTCATTCCCCAAGTCGCTGAGCGCCTTGGATCCGATTGCAAAAAGGTTGAGATCTCCCACATCGACAAATAACACGCGGTCTGACTTCCGTATACCAAACGCGCAGAAAGACCGAGCGAGTAGTCTTTTATCGATTGCATCGTCCTGGTCCGTGACGAACCTCATTTTGGGCGGTCCAGTCGTGCCAGAAGTTATATCCACGTAAGCAAGCCCTTCACGACTCAGTTTCAAGAACGCAGAGTGACTCTTGCCATAGGCCTCCCCGTTGATGAGGGTCGACTGTCTCAATGCACTCCAATCCCGAGGACTACGTAGCAGTGGTCGGTAGGCGGGCACCTGTGCGAATCTGATTTGCTGTGACCGTAAACGAGCATCTTGCAAAGACCGTATACGCTTAGGCGTAGCACATTCGAGAGATGGTTCCAAGATCATGATTCACAGAGAAGTCTTCCACCTGAGAACGTCCTGCCTGAAAGCGGAAGGGCAAGACGAATCAGTGGCTGCAATCGATGCACAAATGATGTAAGGAGTATTTGTCCGTCGTGGTTTGATTCGAGATAAAAATGGTCCTCGTTGTAGGAATATATGCTTTGGCAACCTTGCCTTATGGCAAAGTTCCCGATCAATCTCCCAAAAAGCACTCCAAAATTTCTGTTGTCGGCCTTTCCATAGCGGGAGGGGTTTTGCTCCAGCCGTAGAACACTTCTCGTTGATGCCGGCAGGTTGGTGGCGTTCGCTTCCGAATCCAATGCTACAAATGTTGGAGCAAAAAGATCGACGAGTTTCTCGGTACGTTTGAAATCCTTGTACGTCATTGCGGCCAATGGCCATTCGTAGAAAGCCAGCATCTTGCCCAGTTCAGCCAGGCAGTACCTATAGCCCTCCGTCGCCACAATCAACAACTTGTTTCGCCTTCGTGACTCACCCATAAATTGCAGGAACCAGTGAAGCACATCGTGTTCTCGAATCACATCGTCATAACTTAATAGTCGAGGTACGTGCCCTGCTCCGCCAAAATCCGTGACAGTTCTGCCAAGACAGATGCTGGCCTTTGATGACAGTTTGTCGCTCAGGTTGCCCGCTGAATAAATCGGTTCGGTGACGATCGGAAGATCCTTGAACTTGTTCAGGCTCCGAACAGGCCCATGTCCAGCATAGAGATGACGATAAAATGGCACACTGCTTCTCGTGTCCGCAACTAGATGACTCAATCGCCTATAGACTGATGTTCTCACAATAGTGCAAACCTTACTTCGGCATTGAACATCTTTAACATCGCTCGATATCTGGGATGCTGTTCGTTTCTGAAGGTCGTGTCGCGGAAATAATTCACTGCATTGATAATGTCGCGCATTTCATCGCTTCGAAGAAAAGTGCAGTTGGTGAAGATTGGGGTGTGCCCTTTGAAACCCAACCTGATTTCGTCGCATGAACCGCCTCCTTCCCACAACGGAAGTTGAACCAGCGGAAAATCTATTATGCGAAACCCCATCCGCCTCCAAGGGCTCCTTTCTAAGTCAGGCAACGAGGCAGACTCGGATCTATTTGACGTCAAAATCGAAAAATCCACTCCATTCCTATACCCAAGATCCACTGCATCACGAGCCGCAATTATTGAGCGAGCATTACCCAACCATGGCGCAATGCCCTGTCGTCGGAAAGCCGGTCGGACGACCGTGTACTCGCCCTTCATAAAGCAGTATGTAGGACATCCAAAAAAAGCGAAGATGGTGGCGCCGGCAACCTGGCTCCCATCCAAAGCTGCTATTACGTGATATCTGATCCGTTGTGACTCATTGTTTTCGCGCGAAGAAACATAGTGTTTGAGTCCCTCATAGGTATCCACGTCGTTGGGATCACGAAAATTCTCAACGATCAATTCTTGGTGAATCGTTTTGAGCAGGGAATCCTCTGAGTCCGAGACTTCGTAGGCAGTCAACTTCTGAACGACGGGTGAAAACGCACCCGGAATAGAGCATTCGGGATTGTTTGCCGATAAGCCGCCGTAGAGATATGCTGTCACTTGAAAACCCCAGTGTAGAGGAAAGATATGTCTCGGTTCATAACTCGAACAACAGAACTATCGTTTGTGCTGAGACCCTCACGCATTCAGGGAGTTGGGGTCTTTACAACTCACGCAATTGCGAGCGGGACTCACCTCGCCATGTTCTCTCGGTCCGAATCCGCTCGATTCCGAAGAGTAACGGGCAACAATCGACATCTGGTTAAGAAATACGGAATCCCCTTTGGCAAGAACCGATATTTTTGCCCGGGAGATTTTAGGCGAATGTCCGTGGGCTGGTACTTGAACCATCGCTCATCTCCGAACGCTGCCCACAACAGATACCGCTATTTCGCCACGCAGAATATCCCTCGCAATGCCGAGATAACGATCGACTACGCGACGCTATAGCGAGTGCTTAAACGAAGTCGATCCGAAGTCGCGGCGGCTTTGGCGTGTAGCGGGCCGGTTCGAATGTGGGGGGATGAGGCTGGCCATTATTCCGCTCCTCGTAGTGGACGTGAGGCCCCGTTGACGAACCTGAATTGCCCGAGAGTCCCACCTTTTGCCCAGCCTCCACCTTGTCGCCGACTTTTACATCCACCCTGTCCAAGTGTCCTACGGTACTCGTGTTTCCGTTTCCGTGGTCAATGGTCACTCGTTGACCAAACCCTTTGCTGTGATTGTTCGGGTCTTGCCAGCCGGCTCTGGTAACGGTGCCTTTGCCTGTAGACCTGACAGGCGTTCCTTTTGGAACTGCGATATCAACCCCATAGTGCATAGAGCCTTTTTGGCCGGATTTTGGATGAGTGCGGGGCCCATACCCGCTCGTAATCCTACCACTCACTGGGCCTTTACCCTGCTTGCCGCCGCCAGGTCCCTTTCCCATAATTTAACCTTCTCAATGCTGGACGCTGGATTAAGACGATACCACGAATTGTCCTCAAGTCAACCTCAGGCCTATCAGGAACAATGGTCCTCACGGTCGACCTCAAGCTGCTCGACGACGAACGACGTCAGGTGTCGGTCAACTTGTTGGAACTGCAAGACGCGCAATAGTGATGTATACTTTCACCCCGCAGCCAGGATAAAGCTCCCCTTGGAGGTTGAAACAATGAGAAATCGTGTTCCTAAGGACGGTCCGGCGAGGAATGGAATATCCGTTAATGCTATTGCTGGTACTTACGTCGTGCTCCTAGGCATCAACATTGAAGAAAAGTGGGCCGCTGCCCATGGCCTCCGAGGCTTTGCCATAGAACGAATTGATCACACGGAACACGAGCGCTATTTCCTGATTAACTTTCGACGGTTTAGGCATTTCAAGGATGAGCCAAGCAGCAACGTCAATCCGTTCCAAGAATTTGTGTGGGGAGACTACACGGCAAAAGAGAGGCATAAGTATTCTTACATCATAACGGCGAAATTTGGAGCTCCCGGCAAACTTGCGGATGGTCCACAGGTGTTGGTCGAAATTGAAACCGAAAACGCCGATGACTCCGTTCATCGAATTTACTTCAATAGGGGCGCAGCCGCATCGCAAGCCTACGCCAGAAGATTCCACAATGAGCCGCCGCAGAAGGTTGAAGGGGGAGCCGCTTTTACCTGGCTTTCACGTGGTTTGGAAGAGGCAATGATTGGGTTCATCGAGCGGGCGACCGGTCCCGAATATGAGTTGAGGGCTTCCGTCTACGAATTCAAATATGAGCCGGTGCTGCACGCTTTTGCAGGCGCGAAGAAGCGCGGTGTGGATGTCAAGATTGTCGTGGATGAGAAACAAAACGCAAACAACGAACCACGAGAAGCAAACATCGCAGCGATCAGTCAAGAAGGCATACAGGAACTTGTCATACCAAGGGAGAGCAACGCTAGCTACATCTCTCACAACAAGTTCATTGTCTTGCGCCACAAAGACCAATCCAAGGCCGTCTGGACTGGGTCAACCAACATCAGTCAGGGAGGTATATTTGGCCAGTCGAACGTGGGGCATGTCGTGGAAGATCCAACCATCGCAGAGCATTACCTAGACTACTGGAATCTTCTTGCGGAAGATCAAGATGCCAAGGAACTGCGGCCGTGGAACGAAGCCAGCACACAGTTGCCGGCAGATCCGTCACAGCTCAAGCAAGGGACGTCGCTGGTTTTCAGTCCACGCGAGTCGCTTGATGCTTTGAATTTTTATGCCGATTGCATGAGATCTGCCAAACAGGGCGTGTTCTTGACCGCCGCGTTCGGGATAAATACGGCTCTGAAGAATGTACTCAAAGAGAAGAAGGAGTTTCTACGGTACGTACTCCTG
>Ga0302320_10029774_pt1 | contig 10433 bp, 8 predicted proteins | sample Bog_T0_3_FD_202130 | JGI IMG/M metagenome (GOLD analysis project Ga0302320, IMG submission 202130) | Peat permafrost microbial communities from Stordalen Mire near Abisko, Sweden - Bog_T0_3 | ecosystem: Environmental > Terrestrial > Soil > Wetlands > Peat | place: Sweden: Abisko, Stordalen Mire... | reverse complement strand
ATGCTCAGGCTCATGCGACCAAATGAACGAAGGCGCCAGCACAAAATCGACTCGTCTTGCTTATCTGGATGGATTGCGAGGAATTGCTGCCCTGGCGGTTGTATTTTATCATTATCTCGCCACGGTCCAACCACTGATGGTATCGCCGCTCGGGAAAATGATTGTGGGGATCATGGAAACTCCGTTGTTGCGTTTGATGACTAACGGCAGATATGCAGTATTCATTTTTTTTGTCTTGAGTGGATTTGTTCTCTCCCGGTCTGCAGCAAAGGGGAACGTGACTTTGCCAGCCCGTCTCGTTACTCGCTATCTGCGCCTGACTTTACACGTGTGGATTAGCATCATTTTCGCGTGGCTCTTGCTTCACCTGTTTCCCACTTCGAGGTTGCAGTGGGAGGCAATCAGCCCGAACTCATGGATGAAAAAATATGCCTTCGGTAAGAGTGTTCCTGGCTTCGCGGACACGTTAAGGGAAGGTCTTTACCGGACGTATTTAAGTGGCGATTCACTTTATAACCATGCTCTTTGGACAATGAGAGTCGAATTGATCGGATCCGTAGGCATTTATGTTCTCTATCGATTTTGTCCCTCACGCTACGTATGGGCGGCGCTTGGAGTTTTTGTCGCTGCAACACGGGGAATATCGCCGTATCTTGGGTTTCCGATCGGGGCGTTCCTTTACGAAATATGGAAGCGAGATTGGTTTCTAGAACGCAACTGGGGATGGGGAATATTCATTGTGAGTTTGTGTCTCTCCATGGTTGCGGCCGATCTTGCCGACGTCCACAACGTTGCTCTCTATTCCATCGCAGCAGGCTTGCTCATTCTTTCCATCCTTAAGCTTCCTCCATTGCAAAGATTGTTGTCTGCTGGTTTTCCACAATTTCTTGGACGGATTTCCTTTGCACTCTATCTGGTGCACCTGCCCCTGATCGTCTCCGTGATCGCATGGCTATATTTTCAGTTGGCGGGGCCTCTTCTTCTAAAGCTGCCGCTGCTGCTTGTTGTCCTGCTGATTCTCTCCATGTTTTCGGCATGGGTGATAACGATTGGGATTGATGAACCGTTGGTAAAGCAGTTGCACCGCCTAAAAAAATTGCGTTGGCCTGGAATCTCGAGTTAGAAGCCGGTCATTAAACAAGCAGCCAGTGTCGGCCGCATTAAGGCTTATGACGGGAAGAATGCCGATGTTCCGGGGCAGCAGTGCCCCCTTATTCAGAGGCGTCCCGGAGAGCATGCCGGCTTGGAAATCTTCGATGACTCACGAGAAAGGGATGCGCAGGTCGGCGGGAGCGGAATTTCCCGTTCCGGGAATGACCAGGCCATCGCGAGGAGGGTGAAGACGTAGAGTCGGATCGAATCAATTTGCAGGGGAAAATCGAATCCTGCGTGTGTCAAGACACCGAGCAACGCGATCAGGATGGCGTAATCGAGCCAGAAGGATTCGAGGGGACCGCTTTGCCAGGCTATAACCATGCGGTGGCTCAATTTTCGCAGGCCGGTCAGTAAAATTACGCTCCAGGCCACCGTTCCGATCCAGCCCCACTCAATGACGGTTTGCAGGTAATCCTCGTGCGCGTCCTCAAAAAGTCCCGGCGGTTTGTGGGCCGCGTTTTGGTATTTCACGAACGCGGCTTCAAAAGTGCCCGGACCAAAACCGAGCCATCCGGCATCGCGTGCCATGTGAAACGACAATTCCTGAAGATCCAGCCTCCAATCAATCGACTCGACCCGTTCTTTCTCAACATTTTTCCACCTGGCCCAGCCGTTGGTGTAGCGGGTGAACGGAGCCACTGCAGCAGCCAGAACGGCGCAAAGCGCGAGCAATAAAATACAGCCCATGATTCCTCGATGTCTTGAACCTGGAGATGTCAGCGCTACCCACGCCCCGGCGAATAACAGCGCGAGCAGGACGGCGATGGCGACAGATCCCTTCGAGATGTTGATCTGAACGCCGATCAGGATGATCAGGGAAGCCGCCAGCCAGAACCATTTGCCCTTGCCGGACAGCCGTTGGGCGAAAGCAGGTATGCAAAGACCCAGGGCCAGGGGCCAGGTGAGGTTAAGAAAGGCCCCCGCGTTGGCGTGATAACGAAAGAGGGCGAAATTGGTATTGGAAATCTTTTCGGGCTCCCAGACCACGGCCATAAGGCGGGGGCCGCCGATTTTAAAGGCCAGGCCGATGACGGCGACCAACAGGCCTGTGCCCGTCAGGCTGATCCAAAAGCGTTTTCGCCACACCAGGTCCGAACTCAAGGAGCGCGCGATAAAGAATGCGGCGAACAGTCCGGAAATTCGTTCCATGCTCGTCCACGAACCTAGTTTGTCCACCGATCCCGGCGCGAATGGTACCGGTGCTTCCAAATAAAGAAACGAACGGTATGCCGGGTCATAAAGACCGGAGGAATTCAAGGCCATCCACCAGCCGGAAAGGAGCAGATAAAAGATGGCCAATTCAATCCACCCCGGTCGGCGCCATCCCCGTTGCCCAGGAAGAGAGAAGAGCCAAACGCAAAAAGTAACCAGGAGGATTTCCGCCAGAAGATTTTCCGTCCACCAGCGCGTCGTTCCGTACGTGAGTGGGGCGCCCCAAAGGCAGCCTATCAGCAGCCATCCCGCTGCATTCCGGAAAAAGGCCGGTAACTGCCGGGTGAAACGGGGATGAAGCGCCATAATTGACCGTCTCAATTTTTGACCTTTACGGCAAGCCGGGCCTTGGACGTAAAGTCAGAAGGAAGTCTCCACAAATTTGCGTGTCAGGTGAAACAGGTGGAGAAAAAATCATTTTTAGGGCATCCTGATTTCAGGAAAGGCCCCCGTGGTGATCGATCCGGGCAATTACATGAAAACTCTTGATCTTGAGTACGCCGAGCCTGAGACGTATGAGATGGAAGCTGTTCCGGAGACAGCTCCCCTTCCTGCTTTTGATAGATATTTGATGCTTTCGTCCATATCCGCCCTCCCCTTTTGTTATGCCGGGACCTTGGACATCGGGTTTCCCCTGAAATTTTATGAAGTGGTTATCTTCGTCATTTTCCTCCGTCATTGCCTGAGACTGGCCTTGCGTCGGCCTGCGATCTTGTCCCTGCTTTCGGAGGAGAAACGGGTTCTTGCCCTGGCCTGTTCTTTCCTGGCAGTGGCAATCGCGGCCAGCTTTTTTGGTTACTTTATTTTGGATAAGTTTAGAGCACAAATTTATATTGATACGTGGCGCCATGACCCGTCCATCGCTTCCACTTTGAAGTGTGGGTACCTGTTCATGGACATTTTTTTCCTCTATTTCGTCCTGGGCAATAAGAGTGTGCCGGTGGAGCAAATATGCCACTGGTGGTTTTTGGGGGCTGTTCTGGCTGCCCTTTATGGCTGGTATCTGTTTGTCTTCTCAGTCATGGGGCATGATCCGATTCTTTTGCCGGGGCAGCTTAAGGTCCAGAAGGGTGGGCCTTTCCTGCCCGATGGAATTCGCGGAGGCACCTTTAATGAGGGAAACCACGTTTCCACTTATTACATCGTTTCAGGGGTTCTCGGCTTCGCCATGTTCGTTCGTACCTGGAAGATTTGGTATCTTCTCCTGAGCTTGGTCTTTTTTGGCAGCCTTGCCCATACCCTGAGCACATCGGGCTTTGTGGCCGGGATGGCATTTTGCTTCTTAACCAACGTGATTGTTGGTTTTAGTGAGCGATCGCGCATGATCGTCGCCATACCCTTGCTAATCTTCGTGATCTTCGCGGGAATTGCGCTCGTTAGCACGCCTCTCTTCCAGCAGGTGGTTGTCGCTAAGTTGGCGACCGATAGTGAGGATGACCCCGGCGGTTCGCGCGAGCAACGTCTTGATCTGGTCACCGCGGGCTTTTACATGTACGAGGAATACCCCGTTCTCGGTGTCGGCTTGTCCAACTTTGGCTATCTTTATCCCTACTACACCCAGTTTGGCGCGGAGACCCTCGGCTGGGACCCGGCCGCAGAAAAGAACATTCCCAACAATATCTATTCCGAGGTGACGACCGAGACCGGAACTATTGGAACCTTGGTTTTTTCTGCGTTCTGCGGCTACATGGTGCTTCTTTATCGTAAAGGCCCGCGTGGGATTACGCAGCAAGTCATGCTTGCCGGTTTTCTGAGCCTCTTTGTGTCCTGGTTGGCTTATCCCACGTTTTCCATTTTGTTTCAGTGGGTCTTTTTTGCCGTTGCCGTTAAAATTTTCCTTGATCGTGAAACGATGCTCCCCAAGATTTTCGATTCATGATTTCCCCTAATTTCTCCTTTCGCCTTTTTAGCGTCATCATGATTGCACTGGGCGGCTCGTTTTCTGCCCTCGCCCAGAATGATGCCACTCTGGGAGAAAAGGGCTTTGCGATCGGCATCAATGGTCATCCGTTTAACCAACCCGTTTATTTGGAAATAGGCTTACAGAAGCAGATTGAATTGCTCAAGCAGGCTCACGCCACTATTTATCGGGTGGATCTTCCCCGGAAGCCCGCATGGAACAAGGTGGACGAATTGATCGAAGAACTGGGAAAAAATCAAATCACCCCGTTATTTATCATTTTTCCACCGGGAGACCGGTCGAAGACGCTTTCTCCTGCGGAAACTGAAGCCCAGGCATATGCCTATGCATCCGATCTTGTTCATCGCTACAAGGGCCGGGTTCATTATTGGGAGATGAGTAATGAGCTGGATAACTTCTCGATTCATCGCAATGGCGATGTCATGCCCGATGGAACAATCTATCATGGTGAGCCTCCCAACGGGGGTTTGAAGGATTACGATGAAACGCGGTATCAGTCGGCCTTGGGCACTCTTCGCGGCCTGAGTCGCGCTTTTCGGGAGGGGGACCCGACCGCCCGGTTGATTGTCAACACGGCAGGTTGGGTCCATGTCGGTTTCATTGCCAAGTTAATCCAGGACAAACTCGATTTCGATATCCTCTCGTGGCATTGGTATTCAGAAGACGGAAATATACAATCGGTTCAGGGTAAACCTCTTCTTCAATGGTTGCAGAGCTTTAATAAACCTATTTGGATTACAGAGGGAGGTTTTCGACCAAGCAAAGGCCCGGATGGGGACAAGCGTCAGGCGGACTATCTGAGCAGTACGTTGGACCAGTATAGCCAGATCTATCCCTCGATTCGGGTTTATTGCGTTTACGAATTGCTGGATGAGCCGACGTTTTCTAACTACGGTGAAGCTCATTACGGTTTGTTTCATGTGGAGAAATCGCCTTCGGGAAGGTGGGAGCTTGGCCCTCCCAAGCCGGCTTTTAACGTGCTTTGCAATTTTGAACCTTGATGGAGGCACGCTTACTGATCATTACCCCGACTTTGGGGCGATCGGCGACGCTGCATGAGACGGTTGAGGGCGTTCGTAATCTGGCTCTCTCTGCGACTCATGTGCTCGCCTGCCCATCCAGCCGGATCCCTGATCTGCAAGGCCGTTTTCCTCATTGTGCTGTGATTGCGGATCAGGGAAAAGCTTCCAGTTTGTGGGGAGGCCTCAATGCCGGTTTGCAAAAATTTGGACCGGATTTTGAGTGGTTCACCTACATCAATGACGATGATCTTCTTCTGCCGGGATTTGCCCAAATGTTCCGGCTGCACACCTCCCGGTCTCAAGCGGCTCCCATTGCTTACGGTGATGTCGAATTGATCGATGCAAGTGGAGAATTTCTGGCCCGGATGACGACGGAAAAGAATGTCGACTGGTTCATCCCCCATCTTTTGGCTGGCATAACTCCCGTGACCCAGCAGGGAATGATCGCCCGCACCGGCATTATTAATCAGGTCGGAATGTTCGATCCGGATTATACGTTGACGGCGGATTTGCTTTTTTGGGTGCAATGCCTCCAGCAGAAGCTTGCTTTTCAGTACTACCCCTTGCGCGTCGCTCGCTATCGCATCCAACCTGATCAATTGTCCCGTGACGTGGATCTGGCCGGCCGGGAGCGCGACAGGATTGTGGGGCGGATCCAGCCAACCCGGTCGCAACGCCTGCGGCGGCGTTTCGCCAGGCTTCGCTACCGCATTCTAAATATTTCGCGCTATCTGGAACGCTATCGGAATGTCGGTTTCGCCTCGAGTAAAACGCTTTTGTCGACCTCTGCCGGGAGTCGGGCTAACCGGAATTAAGATAATGGAAGTTATCATTGTTAATGATTTTTGCTGGATAAATGGCGGCGCCTCCTATGCGGCCATCGTTAGCGCCCGGGAGCTGGCCGAAAGGGGAATTTCAGTTACCTTTTTTGGCGCGGTGTCGCCCATTACCGCGGAACTTATCCATCCGAATATTCGCTGCTTGTCCCTGGACCAACACGAAATTCTCAAGCATCCCCACCGGATCCAGGCGGTCACCCAGGGAATCTATAACCGGAAAGCCCGCCGGACTCTCCAAGCCCTTCTGGCGGAGAAAGATCCCGCCCAAACCATTATTCACGTTCATCTCATCAGCAAGGCTTTGTCGCCAGCCGTGATGAAGTTGTTGCTGGACAGCCCCTTTCGTGTGGTCACCACGTTGCATGATTATTCGTTCAGTTGCCCCAACGGCGGTTTTTTGGTTCATCCCACGACCACGATCTGCCACCGCAAGCCCCTGAGTTTTTCCTGCGTTGTGTGCCAGTGCGACAGCCGCAATTATGCCCACAAGCTCTGGCGTCTCACGCGGTCGTTTGTCCAAAACAAGATATGGCGGGTTGAAGACCGAATCCGTTTCGGCATTTTCCCCTCCCGGTTTACTCAGCGCATTCTGGAACCCTATATGCCGCATCTGGATATCAGCCGCATTGTTCTTTATCCGGTCCATGCTCCCCGGCTTCCGCCCGCCCAACCCGCCCAGGGCGAAACATTTGCCTTTGTCGGGCGTTTTGCCCGGGAGAAAGGGGTGCTGTTACTCGCGGAGGCCACGCGGCGCGCCCGTGTGCCGGTGATCTTTATCGGTGATGGAGACCAGATCTTGAAAGAGTCCATTACGCGGATTAATCCGGAAGCTCGGGTCACCGGTTGGCTGCCTCAAACCGAAATTACCGGCATGTTAAGAACCTGCCGCGCCCTGGTTATGCCGTCGCTCTGGTATGAAACTCTCGGGTTGGTGACCGTGGAAGCCATGGCTCAGGGATTGCCCGTCATTGTTCCGGATAACTGCGCCATTACCGAGCAGGTTGCCGATGGCACCACCGGACTGTTCTTCAAACAGGGTGATATCGAAGATCTGGTTCTGCAGATTGAAAAATTGAAAAATCCTCCCTTGGCTGCTTCCATTGGCCAAGCTGCATACGATTGGTACTGGAATGATCCATGGACGGTACAAAGGCACGTGGATGCATTAACCCGGATCTACGACGAAATGCTGGAAACTCGAACATCCGGGACGGCATGACCCTTTCCCGCTTGCTCTTTGTTGCCATTCCGGGTGAAGGCGGGGTATTTGATTATGTTTGCGAACTGGTAGCGCATCTCAAGCGATACCATCCTGGAATTACCATTGATTTGGCCTATTCAAGTAAGCGGGGAGGCGGTCGGCTGGAAAGTCTGATTCAGGCGATCAAGGCTGGAGGGGGAAAGGTCATAGACCTTAAAGTGACAAATGCGCCGCAAATTTTGGACCTTCTGGCTCTGTGGAAAGTCATGCAGATGGTCCGATCCGGGAATGTGCAACTTATTCATGCCCACAGTGCTAAAGCGGGTCTTCTTTGCCGGATTCTAAGATGCCTCCTGCCTGGTTGTCCCTCCGTTATCTATACCCCGCACGCCTATTTCGGCCTGGCTGGGACCAAAAAACTCACCGCTGCCGTTTTTAACGGGATTGAAGGCACCTTGGGCCGCCGTGGATTTACCATTAATTGTTCATTGGACGAACGAAACTTTGCCCTTAAGAAGCTTCATCTTCCCGCTAAAAAACTGATTTTAGTCCACCATGGCATCGATCTGACACGCTTTCGCCGGCCAACTGACGTGGAAAGAAGAACAAACCGGGAGAGGTTTGGCTTTTCGGAAAGCGACATCGTCCTCATCAGTGTTGGGCGCCATGCTCACCAAAAAAACTACCAGCCGCTCTACCGGGCCTTGGATTCAATTCTTTGCCACGAGGAACAAAGGTATCGCTTCGTTCATGCCGGCAAATCTTCGGAGGATTTGAGGGATCAACTTTCCGCCGGGGCTCAGGAGAAATGCGGGAATTTTTCCTTCCTCCATCCCATAGAACCTCTTTTTTACGCCGCAGACGCCTTTATTCTCACCAGTCGATACGAAGGACTTTCCCTCAGTGTTCTTCAGGCTCTGGCCTGCGGCCTGAAACTATTTCTGACCCGGGTTCCGGGAAATCAATGCCTTCAATCGATGGGCTTTCAGGATATCGAATGGATTGAACCCTGTGAAGATTACTCGCTTTTATCACAAAGAATTGCTCAGGCGCTGTTGCAATGGTCACTTCAAGCCACTCCACCCGGTCCGGATCAGGTTTTGCGGGCAGGCCATAAATTCGCCGTTAAAGATCAGTGCGAAAAGATATTCAAAATCTACAACTACTCGATGAAACTGCCGTAAAGACACACTGGTGGTTGGCCTTGGGAGTTGGTATTTCTCGCGAGCGTGGGCGGCGGTCTTTATTCGTCGTAGCCCAGCATTTCAAAATCGCGTTTGTAGTACAGTCGAACCAGGTCACGGGTACGTTCAGTAAATTGTGGAATATTTTCCGTGTCCGTACTCTTGTTCAACCATGGGACAGGATCGGAGGCTATTCCGTGAAGAGTTTGTAAGCGTTTCAAGTCCGAGTCTAATGTCTCGATCCGTCCTATGAAATCGACCATGAGTTTTCCCTGCCAGTCGACTAGCCAGTCGACTTGAGGCCGCCAAAAGGGAATCGTATCCGTTGGAATATTGCCCAATTTTCCTTGAAGTAAAAGTTCGGCACATTGTTCCAAATTTTTATCCGAGAGGATGTCATAGTCAACGTGTTTTCCACCGGGGGCTTTGGCAGGGTTCTTGACTGAATGGTAATAAGTTTCTCCCTGTCTGGCAAAATTATAAAGGGAAATAAACCTGGTATACGGATTGCGCACAAAGGTGATAAATACTACTCGGGGGAGTAGCCTCCTTATCATCGGCATAATCTCCTTGATGGGAGTGTGTGATACACTGTCGCCTGAATCTTTTAAACGCAGCGCCTTTTGTAATGAAGTGCCGGCTGTCTTTGGCAGGTGAATGTAAACAAAGCCGTGTTGTATTTGATAGGCCCGGGTATTGAGAAATCGGGATTTATCCCAGAGCTTTACAACGTTATTAACTTGAACGGAATAGGGCGTCGCGTCAACCAATGAGCGGATTGTTGCGAATGCTTTTGCAGGGATAAACGCTAGCATCGATTTCATCTTAAGGCCTTATTGGAGTTTGTCGGGACGGTCTCGAAAAAAACTATATGTCGAGCAATGCCGGTTAGGATTGTTACAATGCTTTATTCGTTGTAACCAAGTGTTTCGAAATCACGCTTATAGTAGAGGTGTACCAGATCTCGGGTCCGGTCAGTAAAGGTGGGTGTGTTTTCCTTGTCGGTGCTCTTGTTTAACCAGGGAATCGGATCGGTGACTATTCCATAAAGATCGTGTAAGCGTTTCAAATCGGAAGTTAAAGTTTCGACTCGTCCGATAAAATCAACCATGATTTCCCCCTTCCAGTCGACCAGCCAATCGACTTGAGGCCGCCAACCGGACATTCCATCCGTTCGGGTGATACCCAATTTTCCTTGTATCAATAGCTCAGCGCATTGTTCAAGGCTCTTACCGGCGAGAATGTCATATTCAGGGTGTTTCCCCTGGAGGGAGTTGGCGGGATTCTTGACTGAATGGTAATATGATTCACCCTGTCTTGCGAAATTATAAAGCGAAGTAAACCTCGAGTACGGATTTCGAACAAAGGCGATCGAGACGACGTTGGGGAGTGTTTTCTTGATCATCGGCATAATCTCCTTGGCGGGAGTGTGTCCAGAAAGGTCTCCTGATCCGGTTATGCGGAGTGCTTTGAGTAGGGAGGTCCCAGCTGTCTTGGGTACATGAATGAAGACAAAGCCTTGCTGTATTTGATATGATCGGGTATTGAGAAAGCGGGATTTATCCCAAAGCTTTACAATGTCATTAATTTCAATGGAATAGGTGGACGCATCAACCATTGCACGGATTCTTGTGATGGCCTTCGCCGCGACAAACTCTATTTTTGATAACACTTTAGAGACTCATTGAGGATTGCTCAGGCAGCGGAGGTAAAGGTAATTTTGGGTTACACCGTTCCGCTTTTTTGCAGTTTTTATCCAGGATAGGTGACTACAAAGTTGATTAGTCATTGTAACCAAGCATTTCAAAATCACGCTTATAATAGAGGCGAGCCAGATCGCGGGCACGTTCGGTAAAAATGGGAGTATTTTCCTTGTCAGTGCTCTTGTTTAACCAGGGA
>Ga0302320_10029773_pt1 | contig 10433 bp, 10 predicted proteins | sample Bog_T0_3_FD_202130 | JGI IMG/M metagenome (GOLD analysis project Ga0302320, IMG submission 202130) | Peat permafrost microbial communities from Stordalen Mire near Abisko, Sweden - Bog_T0_3 | ecosystem: Environmental > Terrestrial > Soil > Wetlands > Peat | place: Sweden: Abisko, Stordalen Mire... | reverse complement strand
AGCAGGGGAAAAACTAGGGCAAATCTTCCGTTTTTGCCCTGATATTCGTGTAAGCGAGATGCGCTAGCCACTGCGCCAAGCGCCCGTCATCATAAAAGTGTAGACGCTGAGGGCAGGGGAGTTCAATACAATTTGGTGAAGACCCGTTTTGCCACCGAGGCGTGGAGACACAGAACGGCCAGGGCAATGCCTGAATTTGGTTTTCCAAAGTGCCAAAGGGCGGGCGCACTCCACGACGATTCGCGCGGCTCGAATACCTCCGGTTCACACGCCAACCTTTTGGAGAGTGCGGTTGCCCTCCACCACTTTCGCCCGCGAAGGCTTAAAATTTCCACTCCCCATCCAAATCCCACAAAGGCATTTCCGATGCTGCCGGAACCCAAGATACTTCCAAGCTCAATGCGGAGCGGTTTATCAAAGGTGATCGAATTTTAATTTTTGCAAACATTCCGGTTGGTGTAGTTTGAGAGGGTGAGCATACATTTTGAATCGCCGATGCGCGAGGTGCTGGAGCTTTATCCCGGCGCGCAACGGGCACTTTTCCGCCGCTACCACATCGGCGGCTGCAGCAGTTGCGGGTTTAGTCCGGACGAAACGCTGGCGCAGGTTTGTGCGCGGAATGGCAACCTCGGTGCGGCGGAGGTTCTGGCCCATATCCAGTCCAGCCACGAGCAGGATGCCAAAGTGCTGGTCTCACCGGTGGAACTGGCGTCCTTGCGGCAGCAGGACCCGGCCATAAAATTGGTGGACGTCCGTTCCCGGGAGGAATTCGAGGCGGTTCGTATCGAGGGTTCAGTACTGCTTTCGCAGGACGTGATGCGCGAGCTCATGGCCAGCGGTTCCAACACCTCGCCCATGGTGGTGATAGATCATGCCGGTAAAAACGGACTGGATGCCGCCGCTTATTTCATGGGTCATGGACTTCAAAATGTCCGCTGTTTGCGGGGTGGCATTGATGCCTGGGCGCAGGAAGTGGATCCCCAAATGCGGCGGTACAAGTTGGGGTGAGGCGGCAGCGCCTGACTTTGCGCCTTTGGCGCATGATAATCCGCCCCACTTTCGCCCCACCTCGGTCTTTTACACGTTAAACTTAAACAGCAGCACGTCGCCGTCTTTGACGACATATTCCTTGCCTTCCATCCGATACAGGCCCTTTTCGCGCGCGGCGGCGACGGAGCCAAGTTTGACGAGATCGTCGTAGGCCACCGTTTCGGCCTTGATGAAGCCGCGTTCGAAATCGGAATGAATCACTCCCGCGGCCTTGGGGGCGGTGTCCCCGGCATGAATCGTCCAGGCGCGCACCTCTTTTTCGCCGGCCGTAAAATAGGTTCGCAGGCCGAGCAAATGGTAGGTTCCCCGGATCAAGGCGCCCACCCCGGACTCGCTGACGCCCAGCTCTTTCAAAAATTCCTTGGCTTCGGACTCCGACAAATCAATCAGATCGCTTTCGATCTGCGCGCTGATGACGACCGCTTCACACGCGAGGTGGGTTTTCACGTATTCGCGAACTTTCAGGACAAAAGGATTCTGGTCGGCCGTGGCCAGGTCGGATTCCTTGACGTTGCAGGCAAAAATGGTCGGTTTGTCCGTCAGCAGGAAAAAGGATTTGGCCACCACTTTTTCCTCCGGCGTGAGTTGGACGGTCAGGGCCAGTTTGCCCGCGTCCAGTACGGGTTCAAATTTGGCGAGCACCACGTCCTCCGCCACGGCGGCCTTGTCGCCGCGCTTGACGTCCTTGGCCAGTTTTTCGCGGCGTTTTTTGATGTTTTCCAAATCGGCAATCACCAATTCCGTGTTGATAATCTCGATATCGCGTACGGGGTCCACACTGCCGGTGACGTGATGAATATCGGCATCCTCGAAGCAGCGGACAACCTGCACGATGGCATCCACCTCGCGAATATGGGTGAGGAACTTGTTGCCGAGTCCCTCGCCCTGGGCCGCGCCTTTGACCAGGCCGGCGATGTCCACGAATTCAACCGCTGCCGGGATGATGACACTCGTTTTGGCGATGCCGCGGAGCACTTCCAACCGCGCGTCCGGCACGGTCACAATGCCGATATTCGGGTCAATCGTGCAAAAGGGGTAATTGGCTGCTTCCGCTTTGCGGGTCCGGGTCACGGCGTTGAACAAGGTTGATTTGCCGACGTTCGGCAGTCCGACAATTCCAGCTTTTAGCATAAATCTTTAAATTTTTTGGTTTAGTGGTTTGATACTTATTTTAATTTTATTCAGCCATTCCCTGTGAACGGGGGCCGGCGGTATCAGGCCCGGTGCCTGGTTAAGAGCCAGATCACGCGGAGGCCGCCGTATATCCCGGCCAGGAGCAGGCAAAAGCCTGAGAAATGCTGCATGCGCAACAGGGTTTTCTGACTGAATTTTCCGTGGCTGCGCGATACACAGTAGCTCAAGATCAGGAACCAGAAGCTGGTGCCCAGCGCCACCCCGGTCACGCAGGCGATTTTGGCGGGCAGCCGATCGGCCACCCAACTGCGCGAGGAGAGGGAGGTTTCATGCGACATCAAGTACGCCGCCATGATGACCCACGTCAACAGGACGCCGAGATTACCCATTACCCGGACAAAGCCGGTCATGAAGGCCGAGCGCGGATGCAACTTTTTATCCAGCTTGGCCTCCAGTCGGGCGGAGGCGTGGTCGAGGCTGGTCGGCACGTTCACCGATTGTGCCAGCATGAATTTGGAGCCCAGGAACAGCAGAAATACAAAGCTGCCGACCTGTAACGTGGCCCGGACGGCGGCCAGATCCAGGAAGGAGGAGAAGCCGGTGAAGGCGATGCTGCAGTAGATCACTTCCATCACCGCCGCGCCGAGGCCAATCATCAGCGCCCAGGCAAAGCCGCGTCGCGCGCCCTCGTTGAGGATGGTCAGGTTGATTGGCCCGACAGGAACCGACGAGAAAACCAGCGCACAGAAAAAACCGGCCAATCCGGCCAGGAGGATGGAGTGAGAATGCATCAGGTCAGGAGGCGGAGTCGTGGTCATCCTCATCCTCCTCAATCTCCCGACGCCAGGCGCGGGAGATATGTGGCCGGATAAACCCGTAAAGCAGGTAGGCGGTAAAGAAGATCGGGAGAACGTAATAAATAATCTTGTCGCGCAAAATCAGCATGCCGCCGAGAAACAGTGCGCCAATGACGACTTTCAAGAAGGTGGTGGTGGAACGCAAGCCCAGGGACTTGAAACTGGGATACCTCACCTCACTGACCATCATGGCGGAAAGAAAGACCAGCACCACCGGCAGCAGGTAGGCCCAGTGGCCCAAATCCTTTTCCTTCTCGTTCAGCTTGATGATGAAGAGGGTCAAGGAAGCCACCAGGCCCGCCGCGGACGGAATCGGGAAACCCAGGAAATCCTTGCCGGCGCCCGGCGCATTCATGGCGGAAAGGCAGTTGAAACGCGCCAACCGGAAGGCGCCGCAAAGCAAATAGATGGAGGCGATGAACCACCCCAGTTCCTGGTAATCACCGGTAAAAACATCGTGCAGCACCACGCGATGCACCAGGAACGCCGGTGCCGCGCCGAACGAAATCAGATCGGCCAGCGAATCAAATTCGCGGCCAAACGGGCTCTCATGCCCGCCCATGCGCGCGACCCGGCCGTCGAAGAGATCGAAAATGCAGGCCAGCAGAATGAAGCCCAGGGCGACCTTGATTTGACTGTAGTCGCCCATGTCGATGTTGGCTTCGACGATGCGCGTGAGGGCAACGAAGCCGCAGAAAAGATTCCCGGCCGTCAACAGATTCGGCAGGAAATAAATCTTCAGCTTCTGACTCTCTTCGGCCGGGGCCGGCGGATGTGCGGGTTGATCAGCCATGGTTGGGAATTAGTTCGGCCAAAACCGTCTGCCCGCCCACCACGCGGTCGCCCACCTGGACCTTGAGCTTGCTGCCCGGCGGCAGATAAACCTCCACGCGCGATCCAAACTGGATGAGGCTGATGCGTTCGCCGCGCAGTACGGGATCATTCTGGGTCACCCACGGCACGATGCGGCGGGCGATCAAGCCGGCGATCAAACGCACGCCGACTCTGGTGCCGGCGGGTTCCAGCGAATTGATGCCCAGCAAAACGTTCTCGTTGAATTGCGCGCAATCCGCCCGCAGGGCGTTGAGGTATTGGCCGGGCTTATGCCGGAAAAAGGCGATGGTGCCCGTGACCGGCGCGTTTTGGACGTGCACGTCAAAAACCGAAAGAAAGATGGAAATGCGCTGGCATTCCCCGCCCATGAATTCGCTTTCCGTGGTGGTGTCCACCGTGTCCACCTTGCCGTGTCCGGGTGCGATCACCAGATTGGCTCCGGTCGGCGTCATCGGATCGGGGTCGCGGAAGAAATAAAAAGTGAAGATCATGAACAGCGCCCACAAGCCGAACAGGACCCCGACCAGGTAATTCAGCACAAAGGTGCCGATGACCTTGCCCAGAAAGGCCATCGCCAGCAGGACGATGACTGCGGCCAACGAGAGGCCGATCAATTTCAGGGCGGACTGCGCGGCTTTGCCAGAGTGTTTCACGTGCCTAAAGTAAAATTTATGACCCCGACTTGCAATTCAGCATTTTCAAGGCACTGTGGCGTTGCGCCCATTCCGGCATGGTGCCGGAACGCGTTCAAACACAAAATAACTATTTATGTCATTGCATACACCTGACTTGACCAAATTTCCGCCGCGGAGTGCCCGGGTGCGGATTGGTGGCTATGTCATTCTCGCCCGCTGTCTGGACAAGGGCCGCGCCCTGCTGGCCGGCAAACCCGGCGAATACCATTACGCCTGTCCGCTGGACATGGGTTTTCTCGATTTCGTCGGGATTAACCCGGAGGCCTTGAAAAAGGAACTCACCAAAAGCGACGGGGAAGTCCTGCAATGGATCAACGCCCACGCCAAACACAAACGCACCCTGCCGGAGATTCTGGCCTGGTCGGCTTACCAGGAGAATCGCGCGCCGGATAATCCGGATTCCCGCGAATATTTCAACGGCATGCACAAAGCCGCCGCCCCCAAGCGCACTGACATCACCTCGTGGTTCGATGTATTGGACGTGGATGATTTCGTAACTTTCGGCGGCAAGGCTTGACGGGCTCTCTTTAAATTCAAAGGCACGAAGCAAACGCTTCGTGCCTTTTGATTTTACCCGCCAAAAGCGCGCTCCGCTTCAGGCCGCCACCACGGGGGCTTCGGTCCGCCACGCCTCAATCTTTTCGATGCGTTGACGCCGTTTGGCGCCTTGCGATTCGACTTCTACTTCATCGCCGAATTTATTATTCAGCAACGCCTGAGCGACCGGGGTGAGGTAACTGATCACGCCTTTGTCCGGATCGGAATCCCAGGCACCAAGGATCGTAAAGATTTCGCCCTGACCGGATTGCGGGTCCGTCACGTTTACCACCGTGCCCGGGCTGACCACGTCGGTTTTCACGTTCAAGAAATCCTGCCCGCGAGCGCGTGTTAGGGCGGCTTCGAGCTCGTCTTTCTGGCGTAGCAAGACCTTTTGCGTTTCCTTGGCGGCCTTGTATTCATGGTTTTCCCGCAAGTCGCCGTAACTGCGTGCGATGGCAATTTCCTTGGAATTGGCCGGGATTTTCTTCTGCACCAATTCCTGGTATTCGAGGCGGCGGCGTTCCAGGCTTTCCCAGGAAACCAGCAGACTGGTGTCCTGCTTGGTTTGCTCGCCGCTGATCAGCGATTGCACTGCCGGATGCGCCTTGACCAGCCGCGCGAGCAGCGAGCGTTTGTCCATGTCATCAAACACGGGTGATAATTTTAGCGCACGGGTCAGATCCTTGATTACTTCGATGTCCGCGGAGGCGGTCAATTCGCCGAGCAGTTGCTGGTCTTCCAGGATGAAATCGCGCAGACGGTTGGAACGCTTCTCGTTGAACTGATCGCGTTCCATGGCCGTGAGCATGGCCCGGAACACTTCGGGGCCCAGGATGTCCACAAAATCATCATTGCGTTCGCGGCCGAACCACAACAGCAACTCGCTGCTGGCGGTGTGCTGGTTGATCAGGCGTGCCAGGGTCTCCTTGAGCAATTCCAACTTGCCCTGCTGGATTAGCAACGAGGCGAACTCTTTGGCGAGCTTGGCGGAAACCAGATTGATCGAGCCCCGCAAAATTTCGAACCACCGCTCCGGATTGGCTTCGCGGAACGATTCCAGGGCGCGGTGATGTTTGGCCGCGGGAATGGTCTCGACGAGCGGACCGAATTTGATGCCGTCCTGCAACCAGATTTGCGCGGCGGTCACTTCGCCGGCCGTGGGCGGAACGCCGGAGGCATGCTGCAATTCATCGCGGGCAAAGATCGCCTCCAGCGCCACCGAGGGCTGCGTCCGCTGGTGGGAGACAATATCCGCGTTCAACACGCCAATGACTTCCCTGGCCACGGCGGCCTTGTCGCTCAAATCCGGCACCACTTTGAGGATTTCCGACACCACGCTGACGCGGGCTTTGAGGCCTTTGGCCGCCCGGAAATCGGCCAGCGAACGGACTTGCAACGAGGTTTCCTCCGCCTGATACACCACGGGCTCGGTTTTTTTGAGGGGTACGATGAAATGCCCATCCTTCTTCATTTCGTGCCGGGCAGTTTCCCACCACTTCTTCCAGTCGTCCCGGATTACATCGGGCACCAGGGATTGTTGGATCTGCTCCACGGTGGCCTTGCCGTCAAAGCTGTTCAGGACGATTTTGATCAGGTCCAGATGATGCGCGGCCAGGTGGCGGATGGCTTCGATATCCGCAGCCTTGCGCGCCAAGATGTGGTTTTTGGGGATCGGCTTAAGCGATTCCGCGGCGAAGCCCAGATCCATCGTGTGGCCGGGTTTGCCCGGGAAATCAATGGTGAAACGCGCGAACACGGTGTCCACGGTCCGGATCCGGCCAAACCCCCAGCTCCGGTGGGAGCAATAGCCCCCGTCAACCAGTTGGGTCAAAGGTTCAACGTGCTTACCTTCGATCTTTCCTGCCGCCGCCAGCTTCTCAAATTCATCTTTCATAAGGTTTTTAATCTCGCGTCTGTAGACAAGGTTGCCAACATTAAACGATTTGAACGACCAAAATCCAAGACAAATTGCTGCCCGCATTTTGCAGCAACGCCAAACCGGCGACGAATTCACCGAAAATCTGCTCGAAAATACGCTGGCCGGGGTACGGCTTTCCCCCGCCGATCGCGGCTTATGCCTCGAGCTGGTGTATGGCGTGGTGCGCTGGCAGGCCACGCTCGACTGGCTGATTGCCCGCAAAAGCGGCGGCCGCGAACAAAAGCCCGCGCTTCAAATCCTGCTCCGCCTCGGGCTTTACCAGCTCTTCTGGCTCGACCGCATCCCGGCCCATGCCGCCGTGCATGAAACCGTTGAGCTGGCCAAACGGTCCGGCTTCGTGTCGCAGTCCGGTTTCGTGAACGCCGTGCTGCGGGGCTGTCTGCGTGAGACGGAAGCGATCCGGCAGCAGCTTGCCGAATTGCGGGCCACCCAGCCCGCACTCGGTTTTTCCCAGCCGGAATGGCTGGTGGAACGGTGGCAAAAACATTTCGGCCACGACCAAACCATCCGTTTGCTGGAGTGGAATAATCGTCCGCCCAAAACCTTTGCCCGCGTCAACGCCCTGAAAGCCGGGGCCCGCCAGCCAGCCAGCCTCGAAACCGCCGCGGCCGCCTTGGTGGAACGCTGGCGGGAGGAAAACGTGGAGTACGACTTTTTCACCCGCGATTGGACGGGTGAAAATCTGGTTTTTGAGCTGAAAGCCCATCCGCCGCTGGCCACCTTGCCCAGCTTTCGGGACGGCTGGTTTTACATTCAGGATCCCAGCACTCTCCTCGCCGTCGAACAATTGGATCCCCAACCCGGGGAAATTGTCCTCGACTTGTGTGCGGCGCCGGGTGGCAAGACCGCTTTCATCGCCCAGCAAATGCAGGATCAGGGCCGTCTCCTCGCCACCGACATTTCCGAAGAGCGCCTCAAATTGGTCACGGAAAACTGCCAGCGATTGGGCATCACCTGTGCCCGGCCCGGCCTGGTCACCAGCATAAATTCTGAATTCAAACAGGGGTCTTTCGACCGGATTTTGGTGGATGCGCCCTGTTCCAATACCGGGGTGCTGCGGCGACGCGTCGATTTGCGCTGGCGCATTTCTGCCGACGAAATATTGCGGCTAAAAAAGACCCAGCGGGAACTGCTCGAATTGGCTGCGGGATGGTTGAAACCCGGCGGCATCTTGGTGTACAGCACGTGCAGTCTGGAACCCGAAGAGAATGCGGTACTCGTGCAGGATTTTGTGGCCGACCACGGAAATTTTAAACTGGAGTCCACCCGCGAACTGACACCCGTGGCCGATGAAGTGGACGGCGCGTTTGTGGCGCGCCTGGAAAGAACCGTCTGATCCACCATGAGCACCGCCAATGTCACCATCCATGCCAGCCAGTTTCCGGAGCGCGTCCAAAGCGATTTGCTGGCTTCACTGCGTCGACGCGCGATCAACCCCAAGTTTCATTACGACAGCCTCAAGCAAACGCTTAAATGGCTGGCCCTGCATGAAGTACACTCACCCGCGCGCACCGACCGGAACGTCCTGACCATTTATGACCGGGCCTTTATGGCCACTGCCGCGAGGCTGCGCGCCAAGCGCCTTCACCTAATCGGCCTAGGGTGCGGCGGCGGACAAAAAGATGCCCGGCTGCTGCAATTGCTAAAGCAGGCCAAAAAAAACGTTTCCTACACGCCGTCCGATGTCAGTGTGACCATGACATTGGTGGCGCGGAAAGCGGCGCGGCCTTTTGTGTCGGAGGAAAACTGTTTTCCCCTGGTGTGCGATCTCGCCACCGCCCGCGATCTCCCGGCCGTGCTGGCCAAACGGCATCCGGCGATCATCACCTTTTTCGGCATGATCCCGAATTTTGAGCCCGGCGATATCCTGCCCAAACTCGCCGGCCTGGTCGGGAAAAAGGATTATCTGGTATTCAGCGCCAACCTTGCTCCCGGCCCGGATTACACCGCGGGCCTGCGCGTCATCCTTCCGCAATATGACAATCGCCTGACCCGCGATTGGTTGATGACCCTGCTCATTGATCTCGGCATCGAGCTGGATGATGGCCGGTTGGATTTTGGGATTGAGGCGGGCGCTTTGGGTTTGAAGCGCGTGACGGCAACCTTTCACTTTTTACGGACACGGTCAATCACGGTGCATGGCCGGCAGTTTAAATTCCGGCGCGGCGAATCCATCCGGCTGTTTTTTTCGTATCGCTATACGCCGGATCGGGTCGCCCGGCAACTTGCCCGGCATGGGTTGCGGGTATTGGATCAATGGGTGTCTGACTCGGGTGAGGAAGGGGTTTTTCTGTGTCAACGCGCGTGAGGGCGAGCTGGAAAATTATGCGGGAGTTTGTTTTTGGATAAAACCGGGACGAGCTGTTTTTGACGGTTCAGGGTGTGCGCGTGCGAAAAGTAAGATCAGGGCCAAAGCGGCGGAGGGCCGCCGCACTCCAGGACGCTGGCGCGTTATCCTGGCGCACCCGAACCGCGCGCAGCGTTTTGGAGGCGCCAGCCCCTGGCGCTTTTCCCCGCACCCAGTCGCGCCGCATAAATCACCCCAGCGCACCCGAGCCTGGCGTGGAGCATTACAAGCTCCGATCACCCTCAATTATCCTTGGTCTTGAAAGTCAACAAATAGGGAATGGCCGGATGGTTTTGCGTGTCCTGAAAGCCGTGGAACCTCTGGCTGTTGATCCACCAGCCGTAGGTCTTGCCGGCCTCAAGTTTCACCTTCAGGACGCAGGTCTTATGGTCGGCTTCGTAATGCGGTTTACCGAGAAACTGCGGGTCGGAGTTTTGCCACGCGGTGCACCAGCTCCACGACTGGTCGGCCATCTCTTTGCTGAAGGTGATGCGGACTTCATATTCACCGGGAGGCACGTCCTTGCTGCCGGCTTCCGGCACGGTCTTTACGACCACCGGCGCAAAGTTATCGATGTCCTGCGCCCGGCTGTTTTGCGGCGCAAACTGGCAGACTGCGCCGAGGATGAAGGTGGTGAGCCATGTGGTTGTTTTCATAGTTTCATTTTTGGTTCAGTTTGAATTGAGCAAACGCTGTTTAACTTCGTCGGACAGGGGAGATTTTAAAATCCAAGCGCGGGCTGCGGCTTCGTCGCGTCGCAGCCAAATCGAGGCCAGCGTATCTCCGTTTTTCCGGATGAGTTCGGCCTCGCCAATGGTATCGAGCATTTCCGCCACTGCCGCGGGAGCCTGGCCTTGCCCCCAGAAAATGACAGGCTCAACAGCTTTGTCTCGCAGCGCGCCTTTTGGCAAATGGCTGACCCAATTGGCCGCGCCGTGCGCATCCTTGAAGGCCCATTCGTTGGCAACCATCAACACCGCGTCGTCATGCAGTTCGCCGGCAGGTAACGAGGTGAAAAGGGCGGCGGCTGCTTCTGG
>Ga0302320_10029771_pt1 | contig 10433 bp, 1 predicted proteins | sample Bog_T0_3_FD_202130 | JGI IMG/M metagenome (GOLD analysis project Ga0302320, IMG submission 202130) | Peat permafrost microbial communities from Stordalen Mire near Abisko, Sweden - Bog_T0_3 | ecosystem: Environmental > Terrestrial > Soil > Wetlands > Peat | place: Sweden: Abisko, Stordalen Mire... | reverse complement strand
TTTACGCAGCGGTGACAAATTTCGTGTCGCCACCGTCCCCGCTCGTCCAGCCGATGGTGGGCGGCAACAGCACGCGGATGAACGTTCTGGAGAATTTTTTTATCTTGAGCCGCGGCAGCGCCAACGGCGTCGCGACCTGGTATGGCGTCGGTTATGCGGTGGCGACCAATGCGCCGTCCGGTTCGCTGTATTCGCTCTATCGTTTTACCACCAGTCATCCCGTTGCATCCGTTGACCCGGCGTTCATGTTTACCAACGAGTTCCGGAATTTTCTCCTGAATATCACCACCAACAGCAGCCATCTAATGGATGGCGTGGTGTCCTTGACCGTGCGCGCCTACGATGTCAGCGGCGGGTTGATGACCAACAGCATCACCTATTCCGGCGCGCAAATCGCCACGAACAAAAACGTCCTCTATTTTCCGCCGGTGTTGGGCCAGGTCGGGTTTGAAATGTTCAGCAACACGCTGCCGGCCTCCGTCGAGATTGAGATGGGGGTGCTGGAAGACCGCGCGCTGCAGCGCGCCGAGTCCATCCCAAACGCGGTGATACAATCCAATTATCTGGCCGGAGTCGCCGGGAATGTCCATGTTTTCCGCCAGCGCGTTTCGATTCCCAATGTTGATCCCTCGGCCTATCAATGAAACTTCCATTTACGATTTACGATTTACGATCTGCGATTTGGAAAAAATCGGGTGAGGTGGTCCGTCCTCCGGCCACGGACGGCGCGCACGGAGTGACGCGCCCTACCGCCTTAAATCGCCAATCATCAATCGCAAATCATAAATCCCAAAGCGGTGTTGCGCTGGTCATCACGCTCATTTTGCTATCCGTGACGCTGGTGATGGCGCTGGCGTTTCTGGCCATCAGCGGGCGCGAGCGCGGCTCGGTGACGACGCAGACCGACACGGCCACCACGCGACTGGCCGCCGATGCCGGGCTGGCCGCCGCCGAGGCACAGATCGCCGCCAACATCCTCTCCACGACCAATCCCTACAGCTTCGGCCTGCTTGTCTCCACAAATTATCTGCCTGCGACCAACAGCAACGTGTTGCAAGACCTCACCAATATGCAATACAGCCCGCGCGTGCCGGTGTGGTTGACCAACCTCCTGACAGGCGCGATGGAAAACCGCTTCTATCTCGACCTCAACCGCAATGGGAAGGACGATCCGAACGGCTTGGTGCCTGTAATCAACAACGCTGGTTTCACTACCGGCAACACGAATTTCGAAGTCGGCGACCCGGAATGGATCGGGGTGCTGGAGCGGCCCGACCTGCCTTATGGACCGAACAACCTGTTCATCGCGCGTTACGCCTTCATCGCACTGCCCGTCGGCAACTCGCTCGACTTGAATGCCATTCACAATCAGGCGCTAACGCCAGCCAGAACAACCAAGTCGCCGATCGCCCTCACCTCGGACTACTATGCTCGCAATCAAGGCGTTGGCTCTTGGGAAATCAATCTCGCCGCATTCTTGACGGATTTAAACAGCGATGAATGGGATCCAAGCACGGATCCCTACAATTATCTACAGCCCAACTTTGCCAATACCGGTCGTGGTTTCGAGGATGCCTTTACGCTGCTCACCAACCGTTATGCGGGCACATACACAACGCTGCCCAGCGTGAACACTCTCTTCGGGCCGCCCGGCGTTGGCACCACGGTATTTGCCAACGACAACATTGACGGTTACAGCGACGGGCCGCTGATGACTGGAACACAATTACCTGCGGATAATGATAATGCTTTTGCCCACTGGTTGGGCGCGGACAACACGAACCATTACTTCACGCCGGAGGAATTGTTCAATACCAACGAAACGGCCACCTTCGGCGTTCATTTGCTCAACGCCGGCACGAACACTTATGGTGGAAGCACGGTCTCCACTTACGACCGCTACACATTTTACCGGATGCTTTCGCAACTGGGCACGGACACTGCGCCGGAATCCGGCAAGATGAATCTCAACTATGACAATCTCGTCCAAGCCAACTTCTTTTCCGGGGCCGTCAGCGAAACGAACTTTTTCAACTGGCAGCCGCTGGCATTTTTCACCAACGCCGCCGACCGGATGCTGAAAGCCTACACAGCCCAGTGGTTTCAGGCCGGCCCATCCAACTATCTGGCGACCTACTACGGCATCACAAACAATTATTATTACTTTAACGGCTTTAGTAATGTTTACTACGATCCCACGGGACTCGGTCTGACGAACATCCCGTATTATGGCATTACCAATTCCATTCCCAATTTCGGCATCACAATTTCTCCGGGTGTTACGAACCTAATTCCCGTCTTGGTGGGCAACCAGTTTGTCTATACGCCCGCCGTCCAGCGCGTGCTGCAACTGGCAGCGAACATCTACGATGCCACTACGCAGAATTATTACCCGTCCGTTTTCCGCCCGCTCTTTTCACGGAATGCCAACAACCTGGGCGTGGCCGGCATGGGCACAAATCTGTTCGTCATCGGATATGAACAAGTCACGCAGATTATAAATGCCCCCGACCAGCCGGTTGACGCCTCTTTTTTGGCGAATATGAATTCGATCATTCCCGTCATCAACTGGGACACAAATGTATATGGCGTGCCCTGGATCATCGGCGCCAAGAAGGGTTTCCCGAATTTCAATGCGTTCACCATGCAAAACACTTTTGGCCTCACACGCAAACTGCAGGTCACGCGTGATTATGCCGACCGTTATGTTTATACGACTCCTCCCGCTAATTACACAGTCAGCCAGCAACTGACGCTCGGCATCACGAATGCATTTTGGGCCGAATGCTGGAATTCCTATTTCAGCGATTATACTAATACGCCGGTCGGGATTCTCGTGAAGGGGGTCAACACGACTGTTTTGACCAACGCCCAAGGATTGTATTATCCCGTTACCTTCTCCTTCACCAACAGCTATGCCACCAACGACTGGCCGGGCAGCCACTGGCTGGGATATGGTCTCAACTATACTCCCGATTCGGCATCGTTCATCTGGCATCCTTTGAATCAGGGCGAGTTCGTCGTGCCCGGCTGGATTTACACCTTCAATCCCGCCGCCAACCTGGCATTTCAACTGCCCTCACCGGCATACTTTGTGACCAACACCGCGTCACCGTCGATGGCGCCGTCGTCTCCACACTGGGGCTTGCTCGTCACAAATCGTTTGCAGGTGGTCATGTATGCAACAGACGCCGGTGGCACCAATCACATCATTGACTATGTGCAATTGATCGGCCCAGACAGCAGCCACGATGTTACTACGGATATTCAAAAACAATATGACGTAGACTTAAATCATGCGCCGATAACTGAAGGCGGGACAGGTTTTAATGGATATAATGATCAATGGGACGCGAACGTTATTGGAGGAAACCCGTCCGGAATCCCGGACGGTATCGCCAATCAGATTAGCGTGTCACAGGCAAATAATCCCAATCCAATTACTCCGCACTATCCGATCATATTTTCACCTTACTGGGCCAATCAGTCATCCAATTCTGTAATTGACCAGATAAATGTTTTCCGCGCCTTCTATGGCTACGGAACGCTCTCAGGCGGCACTTCAAGTCAGGCGCAGAGAGACGCCATCGCCAATGCCAAGACTTCTTTAGGTCAGCAAGCGCCCTATACGCCAACGGCGACGATTGCCTATGAGACGGACTGGAAGGTAAATGATCCGCTCGTTCATTACCTCGCCAGCGACCTGACAGACTTCAATCAAAGTACCGCTGCGGTTCCGGCCCAAAATATCACTCCACCACCTTTCGGGCTGGTGACCGACCGTTACAAGCCGTGGGGCGGCAATCCGCAATATCCCACCGATCTCAATCCCTATAATCGTGCGATCAAGGACCCCGGGATCCAGGCGTCTGATTTTTGGGATTTTCCGACGAACAAATTCCCGACGGCTGGCTGGCTGGGGCGCGTCCATCGCGGCACGCCGTGGCAGACGGTTTATCTGAAGAGTTCGGATTTGCCGGCCACCACCGTCCCCGTCGTCATCGGAACGAATTCCATCAATCTTCCGACATGGGCGTATCTGAACGGGAATGCGAACACCTATGACGCCACGAACACCGCGCCGGTGCAGGACCGTGCGCTGTTCGATTTATTCACGACGGCGTTCAACGACAACGCCACGCGCGGGACGCTCTCGGTGAACCAATCCGCCGACCAATATGACCCGGTCGCCAATCCCGCTGCCGGTCTGGCGGCATGGTCGGCGTTGTTCAGCGGTATTGTGGTGCCCAATCCCACCAACGCCGCCAATTATGCTGTTATCAATCCCGCCGGTCCCAATGCCCCGGCTTTGAACCCGCCCTTGTGGCAGATTGCAACCAACATCAACGGAACACGCAGCACCTTCACTAATGTTGACGGCTTGGTGGGCGTGTTTGAACACAAGGGCGACATCCTCTCCACGCCGCAGTTGACCGAACAATCGCCGTTCCTGACCGGGCTGAACGCCACCAACCAAATCAGCGACGCGATGTATGAATGGCTACCGCAGCAGGTGATGTCGCTGGTGCGCGTCGGCACGCCGCGCTATGTCATTTACAGCTACGGCCAGGCGCTGAAGCCCGCACCGAACGGAATTTATCTGGGGGCCGGCCCATTCTTCGGCGTTGTCACGAATTACCAGGTCATGTCGGAAATGGCCACACGCGCGGTGGTGCGCCTCAACACGGTGCGGACCAATGCCAACGGCGTCATCATGGTGACGCCTCCACGCGCGGTCATTGAGAGCTTTAACATTTTGCCGCCGGACTGATTTGCGGAAGCGAAGATAGAAGATGGAAGATAGAAGATGGTGTGGGAAGCAATCCGCAACCGTCTTGGACTGCGCGGACGTGTCGGCGCCTTGAAACCTGCGCGCCACGGTTATTTTTGAATACGAAGATAGAAGATTGTAGATGGAAGATGGTTGGCGGCGCAAAGCGCCTGCCGTTTTGGACTGATTTATGAAAACGAAGATGGAAGATGGAAGATGGAAGATGGTGTGGAAGGCAACACGCCTGCTGGGTAGTGTCCTGACTTGTAGGCGACGAGGTGACGAGTCGTTTGAGTCAGCACTCCTTACGTCGTGCCCTACAATCAAATTAGGACACTGCCACCTGCCGCGGGGATTTGACATTTCAATTTTGAGAATCTGGATTCAGGTCGTAGTGTATATCAACAACAATGGTTCCGCTGCCGGGCGTTCCTTACGTTTTGGCGGTTAAAGATTTTATGCGTTCGCGAGTAGCAAAATGGATTTTGTTATGCCTGCTGTGCGTGGCTGGCGCGTGGCTGTTCTGGCGCTTGGACAACAGCCCCGCGCGAAGGGGCGCAGCCCCGGCTGTTTTCACCCCGATTCATTCCAGCTCCACCGCGCCGCAATTTCTGACCGGAGGTTCCACCAACACCGTAAAAGCCATCGCGGCGGCCAGCACCAGCGTCCTGGCCTTTCGTTTGAGCAACACACCGAAATCCATCGGCGAACTGGTGAATGATCCCCATGCAATCCTGCTGGAGAACGCGCTGATTGACACGCGCAGCCCGCTGGACTTTTCCATCCCGAAACATTTGCAGGCGCAGGGAGACCCGGGCGCCTACATCGTCCAGTCGCGCGGGCCGATCACCGCCGCGTTTCGCGCGACACTGGCGCAGGCGGGCGCGGAAATCGTCTCCTACATCCCGAACGACGCCTATCTGGTGCATGTTACGGCAGCGGGCGCAAGCAGCCTGGCGGCGCAGCCGCTGGTGCAATCGGTGATTCCTTACGAACCTTATTATAAAATCCAGTCGTCGCTGCTCAATGCGGCGGTGGGGCAAAAGCCACTGCCCGACGGCGCGGTACTGAACCTTGGACTGCTGGCCGGCAACGCCACCCAGACGATTTCGCAGATTGAAAAACTTGGTGGCCGGATACTGGCGCAAGACACCTCGCCGTTCGGCCCGGTGGTGCGCGTGCAGCCGCCGGCGAACTGGACGGCGCTTGCCGCGCTGCCCGGCGTGCAAATCGTTGAACCGTTCCATCCGCGCGTCCACGCGAACGATTTGAGCCGCGTTAGCACCGGCGTTTCGACGGACACGGTGACCAACACGACTTACCTCGGCTTGAGCGGCTTGAACGTGATCGTGCAGGTGAACGATTCGGGTATTGACGCGACGCATCCCGATTTCACGACGGGCGGCAATCCCACCACCGCCGGCGGAACGCCAATCCGGGTGATTGGATTGACAACCAATGATTTGGTGGACACCGACGGTCATGGAACATTTGTGGCGGGCGAAATCGCAGGCAACGGCGCTGCGAGCATCAATCCCACGCCCGTGGGCGCGGTCCTTGCCGCGCATAATTTTGGCTCGGTAAGCAACGCGGATTTTCGCGGCAAGGCACCGCTTGCCACGTTGTTTGCGATGAGTTTTGACAATTCCGAGCAGTCCATGCAGGAGGAGGCGGCGCTGACGAATGCGCTGATCTCGAACAACAGTTGGAACAACGACGGCGACAGCACCTACAGCTTGGATGCGGCGAGTTATGACGCGGCAACGCGCGACGCGCTGCCGGAGGTGACCGGCTCGCAGCCGGTGCTGTTCGTGTTTTCGGCGGGTAACGCCGGCAACGGAGATGACTCCTCTGATCCGGGCGGCGGCAACAGCGACAGCATCCAATCGCCGGCCACGGCCAAGAACGTCATCACGGTTGGCGCCATCCAGGAAGAGCGCAACATCACGAATTACGTGACCAACGCGGATGGCACGATTGGCCAGCCGTGGCTGCACGAAACCAGCACGAGTTACCGCATCGCGGGATTTTCAAGCCGCGGCAACGTGGGCATTGGGATCGAAGGCACTTCTGGCCGATTCAAGCCGGACGTGGTCGCGCCGGGAACGTTCATTGTTTCCACCCGCTCCAGCGAGTGGGCCACAACGAATTATTTTTACGAAGACCCGACCAATTACGACATCCAGTTCTTCCCCGGTGTCGTTTCCGACCCGGATTCGCTGTGGGTCAACGGATTCCCCATCGTTCCCAACGACGCCATTTCCGTCAACATCACGGTCAGCCCGAACGCCGATTCACCAAACCCGTTCCCGACGAATCCGATTTATTTTGCGATGATTGGCTCTCCGTTTCCCGGATCGACGCCGCCAGCGCCAAGCATCCCGAACCAGGTCAACATCCCGCCCGATGGCGGATTCCAGATTTCCGACATTTTGAACAGCGAAACATACAATGGCTTCAACTACGCCATCAGCAACACCACCAGCTCCCCCATGAGCTTTGATTTGACGACGACAGTCGTCACGACGAACAACCCCGACAATCATCTTCTGGTCTTGAGCAACCTGGACAACACGATCGGGCCGTATTACCGCTTCGAGACGGGCACGAGCATGTCGGCGGCGGACGTATCGGGCGTGCTGGCGTTGATGGAGGACTTTTTCACCAACACCCTGCAAACCACGCCCAGCCCGGCATTGCTCAAGGCAATGCTCATCAACGGCGCGCGGCCCACCGGGGCGTATAATCTGCAGGCCAACAACGCCATCAATTACGAGGGCTGGGGGCTGGTCAACCTGCCCAATTCATTGCCGACCAACAATCCGGCAAATTTTAACGGAACCGTGCCGTCCTCCATTTACATCCAGGACCAGAGTCCGACGAATGCGCTGGCCACCGGTGACACGCAAACTCTCGCCGTCACCGTCCTGACCAACACGGCGACATTGCACATAACGCTGGCGTGGACGGATCCGCCTGGCAATCCCGCCGCCGCCATCAAGCTCGTCAACAGCCTCGAACTCGTCGTGTCCAACATGGACAATCCGACCAACCCGGTCATTTTTTATGGCAACGACATTGCGGGAGGCAACAGGTTTAACACACCTGAAAGCCCGGGCAGCAATGCGCCGCCATTCGACGTCATCAATAACGTCCAGAACGTCATCATTCAGCAGCCGCTCGGCACCAATTATTCCGTCACCGTCATCGGACGCGACGTGAACGTCAACGCCGTCTCCGCGCAGATGAACATTTATGCCGGCCCCCCGAACTCAACGGGCGTCTTCGCACCGAACGTGGTGCAGGATTACGCGCTGGTCATCTCCAGCGGCAACGGCAACGCGCCGGGATCGTTCACCGTCGCGGATCAAGGCATCGTTTCCAATCCCACCGGCGACCAGGACATCACCTTCGTGGCGACCACGAACCAGCCGTTGATGAACCAGTTCGTCGGGGCGAGCACGCCGTTGCTGGGCACGAACACGGTCGAATATGGTTCGTCCAATGAACTGGTCACGCTGGGCATGACCAACCAGTGGCATTTTTACGTCGTGACGAATGATGGCGCGATTAACAGCAACGGGGTCATCGTCGCCGCACCCAACGCGGGGTTTGTGACGTTCTCGCCGGACACGCTTTCGATTCCGCGCATGGGCGTCTTTGCCGGTTCGCAGGGCAATGCCACGACCCCGCAGGCGGACATTGACCTTTATGTGACAACTGATCCAACGCTGGCGAACTTGAACCCGGTGGCCATTTCCAACTGCGTCAACGGCACACAAATCGGGCTATCAGTAGCCGGTGTCTTCAACGGCGCTGCCTTGAGCCGTGCCGGCACGGAGTATGTAGTGGACACGAATTCCGCGCGGAGCGAAGTCTATTACATCGGCGTGAAGTCGGAGAGGCAGGTGGCGTCCGAATACGAGTTCATCCCCATCTTCAGCAGCATCCCGTTCAGCCAGATGAATCCCGACGGCAGCGAAACAGTGAACGGCGAGCCGGTGCCAGCGAACATCCCCGATGGCACGCCGGCGGATCCAGGCGTGATGAATTGGGTCATGGGCATTGCCCTGTATCCGATCACTGTCCAGGACATCACCGCGACCACTGAAATCACGCATCAAAATTTCGGCGACCTCTACGGCACACTAACGCATAATGACAGTGGAACGGGCACGGCCACGGTGAACGTTTTGAACAATCACGACTCCTGGGGGTCTGTCGTTGACCAGTATTTCATCTACAACGACAACCCAACCAATATTCCAAACGGCGAAAGCCCGCCCAATCCTATTTCCGGCCCATCAGACGGGCCGGGCAGCCTGAATCTATTTTCCGGGCAGGATGGCACGGGCGTCTGGCAGTTGACCGAGGTGGACGATTCGTTCACGCAGACCGGCAGCGTGCGGAATTTCACGATGCTGATCGAGCCGCACCATGATTTGACCGGTGGCGTGACGAACACCATCCCGCCGCACGGTGTGTTCAGGGACTTTGTTGACGTGCCGGCGGGTGCGACGAACCTCACCATCAACGCCACAAACATCACACCCGCAACGGACACGCTCAATCCGCTGCTGATGACCATCAAATTCGGGTCGGAGCCGACACTGACAGATGCGGACAAGGGGCCGGTGGCGCTGGTCAACGGCATTCCTCCGGGAAATTCGCTTTCCGTGGGACCGACCGACGTGCCTCCCATCCAGCCGGGCCGCTATTATGTTGATATCACGAATCAAAGCAGCGCAGCGCAGACTGTGTTTGTCATCGCGGTGATTCTGCCAGCCAATCCGAGCGGGACGGCCACGGACTTCACCCCCACGGGTTCGACAACGCTGCTGGACGACGCGGTGACGAATTCGGACATCTTCGTAACGAACACCGAACCGATCGTGTCGCTGAACGTCGGCATCGTGGTGCAGCACCCGCGCATTTCTGACCTGGTGTTTCATCTCATCAGCCCGGACGGCACACGAGATTTGCTGATGGAAAACCGCGGGGGCGACAGCACCAATGGCGCAGGGGCGATTTTTCCCACGACCAATTATGTCAATGTCTCGTCGGCCGGCGGCCCATCGGCCACGACCAACTTTATTGACACCGGCGAAACCTCTGGCTCGATCCCCATCAACTACAACATGTTCACAATCCCCGATGAGATGACGGTTTATTATTCGACGAACCTCACGGCGGCCAATTTGATCACCAATTTCTTTGCCAGCGGCGCCGGCCAGTTCAACATCAATTTCCCGCCGGCGGCGGCGACAGGCCCGCTGACATCCACATATATCACGATCGTGATGAATGCGACGAACCATCCGAGTTCCACCTACTGGACATACACCTTTGGCAACACCCAGACGAATTACGCCTATCTCGTGTTCACCGAGGACACGAACCTGACGACGACACCCATCAAGTTCGCACCGCCGCCGTTTGTGCCCGCGATAACGGCGCCGACCAATATATTGACCGATGGTTTTGAACAGACATTCGCCGGGGATTACACAAGCGGCTCGACGTTCGGCAACGGCTGGACCGTGACCAGCAACCAGGTCAGCGTCGTCACTGACCCGACGAACGCCTATGAAGGCAGCAACTATCTGGCACTGGCCAGCGGCACAATCCTCACAAACCTGCCCACGGTGGCGGGACAATCCTA
>Ga0302320_10029769_pt1 | contig 10434 bp, 7 predicted proteins | sample Bog_T0_3_FD_202130 | JGI IMG/M metagenome (GOLD analysis project Ga0302320, IMG submission 202130) | Peat permafrost microbial communities from Stordalen Mire near Abisko, Sweden - Bog_T0_3 | ecosystem: Environmental > Terrestrial > Soil > Wetlands > Peat | place: Sweden: Abisko, Stordalen Mire... | reverse complement strand
CGTGCCCTTATCGTGCGTCGGCCGGGGCGAGCATCTGGTCGCGGATGGAAGCGCTGGGGCTCAATGTCGATTTCATCTCCGGGATGCTGACGGCGCGCATGCTGAATGGCATGGATTATGCGATTGGCTGCACGATTGCGACGCGGCGAGCGGACATCGAAGCGATCGGTGGACTCGAGGAGGTGCAGAGGTACCTTTCGGAAGACTTTGTGATCGGCAACCGGATGCACGGAAGCGGCCGTACAGTGATCCTGTCGCGTTCGGTAATCGAACACTATATCGGCGACGATTCCATGCGGCAAAACTGGAGTCACCGGCTGCGCTGGGCGCGTGGATCGCGGCGCTCCCGGCCGCTCGGCTACATCGGCGAAATATTCACCAAACCGACGGTGCCGGCCGTGGCTCTGGCCATTCTCGCGCCGAGCTGGGCTCCGCTGGCCGGACTGGCGCTGGCGTTGCGGCTGGTTCTTGCATGGACCGCTGCGGTGAAGGTTCTGAACGATCCGGCTATTTGGCGGCGGTTATGGCTCTTGCCCGCCGAGGACGTCTGCATGTTTATCACGTGGGTGCTGGGGTTCTTTGGAAACAAGCTGACGTGGCGCGGTCACCAGTTGGTGATTGCCCGCGACGGGACAGTTGAAACACCTGAAATGTTCGGCTAAGATGCAGCCGGCTCTACTTCTTCAGGGCTTCGATCAGAGCGGGGACGATCTGGAATAGATCGCCGACGATGCCGTAGTCGGCAATTTCAAAAATCGGGGCTTCGGGATCTTTGTTGATGGCGACGATGGTCTTCGAGCCTTTCATTCCCACCAGGTGCTGGATCGCGCCGGATATTCCCACCGCCACATAAAGTTTCGGCGCGACGGTCTGGCCGGAACTGCCTACCTGGCGTTCCATGGGGAGCCAGCCGTTGTCGCAGATCGGCCGGGAGGCGGCCAGTTCGGCGCCCATGGCTTTGGCCAGTTGCTCGACGAGCGCGATGTTTTCGGCCTCGCGGATGCCGCGACCTACCGAGACGATGCGTTCTGCCGCGCTCAGATCGACAGCGCGCTGGGATTCGCGGAAACGTTCCAGAGGTTTGGTGCGGATCTGTTGCGGGGTGAGCCCCGGGGTGGTAACTTCCACGGGCGCGGGCGTTTCCGACTTTTGCGCGTTTTCGGCTCGAAACGCCCCGGCCTGGATGGAGGCGAAATATGGGGCGTCGCCCGACAAGCGGACATCGGCGTTCATCTTGCCCTGGAACAGCTGACGGACCAGGATCACGTTGGTGCTTTCTATGCGATGACCGATGACGTCGCTGACAAGCACGCGGTTGAGTGACGCCGCAAGTCCGGGCGCGAAATCGCGTACCTGGTAGGTGTGCGGGAAAAGCACGAATGCCGGGCGGTGGAGCTCGATCAGTTGTTTCAGGGCGGCGATATAACCATCGGGGGTGTATTCGGCGAGGAGTTCGTGCTCGACCGCGTGAACCCTGGCGATATGGAACGCGGCCACGATTGCCGCAAGCGGCTGAACTGCGTGGCCAATGACTGCGGCATAGACGGGCTGGCCGAGTTCGGTCGCAATCTGCTGGGCTGCCGCCAGCGCCTCGAGCGACATCGGATGCAGCTTACCTTCATGCTGCTCAAGAACAGCGAGGATGCCGCTCATTACAGGACCCTCGCTTCAAAGCGGAGCTTATCGACCAGTTGGGTGGCGACTTCCTGGGGGGTGCCTTCGAGGAGTTGCGACCGCTTCGACTTCTGCGGGAAGTAGATGCGCTCCAGTTTCAGCGACGACGCTGCGCCGGATTCCGCGGTCACACGCTTGATTTCCTTCGATTTGGCCTTTTTGATTCCCATCAAAGTCGCGTAGCGCAGTTTGGCCGCGCCGGACTGAATGGTCAGCAGAGCCGGAAGCGGCATTTCAACATGCTGGAACCAGCCGTCTTCCAGTTCGCGCTTCACACGAATGCCGGTAGCGATTTGTTCGATGCTCATGACGAGCGTGGCGTGCGGAACGCCCATGACTTCAGCGAGCACAACGCCCGTCTGGCCGTAGCCGAGATCGTCGGATTGCAGGCCGGTCAGAATAACATCTGGCTTCTCCGTTTCGAGCGCCCCGGCCATGACGCCGGCGAGGGAAAGCGGGTCGGCCGCATTGTCACCCATCTCAATATGAATGGCCCGGTCCGCGCCCTTGGCGAGCGCCTCGCGAATGGTTTGGGTGACGCGATCGGGTCCGGCGCAAAGCACGACGACCTCACCGCCGGCGCTTTCGCGAAGCTGCAGGCCCGCTTCGAGCGCGTAGGCATCAGGTTCATTGATCTCCCAGGAGAGGTCGCTGTCGTCGATCCAGGTGCCGGAGGCATCGACCTTGAGCAGGCTGTCGCGCGCGGGGACCTGCTTGATGGCAACTACGATTTTCATGGGGAATCAGTCAGTAAAGCGTTTGAAGATCAAGGCGCCGTTGGTGCCGCCGAAGCCGAACGAGTTCGTCAGCGCGTAATCCAGTTTCATCTGCCGCGGCTGATTTGGAATGTAATCCAGATCGCAGCCTTCGCCGGGATTATCCAGATTGGCGGTGGGGGGCGCGACCTGATTTTGCAGCGCGCACACGACGATTCCCGCCTCCAGCGCGCCCGCGCCGCCCAGCAAATGGCCGGTCATCGACTTGGTGGAACTCACGGCCAGCTTGTAGGCGTGGTCCCCAAAAGTGCGCTTCATGGCCGCGGTTTCCGCTTTATCGCCGAGGGGCGTCGAGGTGCCGTGCGCGTTGATGTAATCGATCTGTTCGGGGTTGAGCGCGGCGTCTTTGAGAGCGTTGCGCATCACGCGAAACGCGCCTTCGCCGTCTTCCGGTGGCGAAGTGAGATGGTAAGCGTCGCCACTCATCCCATAGCCGACGATTTCGGCCAAAATCGGCGCACCGCGCTGTTTGGCGATTTCCAGCTCTTCGAGAATCAGAATGCCGGAGCCTTCGCCGACCACGAAACCATCGCGATCGCGATCGAAGGGGCGGGAGGCGTGCGCCGGATCGTCATTGCGCTGCGAAAGGGCGCGCATGGCCGCGAATCCGCCGATACCCATGGGCGTGATGCAGGCTTCGGCGCCGCCGCAGATCATGGCATCGGCATAGCCGTGAGCAATGAGCCGGAAGGAATCGCCGATCGAATGCGCGCTGGTGGTGCAGGCCGTGGCGGTGGCGGAATTCGGGCCCTTAGCGCCGGTGCGCATGGAAATATAGCCGGAGGCGAGGTTGACGATGGTGGCCGGAATAAAGAAAGGCGAAATGCGCCGGGGACCGCCCTGCAGGTAGTTGCTGTGCTCGCGCTCGATGACTTCAAATCCGCCGATACCGCTGCCGACATAGACGCCGACGCGCTCGGCATTTTCTTCGGTGACCTGGATGCCGGAAGAGGCGAGGGCATCCTCCGAGGCGGCTATCGCGAACTGGATAAACCGGCCCATCTTCTTGACTTCCTTCTTTTCGATGAACTTCGCGGGGTCGAAGTGCTTGATTTCTCCGGCAATCTGGGCGTTAAACAGGGTGGGATCGAACGCTTCGATGCGGGAAATGCCGCTGCGGCACGCCAGCAGGGATTGCCACGTCTGCTGCGTGGTATCGCCGATTGCGGTGATCAGGCCAACGCCCGTGACTACAACTCTGCGGGAAATAAGAAAACCTCTCCTTCCTTCAGTTTAATCGCGTGAATCGCGCGGTTTTGTCCGCGGAAGCCCGGGTCAGTCGGGACAGGACCGCGCGAGCCAACGAAACGCGCGGCAATCAAATGGGTTGGACCCCACGCCCATGCAACCCGTGCCACGCTTCCATTGGATGCGGGTGCTCCCATTGGATGCAGCAGCCGGGCGCGCAGATGCCGCGCGAACCGCTACTTTTTCTTGTTTTCGATGTAGGTGACAGCGTCGCCGACAGTCGCGATCTTTTCCGCGTCTTCGTCGGGGATTTCCAGTTCGAAAGCTTCTTCGAAGGCCATGACGAGTTCCACAATATCCAGGGAGTCGGCGCCAAGATCATCGACGAACGATGCCTTGTTGTCAACCTGGCTCTCGTCCACACCCAGTTGCTCTACGATGATCTGCTTGACCTTTTGTTCTACTGCTGATGCCATACGACCTCCAATATACACTGAGCGCCAGTCATTTGGGAAATAAAAAACGTGATGCGCGAAATATAAGCGATGCCCGCGGGTGGCGCAAAGTTTTGATTCTACACTACCGGGCTGTACGCGGCGGAAAAACGTGCTCCGCGCGGGACATTTTGGAGAATACCGGGTGCCGTGCCATGCTCATAAGATCACGGGCGATCCTGCAGTCATTCTGGTTTCCACGCGCAACCCGCTCAATATCGGCGCGGCTGCGCGCGCTGTCGCGAATTTCGGTTTCGCGGACCTGCGGCTGGTGGATCCTTACGAAGCCGCGTTTCGCGAAGCCGTGTCGGCCGTGGGGGGCGCGCATGTGCTGCGCAACGCACGCGTTTTCGGGAGCGTCGCGGAGGCGGTGGCCGATTGCTCGCTGGTGCTGGGTACCACGGCGGGGCAGCATCGCGTTCCACAACAGGACGTGGAGCGGCTGGACGCGGGAATGGCGGGAGCCCTGAGGCATCCGGGGCGGGTTGCGCTGCTGTTTGGCAGCGAAAAGTTCGGCCTGTCGAACGACGATATGAGCTTTTGCCACGGCCTGATCCGCATTCCGACTTCGCCGGAAACGCCTTCGATGAATCTGGGCCAGGCGGTTGCGGTTTGCCTGTATGAGCTGGTTCGGACGGGGCGTGCAGATAATCCAGCGGCAGCCGCAACGCCAGCGGTAAGCGGAACAGACGCGGAACAGATCACCCGGATGCTTCTGGAAGTATTGGAAAAATCCGGCTACCTGAACCGCATTACGGCCGTTTCCACGGAGCAGAAGATTCGCCGCTGGATCCGGCGATTAAGGATCGGCCGTCGGGACGCGCCGTTGCTGCTGGGGATTTTGCGTCAGATTTTATGGAAGCTAGGCCGGCGCTGACCGACGCAAGCGGGCGACCGGCCGCGACAGCCGTGTGAGGGTGACCGACGCCGGCCGGCGGGCGCGGCTGACCCGAACAACGCGCTTGCTTGACCCGATACATCTCTCTGTCGGCGCGGGCAAACAGCTCCTGGCCGGTTTCCTCGCCATTCCACGAGACTGTTCCCAGCGCGGCGTCCACCTTCAGAGTAATCGTCTTCGCCTCTACATTGATGTTGTAGTCGCCGAGAACCCACTGCCGGACGCGATCGGCGCGCAGTTCGCCCTCCTTCGGCGGACCGGCTACAATGGCGGCGAATTCGTCGCCCCCCCAGCGGGTCACAGTATCTTCGGCAACGAACTGCTGCCGGAATTCATCGGCGAACTGACGGAGGATCTCGTCTCCCACCAGATGACCGTAACGGTCGTTGGCGGTTTTGAAATCGTTGAGGTCGGCCAGCAACAATGAGAACGGCTCCCGCTTCTGAATGCGCAGTTCGAGTTGCTGTTCGAATCCGCGCCGGTTATAGAGACCGGTCAGAGGATCGAGCGAAGCGCGCCGCTCGGAGGCCACCAGGCGGGTCTGGTACTCCGCGATCTCGGACGTGAGCTTGCGGATCGATTCGCGGCCTTCAGTGGCCATTCTGGCCACGGTGTGATTCAGGGCGGTGGCATTTTCCATGATGGAACGGCGTATCATGGGCACACTTTCCAGTCCGGCCACAACGCGCAGGCGTTCGCTGAGTTCGGAGATTTCGCGGCTGAATTTCTCGTCGCGGTTTCCAGTGGATTCGCCAGCCTCAAATACCACTTGCAGCAGGTCCCGGACGGTTTGTTCGCGCTCTTTCTGGTTTCGCTCGGCTTTATCCGCCCATTGCGTCAGCTGCTCTTCCACCATGCGGCGCGATTCCGCGAGAGCTTCGGGCGAGTGGTTCTGAGTCAGGTTCTGGCTGATTTCCGACAGAGCCGCTTCGATCGCGGGCCCCAGTGAGGCAACGGCCCGGTGCCCGTGAATTCCCATAGATCGCAGCGCCGACTGATAAGCGGCAAGCGGACTGCAGACTTCCTGTACGCGAGCCTCCGGTGCCCGAACCCGGCCTTCCGCCGGACTTGTATTAGTTTCTTCCGTTTCGAGAAATTTTTTTATTGAGATCATCCGGCCGATCCGCTGCCTACGCGGTCTTATCGGCGGAACTGGCCCCGGCTTTTACCCAGTTCAGGTATTTATTATTTGCTGAGTTTTTTCGTATATTCGCCCCAGGCATTGCCGTAACCCGGTGCGACTGTCGCGGGACTGGTGCTGCGCACGCTGCCGTCCGCGTTATCCGCCTTGCGCCGCAGGAGTAGCTCCAGTTCGTCGAGCTGGGTGAGCGCCTCGGCGGCGATACGCTGCGCGAGTTCGGCGTCCTGTGTGGGCCACTTGGCCGGGTCCAGGCCCTGGGCCCGGGAGACGAGATCCTGATACTGACGTGCGAGCTGGGGGTCAGCGGACACTTCGTTTCTGATCTGTCCGAGCTGGCGCACGACCTGGTTGTAGAGAGCCTGAGCCTGTGCAGGGGTGCTGTAGCCCCCGTTGTAATCGCCGCCATACGCGCCGCCGCCGTTGGTTAGCTGGCCGCCCTGACGCGCGCCACCGAACTGGCCGCCGCCTTGGGGGCTCCCGCCGCCGCCCTGCTGATTCCCTGCCTGCTGGCCGCCGCCACCTTGCTGGCCCTGCCCCTGTTGGCCTTGACCCTGCCCCTGCTGGCCTTGCTGACCCTGCCCCTGCTGGCCTTGCTGACCCTGCCCCTGCTGACCCGGCTGGCTTCCGGCCTGCTGGCCCGGCTGCTGACCACCCGGCTGCTTGCCAGGCTGTTGCTGACCCGGCTGATTGCCGCCCGGCTTCCCGGGTTGTCCCTGCTGACGTCCCCCACCCGTGCGGGCGAGTTGCCCCTGAGCCAGCGCCTGCATCTGCTGGCGCAGACTCTCCACCTGATTGATGGCTTCCTGCGCCTGCTGGCCCTGGTCCCCGCCCTGACGTCCGTTGGCCGCCATTTGCTGGGCGGTCTTCAGGTCGTCTTTAAGCTGATTCAGCCCTTGGGTCACGGGCGCTTCGCGCATCACCGCGAACGATCCCATGCCCTGGCGGATCATCTGTTCGGATTGCTGCATGCGCTGATCGATATCGTTCTGCTGGGCGCGGCCCGCCGCATCGCGCAGCTGTTTCGCCACGTCTGGCGCACTGCCCGTCATGGTGCGAGTGGCCTGCTGGATGTCCTTCTGCAGCTGGTTATATTCCTCGCGCATGGTTTCCTCCTGGCCAGCCATTTGCTGGGAGGTTCGCTGGTCGCCATCGCCATTGGCGAAGGTTCTGCGCATCTGCTGCTCAAAATCCTGCTGCTGGCCGGCGAGCTTTTCAGCTTTATTCTCCAGGTCGCTCATCTGGCTGCCAGCCTGCTGCTTTTGCATGTTCTGCACGGTCTGGGCCGCGGAACGCATGGCCTCGGCGGCGTGTTCGGCGTCAGTGGCCGCCTGAGCGTTGTTCTGCTGGCTGGCGGACGCGGCACTGCTTTGATCGCGCTCGGCCTGCTGCAATTGCCGGATCGCCTGCTCCAGCTGACTCGCCTGAGACTGGCTCAAACCGCTGCGGGCGAGGCTCTGCTGACCGGTTTGTGCTGATTGTTGACCAGGCTGTTGCTGCCCGGGCTGTTGCGCGCGCTGCGGCTGACCAGCTTGCTGCTGGCCCCCCTGCTGTTGACCGCCCGGCTGCCCCGCGCTTTGTTGGCCGCCTTGCTGCTGGCCGCCCCGTTGTTGCCCCGCCTGCTGCTGCCCGCTCTGCTGCTGCCCGGACTGCTGCTGGCCGCTCTGCTGCTGCCCGGATTGTTGCTGGCCCTGCTGGTTTTTATCCTGCTGGCTCTGCTCCGGATGAAGCAACTGTTCCATGTCCTGGCGAGCCTGCTCGGCTTCGCGGCGCAGCATCTCCTGCTGCCAGCGCTGCTGGGCCAGTTGCTGGGGATTGGCCTGTTGCTGTTGCCTTGCCAGCTCCTGCTGACGCCGCGCCAGATCTTCCAGCTTCTTCATGGCGTCATCGATTTTCTGCTGCTGCTCCTGCTGCTGAGCGCCGCCGGCCTTGGAATTCGTCTCGTACTGGTTCTGTTCTTTGTCCAGTTCCAGATCGAACAGGTTGGCGAGATCCCGGCTCGCGCCACCACCGCCGCCTCCGCCGCCACCACCGCCGCCGCGACTGATCTGAATCTGGATATCGCGGAACGTCGATTCCGCCCGCAGCAGGTGCTGCAATGCCTGCTGCTCGGGCTGGAGAGCGTCCTGGAATGCCTGCGTCTTCAGCTTGTCCGAGGCCGGGGTCATCATCGCGACGGCAGCATCCATTTCCTTGATGAACTGCGAGAACGCCGCGCCGGATTCATCCAGCTGGCGTGCCTTGGTGCGATCGGAAAGCGATTTGGCCTGATCGCGCAGCTTCGCCTGCACGTCGGAAAGATACTTCGCGGTGTCGGCCGCGGTCGCCTTCGCTTTAGCGTCCCCCTTCAGCTGGTTGAACGTGGCCGCGATGATTTCCTTTTCCCGCTCGGAGATCTGCTGATCCTGCTGATCGCCACCACCCGCTCCCCCACCGCCCGATTGCTGGGATTGCGAGTAATTGTATTCAAACGGCACCGCTTCCACGAACATCATGTCCGTCTTCTGAGTGTTTTTGCCGTCCTTCGCCACCGCGTACATGCTGACGATATCGCCGGGCACGGCTTTGAAGTCTTCCATGGAAAGCATGGTCGTGCCATCCACTTTCTTCGAACCCTTGTCCTTGAGGAGAGAAATCGTCTTTTCCGGCGCGCCATTCACCGAATAGTGAAGGCTCAGGTCCTGCAGCGGATACTCATCTTCCCCGGAAACCTCCACGCCGACCTCTTCAATCGGGCTCACCTTGGCATCGCGTCCCGGTTTGACGATCCGCACGGAGGGCGCGGTGACCTTGCGGGCTTCAATGAAATAGTCGTCGCTGATCCGTACCACTTCGCCCTGATATTCCACGCCGACGTGATACGTCCCATCTTTCGCAATCGTCACGCTCGCCGTGGTGATGTTCTTTTTGCCCGAATCGATCCTGCTCGACTCGAGCTTGAGCGGATCGCCTTCTTCGAAGACCAGCTGACCGCCGCTCAGAGGGCGGTCGGTTTCAATATCCAGATGCGCGACCGTGCCTTCGACCGCGCGCAGGTCTCCGCCGGGATCTTCTGTATTGGACGCCATCCCGCTCCAGGAGGGGTAATTGTAAGTCACGCGGATATTTTTCACCCCCGGCAGATCGACGGTGTGAAGCTTGTACGAAGGCGATTTGATGCCCCCCGCTTCCACGTAATACTCCACATCTTCCGGCAGTCCGACAAACGTAAATCCAAAGCCCGACCCGCCAGCGGCCACCTGCATCGGCGCTTCTTCCCATTTGCCGGAACTGGCATAACGCGCCCACAGGCTGGCTTTCGGAGAGGTGTAGCCATTCAGATTCGCCGTCACCGGCAAATCGGAACGCCGGCGAACCGTCTTCGAGCCGGGTTGGACCGTCACGCTATAAACGCCCGTGGTCGGCGAGCCTTTGGGCAAGCTTCCCCAAAGGACCTGCGTTCCGTAGCCGAAAACACCTGGACCCCAGAACATGAGCCAGGCGAGAACGCCGAAGGCCGTGGCGGCAATGGCCGCAAAACCGATCAGGCGGCGCTGTTCCACGATCATTTCCGGCTGCGCATCGCGCGTCATGGTCAGCGCGTCTTCAGCCAGCAGCGGCAGGAACGGATCTTCGGCGTTATCGCGCTGTTTTTCGGTAAAAGTCAGCAGACGCTGATCGAAACCGGGGTGCTTGCGCTCCACTTCATTGGCCGCGCGCCGCCGATTCATCCGGAGCAGGGGCACAATCAGCGCCACTGCGACGACGGCGCCAATGCCGAGGAAAAGCAGAGCGCGGCCGATCAGCAGCGTGGAAGCGGTGAACGCGGAGCCCATCAGCGCCCCGACGATGATCACCGTCAGGAGCAGCGCGGCGCCAATGGCAGCCGCCGCGCCGCGGGTCCACGCAAACAGACGGAGGCGGCGCTCCAGCCGGTCCAAATACTGTGCAAGGCCTGCAATCGGATTCATGCGGCTCCTTAATTTTCAGCAACTTCCCGGCCAGTAGGCTCCAGATGCCGGTCGCTGACCACGATTTCCGCGATCGCCATCAAAGCGAGTAATGCCAGCACCCACCACCACAGCTCGGAAGTCTCTTCTTTTTGATTGCCCGCCGACGCGGCATTGGTTCCCGACGTGGAACCCACACCTGTATTCTTCCACAAATTCACCGTCTCGGGGTTGAGCAGGGTAAAATCCGACTCGCGCCGGTCCGGATTGACCGCGGCCATTTCTTCCCTGCCGTTGGAACGTCGAATGTCGTAGAAACCCTGTGTCGGGAACTGAT
>Ga0302320_10029768_pt1 | contig 10434 bp, 8 predicted proteins | sample Bog_T0_3_FD_202130 | JGI IMG/M metagenome (GOLD analysis project Ga0302320, IMG submission 202130) | Peat permafrost microbial communities from Stordalen Mire near Abisko, Sweden - Bog_T0_3 | ecosystem: Environmental > Terrestrial > Soil > Wetlands > Peat | place: Sweden: Abisko, Stordalen Mire... | reverse complement strand
CACCACGGTGCCCCAGAGAACCTCTCGCCCGACCTTTCGAAACTGGTCGAGCAGCGCGTGCGTGTGGCGCGGCTCGAGCGGAAGCGTGAGCTCCAGGCGGGCGACGAGGGTGTTCCAGTGCCGGAGCACGGCGTACGAGGTGAGGGTCACGAAGAACAGCGTCAAGAGGGCGCCGAACGTGGTCCCTGCGATCTGGGCGGCAACCCCGGCCACGCGATCGCCGAGGGTCATCGCCTCCTGTTCGAGCTTGGAGGCGAGGTCACCGGAGTCGAGTCGCAGCGGCCCGAGCCCCTTCAAGGCCCGATCGGCGAAGGTGCGCACGGCCCCACCGGGCCCCAGCAGCGCCGGGAGCGAGCTGACGAGGGTGACTCCACGCGTGACGAAGAGGACCCCGAGCATGGAGACGGCCCCGGAGATCGCGACCGTCGCTGCGATGGTGCACGACAGGGCGGCGGCGCTCGGCCTCCACCCCCGCAGGCGGAGTCGTTCGTAGATGGGCTGCAGCGTGAAGCCGAGGAGCGCCCCCAGAAAGAGGCCAACCCCGACGGGAGACGCAAGCCACACGAGCGCGGCCAGCGCGACGACCGCCAGGATGTCCAGCGCTCGCGCCTGGCGCGCCTGTTGCGGCTTCGGCGTCGCAGCGTCCCCCGAGGGGCCGCCGTCGGTACGTTCCGCGGGGGCACCGGATCCGGCGTTCACGTCAGGCCAGACGACGTCCCGCCACGGCGTGGTACAGGGAGAGGAAGACGACGGCCCCGATGACCGACACGAACACGCTCCAGATGTTGAACCCGGTCACGCCGATGGACCCTACGAGGTTGAAGAGAAACCCGCCGACCACCGCGCCGACGACGCCAAAGACGATGTCCAGAAGGGCGCCCGCGCCCGTCCTGTTGACGATCTTGCTCGCGATGAAGCCGGAGACGAGGCCGAGAACGATCCACGTGACAATCGACATGTGAGCCTCCGCTTTTGGTGGTGGGTACCGCAGCAACGAGCGACTCCTACAGCAATGGTTGTGCCGCTCGCCGCCGCGGCGCCTGCGCCGCGCTCGTGTGACGGGGCAACGGTGCCCGGGCGTGGCCGCTCCAGGCCACGCGAGCCCTCGCCCCCACGGAACCATGCGACTCGCTTCCGGCACGATTGACCTCAAGCGCGCCCCACCGTGGCGTCTTGGCAACACGCGCGGCGACCGCCGCCGCCGCGCGGGGACCGGCGCGAGCCTTGCAGCAGGAGCACGGACCGCTCGCGCGAGACTCGATGGAGAACTCATCGCCCTGCTTCCACCCAAGCCCCCGGAGCGCACGACCTCCGAGGTCGCGGCTGGAGCGGGGGGTCATGGGGGGACTGTCTCTCCTCCGGGAGGCCGCGGTGCGGTGGGTGAGCGACGGCAGCTACCGCCTGGCTGCCTCCCTCGCCTACTACGCGCTCTTTTCCCTCTTTCCGCTCTTGCTCCTCTCCGTCACGATCCTCGGCTTCGTGCTCGGCCGTGGGGAATCGGTCCGCCACGAGCTGCTCTCGTCCGTGTCGCGCGCGACGTCGCCGGTCTTCTTGACCCTCCTCGATGAGACGCTGACGAGCATGCAGACGCACCTGACCGCGCGCGGCGTCGGCGCGGTGGTCGGCGCGGTGGCTCTCCTCTTCGGAGCGAGCAGCGTGTTCTCCGAGCTTCAGTTCGCCATGAACGTGATCTGGCGCGTGAAGGAGCCTCCGTCTGCGGGAATCTGGTCCACCGTCTTCGTCACGGTGAAGGAAAAGGCGTTCTCCTTCGCGATCGTCGCCGCCGCCGCGCTCACGCTCCTGGCGTCCCTCATCGTGAACACGCTCGTGACCGTCCTCGGCGCGTCGGCCCACGGCGGCCGCCTCGAGCGCGTCGTGTCGATCCCTGCGGAGCTCGTCCTCTCGGTGGGGTTTCTGACGGTGCTCTTCGCGGCGATCTACCGTTCCTTGCCGCGGGCGACGGTCCTGTGGCGCGACGTGACCGCCGGAGCGCTCCTCACGGCGGTCCTGCTCACCGGTCTCAAGCGTCTCTTCGCGATGTACCTCGGGCATCTCGGCGGCTACGCGGCATACGGCGCCGTCGGAGCCGTCCTCGGACTGCTCACGTGGATCTACCTCGCGGGCTTCTTTCTCTACTTCGGCGCCGAGGTCAGCCGCGTCTACGCCGAGCGCTACGGCAGCCTGGTCGCCGACGGGGCGCCCCGAGGGTCCGCCGCCGGGAGGACCGCGACGTGAAGGCTCGTGGCAGCAGCCGCTGGCGAAGGCTTCTGCGCTGGACGATCGGCGCCGTCGCCGCTCTCTTCCTCGTCTACGTCGTGGGGATCAACGTCTTCCTCCGGACGCACGCGTTCCGGTCGTTGCTCAACTCCGACCCGAAGAGCCTGCTGCTCGACTACACGAGCGTCTACTCCCTCTTCCCTGGCAGCGTCGAGCTCGAGGGGCTCACCATTCGAGGGAGTGACACCCACATCGAGTGGCACCTCGGCATCGAGCGGTGCCATGTCCAGGTATCGTTGCACGACCTCGCGCGTCATCGCTTCCACGCGAGCCGCGTCCGCGCCGACGGCGTCAGCTTTCGCGTCAGGCTCCGTGTCCCGAGGGGCACCGTGGACCCCGAGCACGTCGCCGCGCTGCCGGAGATCGCTGGCTTTCCGGATCCGCCGTACATGGAGCCTGGCCCTCACGCGCCGCCCCTGACGGACGCAGAGTACGACCTCTGGTCGGTCCTGCTGGAAGACGTGGACGCGGATCACGTTCGCGAGGTCTGGATCGACACGGCGCGGCTGACCGGTGACCTCAGAGTGCGAGGGAGATGGTTCTTCCGGCCGGTGCGCTGGCTCGACGTCGGTCCCGCCACGGTCGACGCGAGGATGCTCGACATCTCGTACGGCATGCGACCGGTCCTCACGAACGTCGTGGGGACGGCCTCTGCGACGATTCACCCGTTCGACGTCCGCGTCCCCGAGGGGCTGGCCATCTTCCGGTTCGTGTCCGTGAGCACCTCGGGCATCACGGGCAACATCCGGGCGTCCGACGCGATGGACGCCCTGTTCCACGACGACGGGCTGTCCTTCGAGCGCATCGACGGCAAGCTCGAGGCGCAGCTCCACGTCGACCATGGGCGCGTGCAGCCCGGCACCCACGTCTCGGCGGACGCCCCCAGCGCCCGCGTCGCGACGAGGACGCTGTCCGTCGGCGCGGACTGGGCAGCCTCGCTCGACGTGCGCGGCGAGGAAGGAGCGACCGTGTCCACGATCGGCGTGCAGGCGGCGCACCTCGCGGCGTCCGCAGTGCGTGATGCCACCGCCACGGCGAGCTCCGTGACGACGACCTCGACCGTGAACGACGTCGACCTCGCGCTCCTCCCGAAGGACGCCCCGTTCGTCATCGACGTCCACGGCGCCGAGACGCCCTCGATTCGTCCGTGGCTACCGCCCTCGAGCTCGATCGACGTCCAATCGGGGCGCGCCACCGCGGACGGGGTGGTGGGCGGCACGCTCGCGAGCCACGTCGTCCACGCGAAGCTCACCCTCTCGATGCAATCGCCATCGGCTCGAGAAGGCATGGTGGCCGTCACCGCCCGGTCGCTCCGCGCAACCTACGACGGAGAGCTCTCGCTCGAGGACACCACGGCTACCGGCGTCGGCGAGGCTGTCGCGAGCGGGGTGAACTTTCGCGTGGCCTCGCGCGCGGCGGAGGGGACGCTCACCCTCGAGCTCCGAGCTCGGTCGCACGACACGGTGACCGACCTCTCCGGCAGCAGCGTCGCCTTCGCGTCCCCGCCGGGCTCGAACGCCGACGCAGCCTGGTGGGGCACGCTGCGGCTGAAGGAGGCCGTGCTCTACGCCGCGTCCCCCCTGAGGTTCCGTGGGGCGCTGCACCTCACGGCCAAGGACGCCTCGCCCGCGGCGGCGCTCATCGCGGGAAGCACGGCCGTGCCGAAGTGGGTGACCAGCGCCGTGCCGCTCAACGGGCTACAGCTGGACACCGAGCTCCGCGTCGGCCCCTCGTCGCTGCAGCTGCGGTCGCTTCGCGCGTCCGGCGGAAAGGATCTCGTCCAGCTCGAGTTCGAGCAGCAGAAGGAGACGACCGAGTGGGCGGTGCTCGTCGAGTCGGGCGTCGTCCAGGCGGGCCTGGCCCGGGAGAACGGAAACACGCAGTTCGTCCTGTTCGGAGCTCGGTCCTGGTTCGAGCAGCAGGCCGCACGCGTGCGTAGCCGGGAGTCGAGCTGGTGAGCTCGAGGCGGCTGGCCCTTCGCGGCATCCTTGCCCTCGCGGGGAGCGCCTTGACCGCCATGGCGTCGCCTGCGCAAGCATCCGACCCGCTGAACTCGAGCGACAAGCCGACGAAGGGAGAGCCGGCCGATGCCTCGGTGTCCCGCAACGACTTCAACATCTTCCCCGTGGCGGGCGGCACGACGGACATCGGGATCGGCGGAGGGTATTTCGCGGGCCTCGCCCACCTGCGCAAGGGCTACGACCCGTACGTCTGGAACCTGGAGTCCGCCGGCTTCGTCACCTTCAAGTACGACGACAAGAAGGTCTCCCTCCCTTACCAGGACGTCTACCTGCAGCTGACCGTGCCGCGGATCCTGGACGCGCCCATGCGGCTCGAGCTGAAGGCGGAGTACAGCGCGGAAGCTACGCTCATGTACACCGGCCTGGGCGACCACTCCCCGCCCCAACCGTCCGGCGTCCCGACGAACCTGACCGAGTACGGCCGAACGCACCCGGAGGTCGTCGCTGCCATGCGCTGGAAGTTCATCGATCACCTTTCGGGCCTCGTCGGCCTCTCCTACGTGCAGAACTGGCTCCAGGTCGCCTCGGGCTCGAAGCTGGCCGAGGATCTCGCCACCGGCAGCCCGGAGGTCAAGGCGCTGCTCGGCACGACCGGCCCGCACGCCGTGGCCTCGCTCGTCTCCGGAGTCGAGTGGGATAACCGCGAGAGCGAGGTCTCGACCCACTCGGGCTCGCTCCACACGTTCAACGTGAAGCTGAGCCCCGGTGGCACGGCCGCGTTTCCCTACCGCTACGGCCACGCGACGTTGATCTCCCGCGTCTTCATCCCGGTGTGGCGACCCCGCGTCACGCTCGCCGCGCGTGTCGTCGGCGACGTCTACTTCGGCGATACGCCATTCTACGAGCTCGCCCGGTTCGACGACACGTACCTGGGGGGCGTGAACGGCATCCGTGGTGTCCCGGCGGAGCGGTACTACGGGAAGGCAAAAGTCTTCGGCAATCTGGAGATGCGTACGGAGATCGTGTCCTTCAAAGCCCTGGGCAAGCCCATGCTGTTCGGTTTCGTGGCCTTCCTCGACGGAGGCCGTGTGTGGGCCGATCTGTCTCCCCACCCCGAGCTCGACGGGACGGGCATCGGCCTCAAATACGGCGTCGGTGGGGGCCTCCGGCTCCTGTCGGGGTCGGCCTTCGTGCTGCGAGCCGACCTCGCGTGGTCACCGGACGCTTCCCCCGTGGGCGCGTACCTCGCCGTCGGCGAGATGTTCTGAAGGCTGCGCGCGGATCGGGCGAGGTCGCGCGATCGCCCGATCCGCCGGCCGGGCGGCTTACGGCTGGTCGGCCGGTCGGTTGGCCGGCTGCACGACGATCTCCACGCGCCGGTTGTTCGCCCGGCCTTCCGGAGATGCGTTGTCGGCGATCGCCTTCGCCGGCCCGAAGCCCACCGCCGTGACGCGGTCCGCCGCTATCCCATGACCCACGAGGTACGCGCGCACGGCGTCGGCGCGCCGCTGCGAGAGCCCCTCGTTGAAGCTCAGGCTGCCCTGCGAGTCGGTGTACCCCTCCACGCGGATCCGGGAGTCGACGTCCTGCTTGGTCAGCGCGTCGGCGACCTCGGTGAGCTTCGCCTGCGCTGCAGGCAAGAGCTCGGACTTCGCGGACTCGAAGAGCACACCACCGGAGAGGGTGATGACCATGCCGCGAGCCTCGTGCTTGATGGAAGCGATGCGCGCGAGGTCGGCCTCGGCCAGCGCCGCCGCTCGCTCTGCGTCCTCGCGGCGCTGCCGTTCGTTCCGCAGCTGCCCGCCCTGCTGCGACAGCCTCTGGTTTGCGTCGGAGAGCTCGGCGGACGTCGCGCGCAGCTCCTCGTCCTTCAGCGCCTGAAGCTGGGCAGCCGAGGCAGTGCGCGCCTGGGTCGCCGCGACGGTGTGCGCGCGGACGTCGGCGAGCTCCGCCTTCCTCTCGGCCGCATACGCCAGGTCCTTCGTCCGGTCCGAGTCGCCGTGGTCGGCGAACGCTTGCTCCGCCACGGTGAGAGTCTCGCGAGCGGAGTGCAGCTCTGCAGGCGCGAGCGTCGCCGCAGGACCCTGGGACGCGCGGTCGTAGGCCGTGCGGGCATCGAGCAGCTCGCGGGGAGTCGTCGTCGCGCAGGCGCCGACGAGCGCCACCGCGGCGGGAAGCACCATGCGGCTCGCGAGCCTCACGGCGCACCTCCCACGGTCGTGCGCGTCGTGGCGCTCGTGGTCACGGTCGTACTGGCGAACCGCGCCTGCACCTTCGCGACCTTCACGGCAACCTCGCTCGCGCTGGCCTCCGCCTCGGTCTCGCGCGTGAGGGCGAGCGCGAGGTCCGCGTCGCCCCTCGCGCGCAGAAGGACGTAGTCCGCCTTCTCGTTGTCGCCTGCGCTCATCAGCTTCTTCGCTTCGGCGATCTCCTCGCGAGCCATCGTCAGATGGAGCTGCGCCTGGGGGCTCGACGTCGCACCGACCTCGGTGGCGCTCCGGGACGAGGCCTCCGCGTCGGCGAGGCGCTGGACGGGAACGGGATAACTCGCGCACGCAGCGAGAGCGACAGCAGGCGCGAGGAGAGTAGCGGGCCGTAAAGTCATGTTCGTTCTCCTTTTGGTGAAAGGGTCGACGAAGCACGCCAGCGCCTCGACTCCGCCCGTGTGCTCGCGCGCGCGGGCGAAGACCGTGCGCTACGTGGGCTCGTCGAAGGCTCAGCTACAGCGCTGATATGGGCCAAACGCCGCGGTGCTTCGATGCGCGGCGCCTGAGCACTCAGCACGGAACGGGCCAACAACGATTTCGAAGGGTTGGCGAGGGCCGCGCTTCGTGGGCGCCTTCGGCGCGCGCATGAGCGCCACACTGAGCAGTGGGGCGGCGCCAACGCGCCACCGGATGAGCACGACGGAGCCCTCGTCGAGGTCAGGTGGTGCGACAGGTGGGGAGGGTGAAAGAGAACGCGGTGCCGTCTGCCGTGTTGCTCTCCACCCAGATGCGACCGCCGTGTCCCTCGACGATCTTCTTGGCGATGAAGAGGCCGAGCCCGATGCCGAGGCGGGCCTTTTCGTTTGCCCTCCAGTAGCGATCGAAGACCTGGGAGATGTGCTCCGGGGCGATCACCGGGCCCGTGTTCTTGACGGTGAACCGGACGGCGTCATCGTCGCGCTCCGCGCGGAAGGTGACGTGTCCCTGGGCGGGCGTGAACTTGATGGCATTGCCGATCAGGTTGCCCAGGAGCTGGAGGACGCGCTCCTTGTCGGCCAGCACCATGGGCAGATCAGGAGCAAGCTCCTTGGTGAGCGTCATCCCCTTCTCCGCGGCGATCGGCCGGAAGGGATCGATGGCCTCTTCCAGGAGGGTCCCGGCGGCGTTGGGTGACGGCGCGACGGCGAGGAGGCTCGCTTCGATGCGGGTGACGTCGATCAGATCGGAGATGAGGCGGTTCATGCGGGCCGCGGAGCGCTGGATGCGCAGCGCCACCGCGATCCGATCCGCGTTGCCGTCCGACAACGGCCCGAGCAGAAGCGACGCGCTCATCGAGATCGTCGTCAGCGGATTTCGAAGGTCGTGCGACACGATCGCCATGACGTCGTCCCGGACGCGCGTGGCCGCGTGCTCCGCCTCGTAAAGCACCGCGTTGCCGATGGCGACGGACCCCACCTGGGCGAGCTGCACGAGTATCGACTGGTCCGTCTCGGAGAATTCGCCCTCGAGCTTCGAGCACACCTGCACCGTCCCGATGCTCACCGCGCCTCGATCGGTGAGCTCCGCGCGGATCCCCTCTTCCGCTCCGGGGTCCGGCGCGACGCCGTCCGGGGGATCACCCGGACGACCCGGCAGCGACGAGACGGCGCGCGTGAGCCGGTCCCCGCCCATGGTCACGATCGCGATGCGCGCCCCGATGATCTCTCGAGCGCGATCGGCGATGGCTTGCGTCACGGCGTCCACGGACAGCTTGGCGTTCGCGGCGGTCGCGGCATCGGCCAGCATCCGGAGCTGCTCCGAGTACCTCCGCTGCCCGGCCTGGATCTGCCCGAGGATTGCGATCCGCTCACGCGCGAGATCCTCGACTCTATGGCGTGCGTGGACCTGGTCGGTGACATCCACGGCGAAGATCATGATGCCTTCGACCGTGCCGCCCTCGGGCATGAGTGGCTGGTAGATGAAGTTGAAGAAGGCCTCCGAAGCCTCTCCCGTCCCCGTGCGCTCCACAGACAGAGGGACCTCTCTTCCCTCGCATGGCTGCCCCGTCGAATAGACCCGGTCGAGGACGTCGATGAGCACGCTTGCGCCGGCACCGAACGCCGCGCGCACGGTCAACCCGTCGAGATCGCGGTTGCCGGCCATCTCGCGGTACCGGCCATTGGTGGACACGATGACGTGATCGGGCCCCTTCGTCGTGCAGATCGCGGCGGGTGCTTGCTCGAGCACCAGCTCCAGCCTCCTGTTCGCGAAGGCCGACGAGGCCAGCGCGAGATCACGCGCCGCGATCGCTTCCTCCGTCTTGCCGTAGTCCTCGGGATGGGAGCCCACGGCGGGCATGGTAACGCAGCCCAATCGGTGCCGTCAGGCCGGATGAGGTGTCCTCGGAGGGCGAGAAACGTCGGGCCCCCAACCGCTGGTATTCTGCCGACGGACGCTCTAAGGTCCCGCCGTGGTAGAACCCTCTCGAATCCTAGTCGTCGACGACGAGCAGGACATCTGCGACTCGCTGAAGCTGGCGCTCGAACAGGAGGGCCACGTCGTCACCACGACGATCTCGGCCGCCCTCGCCCTCACCAAGGTCGCCGAGGAGGACTTCGACGTCGTCCTGACCGATCTCGGGATGAACGAGATGAGCGGCCTGGAGCTCTGCGAGCGTGTCATCGGTACGCGCCCGGGAATCCCCGTCGTCGTGGTGACGGGGCAAGGCCTCCTCGAGGCCGCGATCTCCGCCATGCGCGCGGGAGCGTACGATTTCGTGACCAAGCCGGTGGACGCACAGCTACTCGGTCACGCGGTGGCGCGGGCTGCGCAGCACAAGCGGCTTCACGACGAGGTGCGCAGGCTCCGGGCGGCCGCAGCCGCCGAGCCGCCCGGCGGTCTCGTCGGAGAGAGCACCGCGATGCGCAGCGTCTACGCCCTGGTCATGCGGGTGGCCGAGAGCGACGCCTCCGTCCTCATTCGAGGTGAGACGGGCACCGGCAAGGAGCTCATCGCGCGCGCGATACACTCACAGAGCCCCCGCAAGGGGCGCCCGTTCGTCGCGCTCAACTGCGCCGCAGTCCCGCAGGCCCTCCTCGAGAGCGAGCTCTTCGGACACGCGCGCGGGGCCTTCACCGACGCGAAGCTGGCGCGCACCGGACTGTTCCTCGAGGCCAACGGCGGCACGCTCTTCCTCGACGAGATCGGCGAGCTCCCCGTCGAGATGCAGCCGAAGCTGCTGCGCGCGCTGCAGGAGCGCACGGTCCGGCCCGTGGGCGCGAACGCCGAGGTGCCATTCGACGTGCGCATCATCACGGCCACCAACCGCGACCTCGAATACGAGATCTTCGAGAAGCGCTTCCGGGAAGACCTCTTCTACCGCATCAACGTCGTCAACGTGGACCTCCCCCCGCTGCGGGACCGCGCCGGGGACGTCCTCGCGCTGGCCCAGCACTTTCTCACGAAGTTCAGCAAGCGCGCGATCGCCCTCTCCGACTCGGTCGCGGGGAAGCTCATGGCCTACAACTGGCCTGGCAACGTGCGTGAGCTCGAGAACTGCATGGAGCGCTCGGTCGCCCTCGCCCGCTTCGATCAGCTCACGGTCGAGGACCTGCCTGAGAAGATCCGCGGCTACCGCGCCGAACGCGTCGTCGTCTCGGCCGAGAACGCGAGCGAGGTCGTGACGCTCGACGAGCTCGAGCGACGATACATCGCCCGTGTGCTCGTCATCGTGGGCGACAACAAGTCCAAGGCGGCCGCCATGCTCGGGCTCGATCGACGCACGCTCTATCGGCGTCTCGAGAGGTACGGCACGGCGCAGCCGGCCGGCGCCTCGGGGGACCCGCCGGCCGGGGACTCCTAGAAGTCACTGTCGCGTGATGCCGGCGAAGGAAGCCTTCTCGCTCTCGGTGCCGACGAGCGGTCCCCACGTGTTGGACTTCTCGTCGTATTCGTAGCCACGAAGGACCAGCATCCTCACGGTCTTCCAGTCCCGCCGACCGAGGTCTTCG
>Ga0302320_10029766_pt1 | contig 10434 bp, 8 predicted proteins | sample Bog_T0_3_FD_202130 | JGI IMG/M metagenome (GOLD analysis project Ga0302320, IMG submission 202130) | Peat permafrost microbial communities from Stordalen Mire near Abisko, Sweden - Bog_T0_3 | ecosystem: Environmental > Terrestrial > Soil > Wetlands > Peat | place: Sweden: Abisko, Stordalen Mire... | reverse complement strand
GCGACATGATTTTAAACCGTGCAATAATCGCTCTTTTCATTTCAGGCGGAATCTCAGCGACCTCAATTAAAACACCATCAATTCGCATTCGACATCGAAACCTTTTTTCATAAGGCTCCACATGAATGTCACTAGCTCCCCTTTTAATCCCTTCGCTTAAGAGTCCATTGACCAGTTGTATCACTGGAGCATCTTGATCTGATGTCCCAGGATCGATGTCATGAACCTGGACTAGTTCAAGAGCCGCCTCACCCTGGCCTTTTTCTTTTTCCTTATCTTTCCCCTGCTCTTTCTTAAAAGTGGCAATCGCAGCACCCACATAGGCAGTGCCACTAAAGTATTTTGACATCGCCGCATCAAAAGCAGAGTAGGTGGTCAGTACTGCCTCAACATTCATTTTGACAACAAATTTGAGGTTTTCCAAAGCCGACATGTAGGTGGGATCGCAAAGTGCCACCACCAGAGTTCCTTGATTCGCCTGGATAGGGATAATCTGATTCTTTTTCGCTAGATCGGGAGGAACTAATCGAATCACATCAGTACTAATTTCAAATTTTGAGATATTAATACTCGGCAACCCAAATTTTTGACCAAGATAATAAAGAATTTTTGTTTCTGCTACGTACTTTTTCTCAATCAAATACCGAATATGGCTTTTCGTTCCCGTCTTAGCGCCCTCAACAGCTTCGCTAAACTGGGTTGTGGAAATAATTTTGTCTTTGACTAATAGTTCGGCAAGTTGCCGGGACATAGTTCTTCCATCCTTGGTCTCATCCTTGACCTCAATCCATGAGATGACAAAAATTATAAATTATAAAAACTCTATTTATTTATTTTGATCTGGAGTTCCCGTTTTGTCAAACTTACAAAGGCTCTTAGCGGTCTAGAGCCTGTTTAATTTTAAGGACAGTTCGTATCGCAAATAACAGAGACTCAGAAGGAAGATCAACAAAAAGCCATTGAGCAGACTGGGAGAGGGTGCTTGAAGTAGATTCTTCCTCTTTGGGTGTCTTTTTATGAAAGGGATTTCTTCCTAAGTGTTTTCCAGTATTTGCAGTATTTACTTCAGGTTTTGCCCCAAGTTTTGCCATAAACAGGTCCTCTTATGTTTTGGTGATAGTACATCGCGCAAGAAGTTCATGAGCCGCTTGAATATAGTCGTGTGCGCCTCTGGAACTTCGATCATACTCTAGCACAGATTGAGCATGGCCTGAACTTTCGGCAACCGCGGCATTATCGTGGATGGAGTTTTCAAAAAGGATTTCGCCGAGCTCTTCTCTGAGAGTTTGAATGACTTCTTGAGTCAGTTTTCTCCGACTAGAGAGTTGAGTTGGCAATATTCCAATAATAGATAAATCAGGATTCCATCTGACCCGAACATCTTCGATAGAGTTCCTAATTTTTACAATCCCTTCCAGACTAAAAAACTCAGGCTGAACTGGGATTAAAACATAATCACTGGCGCAAAGCGCATTAAGAGTCAAGAGATTGAGGCTAGGCGGCGTGTCAATAATAATAAAGTCATAGTCCGCTCTTAAGTGAGAGAGAAAACGAGAAAGAACCACCTCTCGGTCAGTCCTGGTAAACAGGTAGTATTCAACTCCGGCCAGTGCTTTATCAGCAGCAATCAAATCCACTCCAGAAGGCGTATGGGTAATGGTGTGGTTTTTTCCCTGTTGATTCATGGCTCTTTTTGCCAGGTAGATCTCATCTAAAGTGCGAACGGATTCATAGGGAGGTTCTCCAGGAGTGATGCCGAGGTAGCTGGTAAGATTTGCTTGAGGATCTCCGTCAATGAGCAAAACTCGTTTTCCAGTTTTTGCCAGTGCAACCCCTAAATTCATCACCGTGGTGGTTTTTCCTACGCCTCCCTTTTGGTTTGCAACCGTAATGATTTTTGCCTGATCTATTTGGGTGTTCATGATTTTTTTAAAGGTCTCCGTATTCGGTAGGTTGAATTGAATATTTTCTTATTTTACGCAACAGCGTGTTTTTTGGAATACCTGCAAGTGTGGATGTTTGGTTAATCCTTCCTCTGAATCTTCTGAGCGCCTGAACAATAAAATCACGCTCAAATTGTTCCTTCCGATCATGAAAATCAATCACTGCTGAGCAAGGCACTGAGCTCAAGGAAGAAGCACTTCCAAGCTTGGGTGTGAATTGATGAACCTCTTCTGGCAATGACGCTAAGGTTATGTAGTGACTCGTTTCTAAAACAAAAGAGCGCTCAATAATATTTTCAAGTTCACGAATATTTCCAGGCCATGAGTAATAGCGCAGCGCATTCAGAGCCTCTTCTTGAATGCCTCGAATTTCTGAGTTTGTGTGGTTTCGAGAATGCAGCGCGTTGAACTTTTCAATAAAATGCTGCACTAAATTAGGAATATCTTCAATTCTCTCTCTGAGAGGTGGGAGAACAATGGGCATGACATTGAGACGATAAAACAGATCTTGGCGGAACTCAGTTTTTCGAATCATTTCTTCTAAATTTCGATTGGTGGCTGCAATGATGCGCACATCGCAGCGGATTTCTCGATGAGATCCAATCGGAGTAAATTTGCGCTCTTGCAAAACCCGCAGCAACTTTACTTGCATCGATGGAGAGATGTCTCCAATTTCATCTAAAAAAAGTGTGCCCCCTTCTGCATATTGAAATTTGCCAATGTGACGCTTATCAGCACCTGTAAATGCCCCTTTTTCGTGGCCAAAAAATTCGCTTTCAATGAGGTGTTCTGGAATAGCTCCACAATTCACTGCAACGATGAGTTTATCCTTCCGAGGAGAGTTCAAGTGGATGGCGCGAGCCACTAATTCTTTTCCAGTTCCATTTTCACCACGAATGAGAACGCTGGTATTTACTTGTCCTAGCCTTTGGATGACCTGAAAAACAGCTCGCATCTGGTGCGATTGCCCCACAAATTCTTCTCCACTATCCAAAGTGAGTTTTGGAGAAGATAAGCCGATCTCGTGAACCAATACGTGGGCCTCGCTTGCTTTCTTCAACATGGCTTCAATATCGCTTTGATGAATGGGTTTTTCGATATAGTTATAAGCTCCCTCTCTCATAGCCTCCACTGCATCCCTGATGTTTCCATGAGCAGTAATAATGAGGGTAATAATGGATGGGTCTCGGGAACGAATCAAGCGAAGCACCTCCAGTCCGGAAATGCCTGGCATTTGAACATCAAGTAATACCATATGAATGGATGCAAGATTATCGATCCCTCGATCTCGAATGATAGTAAGGGCCTCTTCTCCGTTGCAAGCTTCTAACACGTTGTGGCCCATCGAAGTCAGGACTTGAGCTAAAGCTTCTCTTAGCTCTTTTTCATCATCTACCACAAGAACGTTTAGGGCCCTGAGTGCCAACCCAGAAGAAATTTCAATCATTACGGAATAAATAACGAAGTAGTATGAAAAGTCAACAGAGCCTAGCCTAAAATCGCTTCTGTCTCTGCACTATTGAGTGGCAGAGTAAAAGAAAGAGTGGTCCCTTGATCTTCAATACTTTTGACTCGAATGCTCCCCCCGTGGAGTTCAATGAAATACTTTGACAGATAAAGGCCTAATCCCGTGCCTTTGACCTGCTCATGCGTAGGTCGGGTAAAACGGCTGAATTTCCTAAACATCAGAGGGAGTTGATCTTTGGGAATTCCTGGACCAAAATCCTCCACTTCAACTCTCACAAAGCCGTCCTCTTCCCTGGATCGAATCAAAACTTTTGAGCCAGAACGACTATATTTAATTGCATTATCGATTAGATTAGTCAGGACTTGTCTCATCAAGTCCTCATCACACTCGATGGAAAACAGAGGCTCCAGCGAGGGTTCCATCTGGATATTTTTTTGATTAGCAAGGGGCTTCAAGCGTTTGAGAGCTTGTTCTATGAGTTGGTTGATATCATTTGATTTTTTTTTCAGGATAACTTTTTGAGACTCCATTTTGGAAAGATTGAGAATGCTAGTAATAAAGTACTTCATTTCGTTATTACTATTTTCAATGGATTCAATGAGTTCCTTCCAGTCGGAGCGCTCATCCACTGGTAAGTCCAGCTCTCTTCGCAGGCGTTCTGCGACCGCTTGGATTTTAGCCAAAGGGGTTTTAAGGTCATGGCTCACTAAGGTGAGGAAATTGGTTTTCATCCGGTCCAGTTCCCGCAGGTATTGGGCCTGCTTGAGGGATCTCCATTGGAGGTTCTCTTGAATGGCAAGGCGATAACCAGTGAAAACCAAATAGGTAATTAAAATAGAACCTATAAGATTGGCTGAGGGAATATACAGGTCAAAAAATAGGAATAGGAATTGGAATAGGAAAACGATGATTGCAACGCCAGTCGCACTCATGGCTATCGCACTGATTAAGACAGGATAGTACAGGATATAAAAAGCCCCCACTAAGATCATACCTAAGGTGAGCAGAAGTCTGACTGGCCAATAGACGAAGAAAGGGAGGTGGTAAAAACCCTCCTGGTTTTCTGTTGGAAGGACTGCCCCAATGCCATTGCCCATGCCATCGATAGAAGATGGGGTTGTCTGGCTCAGGATCCCATGAAACTTTTCCTGCCAAAGACCACGAAATTGCACCCTCGCCGAATAGATCCGATTTTCCAATTCGGTGACAGGAATTTGGGAAAGAAGGAGGCAAATGCAAACCCGGATGATCAATGCCGTGGTTTTCATCCTTCTCCCTTCTTGACGGAATTACCCAGAATGTGGCTTATGTGTACTTAATGAATTTTAGCCTAGTCGTCAATACATGGTACCAGCAGAAGGTAGTTAAGCGTTCGTTGCTCGGTCAGTTCCTGCGCAAGTTTCGTCGCGTCTATTTGGGGTCCTTTCGACCGGAAGTGATCCAGAAATCCATTGCGGAGACTCGCCAAGGGGAGTGCCATCGCTGTGGCCTTTGCTGTGAATTAATTTATAAGTGCCCTTTTTTGGGAAGGGATAGTCAAAATTTACCTTATTGCAGGGTTTATGGGGATCTGAGACCGGCGAATTGTCGGAATTACCCATTTGACGCAACTGACTCTGAGATTGATCAGTGCGGTTATCGGTTTAGTCAATCCACTTTGAGTCAATGATGGAGCAGGTGAAAGGAATTCAGGAGCTGACATGCAGACTTTCCCATTCGGGGACTCATTCTGGGGTCCGTCCCCTGGTCCATCCGGTGGTGACGATCGGAAATTTTGATGGAGTCCATTTAGGCCACCAAAAAATTATTCAACTAGCTTTGAATCAAGCACGAGCAAAAAATGGCACCTGTGTTGCCTATACCTTTCGACCCCACCCACAGATTGCCTTAAAACCTGAAAACCAGGTCCAACTCCTATCGACCTATGATGAAAAGATCGAGATCTTGGAATCTTTGGGAGTGGACCTCTTAGTAGAAGAGCCATTTAGTCGAGAGTTTTCCACTCTCTCTGCTGAGCAGTTTTTTAGACGGGTTTTGCTCCGGCAGCTAGGTGCAGAAGTAATTGTGGTCGGATATGATTTTGCTTTTGGAAAAGAACGCAATGGGCATTTGAATGCCCTAGAAGCATTATGTCAAGAGGCGTCCGTGAAACTTGTGGTTGTTCCGCCTCAGCGCTTTGGGGAGGAGGTGGCTTCCAGTTCTCGAATCAGACAACACTTGATGTCCGGAAATATTCCTGCAGCCACTCAACTTTTGGGAAGAGAGTTTTTTTATCGAGGAGTGGTGATTCATGGAGAAGGGCGAGGAAGGAAAATGGGTTTTCCAACCGCCAATCTCAAGCTTGAAAATAAGTTAGCGCTTCCTAAGGGTGTCTATGCAACTTGGGCTGTGCGTGGAAAAGTAAAATTTCCCAGTGTGACAAATATTGGAGTAAGACCTACCTTTTCTGATGGAACGAAAGAGCTACCTGTACTGGTAGAAACGCATCTATTGAATGAAATAGTAGACCTTTACGGAACGACTCTCGAGGTCAGGTTTGTAGCCAAATTGAGAGAGGAACGAAAATTCTCGGGAGTTGAGGAACTCAAAGCGCAGATTGGCTTAGATGCCCAGCATGCGGCTAATCATCTAAGTTCGGCTTAAAGCTCTCAGGAGTATTTGAAGGTGTATCCATAGGTAAATCCAGAGATATTTCTAGTCCGCTAGAACTTTGGGAATCCAAGGAGGGAATACCTCCAAAAATCTGGGCTTCCCCAGCAATCTGGGAATCTCCAAAAACATGTACCTGCCCAAAAATTAAGGCATTTCCTGAAACTTGAGCGTTACCATAAACCTGTGCCTGTCCTTTCACCTGAGCATTTCCAAAGATGTGAGCCCCACCATAAACCTGAGCATCGTCGGAAATCTGAGCCTCGCCATCCACTTGAGCAGATCCATAAACAACGGCATTATCAGAAATGCGGGCATCTCCAAAGACCTTAGCCGATTCACAAATCTGGGCATAACGGGCCAAGTAAGGGACATTTTTTTTACCAAAAACTCCAAATATCCCCCTTGTTTCGATAAAGGCTGTATCAGCAACAAATCCCCCATAGGACCCATCTTGATTCCTAGTGCAACGTCCCTCAACTCCCTTACAAGGAGCAGAGCCGTTTGCTTGAAAACACCAATGCTGAGCACCGTACGAAGTCATAGCAAATAAAAAAATGCCACACGCCGCAAACAGTCGATATCTTAGAGCCTGTTTTAAAAGGGTGCTTTTGGCTTTAAGCTGCGTTGTTTTTGCTCGAAAATCCTCACATACTCTTCGAGGACATGATGTCCGAGAAGCCCGTCTCTCCAGTGGAGAGTCAAGTCCAGGACGGACTTGTAAGGTGTACGCTCCGGTTTTCTCACAAAAACTGCCTTGCTTAAAACCAAAATCTCCACTTTTAAAACAGGCTCTAAAACCAGTCATAAACACGTTAAGATAAAAACAGCATTTCTCGATACTTCGGCAAAGGCCAGACCTCATCAGAAACTACTGATTCTAATTCATCACAAGTGGAACGCACCTCTGCCATCACTCTAGAGACATCCGCTGCAAGTACTTGGGCTTTTTCCACTTCACTGGCAGTCCCCTCCACTTTCTGCAAAGCAGCCTCAAGCATTGATCTCTTCGATTGAAGGGTGGTAATTAATTGAAAAAGCCGATTCATCATCTCCGTCTGAGGAGCTTGCATCCCTAGGCCTTTTGCTGCTGCAGCCCCTTGCGCAAGACTTCCATGATAGGCAAAACAAGCGGGAAGAATCTGAGTATCCACCATGGAACGCAAGGTATCTACTTCAATCATCAAATTTTTAATGTAGCGTTCGATTCGGACATGAAATCGGGAAACGAGTTCAGCTTCAGAAAAGATTTCTAAGCCAGTCAACAAGCTTTTTGATTTGGAAGTCACTATCTCTGCTAAAGCCTCAGGGGTCTTCCTTAAATTAGGAAGTCCTCTTCTTGCAGCTTCTGCAACCCACTCTTCAGAATAATTGTTACCCTCAAATCGAATACTTTTTGTTTCTCGAATAGCGTCCTTGACCACTTCCAACACGACTGCTTCCATTCCCTTGGCAGGTTTGCCTTTCTTTTTTAGGGCCTGAGTCAGTTCCGAGAATCCATCTGCAACAGCTGCATTCAACAAGGTTATGGGAAAAGCGGTTGACGCAGAAGAACCCACTGCCCGAAACTCAAATTTATTACCCGTAAACGCAAAGGGCGAAGTCCGATTCCGATCGGTATTATCTTTCATCACCTCAGGAAGTTTGCCTACTCCCAGCTGAAGCACAGCCGCTTCAGCACTGAGATGGGAATCCGTTCCTTTTTCTAACTCATCTAAAATTCGATTGAGTAAATCTCCCAGAAATACCGAAATAATAGCAGGAGGAGCCTCATTGGCACCCAGCCGATGATCGTTTCCAGAAGAAGCAATCCCGGCACGGAGTAGCCCAGCATGTTTATGCACACCCATAAGAACTCCGCTCAAAACGAGAAGGAATCGAAGGTTTTGACGAGGCGTTCTCCCTGGATCTAATAAATTATCTCCCTCAAGCTCTGACCCACTTCCCGTTACCATCATGGACCAATTGTTATGTTTACCGCTCCCATTAATTCCCGCAAAAGGCTTTTCATGTAATAGAACGCTGAAATTATGCCGTAAAGCAACCTTTCTCAAAACTTCCATAGTCAGCTGGTTATGGTCTGTCGAAATATTCGCTTCTTCAAAGATAGGAGCTGTCTCAAACTGGCTGGGAGCAACCTCATTATGCCTTGTCTTGACTGGAACACCCAATTTGTAGAGATCATATTCTACTTCGCTCATAAAAGCCTGGACACGGGCTGGAATGCTTCCAAAATAATGGTCTTCTAATTGCTGACCTTTAGGCGGCTGCCCTCCCACCAGCGATCGACCTGTCATAACCAGATCAGGTCTCAAATTATGAAATGCCCGATCAATCAAGAAATACTCCTGCTCAATTCCCAACGTTGGAACAACCCGCTTTATCCCGGTATCGCCTATAGCATGCAAAAGCTCACAAGCCTTTTGTGACAACACTTCCATACTTCGAAGAAGTCCTGTCTTTTCATCTAAAGCGTGGCCATGGTAACTAATAAATACGGATGGAATACACAGGGTTTTCCCATTTGCATGCTCAACAATAAATACGGGACTCGAAGGATCCCAGGCTGTATAACCTCTTGCTTCGAAAGTCGTTCTCATCCCCCCAGAAGGAAAGCTGGATGCGTCTGGTTCGCTTTGAATCAGCTGTGAACCTGAAAACTTTTCCAAGGTCCCGGCGTTATCATCAAAACTAATAAATGCGTCATGTTTTTCTGCAGTAGAGCCGGTCTGAGGCTGAAACCAGTGGCAGAAGTGAGTCACCCCTCGAAAAAGAGCCCATTCTTTTATCGCATTTGCGACAATATTGGCAACTTCACGGTCTAGTTTTTTTCCTGTCTCAATCGTAGAAATCAGTTTGAGATAAATATCTTTAGGAAGCTTTTCTCGCATTTTTTGGATATCAAACGTGTTGATTCCATAAAACTCTGAAACTCTGAGACGTTTCCCCTGCTCATCTCTGGGTGGATCAAATTTGCGCGGCGCACGTGAGTTCAATTCACCAATTACCCTAAAACGAGCTTGCGCCCCACTTCCCAAAGTCATAAGCTTCTCCTTTATCCAAACAAGTTGAGGGCTAAACGCCATGTGAGCCCTAAAGCTCTCTATATCACTGGTCGCAAGAGGCTAAACAAAAAATTAGAAAAAAAATTACTCTTTCTGATCTTGAGTCAACACACTTTCCAACTCATGAATCCATTGCCCGAGCTCACTTCGAGCCCGTGATTCAGGGACTGCTCCGGCCTTTCCAGCAAAACGAATCAGGTCAGTAAATTCTAAAATGGCCGTTATCCGTTTCCAGGAGGCTTCAGGCATGTTTTTCTCCCCTACCAGGATCTCCTGCCATTGCTCGCGAGGAACTGTTTTAACGCTAAAATGGTAGCGATTTTCCAACCAATTCAGAGTCAGTTCCCCTATGTCTTCATAGGCTTGAGTGATGTCACTCGCTGACACTGCCTCAGCCTTTGCAAGCACCTTTAGCCGATGCAAGGGGACTAAGTCATGGGTAGCTCCTTGGGTTCTTCTTTTTCGAAGCCCAAATACGCCCTTGCCAAGCAAATCCTGAAGGAACAGGGCTAGCCACGCAAACCCCACCAAAACCACTAAACTTCGAATCCCCACTTGAACCCCACTCCAAGGAAAACCACTGGGACTCGCTTCTGGGGACTTCAGATAGCGCAAATCTTCCACTTGCGCCTTCTGGGCAACTGCCTGCGTCGCTTTACCTTCCCCAGGGGGGAGAGGATTGCCCTGGGTTTGCTCAGTTTTGGAGGAATTCACCACCGACGAACTCCCTGCGGCAGCCTCTAAAACATGCAGTGCCAGTGGCTCCGTTTTTTTCGAATAGTATTGCTTCAATTGCGGATCAAAAAAACTAAATTCAATCGCAGGCAATTCCCATTTTCCAGAAGACCGAGGTATTAATAAGAATTCAAACACTTTAAACCCAGATCCATTCCGACCGGGCTGAGATTTTCCCTTGGCATCGTAGAGCTCAATAGGAGCTGGCCAGTTTATTTTAGGTTGGGCAACAGCAGCCACATTTCCCTTGCCCTCCACTTTTACTGTCACTGTGACTGCCTCATTGGCCCGAACCTCGTGTTTATCCATCGCTGAACTCACACTAAAGCTTCCCACCCCCCCACTCCAGTTGGCCGGCTTTCCCTGTTCTGGCAAAGGCAACACTTGAATATTCAGACTTTCGCTCTTGCTCGTTCCAACTCGCGGGGTAATCTGTTGAAAAAAGCCAAACAAAGGACTCTCTTCATCTATTCCATAAGGATTAGCTGAAGGATTAGAATAATAACCATATTTGATAGAAATAAAATCTAGACTCAGTTTGCCCTCCTGCAAAGGATAGGCTGCGTATTTAGCC
>Ga0302320_10029765_pt1 | contig 10435 bp, 8 predicted proteins | sample Bog_T0_3_FD_202130 | JGI IMG/M metagenome (GOLD analysis project Ga0302320, IMG submission 202130) | Peat permafrost microbial communities from Stordalen Mire near Abisko, Sweden - Bog_T0_3 | ecosystem: Environmental > Terrestrial > Soil > Wetlands > Peat | place: Sweden: Abisko, Stordalen Mire... | reverse complement strand
CCGGCGGCGAAATCGGGCGGAAGGCGGAATTCATCCTTCAGGAAATGGGGCGGGAGAGCCACACTATGGGCAGCAAGGCCAACGACCTGGCGATCTCCCGGCACGTCATCGAACTGAAGAACGAGATCGAGCGCGTGAAGGAGCAGATCGCCAACGTCGAATAGGCTGCGCCCGCCTGTCAGGCAACGTGCAGCCCCCCAATTTGATAGGATCCTCCTGGATAAAGCCGGAATCTCATGAAAAAGATCGAAAACAAGATAGCGCCATCGGGCATCGCGATTGGAATAGGGGTCGGAACCGCCCTTGGAATCGCCCTGCACAACCTTGCCCTTGGGCTGGGTGTCGGTGTGGCCTTGGGGCTGGGTGTCGGTGTGGCCCTGGGCTCATCCGGAAACTGCCCGAAGTAGGAACCGAAGTCCAAGCTGCGTGCCGATGGGCGGGAGGTCCTGCCCATCGATCAAAGAGGCACGCCGCAGCCGGAACTGTGCAGTTCATCGAGTCGATCTTGCCCAATCTACTGGACATCTCGGGCTTGCGTCGCGCGCTCGACATACCTTTGGGTATGCCTCGGCGCTCCTCAGCCCGATCCGTCTCAGCGTCTTGGGCAATCTCAACCCGCGAACTGTATGCTCCCGGCTAAGAATCGGGACTCCGGAGCGAGAAGATCAGGTAGAGGATCACCCCGACGCAGATGCCCGAGTCGGCGACGTTGAAGGTCGGGTAGATGTAGCTGCCGAAATGCAGGTCGATGAAATCGACCACGTGATGGCGCACCAGCCGGTCGATGAGATTGCCGAGGATGCCACCGCATAGGAGTCCGAAGCAGACCTGCGTTCCGGTGGCGCGCAGCCCCAGGGCGCGCCGCCACAGGAAGATCGCGGCCAGCGTCGCGACGGCGAAGACGGCGAGGACCGGGCCCCGCCCGGAGAACAGGCTCCACGCCGCCCCGGTGTTGCCTACGTGAGTGAGATAGAAGAAGCCCCGGACGACGGGGATCGCGCCCTCGCTTTCGAGGTGGACGCCGAAGGGCAGGCTTGCGGTGATCCAGGCCTTGGTGATCTGGTCGGCCGCGAGGACAGCGAGGGCCACAAGCAGGAGCCTGCGATAAGCGAGGATTCGGGAGGCTTGCAAGTTGTCGGGAGGCAAGGGAAACCCCGTCACTCCTCGCCGCCGGCGTCGTCTTCGACCAGCTTCGCGCCCTCATCGCCCATTTCGCCGAACAGGTCGGACTGGGCTCGGGAGCGGTAGCGGTTCTTCTCGATCTCCTTCTGGGCCTCGGTGGAATAGCGTGTGAACGGAACCGCAAGCAGGCGCTCCTTGGCGATCTGCTTTCCGGTGACCTCGCAGATGCCGTAGGTGCCATCGCGGATGCGCTTGATCGCCGAGTCGATCTCCGAGAGGGCCTCCTGTTCGCTCGAGACGAGGCTCAGGACGAAGTCGCGGTCAAACGTGTTGATGCCGCCATCGGCCATGTTCTGGCCGTAGGCGGAGAGATCGCCGGCGTCATCCTTGGCCGAGCGCTTGAGGGACTCCTCCGAATGGCGCTCGATGCCCTCGGTGAGCTGCGCCCGCATGTCGACCAGAATCCGGTAATAGCGCCGGTATTTCTCCGGTATGGAGCCTTCCTCGATGACCTCGACCGACTTGGCCTTCTTTGGATTGAAACCGAGAATGTCGGCCAGGGAGGCGGCCTTGACGTGATTAGGCTTGGCGGGCTTCTCGAGGACGACCGGCTGCTTGGCCGCAATCGCTTTTCCGGTTCCCGGCTTGGCCTTGGAGTCCTTGAGCGCCCCCTTGGCCGGCTTCGCCGGAACTTCCACCGCCTTTGAGGCGTTTGTCTTTGCGATCGCCCGCACCTCGTCGAGGCTGAAAGCGATCGGCTTGGTCGCCGCCTTGCGGGCGAGAATGCTTTCGCGCAATGCGGTCTTCTTCGAGGGCTTTTCCATGGTGTCTGCCGTGCGTTTGACCTCGGCGGCGGGAAGGGAGGCGGACGCTGCCTTGGTCGTTGTGCCGGCCTTGGACTGCGCCGCGGGCTTCTGTGTTGCCGCGGATTTCGATTTATTTTTTGCCATGGGGAGTCTTGGAAGGGGGGATGGGTAGCTACAGCAAATCCGACACGGGTCAATCCCGTGGTTTCATTAGCTCATGATATCATCAAAGGGCATCCGCGCAACGGGGGCAGATGTCGCCATGCGCCGAATGCACAAGGACGGGGACCCAGCGCCAGCAGCGCGGGCAGCGGACATGGCCAAGCTCCTGGCTGTGACGCACCTCGATCCCGATTGGGTCGATGCCGGCCGCCGTCGCGCCTGCAGCCGCAGGCAGGGCGGGGGCCGTCTCGATTGAAACCTGGGAGACGATGAACAATTCGGCCAGAAATTCGCGGTGTTTTTCAACGATTTGGCCGACGGGGTCGTCCGCCGGAACCTTCAGCGTCACCGAGGCGTCGAGCGCCTTGCCCAATTTTCCTGCCGCCCGCAGCGGCTCTATCTCCGCGTTGACCCGGGCGCGGATCTTCAGGAGGGCGGCCATCTCCGACTCGAGGCCGGCATCGGTCCATTCGGCGGGAGCGGCCGGCCAGTCCTGGAGGTGGACCGAATCGTCGCAGAATTCCGTCCGCGCGGTCCCGAACGCCCAGGCCTCGTCGGAAGTGAAGGCTATGATCGGCGCAAGAAGCCTGACAAGGGACCGAAAGATGTGGTGAAGGGCGGTCTGCGAGGAGCGGCGGAGGGCGCTGGCCGTTCCAAGCGTGTAGAGCCTGTCCTTGAGGATGTCGTGGTAGGTGGCCGACAAGGTCACCGCGCAAAACTGGTTGCATAGCTGGTAGGCCCGGTGGAACTCGTAGGCCTCGTAGGCTTCCGTGCAGGCTCTGATTAGCGCCGCCGTTTGATGGAGCGCCCACCGGTCAAGGACGTCGAGCTGCGTCCGTGGCGCGGCGTCCTTCTGCGGGTCGAAGTCGAAGAGATTGGCGAGCTGGAAGCGGAACGTGTTCCTGAGCAGCCGGTAGGTTTCGCCGACGTGCGACAGAATCTCCTTTGAAATCGGGATATCGTCGCGGAAGTCCTGGGAGGCGATCCAAAGGCGGATCACGTCGGCGCCGTATTCCGCGACGTAGGCATCGCTCGTCTGCGGCTTCTCGTAGGTCGAGCTCTTGGAAATCTTTTTCCGCTCCTCGTCGACGATGAATCCGTGGGTCAGGACGGCCCGATACGGCGGCTTGCCGTCCCGGGAGATGACGCTCGTCCAAAGCGACGACTGGAACCATCCCCGGTGCTGGTCGCTTCCCTCGAGATAGAGGTCCGCCGGCCATCGGGTGCCCCCTTGCCCGCGAGCCAGGACCGCCGCATGCGACGAGCCCGAGTCGAGCCAGACGTCAAGGGTGTCGGACCCGCGGGTCAGGGTGGAGGGTTCCGGCCAGCCGGCGGGAAGCGGGATGCCCTCGAGGATCTGGGAGGCGGTCGAGTCGCACCAGAAATTGGATCCGAGTTTTCCGATCTTCTCGGCCACCGCGCGGACGACGCCGGCGTCGAGGAACGGCTTCTTTTGCGCGTCATAGAACGCGGGGATCGGGACGCCCCAGGACCGCTGCCGGCTTATGCACCAGTCGGGGCGGCTTTCGACGGCGCCGCGGATGCGGGCCTGTCCCCAGGCGGGGATCCACCGGACGTTTTCGATGGCTGCAAGCGCCTGGCGCCGGGGGGAACCCGCGGCAAACCCGCTCTTCTCCTCGTCCAGCGAGACAAACCACTGATCGACCGCGCGAAAAACGATCGGTGTCTTCGAGCGCCAGCAATGGGGGTAACTGTGCGCGAAGCGCTGTTTTGCGGCGAGGGCCCCGGCCGCATCCAGTTTTCTTAATACCCCGATATTCGCGGCCGAAGTTTTCTTCTTCGCGAGGTCCTCGACGCTTTCGAGGGTCGTCAGGCCGACCAAGTCCGCCGGGATTCGCCCATCGTCGAGGTAGCGCCCGTCGTCGCCGACCGGGCAGTAGATTTCAAGGCCGTAGCGGAGGCCCGTCCGGTAGTCGTCCATGCCGTGCCCGGGCGCTGTGTGCACGGCACCCGTTCCGGTTTCGGTCGTCACATAGTCGGCCAGGACGACGGGGGAGGGGCGGTCTATGAAGGGATGTCGCGCCTTCAGGTGTTCCAGCCTTCGACCGGGCACTCCCGCGACCTTCGAAAAGACCGGGTGCTCGCCGCCCGATGGGCCGACGACCGAGGCGAACGCCGCGATCCGCTCCGTCGCGACGAGAAAGCGCTCCGGGGCATCCTTGGCTGTTTCGACGACGGCGTACTCGAGCTCGGGATGGACTGCGATCGCGAGATTGGCCGGGATGGTCCATGGCGTCGTCGTCCAAATGACGATGCTCAAGGGCTTGTCCCCAGGCAGGCCAAATTTTTCGATTTCGGCGGACGGGACCGGGAATTTGACCCAGATGGACGGCGAGACGTGCTCCTTGTACTCGATTTCGGCCTCCGCAAGCGCCGTCTCGAAAGGAATGGACCAATAGACCGGCTTCTTGCTTCGATAAACGAGCTTCTTTTCGACAAAACTGGCGAAGGTCCGCAGGATGTCGGCCTCGAATTCGGGCGCCTTGGTCTTGTACTCGCAGGCCCAATCGGCGAGGACGCCGAAGCGCTGAAACTGCGCCCTTTGCTTGGCGATCCAGCCTTCCGAGAAATCGTCGCAGGCCTTGCGGAGTTCGCCCGTTGTGACGTTGATCTTCCTCTCCTGCAGGTCCCGGGCGACCTTCTGCTCGATCGGAAGGCCGTGGCAGTCCCAGCCGGGGACGTAGGGCGTCCTGAACCCGCTCATCGCCTTGTAGCGGAGGATGATGTCTTTCAGGGTCTTATTGAGGGCAGTCCCGATGTGGACATCGCCGTTCGTGAACGGGGGGCCGTCGTGAAGGACAAAGACCGGGGCGTTTTCCCGGGCTCTCCTTTCTTGGATCGCATGATAAAGGCCGGTCTTTTCCCAGTGCTCCACCCGTACCGGCTCGCGCTGCGCGAGTCCGGCTCGCATTGGAAAGTCGGTTCTTGGCAGCTGCAGGGTATCTTTCAGATCTTGCGCCATACCAGAGAAAAGCGGGCGAGGCTAATTCGCTGGCTGGGTGAGTCAAGGGCGGACGGTCACTGGCCCTCATGTTCCCCCGCAAGACCGTAGCCTACGGGCTGGCGCGGTCCGCGAGCTTCAGGCCGGAGGCGAGGCAATCTGGGACGGAAATTCCGTCCCGGGCTTGGCCGCCGATGAAAAGGCCCGGAAAGGCGCGCTCGCAGTCCGCCATGGCCTGGCGGTGCGCGCCGAACCCGACATCGTACTGGGCAATGGCTCGCGGCCAGAAATTGTGGCGCCAAAACACAGGTTCACCCGTGATCCCGAGGATCCCTCGGATATCCGCCAATGCGACCGAAAGGAGGTCGACCGTCATCAATCGCGCGATCTCCGGCTGGAGCCTGCCACCGACCATGACAGTCAGGGCGACATGGCCGTCGGGTGCGCGCCCCGGGAAAAGGCTCGAGGAAAACAGTATGCCGAGAACCCAGCGGCGCTCAATCGAGGGGACAAGGATTCCGAATCCGTCCAGCGGATGGGCCACCTGGTCGCGACGGAAACCGAGGAAAAGGGATGAAACCGGCGGATGATTGATCGCGGCCAGGGAGGCGAGCGGACGACGGCCGTCCTCGCCTATTTCAAGTTCCGCAAGAGCCGGGGCCGGCAGACCTGAAATGACCGCGTCGAATTCATCCTCGGTCTGCCCGCGCTCGAATCGGAAGGCGACGCGCCAGCGTGAACCCGGGGTTATGCGCAGCACCGAAGTGCGAAGTGAGACCGACCCTTCCGGCAATCGGGCGGCCAGGGCTTCCGGAAGCATCTGGAGGCCGCGGCTGAACGAAATGATCTTGGCCGGTCCGCCCTGGCCCAGCTTGCGGCGTTGCTTCGCCCCGGCGATCATCCCGCGAATGAGGGAGCCGTGGGTGCGCTCATACTCCAGGATCTTCGGGAAAGCCTCGCGGACGGAAAGCTGGGCCGGGTCGCCGGCGTAGATCCCGCTCACGATCGGCTGCACGGCCCGCTCGAGTATCTCCCGGCCGAAATGATCGCGGACGAATTCGGCGAGGCTCACATCCGACTGCCGAATTCGCGGACGCTTCAGTATTTCACCGAGGATGCGCAACTTGGCCCAGGCCGAGAAAAGCTCAGACTTGATGAAGGCGGGCGGGGACATGGGGACGGCAACCGGGCGGCTGCCTTTGAGCAGGAATCGATTCTTGGCCAGGGGTCCCGCTTCAACCCGCGCCGACTCAAGCCCGAGTTCCCGGATGAGCGCAGCCAATTCCGGGCTTTCCTGCAGCGAATTGGGGCCGGTCTCGACGAGCCAGCCGTCGGCGGCCTCAGTGCCCACCGCGCCTCCGATCCGGGCGTTTTGCTCGAAAACGCGCACACGGTGACCCTTTGCCGCGAGGCGATAAGCTGCGGCGAGGCCGGTTACGCCGGCTCCCAGTATTGCGATCGACTTTGAACTCATGGCACCCATTGAGATTTGCCAACAGTACGCCCCGCGGGGCCCTTATGGCTGCGCATTAATTGCCAATTTCTGTTCGTGGTACCGGCGGCATGGTTCCGGGCGGCGCCCCTATTTCCAGGCGGTGACCGCCCCGACCAGGGCCTCGACGCATTCCACCCGGGCATCGGGCAGAATCCCGTGGCCAAGATTGAAGATATGGCCGGGCTTTCCCCTCATGGATTCCAGAAGTCTCGTTGTTTCGCGCCTGACGATTTCCGGGGTCGTGTTGAGGAGGACGGGATCCAGGTTTCCCTGTACAGCGATCGGGGCGCCGGCCTGCTCCCGCGTCGCAGCGAGGTTCACGGTCCAGTCCAGGCTAAGGACGCGCACGCCCGCGGCCGCCTGGGCGCGCACGTGCGCCGCGGTGCCCTTCGAGAAAAGAATCACGGGGAATCCCGCGGGCAGCGCCGCCACTATCCGGCGAATCCACTGCAGCGACGCGGCCTCATAATCATCGCCGGCGATGATGCCGCCCCACGAGTCGAATATCTGGATCGCATCGGCCCCGGCCTCGATCTGCATCCGGAAGTAGGCGATCAGGGCGGACACCAGCTTTTCTAGAAGGGCATCGAAGGCCGGCCGGTCCGTGTAGAAAAGGCCCTTGATCCGCGCGAAGTTCTCGGAACTTCCCCCCTCGACCATGTAGGTGGCCAGGGTCCACGGAGAGCCCCCGAAGCCGAGCAGGGCCTTCCGGCCGGCCAGCTCGACCTTGAGCGTCCGGAGGGTCTCGGCCACGTAGGCAAGGCGGCCGGGGACCGCATCGGCCGGGGCGAGGCGTTCAATGTCCGCCCGGCTGCCGATCGCAAATTCCATCCCGATTCCGCCCTCATCCCGGAACCTGTAGGGCTGCCCGAGGGCCTCGGGGATGACCAGAATGTCGGAGAAGAGAATCGCCGCATCCAGGGCGAAGCGCCGGACGGGCTGGAGCGTGACTTCCGCCGCAAGCGCCGGGGTCTTCACCATGCCGAGGAAGCCGTGCTTCGCCTTGAGCTCCCGGTACTCCGGCAGGTACCGCCCGGCCTGGCGCATGATCCACACCGGGGGCCGCTCGAGCGGGCGGCACGCACAGGCGGCCAGAAAACGTTCGCGGGAGGTCATGCGGGTCGGATTCCGCGGCTGCTGCCTTGCATTGTCAAACAAGCCAGTCGCGCGGTTGCAGGAAATCCCCGGCCAGGCGGGACTCCGGGCTGCCCGGCTCGGGTTGCCAGTCGTAGTCCCAGCGCACGAGCGGCGGAAGGCTCATGAGGATCGATTCGGTCCGTCCGCCGCTTTGCAGGCCAAACAGGGTGCCGCGGTCCCAGACCAGGTTGAATTCGGCGTAGCGGCCTCGGCGCCAGAGCTGGAAACGCCTTTCGCGCTCGCCGAAAGGCAACCCCTTGCGCCGGGCCACGATCGGCAGGTAGGCCTGCAGGTAGGCATCGGCGACGCTCCGGGCCATGGCGAAACTGCGCTCGAATCCCAGTTCGTTAAAATCGTCGAAGAACAGCCCGCCTATACCCCTGGCTTCGCCCCGATGCTTGAGGAAGAAATACCGGTCGCAAGCGCCCTTGAAGCGGGGGTACAATTCCTCGCCAAACGGCCGGACGGCGTCCCGGGCGACCCTGTGCCAGTGAACTGCGTCCTCCGCAAAGCCGTAGAATGGCGTCAGGTCGAATCCGCCGCCGAACCAGAATGCGCCGTCGGCGTCGACGGCGCATTCTGTCCGCCGAAGCCCGCCTCCGGCGGGCGAAGGAGGACAGGACTCCGATCCGCCTCTGCCTGGCTCCGGCGGGCTCGGCTCCGCCAGGAAGAAGCGAACGTTGGCGTGGCTTGTCGGCACGTACGGATTGCGCGGGTGGATGACGAGCGAAACGCCGAGCGCTTCCCAGGCCAATCCGGCGAGCTGCGGGCGGTTCTGGGTTGCGGAGGGCGGAAGCTCGCCTCCGCGCACATGGGAGAATGCGACGCCGGCCTTCTCGAAGACCGCCCCTTCGGCGAGCACCCTGGTCCGGCCTCCGCCTCCCTCCGGCCGGCTCCAGAGGTCTTGGCGGAACTTTGCCGCTCCGTCCTCGGCCTCGAGCCCCGCGCAAATCCGGTCCTGAATTTCCAGGAGCCAGGCCTTGACCGCGGGAATCGAGGGGGTTGTCATCGAAGTCAGTCGGCCGACCGATGGACGCTGTGGCGCTCCCGGATGAACTCGACAAGGCGGGCCGTGGCGCCGTGGCGCGGGCTGAAAAGGGCCGACGCGACGAACACGACCCCGAGGCAAAGGACGATCGAGGCCCCGCTCGCCACGCCCGAATGATAGCTGAGCACGATTCCCGCGAATGAGCAGAAGGCCGCCAGCGCGACAGCGACAACGAGCAGGAGGGCGAAATGGTCGCACCAGAGATAAGCCGTCACCGCCGGAAGGAGAAACAGCCCGAGGGCGAGGACGACCCCCATGGTCTGCATGGCGGCGACCAGGTTGAGGACCGTGAGCGCCAGGAGGCCGGCGTGGACCAGGGGCCCGCGGCCGCCCGTCGCCCGGTGGAAGACGGGATCGAAAGTCTCCAGAAGGATGCTGCGGCGCGCCACGACGAAGACGACGATGGTGATCCCGCTGGCCAGGGCCGCCAGGTGAAGGTCGGAGGCGCTCACGCCCAGAATGCTGCCGAAAAGGAAATGCTCGAGATTCACGCGGGCGGGCAGCCGGCTGAGGAGGGCGACGCCGGCGGCAAAAAACACAGTGAACAGCGATCCGAAGGCCGCATCCTCCTTGATCCGCGTCAGGCGGCTCACAAGGGCGCTGCCCAGGGCCGTGAGAAGGCCCGCCACAAGGGCTCCGACGAAAAGGGCGAGGGTGTTCGTGCCGAAGAGCAGCCACGCCACGGCGATCCCGGGCAACAGGGAGTGGGAAAGGGCGTCGCCCATGAGCGCCAGCCTTCGCAGGACGAGTATGCTCCCGAGGAGGCCGCCGCTCAGGCTCAGGAGAAGGGCGGACACGAGCCCTCGCTGCATGAAGCCGAATGAGAACGGCTCTACGATGAGATCATGGAATGACATGGGATTGGCCTATTCCGGGAACTCGGCCGTGCGCGTTGTTCGCAGCGGGTCCTCCCCCGCGCTCTTCCCGCGCCTGAAGGCGAGGTCGATGTTGGCCTCGGTAAGGACCGTCTCCATGGGGCCCGCCGCAACGACCGACGTCGCCAGCAGAAGCCCGCGGCCGAAGATCCTGCGGGCGATGTCGAGGTCGTGGACGGCCGCGAGCACCGTGCGCCCCTGCGCCTCCCATGAGCGGAATATGCGCTCGAGTTCCTCGACGGCCAGCAGGTCCAGGCCTGCGAACGGCTCGTCGAGAAGAAAGATGTCCGCCCCCTGGGCGAGGGCTCGCGCAAGGAAGATGCGCTGCTGCTGGCCGCCCGACAGCCGGCTGATCTGCCTTTCGGCGAGGCCGGTGAGACCGAGTTCGGCCAGGGACCGCTCAACGAGGGCGTGGTCGCGGTCGCCAAAGCGCTGCCACGGGTGCAGGGCGGGGTAGCGGCCCTGTTCGACAACGCCGCGAACCGTGATTGGAAAATCCCAGTCCACCGCATGGCGCTGGGGAAGGTAGGCGAGGCGCGGAAGCGCGTGCTGGGGGTGTGCGTCGCCGATCCGGATTTCGCCGCGGGTCAGGGGAAGCCAGCCGAGGCACGCCCGCAGGAACGTGCTCTTGCCGGCGCCATTCGGCCCCAATACCGCCGTCAGGCTGCCGCACGGAATGTCGAGCGTGACATCCTGCAGGGCGGGTTGGCGCCCGTAGTGGACCGTCACGTCGCGGAAACGCAGGATATTGGCGGCGGAGCTCACCGGGGGGTGCCGGGAATCGAGAACTTGACGGAGGGGTCCGCGGGCGCGGGTCGGGTGGGGGCG
>Ga0302320_10029760_pt1 | contig 10436 bp, 9 predicted proteins | sample Bog_T0_3_FD_202130 | JGI IMG/M metagenome (GOLD analysis project Ga0302320, IMG submission 202130) | Peat permafrost microbial communities from Stordalen Mire near Abisko, Sweden - Bog_T0_3 | ecosystem: Environmental > Terrestrial > Soil > Wetlands > Peat | place: Sweden: Abisko, Stordalen Mire... | reverse complement strand
CAAAAGCGCAGCAGCCCCCGCAGAATGGATAGTGAAGGCCGACTGCATTAAAAATCAAAATCTCCCTTCGTCATCACACCGCCGGAAAGGCTGACTCCGGCGCGCCTCGTTTCGTCCATTGTATGTCTCGCTTGGGCTTGTCAAGGTCGTGCAAATCAAACGAGGCGCTTCGCGCCGGTTTTTTCTTTTGTGCCTCCACCTTGACAAACCCAGGCGAGACAAGGCGTGGCTGGTTAGGAAGGCGCGCCGGGAATGTTTAGCCGGAGCATTCTCCAATTGGATTTGGCAGGCCGGACGCAAGACGGCAGCCAAGCCGGTTGTGGGATGCCGTTGCAGATAATGGTTGACAACTGCATTCGGTGGATTACAATGTGGGTATGCCGTTTATTCAATTTCCGTTCATCAAGGTGCCGCCGGAATTGCGCAAGATTGTTGGCGAGCCGACGCCGGGCACGCGGGCTTATCGCCAGGAAGGAACCTACAAGGAATGCGGCGCATGGTTTGAAGCACTCGGCGAGCACTATAAGGGAGACGTTGGGCTTTCGACCAACGCCGTCATTATGTTTGTGCCGGTTTCCCGCGCTGGTGTTCACAAGCGCATTCGGGAGGGCAAATTGACGGCTTTTTTCTTTTACGTCACCCAAGACGAAACCACCTTGTTTGGTGCCAAGCGTAAAGCCAAGGATCGGCCTTTCATCGTGGTTTCGGTGAGCGAGTGCAAAGCCTGGGCCACGGAGTTGAAGCGCCGGGTGAATTTTGTGGATGATCCGAATGAGACTCCCATAGAGCAAAGTTACCGCCTGCTGCCAGCGTCAGAGGAGGATGAGCCGCGAACCGATGAGGAACTGCGCGAAGTCGTGGAATTTACGGAGAAAGACCCCAAAGACAAGGGCAATCGGAAAGTCCGGTATCGAGACAAAAAAGACCCGGTGATGGAACGGTATGGGCAACAGGATTTGCAATACAAGGTGGCCGCAGCAATGGCGGCGTTGGCGAAGGGTGGCGAAGGTGCCGCGCGTTACCGAAAGCGACTTCAAAATGGGCTGAAATGGAATGAGGAATTGAAAACCTGGAGTTGGAATGATTGATTATGCCAAGCGAAACTCAATTCAATGATCGTTTAATCCGGTTCCCGGAATTGGAAAAGATTTTCGGCGTCTGCAAGCGGACGGTGAGACGGAGAGCGGAAAGCGGCGAGTTGCCCCCGTTGCGGCGGATTGGCCGCGCAGTCGGGATGTTGGAAAGCCAGGTCAAGGCGTATTTTCAAAAGTTGAGTCAACCAAGTAATTAAAAGGAACATGAACTATGGAAGCCAGAATCTATAAACCAAAACGATTGCGAAACGGCAAGCGGACCACTGGCCGCTTATATCGTGCCCGCATCAAACTTGCCAGTGACAACAAAGTGCGAGACATTGCCTTGGAGGTTTCCGACAAGCAGGTTGCCCAACAGAAGCTCAACAAGCTGATTCAGGAATTGGAGCACGAATCGGCGGGGTTGATTCCGGCAAAAGTTGAACGGGACGCAGCCAAAAGCCCGCTGCTCGATCTCATGTCGGAATACGTCAACGAGTTGACCGTTTTGGGGCGGGACGACGAGCATTTGCGCCATGTGGACAAACGCTTGCGGAAACTGGTGCGGGAATGCGGTTGGACGCGGTTGGCCGACGTGACACCGGCTTCATTTCAAACCTGGCGCAAGGCACAGGCCCACAAAGCCCCCAAGACCTTGAATGAATATCTGGCCGCGCTTTCGGCGTTCTGGACGTGGCTGCGCAAGCAAGGCCGTGTCAGCACCAATCCCTTTGAACTGGTGGAACGGGCGGACACGCGCGGCAAGGAACGGATTCGGCGGCGGGCATTGTCGGATGCCGAGGCGATTCAATTGCTCAAAGTGGCTGGCGAAAACCAACTGGCCTACATGCTGCCCCTGTATGCGGGTTTGCGCCGTAACGAAGTCAAAACGCTACGCTGGTCGAATTTGGTGCTGGGCGAGTCCGGCGGATTGTTGCGGATTCATGCCGACGTGAACAAGAACCGCAAGGAGCAGGCATTGCCATTGCATCAGGAATTGGTCAAGGCGTTGCAACAACATAAACCGGCAGACAGCAAGGCAGAGGATTTGGTGCTGGTCAATGGCGTGCCGAAAATGAAGGAAGTCCGGCAGGATTTGAAAAAGGCGGGCATTCCGTTTTTGGACGAGCGTGGACGCCGCATGGATTATCATGCGTTGCGGACGACGTTCGTTACCCGGCTTTCAATCAACAAGGTGCATCCCCGTTTGGCGATGGAACTGGCACGGCACAGCGATTTGAAGCTCACCATGAAAAACTACACGGATGTCGGGCAACTGCCGTTGCGTGAAGTCATGGACACGTTGCCGGGTTTTGGTGACTCCCGAATAGACTCCCGAAGTTTAGGCGCGACGGGTCAAACGGTGTCACTCTCTGTCCCTGAAAATGGGGAGACGAAAACTCAACATCACCTTGAAAACACTGGCGAAAGTCATCGTGACTCACAGCTTGTCACCGTGAGTCACGAAAAGTCAGAATGGCGGAGAGAGGGGGATTCGAACCCCATTTCACCGTTTAACCGCTCGGAGTGACAGTTTGCGACAGCCGAAGTCAGACCATGACTTTCATCAATGTTTCCAATGGTGTTACCTACTTTGATGGACTTCAAACCGATGACAGTCGGTGACACGGCGGGACGGTCGGCGACTAAAGTTTGTGAGTCTATTTGTGAGTCGCCAATCGAAGGCAATCCCCGGACGGTAGCCGCCAAAGGCAGTTGCGCCACGTCCGTATACGTTTTCATCGTCAGCCGCATGTCACTGTGGCGCGCCAGTTCCATTGCTTCACGAGGCGAAACGCCAGCGCGTTGCAGGCGGGTGATGTAGGTCGTCCGCAACGCATGGAAGTCCACCAGATAACCGCGTTCGTCCTTTAACGGAATTCCTGCCGCCTTGAAGTCGGCACGGATCACTTTCATCGGCGGCACCCGTTCAGGAAACACCGAGTCTTCCGGCTTGAGTTTTCCAGCGGCTTTCAGCTTTTGCAATTCCGCCACCAGTTCAGGATGCAACGGGCGGGGCTGTTCCTTGCGATTCTTGACGAAGGCAGCGGGCAGCACCCAATACGGATTGGCCGTATCCAGATGAAAATCGTCGCCATGCAAGGCGTTGATTTCACCACGCCGCAAACCCGTGTGCATGGCCAGCAAATAAAGCAGCTTGCGTGGCCCTGCCAGCAATCGCTTGGCTTCATCGTCATCTAACGCGCGACGATGGAAACTTTCCTTACCGCGCGTATCCACCTTGCTGATGATTTCAAAAGGATTAGCCGCAACGCGGTTTTGCTTGCGCAACCAAGTGAATAGCGCCGACAACGCCGCCTGATATTCATTGATGGTTTTGGGTGCCTGCTTTTGTTCCGCCCGCCAGCGCAGGAATGAATCCGCCGTAACCTCACGGAGATTTTGCCATTTGCATTCCCGGATGAGCCGCAGCAGCCGTTTGTCCACATGGCGGACATGATCGGCGGAACGTCCCAACGCCTTCAAATCAGCAACGTAACCGCCCACGAGTTCCGCCAGCGGACTTTCAAATGTTTTGCGTTGCGCCGACGGTGCCAGCAAACCCACCGACTCCCGTTCTTGGTCGCGGATGCTGTCCCGCAATTTTTGTTCGGCGGTTTGCTTGTCCGCGCAGTTCAGCGAAATATCCCGCGCCTTAACGTCTCCGTTCAATTTGAGCCGCGCCCGCCAAATCCGGCTGGAAACCAACTTGCCGTTGCGTTGTCGTTTGGGACGATAAATGTAAGCAATCATATTTTCCTTTCAATTAACTCGGTTGACTCAACTTTTGAAAATACGCTTTGACCTGGCTTTCCAGCATCCCCACCGCGCGGCCGATCCGCCGTAATGGGGGCAGCTCGCCGCTCTCCGCCTTGCGCCGCACCGTCCGCTTACAAACACCGAATATCTTTTCCAATTCGGGGAACCGAATCAAACGGTCATTAAAGTGAGAATCGCTTGCCATAAAACATCATTTCTCTTTCAATTTCCAAGTCTTGTTTTCCTTGTCCCACTCCATTCCCTTCCGCAGCCGTTTCCGTAAGGCAGCGGCTTTTTCAGGCGATGAAATCGCGGCTTGTAATTCCTTCGCCATATAAATCCAGTCCTGCTGCATGTTTTCTTTGTTGGCACCAGAATCCTGATATTTCACCTTGCGATTGCCTTTGTCTTTCGGGTCTTTGATCGCAAATTCGTCAGCTTCTTTTTCTTCTCTCTCGCTCGTTGGTTCATCGCCGCCGCCTTCCCGCAATAGACGTGTGCTTTCGAGAAAGGGAGTCTCATTCGGGTCGTCCACAAATCCAACTTTACGTTTCATATCTTCTGCCCAGGCTTTGCATTCGCTGACGGACACGAGAATAAAGGGGCGTTCTTTGGCTGTGCGCTTGGCCCCGAATTCTCTGGTTTCTTCATGGGTGACATAGAAGAAAAAGGCCGTCAGTTTGCCTTCCTTGATGCGCTTATGAACACCCGCCCGCGACACCGGCACGAACATGATGACACCGCCGGTGGAAAGTCCCACGTCCCCTTTGTAATACTCGGCAAGGATTTCAAACCATTCGCCGCATTCCTTGTAGGTTCCCTCACGCCGATAGGCGCGGGTGCCTGGCGTTGGCTCACCGACAATCGGCAGCAACTCTTTCGGCACTTCAATGAAAGGAAACTGAATGAACGGCATATGGCTTAGTGTAACATAGTGGATACAGTTGTCAACCATAAATCTTGAGGTTGTATTTCTGAATTTCTCGCCATCGGTCCGGATGCCGTCTTGAGCATGGCTTGCGGTTGAAGTATGTGCTGAAAACTCCGGCTGGAAATCCCGGCGCGCCTTCCTAACCAGCCACGTTCCCGGCTCGGCGAGCACTGTCAAGGTGGAGCCACAAAACGAAAATCCCGCGCGAAGCGCCTCGTTCGATTTGGACAACCTTGACAGGCGCAGTCGGGCCATACAATTCTCTAAACAGAGGCGCGCCGGAGTCAACCTTCATTTGAAAATAGGATTGCCACAGAAAATGTGAAATCGGTTTTACCGAAGTATAGTTTAAGTAAAACCGATAGTTCAGCAAATGATGACGAAGATTTTTTAAATAAAAAGCCCCGCTACAATCAAGTAACGGGGCCTAAGTTTTTAAGGTTCCTGCGAACCCATTTTGGCAACCCTCATCGGAGAGTCGAGTTTTTCCGACGAAAAACGATGAGCGGCCACGCGCAATAAAAACCGATGCCAATTTCATCGGCGGTTCATTTATTCGCATTTGGATTCTTTTTCAAGGCGTCACTGGTCTGCGGGGCTGATTTGACTTTGGCAAATAAAGTCACCCTATAAACGAAGTCGGTAACGTCGAAAGGCTTGGTCATGTAATCCTCTGCCCCGCGTCTTTTCGCTTCTGCTATGTCTTCAGGAGAAGGGCTGGCCGAAATAAAAAGGATGGGGGTTTTATATGAAATATGGCGTTGTTTTAGTTCGCTGCATATTTCAAAGCCGGTCATGTCCGGCAATTTAATGTCTAAGGTTATTAGATCGAAACGTTTTTGGGTGGCAATCGCCAGCGCTTTTTTTCCGTTCGCAGCAAATTCCACATCAAACCCCAAGCGACACAGAACGTTAATCATTAGCATTGCCAGCGGCATTTCATCTTCCACAATGAGAACCTTCGCTTTTCCACTCATACCAAAACGTAGTTTAACTCCGTTCAAAGAATCACGGCAAGCACATAGTTTAACTACGTGCTCAAAAGAAAACTTGGCCAGAGAATTGCGACATTGCGGCGGGCGGCAAAATTGACCCAGGCTCAATTCGCAGAGAAATGCGGCTATTCCATTGAATTTGTCAGTCTGGTGGAGCGCGGAATCAACGCCCCTTCGGTTGAGGGATGTGAACGCATTGCGCGAGTATTGAAAGTCAAACTGAAGGAGTTGTTTGATTTTTGAACTTGCAGCCGCCCTGCCGGGATAACCGAGCAAATTCTATCGCGATTGAGAGGTTGGGGCTTATGTAAATCGTTTTTTGCGCATTCTCCATCCTTGTTTTAATCGCAAATGCTGGAAAACCAGCGTTCCGTAAAAAATTCCTTCACTTTTTTGAAAGATTTCGCTTTCTCGCCCGTATAGGTAAGTGTAAACATCCGTTGTCAGAGCCGCGCATAGCGGCACGGCTGTTTCTATGTAAAACAAAAAATCACAAATATTTGCGTAGCTTTGGCTACGGGCTGGCTGCAAAACCGCTAATTTTCTCTCCAGTCTTCCAACATACCTCCAAGTGCGCCCCCATCGGGCGCGGCTTGGCGCGCTTTGTTGGAAGGCGCTTAGCGGTGCCTGCAGCCAGGGCGTGTTGAGTTCGCGCCCCTAATTTTTTAGGCTCCGGCTAAACTAGGCAATCAACGAAAGGGAAAATGAAAAAATTAAAATCGGCGGTGTTGGTTTTCGGGTTCCTATTTGCTTCAATCGGGCAAAGTTTTTGCCAAACCAATCTGCAATTCACCAGCGTCAATGCGACGCCAGAGAATGCAATTCAACTACATTGGGCAAGCACGAACGGAGAGTTATACCAAATTCAATATGCCAACGCGCTCGCCACAAATTCCGATGGCAGCACCGCGTGGCAAGTCATTTACGACGGCTACCCGTCGCAAGGCACCAATACTTTCATCGGCGATTTCGGGAATTACGCAGTAGCTCCCCAGATCACGCACCCGAAATATAACCCGATGCGGTTTTACCGGATTGTGGATGAAGGGCAGGACTCTTTAGCGTCCGATGAACCAACCGTCACCCTTGACCCGGCCTCAATCACAAATAATTCTGCGGCAACGGGTGAACTGACATTCACAGTAACCGCGGCAACCGATCAACCCGGCTTGAAGGGTACGATTTTGTATGTTGACGGGCAAGAAATGCAACCTGCCGATGACACGACTAACTACACCATTGGCGCAACGAATTATGAAACGGACACCTATACCCTCAATACATGCGAGTGGTTAAACGGAACTCACATTTTGTACGCAACCACTGAGGCCACTTCTCAGTACAGCTCGCAGCAAAACTCCGGCGCGGTTCTCAGCGGCCATGGCGTTTCACCTTTTGTGTCGTTGCTGTTTAGCAATCTGGTTGAAGAAGTCTCGTTTTCTCAACCGTCATTCGACCCATCGCAAGGAGAAACCCAGCAAGTCAGCGCCGTTTTTGCCGCCAACTGCAACTGGACTCTGGACATTGAGGACGTTAACAGCAATATCGTCCAGACGGCATCCGGCAGCGGGACATCCATGCAGTATAATTGGGATGGCACATCCGACGAAACCAACATACCGAACGGGCTTTATTTTTATTATATCAGCGCCGAAACCAATGGCGAAACCAGCGAGGTGGTCGGCGGCGGCTCAGGCGGCAGCGGTGGCGGCAGTCCGCCTTCACCGGATTTTATGAGTTCGGGTATTTCCGAATCCTGGGCAGTAGCGCCGGATTCGGAGAATGTCGTGCCCCTTGCGCTTTACCCACCCGGATTTGACACGAACGGTTTTACAATTTTTAGCGCAACGACTTCCGAAGTGGCGTCTTTGACCGCTTCTGCCCGTCCTGAATCCCGCATTGCTTTTGGGGGCGGCGGCGGCTTCTCTCCCGATGCTTCTGGTGGCGGTTCGTCGGCGTCCTCGCAGAATTCACCTGCCGCGCCGCATCGTCCACCCAATAACCCGATCAAGGGTATGGTCGGAAAAGTTGGCGTCGCCACAGATACCTATACCGGCAACGGAACAAACGGGCTGAGTTGCGGGCCTTTAAGCAATGGGCTTTTACCCACGCTTTATATTTCGATGTATACCCCTCAATACCCTAGCGGCAATACGGGAGCTACCCTGAATCCGCCTCGGCCAGAGCACAAAATTGAAGCCAGCACTTTTGTAAAAGAGATGCAATATTTCGGATGGAGCAACCCGCTTAACGAAATTGACAGCCAGCTAAATATCAATGACCTGCGCGGAAGCGGATCACCCTACAATAATATGGACATGGCTATTTGCATGTTCCATGGAACCTACGGCACAGGTTCCAGCGCAACCGACTACACTACGCCATCCGCATGTAAACAAATGTATTATGCAGTCGGCACCGGTGGCAGTGGACAATACTTGCGCCTTTCAGAAATGAATCTGGGCGGCAGCAGCCCGACCAACGGCCTCAAATGGATGGTCATTGATGCCTGCTTTAGCCTTTATCAAGCCAACTGGTCGAACATGAAATCTCATAACGTCAAACCCTATAATAGCAACATGCACCTGATACTTGGGGCCACCACCGAGACATGGACCAGCCCCCTTAAATGGTACAACTTTGCGCGATACATGAATTACGGAAGGCACAATTTTTACAGCCCCTACACCATCCGAAATGCTTATTACCAAGGCAATCAGGATGCTTTTCAAAATGCAGATTTGCCGGAAGGAACGACGATAACTTTATCGGTTGCCGGAGACAGTGCCTGTCTGGATGACTCGCTTCAAACCAACACGCCCCCATCCGGTAGCTGGCAATATGATTCGCTGGAAGTATTCAGCAACTAGATGAAGAGAAATTTATTTATCTTCATGTTGCTTCTGTGGCACACGGCGGGTTTTGCAAAAAACCCGCCGTGGATGGCAAGCAATGAAAAAATTCCGGCTTACACCAATCTGGACATTCGCTGGCAGGATGCGCCAAAATTTCCGCGCAAAGTGTGGGTTTACGAGGTGCTTCCGAACACATTTTCACCGGAGATAATTTCCAATGTGATGACGCTTTGTTCGTTTACTGAAAAGGACAAGGTTGAAGACGATAAAAACGGGATGGTTTTTCAGGGTGAAAATGCTGCCCGATCATTGTCCGTTTCATTTTCTTCCGGGGAAATTCAGTACGAAACACCTGAGCGCCGTTATGGCCCCACCAATTTAGCCGTTGATGTTCCCCAAGTGAGCCAGTTGCCTTTCATTGCCACAAATCTTTTACGCAGACTCGGAATTAATTTTTCGGACATTGTCGGTTATTCCAACACCAATAGAATCGAATATTTAGCTCCAGCAATGACATTGTTTTATGCGGGGAATGATACGATTACGAATATTCCGTATCGCACAATCCTGTTTAAGCGGAGCGTTGATGGAATGCCAATCGCTCATCGCAATGACCGCATCAATGTGGGTGAACATGGAATGGTATCGGGGATTTCTATTACCTGGCCTAAATTAAAACGGATTAAATCATATCGGACGATTTCTCCAAAGGAGGTAGTAAAGTTTTTGCGGGCGGGCAATGCCGTTCACGGGCCGGTTCCAACGAATATCGGCGGCATTGACTGGTCAAGCATCAAAAGTTTACGGATTAAAAAGGCCATTCCCAGTTATCAGTTGGATGGAGACAGGCTGTTTCCATTTCTGTATCTCGACGCAATTGTCGATATGGGGGACGGGACTGTTGAAATTGGAATGGGGTGTCCGCTGATTGACGAATCAAAGCTGTGAAATCATTTGCCATCCTTGCGACGTTTCTGGCGGGAGTTTTCTTCTCTTCCGGCGCTCCCATCACGCTAGAAGATATTTCCCCGCACCTGTCAGCCAATGCTGCAATTATCTGGCAAGCATCAATGAATGATCTGCCAAAAAGTTTCTGGATTTACAAAAAGTCCCCGCAGACTTTTTCCGCAACGACGATTTCCAATGCCATCATTCTGGCCTCATTTCAGAAAAAAGGATTTCCGAAACCTTCTACGCACCAAATTACGATTTGGGGAGATCACATGGAAGGCGAGCCTGAGCCGCCTTATTTTTCAATCCTGCCAGAGACAGGGCAAATGTCATTCACGCTTGGGGATCGCGGGCCTCAAGCGCCGGAATTAATTTCCACGAATGAAGCGGCGGTGCAAAAGGCTTGGGACTGTCTCGCTCAACTCCGCATGGATCGCTCGCAGTTCATGAAAACCAACGAGGTTGCTTCCGGCGGCTATGGCGTTTTCCTGCCGCGACAGATTGACGGGATTGAAGTCTATGGCGGACTGGAAGGCTTTCAAGTTCAGTTGGCGGGGCAAAAAGTCGTCGCATTTTGTCTTTTGTTTCCGAATCTGAACCGCGATAAGGAAGATGCGATTGCAACCCCGCAGCAAATCATCGCTTGCATCCGGGCGCACAAAACCCCGTCCCTGCCGCAAGGAGACGAGCCGGATTATTTTGGGCGTATTAAAAATCTGGCGAACGTGAAGAAACTCACCATCGTCAAAATGACACCCTATTACAGCGAGGGAATTTACGGGGACGCGCCGACAAACGGGGAATCGCCCAAAATCGTCCTTCCGATTGCGGAATTGGAAGCCGTCGCCGATTTTGGAACCAGCAACACGAC
>Ga0302320_10029753_pt1 | contig 10437 bp, 8 predicted proteins | sample Bog_T0_3_FD_202130 | JGI IMG/M metagenome (GOLD analysis project Ga0302320, IMG submission 202130) | Peat permafrost microbial communities from Stordalen Mire near Abisko, Sweden - Bog_T0_3 | ecosystem: Environmental > Terrestrial > Soil > Wetlands > Peat | place: Sweden: Abisko, Stordalen Mire... | reverse complement strand
CGTGGGTGAGGTGGCCGCCGTGAGCCAGGTCGAGGCCCAGCACGGTGTCGCCCGGCTTGAGCACGGAGAAGTAGACCGCCATGTTGGCCTGGGCGCCGCTGTGCGGCTGGACGTTGGCATGCTCGGCGCCGAACAGCTGCTTGGCGCGGGTGCGGGCCAGATCCTCGATGGTGTCGACGTTCACGCAACCGCCGTAATAGCGCCGGCCGGGGTAGCCCTCGGCGTACTTGTTGGTCAGGTGGCTGCCCATGGCCGTCATCACGGCCACGGAGGTGTAGTTCTCGGATGCGATCAGTTCCAGGTTCTGTCGCTGGCGCAGGACTTCCAACTCGATCGCCTGGTATACAGCAGGATCCGCCGTCCGTAATACTTCGTACCTATCCATCATGATCTCCTCTGATCAAAATCTTCTCATAGCGGCCACGGGTGGGATGCAACAAAAGCCCGCGCCGGTTCCGGAGACGTGACCGATGCAACCAGGGCGGACGTTCCACATGGAACAACGGTTTCTGCCAAACTATGAGGGAAAGGTGCGCCATGCCCATCCTGCCCCCCTGTGACGCCAGTGACCTGGAGACCTTCGAACACCCCCTGGCCGCGCGCTACGCCTCCAAGGCCATGGTCCGCCTGCTGTCCCCCACCTACCGCATGCGGGTGTGGCGCCGGCTGTGGGTGGCCCTGGCCGAAAGCGAAGCGGAGCTGGGCCTGCCCATCACCCCGGAGCAGCTCGAAGCACTTCGCGCCACCCAGGACGCCGTGGACCTGGCGGCCATCGCCCGCTTTGAAGCCGCCCTGCGCCACGACGTGATGGCCGCCATCCACGCCTGGGGCGAGCAAGCGCCCGCGGCGCGGCCGATCATCCATCTCGGGGCCACCAGCTGCTTCGTCACCGACAACGGCGATCTGCTGATCTGCCGCAGCGCTTTGGAGCTGCTGCGCGGCCGCCTGCGCGACGTCATCGCCGCCCTCTCGGCCTTCGCCGGCCAATGGCAGGACCAGCCCTGCCTGGGCTTCACCCATTTCCAGCCGGCCCAGCCCACCACCGTGGGCAAGCGGGCGACCCTGTGGATCCAGGATCTGCTGCTGGACCTGGAGGACCTGGACCACGTGCTGCGCACCACCCCGGTGCGCGGGATCAAGGGCACCACCGGCACCCAGGCCAGCTTCCTGGAACTGTTCGACGGCGACGGCGACCGGGTGGAGGCCCTGGAAGCCCGGTTCTGCGCCAAGGTGGGGGTGCCGGCCATCGCCGTGGCCGGGCAGACCGCCACCCGCAAGCTGGAGGACCGCCTGGGCCAGGTGCTGTGCGGGATCGCCGCCTCCGCCTCCAAGTTCGCCTGCGATCTGCGCCTGCTGCAGCACCTCAAGGAGGTGGAAGAACCTTTCGAGCGCCAGCAGATCGGCTCCTCGGCCATGCCCTACAAGCGCAACCCCATGCGCAGCGAACGGATCAATTCGCTCGCCCGGTTTGTCCTGGGGCTGCTGCCGAGCACCTACCAGACCAGCGCCACCCAGTGGCTGGAGCGCACCCTGGATGATTCCGCCCACCGGCGCCTGACCATCAGCCAGGGGCTCCTGGCGGTGGACGCCATCCTGGTGCTCTACCGCAACATCGCCTCGGCCCTGGTGGTCTATCCGAAGATGATCGAAGCCCGGCTGCAGGGTGAACTGCCGTTCATGGCGGCGGAAGTGCTGCTCATGGAGGCGGTGAAGCGCGGCGGCGACCGCCAGGATCTGCACGAGCGCTTCCGCCTGGCGGCCCTGGAAGCCGGACGCCGCATCAAGCAGGAGGGCCGTCCCAATGAACTGCTGGCCCTGCTGGCCCAGGACCCCGCCTGGGCCATGAACGAAACCGAACTGGCGGCGCTGCTGGATCCGGTCCGCTTCACCGGACGCGCCGGTGACCAGGTTCGGCGCTTCCTGGCCGGGGAGGTGGCCACGGCCCTGGCCGGCCACCGCCCGGGCGAAGAAGCCGCCGTGCGGGTCTGAAGTCTTTCCACCTTTCTGGAATCTTTCTCAATCAGGGTGACTCAATGCTGAAAATTGCCGTTATCGGTGCCGGATCGCTCCTCGGGCGCGAACTGGTGGACACGCTGGAACCCCGGGAGTGCTCGGTGCTGCCCCTTTCCCACGGTCCCATGACGCGGGACGAGGAGTTCAGCGACCTGGTCATGTTCGCGCCGGAAGCCTCCCTGCTGGAGAGCATCGAGCTGGTGCTGCTGGCCGAGACGCCCAGCGCGCCGGAGCTGCTCTCCGGTTACCAGGGGCGCATCCTGGATCTGCGCGCGGAGCCGGAGGCGTCCCTGGATCCCATGCCCCTGGCGGGGCCCTGGCCCAAAGGCAAGCTCGCCCTGCGCGGGCGCCCGGCCATGGAACAGGTCCTGGGCCTCATTCCCAAGCTGGTGGAGGGCCTGGGCGAAGTGAGCGGCACCCACCTGCAGTCGGTGTCCTACCTGGGCGACCGCGGAGTGGACGGGCTCATGGAGCAGACCGCGGCCATCTTCAAGGGCGAAGACCCCGACATCGAGAAGCTGGGCTACCGGGCCGCCTTCGAAGTGGTGCCGCAGGAGCCGCGCGGGCGCATGATCACCGTGAAGGTGCCGACCTTCCATGGCGACCTGCTGATCCTGCACCTGCGGGCGGCCGAGGGCCGCACCCTGAACCGGCTGGAAGCGCCCCAGGGCGTGGAATGGCGCGAGCACCCCGCCAGTTCCCGGGAAGTGGCGGTGAGCCCCTTCCTCCTGGCCCACTTCGCCCCGGCCGAGGAAGGCCGGGCCGGCACCCTCACCCTGGGCTTCGATCCCATCCTGTGGGGCGTGCTGCGGCCCATCCTGCGCCTGCTGGAGCTTTGAGACCCGTGGCCAAGCTGGATGATCCCCACGACCGGGGGGACTTCTTCAAGTCCCTGGGGAGGCTGGTGGCCGGCTTCATCGCGGAGCGGGTGGAGGAGGCGGTGACCGGGGTCGGCCCGAAACTGCTGCGTCCGCCCGGGGCCCTGGACGAATTCGATTTCCTGGTGTCCTGCACCCGCTGCGACAAGTGCCTGCGGGCCTGCCCGCAGGGATCGATCTACCGGGCCGGTCCGCAGGCGGCGCTGGCCGCCGGCACCCCGATCATCGAACCGCGCGCCATGCCCTGCTTCCTTTGCACCGATCTGCCCTGCGTCACCGCCTGCCCCGAAGGGGCCCTGGTCTGGCCCAAGCGCAAGGCGGCCGGGCAGGACCTGGAGGGCCCGCCGGCGGTGAAGATGGGCACAGCTCGGGTGAAGCGCAACCGCTGCCTGACCTATGAGCGGGAAGGGCGCCCGGCGGAGCCCTGCAGGACCTGCGTGGACCGCTGCCCCTACCCGGGCGTGGCCATCCGCATGAGCGAACCCGAGGCCGAAGGCACCGCCCATCCGGTGGTGATCGACGCCTTCTGCACCGGCTGCGGCCTGTGCAGCTTCGGCTGTCCCACGCCGGAGCCGGCCATCGTGATCCTTCCCCAAGAATAATTGTCAACAATCAAACGCCCTGCCATCATGGCCCACCCTCACTTCATGGGATGGGTCCGGACAATGACAACTGAAGGCATCGGCATCTCGGTACCGCGCAAGGAAGGTCGGGGCAAGCTCACCGGCAAGGCCCAGTACGTCGCCGACCAGCCCTGGCCCGGGCGGATCTACGGCGTGACCGTGCGGTCCAAGGTGGCCCACGGGCGGATCCTGGCCATCCGGTTCGGCGCGGGCATTCCGTGGGATGAGTTCACCATCGTCACCGCCAAGGACATCGCGGCGCTGGGCTGGTGCAACCGGGTGGAGTCCATCGAACCCGACCAGCCGTTCCTGGCCGACGAATTCATCAACCACGCGGAGGAGCCGATCGTGCTCCTGGCCCACGCCGACCGGCACCTGCTGGAGCGGGCCCGGCGCGCGGTCACGGTGGAGGTGGAAGAGCTCCCGGCCGTGCTGGACATCGACGAGGCCCTGGCATGCCGACAGGCCGTGGGCGGCAGGCAGAACCTGTTCAAGGAGATCCGGATCGAGCTGGGCGACCCCGGGGAGATCTGGGCCCAGGCCGCCCACGTGGTGGAGGGCACCTACCACACCGGCGCCCAGGAGCAGCTCTACATCGAGACCAACGGCATGTCGGCCGAGGTGGACGGCGACGGCGTCACCGTGCGCGGTTCCCTGCAGTGCCCATACTACGTGCACACGGCCCTGACCCAGCTGTTCCACCTGCCCGGGGACCGGGTGCGGGTCCTGCAGATGGACACCGGCGGGGCGTTCGGCGGCAAGGAGGACTATCCCTCGATCATCGCCGGGCACGCGGCCATGCTGGCGTGGAAGGCCGGCCGGCCGGTGACCATCGTCTACGACCGCGAGGAGGACATGGCCTGCACCACCAAGCGGCACCCCTCGCGCAGCCGCCTGCGCACCGCGTTCGACGCCTCGGGCCGGCTGCTGGCCATGGAATCGGATTTCGTCCTGGACGCCGGGGCCTACACCACCCTTTCCCCTGTGGTGCTCAGCCGCGGCGCCATCCACGCCCTGGGGCCCTACCGCTGTCCGCACGTGCGCATCCACGCCCGGGCGGTTGCCACCAACTCCCCGCCGAACGGCGCGTTCCGCGGCTTCGGCGCGCCCCAGAGCCTGTTCGCCATGGAGCGGCATATGGACATCGCCGCCGCCAGCATGGGCCTGGACCCGGTCCAGCTGCGGCGCCGGAACCTGCTGAAGCTGGGCGATCTCATGGCCACCGGACAGCGCGTCGCCGAGGACCTGGACCTGGAGGGCCTCATGGACCGGGCCCTGGCCGACCTCGGCTACCAGGAGAAGCTGGTCGCGTTCGCGCGGCACAACGCCGGCCCCGACCCGATCAAGAAGGGCGTGGGCTTTTCGGTGTTCATGCACGGCTGCGGGTTCACCGGCTCCGGCGAGCTGCATCTGGCTTCCGTCACCGGGGCGCGCACCCTGGCCGACGGCCGGGTGGAGGTGCTGGCCGCCTCCACCGAGATGGGCCAGGGCAAGGAGACGGTGTTCACCCAGATCGTATCGGAGGCCCTGGGCGTGCCCAGCGAGCTGGTGGCCATGGCCGGGGTGGACACCCGGGAGGTGCCCAACAGCGGGCCCACCGTGGCCTCGCGCAGCACCATGGTGGTGGGCAAGCTGGTGCAGGATGCCGCCCTCGGGCTGAAGGAGATGCTCATCCAGGGCCGCTTCCTGCGCGAGCCGTACGACCCGGCCGGGTTCCGCGCCGCCGTGCGCCAGGCCCACGCCCAGTCCGGCGCCATGACCTGCTTCGCCGAGTATCAGCAGCCGGCCGGCCTGGTATGGGACGACAAGACCTATCGGGGCGACGCCTATCCCACTTTCGCCTGGGCCTGCTACGCGGTCGAACTGAGCGTGGACACGGTCACCTGGGAAGTGAAGGTTAAGGATTTCGTGGCCCGCCAGGAAGTGGGCCGGGTGATCAACCCGGTCCTGGCGGCGGGGCAGGTGGAGGGCGGCGTCACCCAGGGCCTGGGCTGGGCCCTGTGGGAGAAGGTGGAGACCGCCCAGGGCCGGATGGTCAACAACCAGATGACCAACTACATCGTCGCCACCGCCCAGGACCTGCCGCGGATCCGGGTCTATTTCGAGGAGAACAACCCCTATGTCCTCGGCCCGGGCGGGGCCAAGGGCCTGGGCGAGCTGCCCATGGACGGTCCGGCACCCGCGGTGCTCGGCGCCATCCAGAACGCCCTGGGATTGCTGGATCTGCGCGAGGTGCCGGTGACGCCGGAGCGCCTGCTGGAAGCGGTGGAGGCCGACCATGAACGGGGATAGGATGCGGCTCGACGTGACGGTGAACGGCCAGGCCCGCTCGGTGCAGGTGCTGCCCATGGCGCGGCTGCTGGATGTGCTCCGGGAGGAACTGGAACTGCCGGGCACAAAGGAGGGCTGCGGCGAAGGGGAATGCGGCGCCTGCTCGGTGATCATGGACGGCAAGCTGGTGAACAGCTGCCTGGTGCCGGCGGTCCAGGCCCAGGGCGCCGAACTCCTGACCATCGAAGGGCTGGCCCGGGACGGGGAACTCAGCGGCCTGCAGCGCGCCTTCGTGGCCTGCAACGGCGCCCAGTGCGGTTTCTGCACCCCCGGCATGGTGCTGGCCTCGGTGGACCTGCTGCGCCGCTGCGCCCACCCCACTGAAGCGGAGATCCGCGAAGGCCTGGCCGGCAACATCTGTCGCTGCACCGGCTATGTGAAGATCGTCGATGCCGTGCAAGCGGCCGCGGCCGGCCGGGAGCGGCCATGAGAGGCAATGTCCCCGACTGCACCGTCAAAGTGCCCGGATCACTGGCGGAGGCCCTGGAAACGCTGGCCCAGGAGCCCGGCCGCTGGCGTCCCCTGGCCGGCGGGACCGATCTCATGGTGCCCTTCGCGGCGGGCCGCCTGGCCGATACCCACTTCCTCAGCCTGCAGCGGCTCGACGCCCTGCGCGCCATCGAACCGGATGACGAGGGTATCACCTTCGGTGCCCTGGTCACCTACACCGATCTGCGCCGGCACCCCTACGTCCAGCGCCATCTCCCCAACCTGGTGCAGAGCGCCAAGGTCACCGGCGCCGTGGCCATCCAGAACCGCGGCACATTGGGGGGCAACCTGGTCAACGGCAGCCCCGCGGCTGACACCCCGCCCAGCCTCCTGGCCTATGGCGCCCAGGTGGAATTGACCGGATCGGGCGGGGCCCGCTGGGTCCCCTACGAGGCGTTCCATACCGGCTACAAGCAGACCGTGCTGGCGCCGGAGGAACTGCTGACCCGGATCCGGGTGGCCCAGCCGGCCGCAGGGTTCCACTTCTTCCGCAAGGTCGGCACCCGCGCCGCCCAGGCGGTTTCCAAGGTCTGCCTCGCGCTCTATGCCCGGATCGAGGACGGCGTCGTCCGGGAATGCCGGGTCGGACTGGGCAGCGTCGCTCCCGTGCCACTCCGGGCCCGCTCGGTGGAGGCGGCGATCCTGGGCCGGCCCCTGGACGCCCTGCCGCTGGCCGAGGCCCGGGCCGCGCTCATGGCCGACATCAGCCCGATCGACGACATCCGTTCCACCGCCCGCTACCGCAGGATCGTGGCGGGAAACGTCCTGGTCCAGGCCCTGAATGAACTCGCTACCAGCTTGAATGGTTGCAGTTAAACAATTACCCCCATGGTTAGGTCCATAATGGATTGCGGTGGAGACCACGGACCACCGACCCATTGTCCAACCTATGCCAGAACGAAGGGGTGCCCCTTGAACGCTCGGTTTGCCAGCAGGAATCTCATTTCGGGCGCGGTCAGCCTGGCGTTGGTCGCGCTGTGCATCGCGCCCGCCACGCCCCTGCTCGCCCAGGAACAGCTTCGGGAAAAAGACAAGGGCAAGGAGAAGCGGAGGGAACCAGCCCGTCCGGGTCCGGTCGAGGCACCGGGCCGTCCGGCTGGCAGGCCCGAGCCTGCCGGTCGTCCGGGCGCGCCCAACCCGGGCGGGCCAGGCAGGGAGCATCCGGTGACCGTCCTGCGCACTCGAGACGGCGGCGAGATCCACCGGGCGCCCGGGGGCGCCATCCGCGAGGTGCACACGCCGGGCGGGGCGGTGATCCACTACGCTCCGGACGGAATGCGCCGGGTGGAGGTGGCGCGGCCCGACGGCCGGGTGTTCTTCGCCAACGGCAACGGTCACGGCGGCTACATCCAGCGGCCGTTCCTGGTGCATGGCCAGCCCTTCGTGCAGCGCACCTATGTGGAACACGGGGTCACCTACGCCCGCGTCTACCGGCCCTGGGTTTACGGGGGTGTCACCTTCAACGTCTACATGCCCAACCACTACTACCGGCCCGCCTACTATTCCTATGCCTACCGCCCCTGGCCCCGGCCGGTGCAGTACCGCTGGGGCTGGGGCGGACGCCCCTGGTACGGCTACTACCACGGCTACTACGCCCCCTATCCCTACTACGCCAGCCCGGTGTTCTGGCTGACCGATTTCATGGTGGCAGCCACCCTGGAATCGGCCTACCAGGCGCAGTTGGACAACGGCTCGGCGGCGGCGCCGCCGGCCTACGACGCCGGCGCCATGAGTCCCGAGGTGAAGCAGGCCATCAGCGATGAGGTACGCCGCCAGGTGGACCAGGAGCGGGCCGAGCAGCAGGCCATGGGGCAGGGCGTCTACCCGTCCGCGGGCGGGCCGCCGCCGCTGTTCAGTGACAACGTGTCGCGGATCTTCCTGGTCGCCTCCGGAACCGTGGCTTACGCCGGCGCGCAGGAGCGCCTCCTGTCCCCGGGTGACGTGTTGCAGCTCAACGGAGCGCCCCCGCCCAATGCCACCTTCGCGAATGTCGTCGTGCTGGCCAGCCGCGACATGGACGTGCCCAGGGGCAGTACGGTCTCGGTCAGCCTCCTTGACCTCCAGGAGATGCAGAACCGCATGCGGGCCAACATCGACCAGGGCCTGGGCGACCTCCAGACCCACCAGGGCCAGGATGGCCTGCCCCCGCTGCCGCCCCAGACCATGGGCGCCTCTGACGCAGCCTACGCCAGCGCGGTCCAGCCCGATGCCAACGCCGCCGGGGAGCTTACCCAGGTGGCCCAGGAGGCCAACGCCTCGGGCCAGAGCGTGCTCAGCCAGAATCCCCAGCCGGATCCCGGCCAGGCCCCCCAGCCTGCTCCGGGCCAAAGCATCAGCCTCGGCATGTCCCAGGCCCAGGTCCGCGCCATCCTGGGCAACCCCAAGCAGACCGCCAACCTCGGCGCCAAGCGCATCGAGATCTACCAGGACTTCAAGGTCACCTACATCAACGGCAGCGTGACCGACATCCAGTAGCTGTTCCACGTGGAACGCCCGGAGACGAAGGCCACGGTCTCCGGGCGTTTTCAACGGAACAGGACTTCCTTCCACACGAAGAACGCGGTCTCGATGAAGATGAGCACGATGATGATCCATTCCATCCGGTGGCTGGTGCGGGAGGTGAGCACGCCCATGACGGTGGCGGCGGCGTCGGTGAGGTAGGCCAGCTTCTGGTTGATGGCCTCAAGCCGGCGTTGCAGATCGAACTGGTGGTACAGGGAGTGGTGCAGCCGGTCCAGGGCTTCGTTTTCCCAGGTTTCCGGAGGGTCGTCGAACAGGGCCAGGCTGCCCAGCACGTCCAGCCGGACGTCCATGGTGAAGCCAACTATTTTCAATACTTCCGCGTACCTGAGCGAGAGCAGGCCGCGTTCCCGCATGGCGTGCACCACCGGCTGGAACCGGGCCAGGGCGGCGCTGACGTCGATGTCGAACTGGTCCAGGGCCACGGATTGAGCGAGGAGCAGGGAGACCAGGCGGAGTTTGTCCAGGGTCAATTCCCCCAGCCAGACCTCGTTGTAGTCCACCCGGTCCTCGGTGCCGCCAACCGAGACCTTGAGCCGGTCGGTGGCGGATTCGGCCAGCTGGCCCACCCCCGGCATGCCCAGGAGATCCTCGTGCAGGGCCTGGATCAGGGCTTCCGGACAGTTCCAGCAGACCGCCACGCCGAACCTGGAAAGGTAGCAGTAGCGGCCCTTTTCCGTCTCAAGCACCAGGGGGCTGCTGCACAGCACCGGATAGTGCGGATGCTTGGCCCGGAAGGCGCGCAGATCGATCTGGCCGGTGAAAAGGTTGGCCTTGAGCCGCAGTTCATGGAGGCCGGGCAGGCCGTCCTGGGGCAGGAGCAGGATATCGGGAACCGGTTTGAGCGAGCTCTCATCCATGGGGGTCCACTTTCCAGGCAAGCCCCCAAGGATAGGCTAGAGTCCGTATTCCTGCCAACGGTCGGTGATGCGCGCCAGCAGGGCGGCCGGGAAGACGAGGTCGCGCGGCCATTCCCGCTGGAAGCCGTCCATTCCGGGATCCTTCCGGGTGGCGTCGATGCCGACCTTGCTGCCGAAGGCGAACCGGTCGCTGCTGTGGTCCAGCACGTCGAGCGGCCCGTCGGTGAACAGCAGGTCGCGCCGCGGATCCACGTTGCTGGTGACCCGGAACAGGACCTCGGCGCCGTCGTGGGGATCGATGTCCTGGTCCACCACCACGATCCCCTTGCTGAACATCATCTGGCCGGTGCCCCAGATGGCGTTCATGACCTTCTGGGCGTGGCCGGGATACGCCTTGCGGATGGCCACGATCACCAGGTTGTGGAAGCCGCCCGCCGGGGGCAGGTGCATGTCGACCACCTCGGGCAGGACCATGCGCAGCAGGGGCAGGAAGATGCGTTCGGTGGCCAAGCCCAGGTAGGCGTCCTCCTGGGGCGGCCGGCCGACGATGGTGGCGGGGTAGACCGGTTGTTTGCGGTGGGTGATGGCCTCCACGTGCAGCACCGGGTAGTCGTCGGCCAGGGAGTAGTAGCCGGTGTGGTCGCCGAACGGACCTTCCCGCCGCAGTTCCCCGGGGTCCACCCAGCCTTCGATGACGATCTCGGAATCCGCCGGCACCTCCAG
>Ga0302320_10029752_pt1 | contig 10437 bp, 11 predicted proteins | sample Bog_T0_3_FD_202130 | JGI IMG/M metagenome (GOLD analysis project Ga0302320, IMG submission 202130) | Peat permafrost microbial communities from Stordalen Mire near Abisko, Sweden - Bog_T0_3 | ecosystem: Environmental > Terrestrial > Soil > Wetlands > Peat | place: Sweden: Abisko, Stordalen Mire... | reverse complement strand
GCCTCCGTCAGCATCTTGCGTGATCTCGAAAACGATCTCGTTCATGGTTTGTTGGGCTGCTAATCCAATTCTACGCTTGAACACTCGAAGTGCTGCCTGGCCGGCATCATGGCAAATCGTGCGCGCGTTGCTTTGGTCTACTCCGGTAATCGACCTTAGCGCCAATTAGGGAAGGCGCTGGCGCGTTTGTGGCGCACGTCTTGGATAAGCTGTGTTACTTTGTAGCGGCGCTTGAGCAAACTCTCCAACAGCTTTTCTAAGGCTTCTTCGTCTTGATCGAGCCACTCGCGCGGAATTTCTTTCCAGGCGCTGTCGATGACTTCGACAGGAAAGTTGGCAACCATATCAAGCCAGGGCTGAAAAGAATCGAGCGATGTTACTTCTTCGTAGACGGACGTTCGGAAATAGAGGCCGTTCAAGGGCGTATCGTTGAATTCCCAATGCGGGCCGTTGAAGGCGAAGCCATGGTCAATCATTTGGGCGAAGAAGCCGACGCGGGCGGGGGCATCGCCTTTGAGGGGCGTCCAAACCTTGGCTTTGGCTCGGAAGAAGACGGCCTGACGGGAGTCGGCATTGGAGACCCATTTGTCAAATACGAGGGTGCCGAGGAAGTCGACACGGTTTTCTACCTTGCCCAGGAGCTTTTCAGGGAGAAAATCGAACAGGGCGACCTTATCAGGATTGACGGACAGGCGGGAGCCAAAATGCAGGCCAGGCGCAGGACGTTCGCGGCGGGAGCCGAGACTGAAGTAGACGTCGGGATTCTGAGCCAGGAAAGAGGCGGAGACCTGAATCAGGGCGGTTTGTGGGACGTGGATTTGTAAGTAGCGAAGAAAGGCGTTGGCCAGCCACTCGTTTATAAGAATGCGGCGATGCTGCGGGTTATTGGTGAACTTGACCACGTAGTGTTCGCCATCTTCGCCGGCGATCAAATGGGCTTGCGCTCCTCCGCGCATCTTTCGTATCAGGTTCCGGGCGCTGATAGGCATTGAAGGTAAGCTGGGAGAATCAGATTTAGTCCCACCGGCGTAACCAGGGTGGGAATGTTGGTAAGGAAATTAAGGAGCAATCACTAGAATGGCTGATGAGAATTCAGAATCCTCCGCCCCGAAGAGCAATCCAGACGAAATAGCGCTCGAGCTGATGAAATTCATAGCCGTGAGCACGGGATATGGGAAAGGAACGCCCTCCGCCGGCTTTGGAGGAAAAGAGAAAACCGGACGTTCGGCGGAAGAATACGCCGAAGCGTTGTTAGAGCTGTTTGACCGATGCCGCAACGCGGTTCGCAAAGGCGTAAAGTAGACGCCGTCCTCTGGTAAAAACGTAGAGGCGCGAAACGGAAGGCTTGCCAAGAGATGGGCAGACCTTCCGTTTTTGCGTTTTGCTTGACTAGCGTTTCTTCTTCGCCGACGCTTTCTTTACGGCCTTTTTGACCGCTTTTTTCGCGGGAGCCTTCTTAGCAGCCTTCTTGACGACGGCTTTCTTCACGGCCTTTTTCACCGCTTTTTTCGCGGGTGTCTTCTTTTTAGCCGGTGCAGCCTTTTTCTTCGCAGGAGCGATTTTCTTCTTCACAGGCACCGCCTTCTTTTTGGCCGGCGCGGATTTCTTTTTCGCCACAGTCTTCTTCTTAGCCGGGGCGGCCGCCTTCTTCATAGGAGCAGGAGGAGCGGGTGGTGGAGCAGCCGGCGGCGGCTTCGGAGCGGCCTTCTTGGCCTTTGGCTTTGGCGCCGGCTTGGGTGTTTCGGTTAGCGAAAGCTGGGCCGGGGGTTCTGGGGCTTTCGGCGTCTCAGGGTGCTCGTGGCCACCGTGCTCGTGCGGTGGTTCACTATGCCTGGGATGGTGAACAGGGTTCTCAGACTTAGGCGCTTCATGGCCAGTCTTGAGCGGCAGATCCTCTTCCAAATCGTCCTCCTCGTATTCGTCCTTTTCGGACTCCATTTCGACATGTTCGTCTTCGTAGTCGAAATCGTCATCATCATCTTCTGGCGAGAGCCAGTAGTTCAAGGGCAAAGCGTACTCTCCTTTCGCTCATCCTTACTATGCACCGAGATGCTGCGAGAAGCAAAATGATTTCGCAGACAGCATCGTCGATTAAAACAAAAAAGCTTGATCTTGCGATCAAGCTTTTAAGTTACTACCTTTTTGTCTAGGAAGTGCAATTATCTGCGGAGGGCGGCGGTGCGCACGGCCGCTTTGCGATGTAAAGCTTGAGCGGGAACACGCGAAGCAGCGGCGAGATGACTCGAACGTTCAGCTACCGTTGAGCGGCCCGAGACATGAGCGACACGATAGTAGCCTTTAGCGAAGCGCTGAGCTTGGGACTTTAGGCGGGCGGGCACCACAGGGTCGAGGGCCGGGATGAGAAGCGTATCGCCCACTTCCATTGAATCTGCGCGGCCATTGACCGCGACGATCCGCTCGGGCGCCAGGTGATAAACCTTGGCGATGGCGGCTAAGGTCTCGCCAGACGATACGTGGTGCAAGCGCCACGCATGCCTGCTGGTGGCTGGAACCGTTTCCAGGGCTTGCTGAGTACTGGTGGCCATGCCCTTTGGTACGTTCACCTGGAATCCCGCAGGAGCTAGTCTGCCTAGTAGAGAGGGATTCAAGTCACGAATCACCGAAACCGGCTGCAAAGTAGCATCCGCGATTAAGTCAATATGCGTTTCGGCGGTTAGGCGAATGGAATCATATTCGACGGGTGGGTCCATCGAGATGTTATCGAGCCCGTAATCGCGCGGATTCTTGGCGATAATCGTCATGGCCAGGATGATCGGGACGTAGTTTGCAGTTTCCTGGGGCAAAGCATGACGGCGCAACAACTCCCAGTAATCGGCGTAGCCCGTGCGCTCCACTGCATGATCGACCGCTCCGGCGCCGCAATTATAGGCAGCCATCGCAAGGTACCAATCGCCATAGCGTTCGTGCAGGGCTTTCAGGAAACGCGCAGCGGCACGCGTAGCCTTTTCCGGATCTAGCCGTTCATCATACGAGCCGGAGTGCTTCAATTGATAAATTCCGCCTGTTTCCGCGATGAATTGCCACATGCCGACAGCCTTTTTGTTGGAAACAGCGCGCGGCAAGAAACCAGACTCGGCTTGCGCCAGATAGATCATCTCCTGAGGCACGCCTTCTTCCGCCAGAATCCGTTGGATCAGCGAGCGGTAGCGGCCCGATCTTTGAAAGCCCGCCAGCAAAGTGCGGCGCCCAGCTTCCGTAGACGTGAAGAAGTGAATAAAGCCCGGAACTGGCCCTGCCAGTTCTAACGGAATACCAGAGGAAACCTGCGTCAATTCGCTTTGCAGCTTGGGCGCGAGCTTTTCGTCAACGCCAAACGTCATTTTGCTGATGGCGTCAATCGGCGCTTCATCGAAAGCCACCTTTTCCTGATCGGCTTTCTGTCCGGCACCCAGCTTTTCCACGTCGAAACGGTAAATCAGGTTGCAAATCTCATCCAGCCGACGTTCAATGCGTCCGTGGTCAGGCAAAGAATCCGGCGCCTTGAGAAGAGCGTCTACAGCTTGATCGAATTCGCGACGGGCTCCCGCCAAGTCGCCTTCAAAATATAGCTGTCTCCCGGAGTTGAAATGGCTATCCGAAAGGCGCAGGCATTCATCTGCCTGGGCTGTCCGGAGACTGCCGTCTGCTTCGGCCTCATTGCTTGTGACTGGCGTGGCGCTAGGGGAGGCGACAACTTCTTTGCCTGCGTGAGCACCTTCCAGTACTGCGGAGTGACCCGCAGCTTCGGCTAACAGAGTAAAACCTGCTAACATCGAACTCTTTTGGCCTGCTTGGGCAAACCCCAAGGGCAGAGTCAAAAGAACAGCAAGCTGGGCGATTCTAGGGCGTGAATGTTTCATCATGCGATAAGCGTCTTTTATAGTTTAGCCCAATTCTAATGGCACGGACACCTTAAACTGTACGAACAAGTTCTGACGGCCCTGTCCGACCGGGAAACTTTTCCAAAAATCATATTTGACCAAGATCCCGGAACCACTTAGCCGATTGTGCTCTCCTTTTCCACATCGGCGGTTAAAACGCCGAGCGATAGGATCGCTTTGGAAACCATTAGAAAATAAGCCACTTATCTTTATGGGTCCAGGGCATAAGCTTTGTCCGTTGGAGACTTACGCTTATACCCTGGTGGCCCTATCGAGGCCAAATTCTCTCCAGAATTTGGGATTTTCCCGTTAGCGGGTTGGTACGGGCGCTGGCTGCCGACTGGAAATGATGCGGTCGATCATGCCGTACTCCAGCGCGGCCGAGGGCTCTAGGATGTAATCGCGGTCGACATCACGGGCGATTTTATCGATCGGCTGCCCAGTGGCCTCGGCCAAGATTTCGTTCAGCGATTGCCGCATGCGCAAAATCTCACGAGCATAGATATCGATATCGGCCGCTTGTCCACCCAAACCGCTCATAGAGGGCTGGTGAATCAAAATTCGCGCGTTCGGCAAACTGAACCGCTTGCCTTTGGTGCCGCACGCCAGCAGCACGGCTGCCATGGACGCGCATTGGCCCAAACAATAAGTCACGATGTCCGGTTCCACCAGTCGCATCGTATCCAGGATGGCCAAACCGGCGGTGATCGAACCGCCCGGCGAATTGAGGTATAGGGAAATGTCGCGCTCCGGATCCTCGGCGGCCAGAAAGAGCATCTGGGCAATCACTAAGTTCGCAACATTATCATCTATCGGCGTGCCAAGAAAGATGATGTTCTCTTTCAATAAGCGCGAATAAATGTCGTAGGCGCGCTCTCCCCGCGACGTTTGCTCAACTACCATCGGCACGAGCACGGAATTGTTCATCCAAAACTCCTTAAGTACTGCACAGCGCTCCATTATTTTCTAATATTCTGGGCGATACACCTATGATATAGGATCGTGACTAGGGGGCGGGCTTTGTCTCACTGTTTCTAGAGAGAGGAAATTCGCTGCAACCCGCCACGCGAAGTTCTTGTGTCCCATGCGCTAAAACACAAAATGCAAGAAATCTTCGTAGGGGAAACCGCTGTAGGGGAAATGGGTCTATTCTGATATACGGGATCATTGCCTTCGGATTAGAACTGGTTTGCCGAAATGCTTCCCTGCCCAGGGTCAATTATTTCCCCAAAATGCTAATCTTTGGTGCGAATTCAGACGAAGAAGCCATAGCAGGCCATAAAACTTGAACGAGCGTATGAAGGTTTTGATCGCTGACGACAGTGCGACTTCGCGCGCCATGTTACGTAATTCTCTGGCCAAATGGGGCTACGAAGTCGTGATGGCGGAAGATGGCGCTGAGGCCTTGGATATCTTAGAAAGGCCGGACGCTCCACCCATGGCCATTTTGGATTGGGTGATGCCACATCTAACCGGACCGGAAGTGTGCAAGAAGGTTCGGGAAACTCGCCGTGAACCCTACACGTATATACTGCTGCTTACTTCCAAGAACAGTAAAGATGAAACGGTTGAGGGTTTGGAAGCAGGCGCCGACGATTACATCGTAAAGCCGTTCGATCAACAGGAGCTTTCGGTCCGGCTGCGCGCCGGCAAGCGCATTATCGATCTACAATTGAGCCTCATGGAAGCGCGCGAAGAGTTGCGTGAGAAAGCCAACAAAGATCTGTTAACCAAGCTACCCAATCGCGCGGCGATCATGACAACGCTGCACACGGAAATTGCCCGTTCTCATCGCGACCAGCGCTCGGTGGGCGTCGCGTTGCTGGATATTGACCATTTTAAGAAGGTAAACGACACCTACGGGCACTTTGCCGGGGATGCGGTGCTGCGAGAAACAGCGGCCCGGCTCAAGAACAGCATGCGCGCTTATGACCAAGTGGGTCGCTATGGCGGCGAAGAGTTTTTGGTAGTTCTTCCAAACTGCGATATGGAGCAAGCGGTCCAACAGGCCGACCGGATGCGTTTGCGCTTGCAGGAATCGAAGATTCTGGCCGATGCGGGCGTGGAGATTCCGGTGACGGCTAGCTTCGGTGTAACCATTACTGATTTGTCCGACCGGGACCCGGACGTGTTCATCCGGGTGGCCGACGAAGCTCTTTACAGGGCGAAAGCGAATGGCCGAAACCGGGTGGAAAGCATGTATTACGGGGAATCGGATTCGAAGACAGCTTAAGGTGTTGAGGCGCGGGGAGCCGTTGGTATACTGAGATTCAGTGCGCCCGTAGCTCAGCTGGATAGAGCGTCTGGCTACGAACCAGAAGGCCGTGTGTTCGAATCACTCCGGGCGCACCATAAACGAACGTCTCGCGGCCGGTTTCCCCCTCCTATGCCACTCATTCGGTTCTTATCGAAAGCGCCTTATTTTCTATTATTGCTGAAGTATCCTGGGAATTCGCCTGGTAATTCGCCCGCGAATCGTCTTGCGGGATGTGATTAAAGTATGTCGATAAGAGGGAGAATATGAGACTTGCGTTGTTAGCGATTGGGCTCTGCGGCGGTTTGTTAGCGGAACAGAACACGGCGGGCGAATGGCATTTTCGTAAGGACGATCCGCAGACGAAGAAGAAAGTTCTGACGATTGACGCCAAATCATTTGAGGCAACAAAGGACGCGCACGTATTTCGGCTGCATGAGATGGTGGCGCGTGTCTATCAAGCGGGTAGTTCGTCGTTTAAGGAAGTCAGAAGCGAGAGCGCTCTCTTCGATGAGAAGTCAGCAACTGTGCACTATGGGCCGCAGATGAAGGCAACGATGCGGCTGAACCAACTTGGATCATTCCGCTGACTCCGATAGCGCAAGCAAACGGAATCCGCGAAACGGAAAATGTAGGGCAGTGAAAACAATCGCCGGCGACACTACAAGCACAAGCAAGGAGAAACAGATTAGGTTAGAGCCAGCCAAGCAAAGCCGATCAGTTTGCCTCAGCCCTTGAAAAACGGCAATGAATCCGGAATAGATGGCTGATGAGACGAACGCCACTTGAAGCGACTCAAGATAGGTCAGCCCTTTCGCGTCCTGTGCTGATCGAGCAATCGCAAGCCGAAAACCAGAGTCCTGATCGCGGAGCAGACTCTGAAAGCTGAACGGTAGGACCGCAAAAACCGTAAGCAGCACGGCGATGAATATCTCGAGATTTCGAAAGGCGGACATCCTGGAGACGATGAGCGCTGGCAACCCCAGAATGACCAACGAGAAGCAGAATAAATACCAAGTGAGTTCGCAAGCCAGAGTGAATGCCTCTCGGTAACGGAAACGGCGTGGCATTTTGCCGCCCTCCTTTCTACCGTATACGTGAATGGGAACGGCGTAGCGTTTCAGGTTGGGCAAAATTTTTTGTCCCAGCCAGCGGCGCTACAAAATAAGCGCGTTACCATACACTCGTTGAACGGAGGCTCAGGGGAATTGGCGAAGAATGAAGTAGCGCTGGTGACAGGTGGGGGACGCGGCCTAGGGCGTGCGTATGCGATCGCTTTGGCGCGCACAGGCATGCGTGTGGCAGTAGCGTCGCGGAACGCGGCGGAGTTGAACGAAACCGTCAAAGTGCTGAAAGCTATGGGCGTCGATGCGGTTGGCGTGCCGACCGACGTGACAGATGAAAAGGCCGTATGCCAGATGGTGGCAACGACAGAGGAGAAGCTGGGACCGATCGATCTGCTGATCAATGGCGCGGCCATCTCAGCTCCCTTTGGACCGACTTGGGAGACGGACACTCAGGAATGGTGGCGAAACATTGAAATCAATCTGAAGGGACCCCTGCTGTGTTGCCATGCGGTGGCTAAAGGGATGGTGGAGCGGGGGCGCGGCCGCATCATTAACGTCGCAAGCGCAGCGGGAACGCAGGGCATAGGCTACATGTCCGCTTACGTGACAGGCAAGACCGCGTTGATTCGGTTGACCGAAGTGTTGGCCTGGGAACTGCGGAAGCATAATGTGTTTGCGTTTGCCATGACGCCGGGCACAGTGAAAACGGCCATGGCGGAAGAGCTGATGCAATCGGAAGCGGGCCAGCGCTGGCTACCGTGGTTCAAAAAGATTTTCGACGAAGGGCGCGATAATTCAAGCCGTCCGGGCGAGGAGCTGATCGTTTATCTAGCCTCAGGGAAGGCAGACGCGCTCACCGGGCGGTTCTTTGCTGCACCCGGCGCGCCAGCGGACATTGTGGACAAGACAGCGCAAATTTTGAAGGGCGATTTGAACGTCTTGCGTTTGCGGTAGGAACTCTTCAGCTCCGGACTTCGTCTTCTTGTTATAACGAGAATGACGGCTATGCCCTTTTGTACCCAGTGCGGGACTCGTGTCGAAGACGCCGCGGCCTATTGTGGGCAGTGCGGCAAGGCACAGCCACGCGCCGGCGCTTCGTCAGGCCTTTCGCCCACGCACGATTGGCTGGATGGCATCAGCGAACGCAACGCTTCCATTCTTTGCTATGTTCCGGTGTTCGGAATCATTCCTTCGATCATTTTTCTGGCTTCGCGAAAATTCCGCCATAACCAGCGCGTGAGGTTCGACGGGTTTCAATCGGTCTATTTATTCGTGGCGTACCTAATCGTATCTTCAGCGGGACCCTTTCACCGTAGTCTGGGCGAGGTATTTGAAACTCTGATCACGATTTGCTGGATTTTCCTGTTAGTCAAAGCCGCGCAAAATGAGCGAGTCCATTTACCGATTCTGGGCGACTTGGCGGCGCGGTCGGCTTCCGAGCAGCTATAGTATAATTATTCATCGCCGTGAATAATAATTCAATCCGGCACCGTGTAGGTGTCGTCGGTTTCCGTGGATATAGTGGTGTCGAACTGGTACGGCTATTGACGCACCATTCTGCTATTGAACTCTTCCTTTTGGAGCATCGATCCGACTCGGAGCAGCGAGCGCTGCCACTAGGCCACAAACCGCCAAAAACAATAGCAGCCACCCCTGAAGCCATCAAGCAAGAAGGCCTCGATCTGGTATTTCTGGCGACGCCGCCTGAGGTATCACTCGAGCTGACACCGGCGATTCTGGAAGCGGGCGCGAAAGTGATCGATTTGAGCGGCGCGTTCCGTCTGCGCGACGCCGAAACGTATTCGCGTTGGTATAAACAGCGGCACACGGCGCCCGCGCTACTAACAGAGGCACGTTACGGACTACCGGAGTTTTATCGCGACAAAATTCGCGGCGCCCGGCTGGTTTCGAATCCCGGTTGTTACCCGACAGCCGCAAACTTGGCGCTTCGACCGTTGGTGAACGCACAAGCGCTGGACCGGGGCCGGGGTGTTGTGTGCGATGCGAAATCCGGGGTGAGCGGCGCAGGGCGAAAAGCTTCCCTGAAAACTAGTTTCTGCGAAGTGACGGAAAATTTCAGCGCTTACGGCTTTTTGGAACACCGGCATGTGCCGGAGGTTTTGCAAAATTCCGGGTTGGGCGAACGCGAGTTTACCTTCACCGCACAATTGCTGCCGATTGAGCGCGGCATTCTAGAAACGATTTACCTGCGCACCGAGCGGATTGAAAAAGCGGTGGATTTGCTGGCGCTGTACGAAGAGGCTTACGCGAACGAGCCATTCGTGCGGCTCTACGCGCCGGGCAAGTTGCCCGATTTACGCGCGGTACAGCATACCAATTTCTGCGACATTGGGTTCGTTTTTGACGCCGCGAGTCAGCGCGTGACGATTGTAGCGGCTATTGACAACTTAGTGAAGGGTGCAGCGGGCCAGGCGGTGCAGAACATGAATCTGGTGCTGGGTTATGAAGAAACCGAGGCACTGCTGTGAAAGTTCTGATCAAGCTGGGCGGCACATTGCTGGACGATGCAGCCAAACGAAATGACCTGGCTCAGCAACTTGCGCAAGTGGCAAAACGGTGCGAGTTAGTGATCGTGCATGGCGGCGGGAAGCAGGTTACCCGATTTCTGGAAGAGCGTGGAGTGGTCAGCCGGTTCGTGAACGGTCTACGGGTCTCCGATGAAACTGTGATCGATGCCGTTACGAAAGTGATTGCGGGGAGTATCAATAAGCAATTGGTCGGAGCGCTTTGTGCGGCGGGACAGTTGGCGGTCGGATTGTCGGGGATAGACGGTTTGCTCACCAGTGCCCTGCCCGTGAATCCGGAATTACAATTTGTGGGCAAGCCCCAACGCACGGATGGGAAACTTCTTGAAGTACTCCTGGGCGCCGGCTACGTGCCCACAGTGGCCTGCATTGCCGGCGATGCGCAGGGAAACATCTATAACGTGAACGCCGATCAAATGGCGGTATCGTGCGCGCTGGGTTGGGGCGCGGACAAATTGCTCTTTCTCACCGATGTTCCGGGCGTGAAAAATCAGGCTGGCTCGGTTGTTGCGCATTTGACGCCGGATGAGGTAGCGGAGTTGATTCAAAGCGGCGTGGCGCGCGGCGGCATGCAAGCGAAATTGGAATCGGCGGTCTGGGCGCTCGAAGGCGGGCTGGCGGAAGTAGTGGTCGCGCCGGGCCAGGCAGATGACATTTGCGCGCGTCTGCTGGTGGCAAAAGAAGCCATT
>Ga0302320_10029751_pt1 | contig 10437 bp, 7 predicted proteins | sample Bog_T0_3_FD_202130 | JGI IMG/M metagenome (GOLD analysis project Ga0302320, IMG submission 202130) | Peat permafrost microbial communities from Stordalen Mire near Abisko, Sweden - Bog_T0_3 | ecosystem: Environmental > Terrestrial > Soil > Wetlands > Peat | place: Sweden: Abisko, Stordalen Mire... | reverse complement strand
CGGTCGCCCACGAGGTCGAGCGAAATGCTCACCGGGCAGCCGGAACGGGATTTGGCTTTGGAGGTCCGAGCCACGAATGTATCCTACAAAAGTAACTTGCAATTTGCAACCTAAATCTTGAGGAAACACTTTCCATCCTTCGCAGGTTCCCCATAAAGGGCTCACCGTGATGAAATGGCTGGGTCACGGGAGGCCGCAGGATGAGTAGCCGTCGCGAGTTCGTCAAAGGTTCGGCACTGGCCGCAACCGCATGTCTTTTGCCTGCGGGCGCGGGCGACAACGCATACGCGGCGGGTGAAGCGATTGCCGCGCCGGCCGATGATTTGACAGACAGTTGGTACGACCGCCCCATGCGCTGGGCGCAGCTTGCGTTTGTTGAAGACGATCCCGGCAACTACGATCCCCAATTCTGGATCGACTATTTCCGCGACGTTCATGCCGATGCGGCTTGCCTGAGCGCGGGCGGAGTGGTTGCTTTCTATCCGACAAAGCTTGAATTGCAGCAGCGCAGTGCGTGGCTGGGCAACGGCGATGCCTTCGGCGACTTGCTGGCGGCTTGCCGCAAGATGAACATGAACGTGATCGCGCGGACCGACGCGCATGCGTGCTGGCAGAAAGTCTACGACGCGCATCCTGACTGGATCCGCGTGGATGCGAGCGGCAAACCTGTGCGCCATCCCTCCGATCCCCGTTATTGGGAGACCTGCGCGCTCGGCCCTTACAACTTCGAGTTCATGACCTCAGTACACGAAGAGATCATGCGCCTCTACAAGCCGGACGGCATCTTTACCAATCGCTGGGCGGGCAGCGGCATGTGCTACTGCGAACATTGCCGGCATGATTTCCACGAGGCTACGGGGCTTGAACTGCCGCGCACCTTGAACCCGCAGGACCCGGCGCGCAAGCAATACATTCTGTGGCGGCAGCAGCGGCTCTTCGATCTTTGGCGCTTGTGGAACGAGAAGATCCGCGCTATCAATCCCGACGCGAGCTACATTGCCAACGCCGGCGGAGGCGCGCTGAGCGATCTCGATATGAAGACCATCGCCGACCTTGCGCCCACCATGGTTGCGGATCGCCAGAGCCGTCGCGGCATTATGGCTCCGTGGGCCAACGGCAAGAACGGCAAGGAATATCGCGCAACGATGGGCAGCAAAGCTATCGCCGGAATGTTCAATGTCGGCATCGACGACGAGCATCGCTGGAAAGATTCCGTGCAGAATGGCGACGAGATTCGTCTTTGGGTTGCCGACGGCATTGCGCAGGGGCTGCGGCCGTGGTTCATCAAATTCAATGCCAAGCCCGTGGACCGGCGCTGGCTGCCGGTTGTGAAGGAGATGTTTGCCTGGCATTATGGCAACGAGAATTACCTCAGAAATTTGCGCCCGCTGGCGCGCGTGGGACTTGTCTACTCGCAACAGAGCGCTTTGTACTACGGCGGAGAGCAGGCGCGCGAAAAAATCGAAGAGCCGGGGCTGGGCTTCTATCAGGCGCTGGTTGAGGCGCGCATTCCTTTTGAAATGGTGCACGACCGCTGCCTCGACGATGAGCATCTTGCGCAATTCCGCACGCTGATTCTGCCCAACATTGCCGCGCTGTCAGACGCGCAATGCGCGAACCTGCGCGCCTTTGTGGAGCGCGGCGGCGGATTGGTGGCGACCTACCAGACTTCGCTTTTCGACGAGTGGGGCGTTGAGCGCAAGGACTTTGGCCTGGCATCGCTCTTCGGCGCATCGTACGCGGGCAAGACGCAGGAAAACATGCTGAACTCGTACATGAGTCTGGAAAAAGATTCCGCGGCCGGCGCGTGGCATCCGCTGCTGCGCGGTTTTGAAGATGCCGGGCGCATCATCAACGCCGTGAACCAGGTGGAAGTGACCTCAGCCGATCCGAACCGATTCACGCCGCTGCGTATCGTCCCTTCGTACCCCGATCTTCCGATGGAATCGGTGTTTACTCGCCCTGGCGGCACGCAGCTTCCCGGCGTGTATTTGCGGCGGGTCGGAAACGGTCGCGTGGTTTATTTCCCGGGCGACCTGGACCGGACGTTCTGGCAGGTGCTCGCTGTGGATCATGGAATGCTGCTACGCAATGCAGTGGAGTGGGCGACGAACGAAGCTCCGCCCGTCAAGGTGGAAGGCCAGGGAATTCTGGATGTGGCCGTGTGGGAGCAGAAGGATTCCATGACGCTGCATCTGGTCAATCTGACCAATCCGATGATGTGGAAGGGCCCGGTGCGCGAGATCGTTCCCGTTCCCGCTCAGAAGATCGCGCTGCGGATTCCATCCGGTCGCCGCGTCCGCCGCGTTCAACTGCTCGTCGCCGCACGCGAGGTTCCTTATCGCAGAGACAACGACGTCATACACCTGGAGACGCCATCGATCGGCCTGCACGAGGTGGTCGCTGTCGATTTTTCGGCCTAGCCGGCGATTCGTCTCGAATTTGGATGGCTCCCAAGCGAGAGTCTGTCGAGGGATCAATCCGGTGTGGAGCAGATTGAAGTCGGCGGTCAGGATTTGGGGTAAATTCCCAGTCTGATACTCACATTCCCCACAGGTTTTTCCACTAAGCGGTGAGCAGAATTGGCCATTCTTCATTGAATGCCTTGGCGTAAGGTTGTTGTAACGGCAGCCGTCCCATCCTCAAGCAACACCTCTCATCATCCGCGCAAACAATCCGCATTGGCATTCCCCACCCCAAGTTTCTCCTCCCCGGCTGCGCACGAGCCGAGCGGAAGCTCGGCTTTTTTGCTCAATCTCCAATTAGACGGGCAACTCTGGGTAGTGGTGCAGGTTGAAAAAAGTCGCGCACCAGGGGCTAAAGCCCCCACATATTTGCCGGCGTTTGCGGCACGACTGAAGTCGTGCCCTTTCGCGACGAGGCCAAACTGCACCACTACCCAACTCTGCGCGCCAGTTTCACCTCTGCTATCCTTAATGGTTTACCTGTGCCGGAAGGGGTCCACAGTTGAAGGACGTTTCTGGACGGGGTGGAGGAAAGCATGCCGGAGCATAGAGCACGCAAGCATCATCAAGATCGTGTGGCAGAAACGTTGCGTCTGGAGATCGGCGCCATGATCGAGGGCGAACTCTCCGACCCGCGCATCGATTTCTGCTACGTGAGCGAAGTCGCGCTCAATCCCGGGGGAAAGTCGGCGCGTGTTTACGTTGCCATCGACAGCGCGGTGAAGGACATTGCCAAAGCCGAAGCTGAGACCATCGCCGGACTGGAAGCGGCCAAGGGATACATTCGCCATGGATTGCAGGAGAGCATGGGCGTGCGCCGTGTACCCGATTTGAGCTTTCTTGCCGATCGTTCGGGGCGCTTTCAGGCGCGCATCGACGAGCTCATGAGCCGGTCACGGGGGCGCAAGACCGCCGCCGCCGCGGCTGCTGCCGCATCACGGCCGGGAGATTCACAGCCAGACCCTGCGAACAAGAAAACCTCGCCGGAACCGGAAGCATTGCTGAGTTAGCACATGAACCCTCTTACGCAGGAATCTGGGATCGACCCGCAGGTACTTGCGCCTCAAGGAGGCACGGCGCGAGTCCCCGGCACACCTACCTCCCATCCGCTGGCGGCGATCCTCGATTTGTTACATCGCGGCGAGCGATTCCTGGTTTGCTCGCATGCGCGACCCGATGGCGATGCCGTGGGTTCCATGCTGGCGCTGGGTATGGTGCTTGAGCAATTGGGCAAGCGCGCCGACCTGGTAACGGCGGACCGGCTTCCGTTGCAGTACCGGCAACTGCCCGGCGCCGATGCCATCTGTACAACGTTGCGAGTCCATGGACTCTACGATGCGGCAATTTTGCTGGAGTGCGACAGCACCGAACGCACGCGGCTGCGCGGGCTCGAAGATCGCTTCCTGGTCAACATCGACCACCACATCACCGGGCGCGAGTTCGCACAACTGAATTGGATCGATCACCGTGCCGTGAGTGTGGGCGAGATGGTGTACGAGCTGGCGCGGGCTGCAGGCGCCACGCTAACGCCGCAGATGGCGCAATGCCTTTACGCGACACTGCTTACAGACACCGGAGGATTCTGTTACGGCAACGTGCGCGAGTCGACCTTCGCTCTCGCACGCGACCTGGTGCACGCCGGAGCCGACCCCATCGCCATCGCCCACGAAGTGTATTTCTCTGCGCCCGCCTCCAAGCTGCTGCTGCTGGGAGCGGCGCTGCGCAGGCTCAAGCGCGAAGGCCGCCTGGCCTGGCTTTGGGTGACGCACCAGGATATGCAGCGCACCTGCGCCACTGAAGAAGATTGCGAAGGCATTGTCAATGTTGCTCTGGGCATGGCCGGCGTCGAGGCCGTGGTTTTTTTGCGCGAGTTGCCCGACGGGCACATCCGCATGAGCCTGCGCAGCAAGGGCCTATTGAATGTTGCCGCGATTGCTGCCCGGTTGGGCGGCGGTGGCCACCAAAATGCCTCCGGTTGCACGCTCGATGGATCGCTGCCGCGCGCGCTCAAGGAGATTCTGGCTGAGCTGCGTAGCGCGATGGCAAATCTGAAGCGGAAAAGCTCCCATCGAGAGTGAATTTCAAGAGTGAAATCGCGGCGCACTTGAGAAACCGGGGAAATCTGTTAGCCTTGTCCCTGTCGAATTACTGCAACGCGTCCGCGGCAATTGGGGCGCGGATTATATGCGGGTCCGGGCCTACCCCCATCCGTCCTGCGTCAACACGGAGACCACGTCTTCAAGGAGCATGGTACTGAGCGCTGCTTGAGAAATGTTTCTGGAAAAATGGTGGAGATGGGAAATCCCGTGGAATCCTCGCCTTCTCATCAGTCCGCAGGCAGGCGGTGGCGCATGCCGCGTTGGTGCATCGTTTGCGAAGCGGCGATCTTTCTGGCTTTCACTGTTTTCTTCCTTCTCTACGGCCTCACTCCTGTGCTGGGCGGCGATGGCATGGGCCTGGTGGGCGCCGACGAGCCGCGCTATGCCCAGATTGCGCATGAGATGCTGGTGCACTTTGACTCCGCACACACGCTCACGGGACGCCTGGACGCTTGTGTCACGCCTTATCTCTACGGCCGTCCCTGGCTGGAAAAACCGGCGCTCTATTATTGGCGCGCCATGTTTCTGTTTCAGGATTTCGGTGTGCACGACTGGAGCTCCCGCCTGCCTTCCACCACATTTGCCTTCATCATGGTGGCGCTCATCTATCTGCATATGCGGCGATTCCGGCCCGGCGGCCATCTTGATGCAGCTCTGATTACCGTTGCCTGTGCCGGCATCATAGGCTTCTCCCGCGGCGCTTCCACTGATATGCAGATGGCCGCTCCGCTGGCCATCGGTTTGCTGGGCTGGTACGCGTGGTACGAAACCGGCTCCAAATTCTGGCTTTACGACATTTACTTTTTCACCGGCCTTGCCACGCTGGCCAAGGGCCCCGTCGCGCCGTTTCTCGCGGTGCTCATCATTGTCGCATTCGCCTTTCTGCGCAGGGAGTGGAAGATCCTTCTGCGCTCATTGTGGTGGCCGGGCATCGTTCTCTACTTCGCCATGGTGCTGCCTTGGTTTATTGCCGTGCAGCATCAGAACCCGACCTTCTTCCGCGAGTTTTTCCTCGAGCACAACCTGGAGCGGTTTGCCACCGACCGGTATCAACACGCCCAACCGTTCTGGTACTACCTGGTGGTGATGCTGCTGGCGCTCATGCCATGGACCGTGGTCGCGGTGCGTGCGCTGATCGACGGCATCCTTACCTCGGTGGCCGAATGGCGGTTGCGTTACTCGCGCATCGGCAAATGTCCGCCCACGCGGCCCGGCGACGCTTTTCCCGAGTTTCTTGTGCTGTGGGCGTTCATTCCCGTCCTCTTTTTCTCGTTCTCGCAATCGAAGCTGCCCGGCTACATCCTTCCTTCGATTCCACCCATCACGATCCTCACCGGCGATTACCTGTTCCGCCGCCGCAAACTGGGCCTGAACCGTTGGATACTGCTCGGCCATGCCGCGATTTGCGCCATCACCACCGTGACTGTCCTGCTGCTGCCATGGTTCGTATCGCACAACATGGCCATGCCGCCCGCGCACGCGTTAACTGCCGCCGTTCTTGCCGCTATCGGCGCGGGACTGCTGATTCTGATTGTGACCAAGGGCTTTGGCGTGGCGTGGCTGCGGCCTGCCACTTGCTGGATCCTTGTGGTTCTGGTGCTGTTCATTTATGGCGTGGGGCCGTTCTTTGGGATTCCCGAAGTTTCTGCGACCAAGCACGTCATTCATCTGCTCGACCGCACGTATTCCGCGCGGCCTTTGGCTGCAAAGCTGGCTGAGGCAGAGCCTGCCGGCGAAACCGTAGCCGTGTTTCATGTGCGCCGCGACGTTGAATTCGGCCTTGGGTTCTATCGCGATCACGAAGTTGTGAACTACGACGAAAACGGCGTGCCCGACGAGCAGCACCTGCTGGTGGCGCGCATTCAGGGCCGTCATGGCGTTGACCTCGATACGCAGATGGCCCTCGAGGAACTTCTGGAGGGCCGTCAATATCAGCAACTCTTCAGCTGGCCGGAACAGGGACTGGAGATTTACCTGGTGGGAGCTCGCTGAAGCCTTCATCACTTGCAGCGCAGCGCGAACCGTGGCAAAGTGCTGAAAGGCGTTGCGCGCGTGGCGCCTGTTGATTGGGCAACAGAATACTGGGACCGTGTAGTGAGTCAGTTTGAACAGGACCGTCCCGCAGGGGCTGAAGCCCCGGTTTATTCGTAGGCATTTACGGCACGACTAAAGTCGTGCCCTTTCACGACGGCTTCAAACTGGCCCACCACCTGCAGCTGTGCCGTACCCTTTTCCGTGCTTTTTGCGCAAAAGAGTGGGCCGTTACGCATCAATCATCATCCGTGGCAGCCCGGCTTCGAAGGAATCGGGGAGGAATGCAGACACCGGACGCGAACATCGAGGTTCTCGACCTGCGGCACTATGCGGCTCCCGTGCTGCGCCCGCTGCTGGATGCGGAGAGCGCGATCTGGGCCGAGCTTCTGCATTGGGACTATCGCGCCTCATCCCGGCTGCTGATGCAGTACCTGGACAATCGCATGCTGCCCGGTTACGCCGCCCTCGAGGCCGGCAATGTTACCGGCTACGTGTTTTGTGTTTACGAGGAAACCAAAGCAGTGATCGGCGACGTCTTTGCATTGCCGAGCGCCGCTGAAGCCGCTGACGGTGCTTCGCGCCCGGCAAACTCCCGGGAAGAGACATTGCTGCGCCACCTCTTCGAACTGCTGCTGAACTCGCCGCACGTTGACCGCATCGAGTCACAGTTGCTGATCCATCCCTCCGGCCGATTTGCCCCGGCATTTCGCGCGGCCGGATTCGAAGTCTTCCGTCGCCTCTTTCTGGTGCAGCCTCTGAAAGGGCATTGGAGTCAGCCGCATTTGGGTCTGCCGGGGAATCTCGAGTTCCGTCCCTGGCGCGAAGCCGATCTGGCGCCAGCCGCTCGGCTCATCTGCGAGGCCTATCGCGACCATCCCGACAGCGCGATCAACGACCAGTACCGTTCCGTGCATGGCTCGATGCGCTTTTTGAACAACATTGTGCGTTACGCCGGCTGCGGCACCTTTGCGACGCAGGCTTCGTATGTTGTTGTCGATCGTGCAACCCGCGAGCTGGCGGCGCTGGTGCTGGGCTCACGCGTGAGCGAGCAGAGCGGGCACCTGACTCAGGTCTGCGTTCATCCCGCGTTTCGCCGCCGTGGACTGGCCCGCATGATGCTGGCGCAGGCGGCTTTCAGCTTTATGCGCCTGGGCGCGGCGGAAATCTCGCTCACCGTGACTGAGGCCAATGCGGAGGCTATCCAACTTTACAAAGACGAAGGCTACCTGCCCGCGCACAGCTTCGATGCTGCGGTCTGGCAGCGCTCGCACACGGCTTGACCTTACATTGCCGGCAGAAATGCGCGGACTTCATCAGGAGGAAGCGGCCACTCGCGAAGGCAGCAGCTACGCCAGCGCCTCGCCGGGCATTGAAGCCCTGGCCACCGACGCGATCAGGAAAACCCAAACAAACCCGGCAAGAACGTCAACTCCGTAGTGCACCTCGAGCGCGATGGTGGAGAGGGTAATGCCGCAAGCTGCACAGACCGCCGCTGCCATCAGCCACCCCGGAATTTTTCCCCGGCTCAGCCACACGATCAGCCACGGATTGGCCGTGTGCAGGCTGGGGAAACAGTCGTAAACATAACGGAAGTTCGACTCCAGGAACGCGTAAGCGCCGGACGACTCAAGATAACTGGTTTGCGTGGCGCCGGCCAGCGTTAAAGGACCGGAGACGGGAATCAGCAGGTAACAGATATAGCCGGAGTAAAGCGAGATAATCAGTGCGCGCCGCACCAGGTGGAACTGCTTCCTGTCACCAGTACTTAGAAACCAGACCACTGCCAGCAGAGGGGTGAACGGATACAAGGCATAGAAGTAGGACATGACGTGCGCGAACACGCCGGTGTTGAGTCCCCAATGGATGAACCAGAGATAGGGAGTCTTGCCGAAGATTGCCACATCGGCAGCCATCATTTCATGGTCGAACGAGGGAATGCCCAGCCGTGCTGTGATGACCGAAGCACCGAACAGCCGCAGGCTTACATAACCCACGACGGTAACGACAATCGGCCCGCATGCATAGACAAAATGGAGAGCGTTGCGGGCGTACATGCTGAAGCGCGAAGCTGCCAGGAGCACCGCGACCAGAATCGCGACCGACCAGAGCACAATGCGCGCCAGCAACAGGCCGCCCGGCGTGGCGTAATGCGGAAAGTGGACGACAGTCAAGACTGCGACCAGTAGCAGAAAGAGCCCCGTCAACAATTCGTCGAGATAGGAGCGGACGAAATCGAGCATGATGGTTGCGCGTGGAAGAGAGATCAGTGTACGCGGCGGTCGTGCGCAGGAGCAAGGCGGCATTACAGCTTGATTTGGTTATGCTCTATAGAGCATAATGCTGAAGTGAGCTGGAAAGCGTATTTCCATCCGAAATTCAAGGCCGAGTTCGACGCGTTACCGGCCTTGGTTCGGAACGAACTTCTCGCGTCACTCAAACCCCTGCTGGTTTATGGGCCAGAACTGGGGCGACCCGAGGTCGACACCTTAAACTGATCGTCCTACTCCAATATGAAAGAACTTCGGTTCAGGGCGGGAGGCGGCGTATGGCGCGTGGCCTTTGCCTTCGACCCGAAGCGCGCAGCTATTCTGCTGGTCGCGGGGTCGAAGTCAGGAGTCAGCGAGAAGAAATTCTATAAGCGGCTCATCGATAAGGCGGACCGAAGGTATAAAGAACATTTGGGGAATCTCTAACACGGTGGAGGGAGCATCATGCGCGAAATGATTCCTGTCGAAAACGTGATCGCAGCCTTGCCAAAGGCACGGCAAAGGGTGATCGAAAAGCGGGGAAAGGTGTTGCTCGACCGCGTTGCGCGGCGGATGACGCTCGCAGAGGTGCGCAAGGAGCGGAAGGTAACACAAACCAAAATAGCGAAGGAACTGGGGATCGGGCAGATGCAGATTTCGCGGCTGGAACGGCGCAAGGATCCACGGCTCTCCACCATGGAGCGCACTGTCGCGGCGATGGGCGGACAGCTAATCCTGATGGCGACATTTCCGGATCAGGAGCCAGTGATTCTTGCCTCGGCTTCGCCTGCGAAGGAATCTCGGGCCGGGACGAAGAAGAAGGCGCAGAAGCGGGTGGCTTGAGGGTGGTTGCTTTCGGGGTGCCAAAGCGGGATCCGGGGCGTCCACGGCCAGCGCTGAGTTCATGTCTCTGGGAGTCGGCCATCCGACAACCGCCAAAGGTATAGTCACAATGAATAAGAAAGAAATCCGCCAAATTACGCAGCATACATTTGCAAACCAGCAATCAAATGAAGAGTCTTGGTATGCGTCTGCTATTTCCTTCCATGAAGGTGCAGCTGTACTTGAGCAACATTCAAGTTCCATTCGCGGGGGGAGGCTCGTAGTTCTGACAAATGCGGCCCTGTCTATCGAGCTATTGCTAAAGGCAATCATCGTTGCAGATGGCGGAAAAGCTCCAAAAAACTCACGAGTTGCTTAGGCTTGCGCGCGACGCTGGGGTTGCATTTTCGAATAACCAAGAAGCGACTCTAGAGTGGTTGAGTGAAATCCTGAAGTGGAGCGGACGATATCCAGTCCCCAATAAGGAAGAAGACTGGGATCATTACTTCGATAATGTCCAGGAAAAAATATCATCAAAGAAAGACAGGGAAATGTCGGAATAACGAGAGCAAACCCAGAGACATTTCCTTCGGCTAAGAATCATGAAAAGCTTTGGGACTTAGCGAATCGGAAATGGGGCGAGATTCAGCTTAACAAGCAGCAGACTAAGATAGGAACAACCGCAGATCCTTCGCTGCGCTCAGGATGACGGCTGGTTTTTGATCGAAGAAAACGGCCCGCAGCTCGTCCAAGCTGCGGGCCGATTGTGCG
>Ga0302320_10029750_pt1 | contig 10437 bp, 5 predicted proteins | sample Bog_T0_3_FD_202130 | JGI IMG/M metagenome (GOLD analysis project Ga0302320, IMG submission 202130) | Peat permafrost microbial communities from Stordalen Mire near Abisko, Sweden - Bog_T0_3 | ecosystem: Environmental > Terrestrial > Soil > Wetlands > Peat | place: Sweden: Abisko, Stordalen Mire... | reverse complement strand
CCTTTGCGCCAGCCTCGCCGATCTTGCCGCGGTGCTCCTTCAGCGTCTTCTCGACGTTGTAGACCATGGCGTCGGCCTTATTCTTGGCCTCAATGGTGTCACGCAACTTGCGGTCGTCGGCGCCGTGCGATTCGGCGTCCTTGGCCATCTTCTCGACCTCGTCCTTGGAGAGGCCTGAGGAGGAGGTTATGGTGATCTTCTGTTCGTTGTTGGTCGCCGTGTCCTTCGCGCTCACGTTGAGGATGCCGTTGGCATCGATATCGAAGGTGACTTCGATTTTCGGCACGCCGCGCGAGGCCGGCGGAATGTTGCCGAGTTGGAATACGCCCAGCAGGCGGTTGTCATGCGCCATGGCCCGCTCGCCCTGCTGGATCTTGATTTCGACTGAAGACTGGTTGTCGGCTGCCGTCGAAAACGTCTCGCTTTTGCGGGTTGGGATGGTAGTATTACGCTCGATCAGTTTGGTGAATACACCGCCCATGGTTTCGATGCCAAGCGACAGGGGCGTTACATCGAGGAGCAGCACATCCTTGACTTCGCCTCCCAACACACCACCCTGAATCGCTGCGCCAATGGCCACGACTTCATCCGGATTCACACCCTTATGCGGTTCTTTGCCGAAGAGGTCGCGAACAAGCGCCTGGATTCTCGGCATGCGGGTCTGTCCGCCCACCAGGACTACTTCATCGAGCTGCTGTGGCGTCACGCCGGCATCCGCCATGGCCTGCTTGCAGGGCCCCACTGACCGCTGTACGATATCTTCCACCATTTGCTCGAAACGGGCACGCGTAAGCTTCATGATCAGGTGCTTGGGGCCTGTCGCATCGGCGGTGACGAAGGGTAGGTTGATTTCAACTTCCAGAAGGGTTGACAGCTCCATCTTGGCCTTCTCGGCCGCTTCCTTCAAGCGCTGGAGCGCCATCGAGTCCTTCGACAGGTCGATATTACTTTCTTTCTTGAATTCAGCCACGATCCAATCGATGATCCGCTGGTCGATGTTGTCGCCGCCTAAGTGGGTATCGCCGTTCGTGGATTTAACTTCGACCATTCCCTCGCCCACCGTCAGGATGGAAATATCGAAGGTGCCACCGCCGAAGTCATACACAGCAATGGTTTCGTCCTTCTTCTTGTCGAGGCCGTAAGCCAAGGCGGCCGCAGTGGGCTCGTTGATGATTCGCAGTACTTCAAGGCCAGCGATTTTGCCCGCGTCCTTCGTGGCTTGGCGTTGGGCGTCATTGAAATATGCTGGCACGGTGATCACGGCCTGAGTGACCTTGCCGCCCAGGTAGGCTTCTGCAGCTTCCTTCAACTTGGTCAAAATCATGGCGGAGATTTCAGACGGCGAATACTTCTTGCCGGCGATCTCTACGCGCACGTCGTCCTTGTCGCCGCGCACGACTTTGTAAGGGACCATCTTCATTTCTTCATTGACTTCGTCATAGCGGCGTCCCATGAAGCGTTTGATGGAGAATATCGTGTTCGCCGGGTTGGTGACCGCCTGTCGTTTGGCGATCTGGCCAACCAGGCGCTCGCCGGTTTTGGTGAACGCCACGACCGATGGCGTCGTGCGCGCTCCTTCCTGGTTTGCGATGACCGTTGGCTGCCCAGCTTCCATAACGGCCACGGCCGAGTTTGTGGTGCCCAGATCAATACCGATGATTTTTCCCATGTCCAAGAACCTCTCAATTAGAAGATTTACGATTACGACCAGACAGGAATGAACTCCTGGCTAAGCGGGCTCTTATGCTCGGCCGCGCGTGGTTGCACCGGTCGGGATAGGTAGCCCGCTGCGTCCCTGCTAGTGCACGCACTACGCCAACCCAGCAATTTGATACGCCATCGCGTGGAAGGGCTCCGAATGGACACCCGTTCCACCCGACGCCATTTCAGTCTTTCAGCGCGGCGTGGATTTTCCACAGTTGGCGGCAACAGGTTGGTAGCAGGGCCTATAGACCCTGACCACATCCGGCCTAAAACCGGTCAGCAAGTGCAGTTCCTGCCGTTCAAACGCAAGACGTGCAGTTCAGGCGTGGTTACTGCACCCGCCGGCCGGCGGGTATCGGGGAGATGCTCAGCCTCAACATGTACGAGGTACGTCCCCGTTCGAATGAAATGCAGTAACCGGCCACCACGTAGCCAATGGCGGCGAGCACCAAACCTATCTTTTGAGTGGTGGATAACCCTCTGATGTAAAGGCTGATCGTAGCAGAGTGCGGTCAGGTCCCCGTTGTTAGAGGTCCCCTTTTCCGGGGGGCTACCATCGCGCGCGTTTCGGAAAGGCCAACCCGTAGTTGTTGGCCACTCGCGTGCAGGGGTTACAGGTACATCCGCGCGACAAAGTCAGAGCGGGGAGAATATCGACGACCAGGCGGCGGCACCGCTGAAGCCCGGCCAGTCGGGCCGGCGCGGATATCCCGAATACAAGGCGGTGCGCGGTCTCAACGGCTACAGTACTTCGTGCTGCAGACAAAGTCGCCATTCTGCAGCGCACTACACTTGTCTCACCCGACACTCAGGCCGGGATTCGACTTAGGCCAGTGAAATGCCTTATGGACCCAGTGACAATCTCGCCGGGGCTCAGGCGATGACAGGGGCGAATTCGCAAGCTGGACCCGATCGATTCGCGCTCCGAAATAGGTCGGAGACTAGCGGCAGCTATGACCGAAAAACTAGACGCGCCTATCGTCACTCCCGCAAACGGCGCCCTCAAGGCGCCGCCCAGCCCGGCCCAACCGGTCGCGCCTCCGCCCGGTGAGCCCACTCCCGCCGCCAGCCAAACGGGAACGCCGCAAAAGCCGACTGACAAGCCGGCACCCGTCCCACCAGCCCCCAAGAAAAGCACAGGCAAGAAGATCGCGATAGCGATTCTTCTGCTCGTCGTCGTCGCAGGGGGTGCATACTTCGTTTGGAAAATGTTCTTCGCGACGGCAGCTACACCGGACAGCATCGTTGTCCTCAGCGGCCGGATCGAGGGAGACGATTCGGCGGTAGCAGCGAAGACCACCGGGCGCCTTCTTGAGGTTCGCGTGCGGGAAGGCGATCTGGTCAAAACCGGCGATACCATCGCGGTCCTCGACGACGAGCAAATTCGGGACCGCGAGGTGCAGGCCAAAGCGGTGCTCTCGGGAGAGGAGGCGAAAGCAGCAGCCGCGCGCATTCAGATCGCCTTCCTCGAAGAGCAGTTGCGGCAGAATCAATTACAAACTGAACAATCGAGCGTCGATGCACAAGGACGAGTGCGCCAAGCCGAGGCGGATCTGGCCGCCGCGGAGGCCGACGTGGAGCAACAACAAGCCGCCTATCAGATTGCGCTGTTCGACCAGACGGCGTACACAGCTCTCGCGAAGACCGGAGCTGTCTCCGAGCGCCAGGGGAAGCAAGCCGTTTCCACCGCCGGGCAGCAGGGGGCCGCGGTGGCCGCCGCCAAGCGCCGCGTGGAAGCGTCGCAGGGGTCGCTGACGACGGCTCGGGCCACGCTGACGAATCCGGGAATTCGCGAAGCGCAAGTCGACATGGTGAGACGGCAGATTGCGCAGCAGCAGGCCGAAATCTCGAGCGCCATGGCGAATACCGACCAGGCGCGGTTCCAACTTGCCGAAGCGCAGGCGAATCGCCAGGACCTGATCGTTCGCGCTCCCTTCGACGGCACCGTCATCACGCGGGCGGCGGAGCCCGGGGAAGTGATAACGGCCGGAACCGCCATCATCAGTCTCCTCGATCTCAGCAAGGTCTATTTGCGCGGCTTCGTGCCGGAAGGGCGCATCGGAAAAGTCAAAGTCGGACAACCGGCGCACGCCTATCTCGACTCCAGTCCGAAGCAGGCCGTTGACGCGTACGTGTCGCGTATCGACCCTGCGGCCACATTCACGCCGGAAAACACCTATTTCAAGGATGATCGCGTCACCCAGGTGGTCGGGGTTAAGTTGCAGTTGAAAGGCGCCATAGGATTCGCCAAACCGGGCATGCCCGCCGACGGAGAGATCCTGGTGGAGGGCACCGCCTGGCCGGATCGCAGCAAGGCGCGAAAGTGATCGGCGCGCCCGCTCCCGTCGAGTCGCCCCCCGTCCCCAACGGAAACAAGTCCTCAGGCACGGCCATTCGCGTCGAGGGTCTGTGGCAACGCTATGGCAAAATCGAGGCGGTCCGCGGAATCGATCTGACGGTGGCGGAAGGCGAGATCTTCGGATTGATCGGACCGGACGGCGCCGGCAAGACCTCAACCTTCCAGGTGCTGGCCGGGGTGAGGGAAGCGACATCGGGCAAGGTGGAAGTCTTCGGCCAGCCGGCGCGCGAGGCGCGATCGCGCACCGGCTATCTGACGCAGACCTTCAGCCTGTATCCCGATCTGACCGTCGCCGAGAATATCCGCTACATCGGGGAATTGCGCCGCGTCGCTCCGGGCGAAATCAAGAAACGCAGCCAACAGTACCTGAAGATGTTCGATATGGATCGCTTTGCAGACCGGCTGGCGGACAAATTGAGCGGCGGCATGAAACAAAAACTGGCGCTGGTGTGTGCGCTGGTGCCCGCGCCCCGCGTTTTGGTGCTCGATGAGCCCACCACGGGCGTGGATCCGGTGTCGCGACGCGAGTTTTGGGATACGCTGACGCACCTGTCGGCGGACGGTTTGACGATTCTGGTGGCCACTCCATATCTCGACGAAGCCGAACGGTGCCATCGTGTGGCGCTGCTCTACAAAGGTCAAATCAATCAGCAGGGCACGCCGGCCGAACTGCGCGCAAGCTTGCATGCCCAACGGCTGGAACTGCGCACCGCGAACCTGGCGCAGGCCGAGGAGATTCTCCTGAAAAGCAGCGGACCCGACCGGGAAATCATCGACGTGCAGCGCTTCGGCGACCGTCTGGATCTTCTGGTGCCCGATCCGGATCGCGCGAAACAGTTCCTGGAGAAAGAACTGAGTGCGGCCGGGCTGGGCGGGTTCGAGTATCGCACGGATGAACCGACGCTCGAAAATACCTTCGTGGCGACCCTGCGCAGGTTAGGCGAAGAAGTGCACACGGAACCGTTTCCCAGCCGGCATGAACACAAGGATCTGCGAGGCCAGGTCGCGATCGGTGCGAAAGGTCTGAACATGCAATTCAAATCGTTCACGGCGGTCAAGAGTTTCAGCCTGGAAATTAAGTATGGCGAGATCTTCGGTCTTCTGGGCGCCAACGGAGCAGGCAAGACGACGGTCATCAAGATTCTGTGCGGGCTGCTGAATCCGACCCACGGCGAGATGCAACTCGCCGGCGAACGTGGTAGCTTGCGGTCGCCAACCGTGCGCCAGCGAATCGGCTACATGTCGCAGAAATTCTCGCTCTATGACGATCTCTCGATCGAAGAGAACCTGGATTTTTCCGCCGGAGTCTATCTGGTTAATGGCGAGGAGCGCGAGGAAAAGAAAAGTTGGGTGCTGTCCTTCTCCGGCCTCGAGGGCAAAAAAGATCAAGTGATCGGGAGTCTGCCGGGCGGATGGAAGCAGCGCGTGGCGCTGGGAGCCGCGATCCTGCATGAGCCGAGCGTCCTGTTTCTCGACGAGCCGACTTCCGGCGTCGATCCGTTGGCGCGCCGCGCGTTCTGGCAGGTCATCAGCCGATTGGCCGATCTCGGCGCGGCGATTCTGGTGACCACCCACTATCTGGAAGAAGCCGAGCAATGCAATCGCATCGGCTTTATGGTGGCGGGCGAACTGGTGGCCGAAGGCACGCCGAGCGGCATCAAGAGAGCACAGCCGGGTCATCTGATCGAGTTTGTTGTCGATCAGCCGCAGCGCGCCGCCGACCTGCTGAAGAAGGACATGGCAGGTTGGCGCGTGTCGCAGTTCGGCGAGCGGCTGCACGTCGTCACGGACGAAGATGCCGCGGAGGGCCAGAAGCGGATCGCCGAGAAGCTCACCGCGGATGGAATTAAGGTTGTCAGCGCGCGGGAAGGGCAGTTCTCGCTGGAGGATGTGTTTATCAGCGTGGTGGAACAGGCGCGGCAACAAGGCAGAGTAGCGGCGACAGACTGAAGGCACGACCCATGCGGCGAATACTGGCACAGATGCGCAAGGAGTTGACCCAGTTGGTCCGTGACCGCATGTCGCTAGCCATGGCGCTGGTTCTCCCGGTGATGATCATGGTTCTCATCGGAACGTCCTTCAAGCTGACGGTGAGCGATCTTCCGATGGTGGTGCAGGACCTGGATGGTTCGTCGGCGTCGCGCAACCTGATCGACGCTTTTCGAGCCTCGGTGACCTTGCACGTGATGGCGTGGCCGGTGGAGCAATCGCCGCAGCTGGCCTTGCAGCACGGCGCTTACGCCGTCCTCATCATCCCTGTTCATTTCGGACGCGACGTCGTGCGGGGGATCAATACGCCGGTCCAACTGCTGGTGGACGCCTCGGACTCGAACACGGCCAGGCTGATGTCGGGTTATGCGAGCCGTATCGTTCAGGCTTATAACGCCGCCGCCGTACCGGTTCCCCAGCCCGTCCAGGCCTCAATTCGGCTATGGTTCAACCCCGGATTATCGGATAAGTTATATCTCGGCCCTGGTGTTTTTGTACTGGCGTTGTCGATGTTTGTTCCTTTGCTCACTGCGCTCGCCATGGCGCAAGAAGGACAGCGAGGCACCATTCTGCAGGTCTACGTTTCCAATATCTCGGCGCATGAATACCTGCTCGGAAACACGTTGGCGTTCATGGTTGTCGGACTGGCGGAATGCGTGCCGCTCATCGCGCTGCTCTTCACGTATTTCGGCGCCCGTTTTGCCGGCGACCCGATTCCTTTCCTGGTGGCAACGGCACTGTATGTCTTCTGCGTCGCGAGCTTCGGAATTATGGTCGGGGTTGCGATTCCGAACCAGATAGCGGCCATCTCTGTGGTGTCGCTGGGTGGCTACCTACTGGTATTCCTGCTTTCCGGCCTGCTCTTTCCCATCGCCAACATACCCGTGGGAATCCGGTGGATCTCCGATTTGGTGTGGGGCAAGCACTACATCACCGTAGTACGCGACGCGTTTCTGCAAGGCGCGGGCTGGCCCGCGACGTGGCTCGAAATTCTGATTATCGGCGGCACTGGCGCTGTGTTCTATATGCTGGCATGGCTCACCATGCGGCGGATGCAACTCAAGGCGTAGCGATTTCGGACGGCACAAACATGCGCAAATTCTTGCAAGGCTGCATCGCGAACACCCGGTTCATGGCATTGCTCCGTAAAGAATTCAGCCAGATCCGTCGCGACCGTCGCGTGATCATTTCTCTGATTCTGCCGCCAATTCTTATGATCCTGCTCTTCGGCTTCGTGCTGAACCCGACGGTAGCGAACTTGCGGCTGGGAGTAGTCGACGACAGCCGGACGCCGGAAAGCCGGGAGTTGGTTGCCACACTAACCGAGAGCCAGAGCTTCGCCCCGGCTGGCAACTACCTTTCCGCCGGCCAGCTTGGAGACGTGATCGCCCGAGGCAAGCTTGATGCCGGAGTGATCATACCGTACGATTTCGGCCGAGAATTGCAGCGCGGCCGGCCGGTTACGGTGCAGTTTCTGCTGAACGCAATGGACGCCAATACGGCGCGGATTGCGCAGGCATATGCGGAGAGCGTGATTGCGACCTATAACAACGGGCTGCGCCAGTCCGGCCTGAACGCGGATTTTCGGCGGGCCGCGGCGGCCGGCGGCCACCCGCGCAGTCAAGTGGTGCTGTACCCCGCATACCTCTACAATCCGGGACTGGTCAGTTCGTGGTTTGTGGTGAGCGGAGTGTTCGGGATGTTGTGCATTCTGAATGCGTCCATCGTCTCCGCCGCGGCCATGGTGAAAGAGCGCGAAGCCGGAACTCTGGAGCAATTGATGATGTCGCCGGCCGGAACCTACGCCATTGTCGCCGCCAAAATCGTGCCCCTCTTCCTGCTTCTCTGCGTGATGGTGCTGGGCGCAGTCGGCCTGATGAAGCTGGTGTTTCAAGTGCCGTTTCGCGGAGGCTACGTGCTGGTGATGCTGGCCGCCGCCTTGTGCGTTCTTTGCGGCATCGGCATTGGGACCTTCATCGCCACGTTCACCAAGACATCCGCACAGGCGCAACTGACCAGCTTTTTCGTCAATCCCCCGCTGTCCAGCTTGTCCGGCGCGCTCACTCCGGCGCAGGCTCTGCCGGCGTGGCTGCGGCCGCTGACGAATCTGAACCCCATCTACCATTTCGGCGTCATCGCGCGAGGCAGCATGCTCCGCGGCAGCGGACTCGGCACACTGTGGCCCAATTTTCTCGCGCTCCTCGCGTTTACGCTCATTTTGGTTTCGCTGAGCGTGTGGCGTTTCCGGAAACAACTGAGCTAGTGGAACAAGACACATGACCAAACTTGCGGACGGTACCATTCGGATGCGCGCGCTGGTCGCGGTACTTCTTTTTGCGGGCCGTGCGTTGGCTCAAGTTGGCGGCGGGCCCGTCGCCCACACGCCGAACCAACTCCCGCTTTCGGGACGTACCGCGCAAAACGGCGGGGTGACTGCTAGCGAATCGCCCGTGCCGGGAACCACCACCAGTGTCAACACCATCAATCCCACGCTGCAGGTGTCGGGCTCGTTTGCCGGAAGCGTCGGCAGCCCGGCCACTCTTCCGTTCTCAGGCAGCTTGTCGCTGCGCGAAGCGGTCGAGCGAGGGCTGGAATACAACCTGGGCGCGGTCGGCATGGCGCAGGCGGTGCGGCAGGCACGCGGACAGCAACTGATGGCACGCAGTTCGCTGCTTCCGAACCTTAACGGCGCTCTGCGTGAGTACGACGAGAAACTTTCTCTCAAGGCGCAGGGATTGGGAAGCATTCCGGGTCTCGGCTCCTCGCTTCCCGCGGTGATCGGCCCGTTCAACTACTTCGACCTGCGTGCCACGCTGACCCAAACCATAGCCGACATGACGACGCTCAACAACTACCGTTCGAGCAAAGAAATCGTCCGCGCCAATGTATTTGCGGCCGAGGACGCGCGCGACCTGGTGGTATTCGCCGTCGGCGGCGCTTATCTTCAAACCATCGCGGCGGCAGCCAGAGTCAAATCGGTGCGCGCGCAACTGGAGACCGCGACGGCTCTCTATCGGCAGAACGCGGAAAAGCGCAGCGTTGGCCTGCTGGCGCAAACGGATGTCAATCGGAGCCAGGTGCAAGCCTTGACGCAGCAGCAGCGGTTGATATCGCTGCAGAACGATCTGGCGAAGCAGAAAATCAATCTCGCGCGACTGGTGGGTTTGCCGGCCAGCGACCGCTACGCGCTTTCCGAAGATATTCCGTTTTCCGCCGCCCCCTCGATCGTCTTGGAGGAGGCGCTCAAACAGGCCCTGATGAAACGCGCGGATCTAAAAGCGGCCGAAGCGCAGACACGTGCCGCGCGGTTCTCGCAATCGGCGGCTCGTGCCGAATACCTTCCGTCGTTTTCCGTCAGCGGCGACTATGGCGCTATCGGAACCAGGCCGGGACAGTCGAATGGTACGTTCACGGTTCTGGGGACGCTCCGGATTCCTATCTGGCAGGGCGGCCGCGTGGCAGGCGACATCGAGCAAGCCGACGCCGCCTTGACCCAGCGGCGAGCGGAGAGCGAGGACCTTCGAGGCAAGATCGAAGGCGACATCCGCGACGCGTACCTGGATTTGGAGGCTGCCGGCAGCCAAGTGGAACTGGCCGTGAAAAATGTGCAGGTAACCAAAGAAACGCTGGATCTGACGCGGCAACGCTTCGACGCCGGTGTCACCGATAACGTGGAGGTGGTACAAGCGCAGGAATCGGTGGCCGGCGCGGAACTCGATTACATCAATAGCGTCTTCGCGCACAATTTGGCGAAGCTGAGCCTGGCACGTGCCATCGGCGGCGCGGCGGAGAGTTTGCCGGAATTTCTGAAACTCCAATGATCCCGTTTCACACGGGCCAATTGGAGAAGCATTCGAGGGGAACTGGCCAACCCTCGACCTCGATTGGCCATTCGCGTGCCATCTCCTAGGGAATGGTGCCCGCTAAACTTGAACTTCCTCCCGACGAGTTACCGGTCGCTTCCAAGGCTCAGCAGAAACGGCACCGCATAGGACGAATTGGATGGCTTCGGGCCGCGGTATTGGGCGCGAACGATGGCATTCTTTCGACAGCGAGTTTGCTGCTCGGCGTGGCAACTGCGCATGCGACCCACGCTAACGTATTAATCGCCGGAGTCGCTGGTCTGGTAGCTGGGACAATGTCGATGGCCGCCGGCGAATACGTATCGGTGCACTCCCAGGCCGATACCGAACATGCCGATCTCAAGCGTGAAACGACGGAGCTCAAAACTGACAACCAGGGCGAGCACAAGGAACTCGCGGCCATTTATGTCGCTCGTGGGTTAGACCCGTCGCTTGCCCGGCAGGTCGCTCAGCAGCTGATGGCTTATGACGCGCTGGGCGCGCATGCGCGCGATGAGCTGGGTATTTCCAAGACAGTAAATG
>Ga0302320_10029748_pt1 | contig 10437 bp, 12 predicted proteins | sample Bog_T0_3_FD_202130 | JGI IMG/M metagenome (GOLD analysis project Ga0302320, IMG submission 202130) | Peat permafrost microbial communities from Stordalen Mire near Abisko, Sweden - Bog_T0_3 | ecosystem: Environmental > Terrestrial > Soil > Wetlands > Peat | place: Sweden: Abisko, Stordalen Mire... | reverse complement strand
CTTTCACGGTGGAGAGAGCGGTTCGATTCCGCTAGGGAGCGCCAGCATTTCTCGTCCCCGGTCGCCGCCCCCGCGGGCATCCCGTTCAGTGATGACGCCGGCCCCAATGGATCGCCGCCCAGACCCGTTCGTGCAGATAGTACCAGGCGATCTTGGTGACGATCTCCAGCCCGGCGATCGAACCCGCGACCTCGACCCTGCCCGTCAGCAGCCAGCTGATCGCAAAGGTATCGAGCGTTCCGAGCGTCCGCCAGCTGATGGCTTTCAGGACCGACCTCGCATGTGTCTCTGCGCCGCGGAATAGGACCACCCGGTGAGTCTCCCGTCTGTCGATGGGGTGAACGTACCACGCCCGTGGTCGGTGCCGCCCGTGCGTGCATTTTGCGAACTCACGGGTGGACACGGCCCGCGAATGCGCGCAATCTGCTTTCAGAAATCCGCAAAACTAATTGATTCTACTGATTAAATTTCGAACGCCGGAAACATCGCGACGACATGGCCCGGTCCACGGGCCGAAAAGGGGTCGGAATGAAAATCTTTGCCGCGCTGATGGCGTTTTGCGCGCTCTGCGGATCCGCGAACGCGCAAGCGCCCGATTGCAAGTCGATCGCGCGCGCAGGCCCCCGGTTGGCCTGCTACGACAAGGCCGTCCCGCCCGTCGCGACACCGGCGACAGCCAAGCCTGCGCCGGGCGCGGTTCCGGTTGCAAAGGCCGACGGTGAAAAATATGTGGATGTGATCAGCGCCGAGGACGCGCTGATGAATGCGCGGCTGAAAAACATCTGCCGGGGTTGTTAAACGGCCGCTCCCGTAATCCGGGGCGCGCCGGCTTTCGCGGCTTGCAGTCGCCGGTCTATCGTCTACACACTAGATAACGGCGAAAAACGGCATATTTGCCACACTGATGAATCTTCTTGCATCCCTTCCGACCGCTATCGGAACGGCCGCGGTGGCGCCCGCGCTGCTGATCTTGTGGCTCGTGATCGCCGCCGGCGAGCGGCCCGGCCCGCCGGCCAAGGTCTGGACCGCATTCTTCCTCGGCGCCGCCAGCATTTCGCTGCTGGGGGTAGCACGGGCCCCGTTCGCCTCGATCCTGGCTGCGCCGGAAAACCCATGGGTCGCGCAGGCCCTTCATTCGGTGTTCGGGGTCGCGCTGCCCGAGGAAGCCGTCAAGATTCTCGCCATCGTCGCCGTGTCGGCCCGGCGGCGGCCGTTCGCCGACCCGATGGACACGGTGGTCTACGGCGCGGCGGTGGGGCTCGGTTTCGCGGCCTATGAAAACCTCGCTTATCTCGTGCAGCACGCCGATATGTGGCGATCGCTGGCGGCGCTGCGCAGCGTGCTGACGGTGCCGTTTCACGGCGCGCTCGGCATCATTGCCGGCGCCTATCTCGCGCTGGGGCGCTCCGGCACCGCGCTCGGCGCGCACCGGCATCACCGCGACTGGGCGCGTATCTCCAGCCGCATCCTGCTGCTGTTCGCCCCGGTGGCGCTGCATGCGGGATTCGATTTCCCGCTGCTGACGCTGCAGCAGGACACCGCCATCGACGCTTCCACTCGGCTGCAGCTGGGAATGGTGAGCGTGCTGATCGGCTTCGCCTCGATCGCATTCGCGGCGCGCCTGGTGCGACGGGTCGGACGCCACCAGGCGCCCCGCACCGAAATCGGCCGCGAGCGGCTGCGCCAATTGCGGCGGATGTGGGCGCTGCTGGTGCTGGGCGGCGGAGCAAGCTTCATCGGCATGACCTTCGTGCTGACGTCGATTCACCACTGGCTGGTCAATCCCGAGCGCAACGTGGCGCTGGTTCTCGTTCCGATCGGCCTGACGTCGATCCTGATCGGCAGCGCGTTGCTGCTGGTGACCACGGCGATCTACGTTCTCGGCCGCAACCGGATGCGGGGCACGGCCTCCGGCTTTTCGTCCGCGCCCGGCCAGAGCTAGCACGCCACGCGTGTGTCCCCGAACAAAATTCACCCGTCGGGGCCGCCGCGCGCTATATAATCGCGTCATAGTAGCGCGTCATTCTGCGTTGCCAGCACCGGGAGATTTGCCATGACCCTTCCCCAGGATATCGCCGACCTGCAATCCAAGATGAACGCTGCGGTGCGCGGGCATTGGAAGGCCTTCCTGATCGAAGGCATCGTGCTGGCCGTGCTCGGGCTCGCCGCGATGGTCGCGCCGTTGATCGCGAGCCTCGCCTTCACGATCTTCCTCGGCTGGATGTTCCTGATCTCCGGCGCCGCCGGGCTGGCGATGACGTTCTGGGCGCGGCAAATGCCGGGGTTTTGGTGGTCGCTGATCTCGGCCGTGCTCGCCATCGGCGCCGGCATCATCCTGCTGACCCAACCCGCGCAGGGCGTGCTGACCCTGACGATCGTGATCGGCGCCTATTTCCTGGCCGAGGGGGTCGCCACCATCATGTATGCACTGGAGCACCGCCGCGAATTGTCCGAACGCTGGAGCTGGATGCTGTTTTCCGGCATCCTGGATATCCTGATCTCCTTCCTGATCATCACCGGGCTTCCCGGCTCGGCGGAATGGGCGATCGGACTTCTGGTCGGCATCAATCTGTTGTTCGGCGGCGCGTCGCTGATCGGCGTGGCGCTCGCCGCGCGCAAGGGCTGAACCGGACCTTTCGACGAATTTCGGGATGACAAGACCACACCCAATGCGTTATAGAGCGGCCATGATCACCATCGCCACCAGCTATTATTGGTACTTTAGCTACGACAGCTCGCTGGCGGTGGGAGGATCGCGCTCAATCTGAAAAATTGCAGCAGGAAGTCCGAACAGCCGCCAGACTTGGCGGCTTTTTGTTTGGCCGGCAGGTCCTTTAGAAAACAGGAGCCACAGCCGTGTTGAGCACCACAGACGATCTTCGAATAAGCGAACTAAAAGAACTGAGTACGCCACAAGACGTGATCCGCGAAATACCGCGTACCCTGACCGCGACGCGTGTCGTGATGGCGGCGCGTAACGCCATCAATGCGATCCTCAACGGAACCGACGATCGCCTCCTCGTCGTCGTCGGTCCCTGCTCGGTCCACGATCCGGTCGCTGCCGTGCAATACGCCGAATACCTCGTCGCGTTGCGCGAGCAGCTCGCCGACCGGCTCGAGATCGTGATGCGCGTCTATTTCGAGAAACCGCGCACCACGGTGGGGTGGAAGGGGCTGATCAACGATCCCGACCTCGACGGCAGCTTCGACATCAACAAGGGCCTGCGGCTCGCGCGCAACGTGCTCTCCGCCGTCAATAATCTCGGTCTGCCGGCCGGGACCGAGTTCCTCGATCTCACGACCCCGCAATACATCGCCGACCTGGTGGCGTGGGCGGCGATTGGCGCGCGGACCACCGAGAGCCAGATTCATCGCGAGCTCGCCTCCGGGCTTTCCTGCCCCGTCGGCTTCAAGAACGGAACCGACGGCAATCTGCGCATCGCCGCCGACGCGGTGAAGTCGGCGTCACATCCCCACCATTTCATGGCGGTCACCAAAGGCGGGCGTTCGGCGATTGCAGCGACGACCGGAAACGCCGACTGCCACGTCATCCTGCGCGGCGGATCGAAACCGAATTATGATGCAGCGAGCGTCGCGTCCGCCGCGGCCGAACTCGCCCACGCAGGCGTGGCGCAGCGGATGATGGTCGATACCAGTCACGCCAACAGCGGCAAGAAACCCGAGAACCAGCCGCACGTCGTCGCCGATATCGCCCGCCAGATATCCGACGGCGAGCAACGCATCATCGGCGCCATGATCGAGAGCAACCTGGTCGCCGGCCGTCAGGATGTGCTGCCGGGCACCACCCTGACGTTTGGGCAGAGCATCACGGATGGCTGCATCGACTGGGAGACGACCGTGCCGGCCCTGCACCTGCTGGCCGACGCCGTTGCGGCGAGACGGCATGCGCTGCCGGGCAAATTCCGGGAACGCTCGGCCTAGAGTCCCGCTTCGATGGAATCGAAGCGGGACTCTAGATTCTTGATTTGACGCGTTTTCTTAACGCGAACCGGTTTCCACTTCGCTTGAAAACGCGTTAGCCGGTGATATGGCTCGATCACAAGCGGGGCGTGAGGTTTCGCGCCCCGCGGCCGGCGCCCGCTAGCAACCCCGGCAGATGCTCTTGATCTTGCGGTCGAGGGCCTGGTCTTCCTTGTTCGCCGGATCATTCGGATTGCTGAGATTTTTCTCAGAGGGAATGTCGGCGGCCCGCGGCTGGCGGTGCCCGACCGGAGCTTCCCGCGGCATCGAGGGCTGGCTTGACGCACCCGGCGATCCCGCGCCGGTTCCGGTCTGCGCCATTGCGGCCGTACTGGCGAACAGCAGCGCGAGCGACACCGTCGCGACCAGCTTAATCGTGGGCCCTTTTTGCATCTTGCTCCTCCCATTTCAGACAATTGCGCCAAACAATCAGATTCCCGTCACCACCAACCAACACGCTCCGTCATGGCTTCGGAGGATAGAGATGCACGTCGCCGCAAAAGTCGCGGATACGATAGCGCGTTTCGGCATCCACTTCACGCATTTCGGAAAAAGAATTTGCCGCCGACAGATAGCTGGGGCCGACCGGCGATTTGCCGTGGCCGCCGGGAATGTCGAGCACGTATTCCGGCTGGCACAATCCTGAGACGCGGCCCCGCAGCTGACGCATCAGCTCCTGGCCGTGCTCGATCGTGGTGCGCAGATGCGCCGTGCCGGGCGCGAGGTCGCCATGATGCAGATAATAGGGTTTGATGCGGCACTCGACAAAGGCCCGCATCAGCGCTTCCAGCGCTTCGGCGCTGTCATTGACGCCGCGCAGCAGTACCGACTGGCTGACCATGGGAATGCCGGCGTCGATCATGGCGGCGCAGGCGGCGCGGGCGTTGCCGGTCAATTCCCGGGCGTGGTTGGCGTGCAGCGCCACCCAAGTGACCGCGCCGTCGACCCTGAGTGCCGCAACCATCTCGGCGCTGATGCGCTTGGGCTCGGCGACCGGCACACGGGTGTGGATCCGGATGATCCGGACGTGGTCGATGCCGGCGAGGTCCGCCATGATCTCGGCGAGCCGCCGCGGCGACAGCATCAGGGGGTCGCCGCCGGTCAGGATCACCTCCCAGATTTCCGGATGCGCGCGGATATAGCCGATCGCCGCGTCATAGGCGGCCGGTGTCAGCGCGGTCGCCTTGCCCGGCCCGACCATTTCTCGGCGAAAACAGAACCGGCAATAGACCGCGCAGACATGCACCAGTTTGAGCAGCACCCGGTCGGGATAACGATGCACGATGCCCGGGACCGGCGAATGCGCGTGATCGCCGATCGGATCGGCATTCTCGTTCGGCGCGGCCACCAATTCCTCGGCGCTCGGAATGAACTGCCGCGCGATCGGGTCGTCGGGATCATCGGGATCGATCAGCGCAGCGATTTCCGGCGTCACCGCCACCGCATAACGCGCGGCGACCTTTTCCAGATCGGAGAGATCGGACCGCCTCGCCAGACCGTGGGCGACCAGTTCGGCGGCCTCGCGCAACGTCGCGGCTTCCCTGGAGTTGAGACGCGGGTCGAACTTGCTCATGCATCCCCCGAAGGCGGCGTCCACACCACCTGGTCGATCCGCAACGCCCCGCTCGCCAGCATCACCAGCCGATCGAAACCGAGCGCGACGCCGCTGGCTTGTGGCAGCGAAGCGACCGCTTCGAGAAACTCTTCATCGAGCGGATAGCGCTCACCGTAGCGCCGCTGTTTCTCGTCCATGGCCTCGATGAAGCGGCGGCGCTGCTCGCCCGCGTCGGTCAACTCGCCGAAGCCGTTGGCGAGTTCGACGCCGCAGGCATAGATCTCGAAACGTTCGGCAACCCGCGCATCGGACGGTTTGGCGCGCGCCAGCGCCGCTTCCGGGACCGGATATTCGAACAATATGGTCAAACGCCCCTGCCCCAGCCTGGGTTCGACATGCTCGACCAGGATCTTGCTGAAGATATCCGACCAGGTGTCGTCGTCGCTGATCCGCACCATCTGCCCCGCGGCGGCCGCCAGGCCATCGCGGTCGCCCTTGCCGTCAGCAACCGTGCCGAGCAGATCGATCCCGGCGAAGCGCTCGAAGGCGGCGGCAACGGTCAGCAGTTCCGGCTCGGCAAAGGGATCGGCAACGCGGCCGCGAAACGAAAACTGCCCGATTCCGGTCGCCTGGGCGGCGTGCGCAATCAAGACAATGCTGTCGGCCATCACCGCGTCATAGCCCGCATTGGCACGGTACCATTCCAGCATGGTGAATTCGGGCAGATGCAGATCGCCGCGCTCGCGGTCGCGAAATACCCGCGCGAATTCGAAGATTTTCTGCTCCCCCGCGGCCAGCAGCTTCTTGCAGGCGAATTCGGGCGAGGTCCGCAGATACCGGCTGGCGCGGGTGCCGTCGGCGCGGACCAGCTCGGTGCGCGGTGCGTGCAGATGGGTCTCGTTGCCGGGCGAAACCTGCAAAATGCCGGTTTCGACCTCGTTGAACCCCTGCTCCTCGAACCATGCCCTGAGCGCCCGGGAAATGGCCCCTCTCGCCGCCAGAAACGGGCGGATGTCAGCGTGGCGCGCGGCCGACCACCAGGGCGAAATCGGGTCGTTTCCGGCCATCAGGAAGCCGCCTCGCAAACGCCTAAAACGCTGGCATCCCGACACAAAATCAGTATGTTGCAGCCCGAAACCGCTTCGCCGGCCTCGGGACACCCATGTCCTGAACGGTCCCGGGCCAGAACATCAGGAAAAATAGCTTTGAAAGTCATCGCCAGTTCTATTCGCAAGGGCAACGTCATCGAGCAAGACGGCAAGCTGTACGTGGTTCTGACCGCCGAGAACATCCATCCCGGCAAGGGAACTCCGGTCAGTCAGATCGAAATGCGCCGAATCAGCGACGGGGTAAAGATTTCCGAGCGCTACAAGACCACGGACCAGGTCGAGAAGGCGACGATCGAGGACCAGAATTTCAACTACCTCTACAAGGACGCCGACGGCTTCCACTTCATGAACAATGAAAACTACGATCAGGTTCAGGTGCCCGACGACATCGTAGGCTCCGCCGCGCCCTATTTGCAGGAGAACATGACCGTGAAGCTTTCGCTGCATGGCCTCGTTCCGGTGGCAATCACGATGCCGCAGCGCGCGACCCTGGAAGTCGTGGAGACCGAGCCGGTCACCAAGGGCCAGACCGCGTCGTCATCCTACAAGCCCGCTATCCTGTCCAACGGCGTGCGAACCAACGTGCCGCCGCATGTCGGCACCGGCACCCGGGTTGTGGTCATGACCGAAGACGGTTCTTACGTCGAGCGCGCAAAGGATTAAGCTCGCGAGGGGGATCAATTGGCGCCGGGGGGCGACGCGTTGGGTACGAAAGCGGTCCGGTTCGTCGCACTTCCTCTGGCATCGCTTTCGCTGCTCGTCGCCGGCACAGTAGCTCTTGTCGCCGACGAGTTCAGGACTCCGGCCATCGCGGCGGTCCACGTCGAATGGCGCGCCGCGCTCGATCAGATGCGGTCCGAGATCAACACCCAGGCTGCGGTCGCGCCCGCGTTCAGCTTTGCCCGCCGCTACCGGCTGCCGGCGTCTGATCCGCGTTCGGCGCCGGCGCTGGTCCAGCTCAATGCGATCACCGGGCGGATCTTCACCGGGATCGGACGCAGCCCGGTGCCGGTGCTGCTGCCGTTCGACACCGCGGCCTATCTCGAGGCGCAGCGGAACGGCGCGCCGCCGACCCTGTCGCCGTCGCACTATCAGGCCGACTTCCGTCCGGTCGACCTGTTCGACGCCGGCCCCGCCGGTTACGACGCGGTGTTCTCGCTCGAGCCCGGTGCAGGCGACGGCATGCCGCAGCGAACCTTTGCGCAACCGGTCGAAGTCCAGATCACCGGCTCGATCCTGATCTACGACGTCAGCGACCCCCTCGGCGGCAAGGGCGAACCGGTCAAAGCCTTGGCGGCCCAATATCCCGACCTGCGCCGCTTCATCCGGGAAGGCTATGTGCGTTACGCCTTCACCCGCTTCGGCGTCCCCTACGTCGTATCGATCCAGTGTCTCGACTCCGCGCCGCGCCCGCGGCGGCTGGCCTGCCGCGAGGCCTATCCGGTCGCCGAACGCTTCCTCAAGGCGCTGCACGTCGCCGGTGGCCTGCCCTCGCGGCCGCGGATCGACATCCTGCCGGAAATGGTTGAGCGGCCGGCGGAGCCGTCGCCCGATTTCACCTATCGGCCGAGCGGCGACATCATCGCCAATTCGGGTTATCGCAGGCAGGGCGGCCACCCCGACCTCACCGCCTATTCGCAGATCCGTTTTCCACTGCAAAAGGCTCCGGCCTTCGCGCACTCGCAATCCTTCCGCAACCGCAAATCAGCCGACCGGCCGATCGACGAACTGGCGGGCGGCAACACCAGCTACCCCTGGCAGGATAATTTTTGCGAGGCCCGCAGCTTCGGCGTCGGACAATGCGCCGGCGGCTTTGGCCACCAGGGACAGGACATTCGTCCGGCGCCCTGCCCACCCGATGCCGCCGCCACCAGCTGCGACTCCAAGCAGCAGGGGGTGGTCGCGGTCCGCGACGCCGTCGTGCTCCGCGCGCCGAAACAGCAGGCGGCGACGCTGCAGGTCAACAGCCGCACCGAACACATCCGCTTCCGCTACATGCACATGAACCCGGCCACGATGGATGCCGACGGCCTGCTCAACGGGCGCAGCGTCGATGAGGGCGAAAAGATCGGCGTGGTTTCCAACTACCTCGACCATCCCAACGGCACGACGCGCCATCTGCATTTCGACGTCCAGGTGTTCACGCGCGACGGCTGGCTCTGGGTCAATCCCTACGTCACGCTGATCTCCGCCTATGAGCGCCTGATCCGCGGCCGCGGCCGCGAGATAGGGCCCGAAATTGCCGCCGCGCCCGCCGTGGCGCACGCGCTGCCGCCGGATGCTACCCATATCGACCCCCAGGAAGGCGGCGACAATTGATCGCTACGCCGCCGTAGCCGCCTTCTTCCGCGCCGGCGGGGTCCAGCGGTAGGCGACCCCGAGCCTGTTCCAGACGTTGATCGAGGCGATCGCGGAAGTGAGATAGGCGAGCTCCTTCTCGGAAAATTCCGCCGATGCCTGCGCAAAGACCTCGTCGCCGACGCCACCGGCCAAGAGTGTCAGCGCCTCGGTCCACGCCAGCGCCGCGCGCTCGCGCGCGGAAAACAGCGGCGCCTCGCGCCACACCACCACGAGGTTGAGCTTGTCGGCGGCAATGCCGAGGCTCTCGCCCTGCAGGATGTGATACTGCACGCAGAAGGCACAGCCGTTGATCTGCGAGGCGCGCAACTTGATCAGCTCCAGCAATTGCTTGTCGATGCCGGCCCTCGCCGCGGCCTGACCGAGAGCGAGAACGATATCGTAGGCGTCGGGTGCCAGCGTCTTGAAATTTTCGTATTCGCTGCGGGCATGTGACATCTTCATATCCTCATGTTATAAGGGAGCTGATATATTATAAGAGCACTAATATCATGGGCAAGACGCAGTGGCCGCCGCGGGCAAGATCGGATTTGGCGCGAAAACGGCCAGCCCGAAAGCCGCGAAAATCCGCAAAATCGCCCGCGACGAAAAAATCGGCCACAACCCGAAAAAAGTTCGCCGCCAGAAAACCCGCCGGAAATCCGGAACTCGCCGGCGTCCGCCCGCCGCCGCCCGGCCAGGGCAAGCGCGGCGAAAAGGGTTACCTCGCCTATCTCCTGCGCCAGGCCCAGGCCGCGGCCCGGCTGACGCTGGAACGCGCGCTCGCCGATCTCGGCGTGACGCCGCCGCAATTCGTCGTGCTGACCATGCTCAAGGCCTATCCCGGCCTGTCCGGCGCGGATCTCGCCCGGGTGGCGCTGCTGACCCCGCAGACGGTCGGTATCATCATTCGCAACCTGGAACGCGACGGCGCGATCCGCAAAACGCCACACCCGGTGCATGGCCGGCTCCTGCAGTGGACCCTGACCCGGCGCGGCCTGGCCTTGCTCGAACAATGCCGGCGGCACGCCAAGGCCCTGGAGCGGCGGCTGGCGGCAGGGCTGAGCGTTCGGGTCCAAAGCACCGTCCGTCGCTGGTTGTCCAGAATCGCCGCGGACCTGCAGCAGGCAGGCTAGTTCCCTTGGTAAGGGCCTTTGCCCCGCCCCGCTCCGCGCCGCTAGACTGCCCCGATGAAGCAGCCTGATTCCCTGCACACGCCGACCCGCCGCGCCCTGATCCGTTGCGGCCTCGCGGCCGGCGTCCTGCTCGCGCATCCGCTGGCGGCGTTCGCTGCGGCACCTCCCGGCTTCGATCAATGGCGCGACAATTTTCGCGCCCACGCGCTGGCCAAGGGCATCTCGGAGACGACCTGGAGCCGCGTGATGGGTCACATCGAGCCGGACATGTCCGTGTTCGAGCAGATGCGTGACCAACCGGAATTCAACGAGCAGATCT
>Ga0302320_10029747_pt1 | contig 10438 bp, 6 predicted proteins | sample Bog_T0_3_FD_202130 | JGI IMG/M metagenome (GOLD analysis project Ga0302320, IMG submission 202130) | Peat permafrost microbial communities from Stordalen Mire near Abisko, Sweden - Bog_T0_3 | ecosystem: Environmental > Terrestrial > Soil > Wetlands > Peat | place: Sweden: Abisko, Stordalen Mire... | reverse complement strand
CTCCCGTGAGTCTGAACACGCCGACGGTGCGGAAGAGTTGCTATGCGCCCTTGCGGACCGGCCGAGTTTCCTTGCCGGAGTGAACCGCAAAGAGGCTCTCGCCTTCGCACACGGCGCCGCTAAAGACTTCGAAGGAGCGTTCTGGATCGACTGTGCGCGGCGGACTCCTTGCGGCGTTCTGGGCGAGATGGCCGCCCGCCTGGGCCTGCGGCTCTCTGGTTCGTTCGAGCAGAATCAAAATGCGCTGCGCAGGTTCTGCACCGAGCGGCGCTGCCTCTTCGTCCTGGAGCACTCCGATCCTGAACAGGCTGCCGCACTTATGCCGTGTGGCTTGGCCTCGGTTCTGGTCACGTCGCCCGCGCCCCCGCCGGGACCTATGGTGCAAGCGGAAGTTCTGTCGCTATTTTCAAACTGGGTGAACGACGAACCGCTCTGTCTGGCCGCGCTGGGCGATGCAATCTACCATTTGCAAAACATCGAATCCTGGCCGGCCATGCAGCGGCTAGGCTCGGCTGTTGTCGCGTTGTTGAAGAACCAGGATCGTTTAGCCGAAGCGAACGAGGTGCTGGAAATTCTGCTGGCCGCGGCGGAGTCACACGGCGACCAGGGAGCGCGCCGTCAGTTTGCGTGGGACCAAAGCTGGATTCTCGGCCATTGGGGCGAGCCTTACGTTTTTACCGCAATGATCCTGCATTCACCGCGAGAGACGTTGCAACTGGGGTTGTTTGAGTCGTAAGGAGCGAAAGCGCCACCGCTTAGTAACCTTTTTGCTTATCCACCACATTAATCAGGGGACGCCCGTCGCAGAAGCGCGCTATATTTTCTTCAATCGTTCCAAACATGCGGCCACGGTCGCGGTCGGACCGTCCTGCAATATGCGGCGTAATGATCGCGTTCGGAAACTGCCATAGCGGATGGCCCTTGGGCAGGGGTTCTGGATCCACCACATCCACGCCCGCTCCCGCGATGCGCTTCTCATCCAGTCCCTTCACCAGGCTATCCAGATCGTAGATACCGCCGCGGCTGACGGCGATAAAATACACGCCCTTCTTCATCAGATCGAACTCCCGGCGTCCCACCATTTTATGGCTCAGCGGCGTATGCGGCACGGAGATGAACACCACGTCGGCCTCCGGCATCACTTCGTCGATCTGATCCGGCTTCACGATCTTCTGGATCATCGGGCTGAACGGTTTGTCTTCCGGATCGATCCCGATCACGGTCATGCCGAAAGCCCACGCCCGCGTAGCGATCTGCATACCGATGCCGCCCATGCCGACGATCACCGCGGTCTTGCCTCTTAGCTCGATGCCTCGATAATTCTGGCCGTTCCAGGTCTCCGTTTTTTTGGCGGCCCAATAGGTGGGCAGGTCCCGCGACAAGGCCAGCAGCATCGCGAAGGCGTGGTCGGCGATCTCCGGCCCTTGCACCACTTTGTTGTTCGTCAGCACAATGTTGCTATCGCGCAGATCGTTGCCGCCCGACATGAACAACACATTCTCCACGCCCGCGCTCATCACGCCCACCCACTTCAGATTCTTGCCGGCGCGCACTTCCTCCGGTGTGATGTTGCCGATGAACGCGTCGGCGTCGGCAATCTCCCGCATCACGTTCTGGTCGTTCACGGAAACGATACGGGCCTTGGGAGACGCATTCGAGAGTTCCTTCACCATCGCGGCATCAGCCCCGGGCACTACAATCTTTTTAGTCTGGGCGCTGGCGCAGACAAGCGTCAGGATTAGCAAAACCAACAATTTGTGCATGCTGGATTTTAGCGCAACCGCGGCGAACGAAGCACTCCGGTCGCAATGCAATACTGCGCCAGATAGTAAGTTCCCCACACGGCATAATCCCGCAGAACAAACGTCCCTTTAAATTTGGCAATGGCCAGCAGTGAATCCGAAACTAAGAACAGCAGCGCGCCGGTAATCACTCGCGGTGAGATGTCCGCCACGATGGAAGCGACCACCATGGCGGTGATGGCGCAGACATAGAGAGCCACCGGAATCGCCAGCGGACCTAAACTCGGCGCCAGCCAAATGGCGAAGCAGAAGGCATAGAGAATCGCCGCGCCCGCCAGGATCCGCTGCCGCTCCCAAATCCGCAGCGGATACTGCCAGCTACGGAAGAACATGAAGGCGTACACCAAGTGCGCTATCAGAAACAAAACCAGTCCGGGGACGAACAAGTTGACGGAGCGTATGTCCAGCAGCACGTCGCCCAGCGCAGATGCCGCCAATCCTAACGCCAACGGCCGCACGCCCGCGGACCAGGCCAACCATGCCAGCGTAGCAATGGAGAGCCCCTTCACGGCCGCACTGCCGGCATATGGCTGCCATGCCAAAGTCGCAAAATAAAGCGAGCCCAATAGCAGCGAAAGGCGAAGCGGTGAGGCGGAACCGCGCACAAGAGCTGAAGTGGTCATGGGGCTGTGGTATCCAGAATATCTCGAAATGGAAGCGTTGGCAGCGAAACTTCATTTGGCGTCGATTTGGTTCAGCCGGGTGAATTCAGCACGTGCCCGTGCGGCATCTTCCTTTCTGTGAGCCAGCATATACGCGCGCTCCAGACGAAAGTATACTCGCGCGTCGTTAGGGTTTTGACGCCGTGCCATCTCGAGTTCCGGAATCGCCTTCCCGATAGAGCTCGTCGCCAGCAGTAGAGCGCCCAATAAGTAATGTGCTTCTTCGAGTTTGGGCGCGATCCGCACGGCTTCCAGGGCGTACGGGAGCGCCGCCTTTGGATCGGCCGTTAATAGCGTTCCCGCGATTCCAAGACGCGCCAGTAGATGCTGCGGGCTATTTTCGATCTCGCGCCGGAACGCTGCCACCGCCTGTTCATCCTGATGATTGGCCAGCAGGAACCGCCCATAAGCAAACTGCACGTTGTGCAATTTCGGGTAATCGGAGGCAAGCTGGGTATAAGCGTCCAAGGCCGCGTGAGTCTCGCGCCGGGCCGCCAGAAGCTCCGCTCGCCCGGCCTGCTCTATCGCGCGCTCTGAATCGCCGGCGTCCGCGGGCCGAATGCCGAGCACCGCTTCACCCAGCGCCACTAACAGCTCCGGTTGATCCGCGCCCTTGCGAGCCAGTCGGTCCAGCGCATCCTGCGCCTTGCCAAACTCGCCGGTGTTCAGCAGCAGAGTGCCCTCGGTATAAAGCACCACACGTACGAGATTCCGGTCAGCCTCCACGCCCATCGCTAGAGCCTGCTGCAAATGCTTCAGCGCTTGCTGCCGATCCTCGTTTTTGGCCTCGCACAAGCCAAGCATCGCCAAGGCATTTGCCGACTTTGGATTGAAATCGACAGCCTTCTTTAACGCCGTGGACGCTGCCTTATAATCGTCGCGATCGTACAAGACCGTCCCGAGATACCACCAACCCTCCACCCAATCCGGACGCACCGCCAAAGCTTTTCTATACAAGTCCGCGGCTTCGTCAAGATGATCGGATTCGCGAGCCGCGTCGGCCTGCGCCGCAATCGTTGGGAAGGTTTGGGCGGACAGCCCCGCCGCCAGAAGAAGCCACAGGGCTGCCCAGGGAGAAAGCACGCGCGCTTAGAAGCTAAACCTCGCCTGCAATTCAACAATGCGTCCCGCGAAAGCGCCTTGCGATTGCCCGAACTGCGGATTGCTGGTGATGCCGTCGTTGCTAATAGTATTATTCGGCGTCATAAGATTTAGCTTATTGAACAAATTGTAGACATTAGCCTGCAGGTTGAGCCTGGCGTTCTCACCCAGGAAGCCCCATTTCGGTAAGCCAAACGCTTTGGCAAATTGGAAGTCGTTCCCCAAGTACCCAGGGCCGCGGAACATATTTCGATGAACGTTCGTCGATGGCGCGGCTGGGATGTCCATCGTGGGAAAATCCGGCACAGTGAAATACGCCAGAGCGCCATTCGGGAAATTTCCGCTTGGCTTCATGAAAGTGGAATTGCTGTAATCGGTGCCGGCGCCTCCCGTGTAAGTTGCCGGGAACAGACAGCCGAAACCACTATTCGGATATATGACGTTCCCGCCAGTGTTGCAGTACTGGGGCGTCCAGGGAAAGCCCGAGTGTGCGTTCACGATCCCGCTCAGCGTCCAGCCTCCTAATGCTTTTTCCAGGAACCCGTGCTGGCCCTTGAATAGCGTCGGAGTGTAAACTCCCCAAATCTTCAGATTGTGAGTGACATCGAAATCCGACGGCCCATACGAGTACGAGCGATTCCACGGATACAGGTCCGTGAAATAGTCCTGCGTGCCGTCATCGATGTTTCGGCTGAACCGGTATTGAACGTCAAATTCAAACTGCGACGAGAAGCGGTGCTGCACCTCGGCGAGCAAAGCGTTGTAATGGGCGTTGGCATCGTTCTCGTACCAATCGACGCTATTCACCATCGGGTTCAGGTTTGGATAGAAAAGGTAGTTCAGGTTGCTGACCTGGCGCGTGTAGTGCCTGGTTTGGCTGCCTGAATAGCCAAGGCTGGCCATCCAGTTATGGCCGAGCTCGTATTGAGTATCGAGCGAGTAGCGATACGTAACAGACGGCGGGAAATTCTGTGGGAAGCCGGTCAGGTTCACGGGCGCGCCACTGGTCGGTAAGCCTGTGGTTGGATCGAATGACGAAATCGCGGCGGGAGTGACGGGATAGCCAGTAAACGAATTGATATTCGCGGGCACTCCGTAAACGATGTTCGAATTGAACAGCGTCAAGCTGTCGACGAACGGCGGATTGGCGCGGCCGTTTGAAGTAATGGCCAGTTGTTCCAGGTTGTATCCAACGCCGAAGCCGCCACGTAGCACCATTTGACGCCCAAACAGTTTGCCATTACCCGGACTCCATGCAAATCCAAGCTGAGGGCCCCAGTTGTTGTGATAATTCCTGTAAAGGTCGCCGCCCTTCTTCAGAACCAATCCTGTAAGCACGCCCGTGCCGGACCCCAGGATCACGTTATCGAGGTTGCCGTTCGTTTCCGTTAATGGAGTGAAGTCCTCCCACCGCAGCCCTAGGTTCACGGTCAGGCCGGGCCTCACTTTCCAGTCATCCTGGAGGAAAAAAGCGATCGTGTTGTAGCGGAGGTTCTTCGTCGCCGCTGTCGGCGTTCCGGTAACCGGATTGAAGTTGGCGCCCTCGTTGTAAGGGGCGTCGTTGGCGAAATCCCATAGGTTGCGGAAGCCGTAGCTGGGCCGCGCCGACCAGGGAGCTTCATCGAGGAATGTGGCGTGCGTGTCATCGGTGCCGATCTTGATCGTATGGCTGCCCACCACTTTGGTAAGTGTGTCGCGATAGCTATAGGTAAGCTGATTGAACACGCTTGGTCCGGGAGCGCCAAAGTATTGGACGGAGACGCTACCCATCGAATCGATGTTGTCCTGCGGAAGCCCCCAGGGCTCTTGTGAATTAGATGTTACTTCGTTCCATTTCCAGCCGCTCGCTCCAAAGCGAAACTCATTCAGCAGATTGGGTCCGAAAGTATGGTTCCAGATACCGGATTCGGCCTGCGCCAGGGAGTTGTGGTTCCAGTTGTTGGCCGCGCGGGCTGGGCCGTTGTAATCGTACTGTGCGATCGGTGTCCAGTAGATACTGAAGGCGACCAGGTCTCTCTGGGTCGCTTGATAGTCCATGCGTCCGTTGTATTGGGTGTTGGTCTGAATGTTCGGACTCACCGTCTGCAGGTCCTGAACGTCGGGCACCCCGTCGAAACCGCCGCCGATCCCGTAAGGCGTCCCAGGTTGCCCATACGTGGGATCGCTGGTGCCTAGCCCGGTCTTCAAGGGCGATCCCAGATCCAGGCCGTTTGGCGTGTCGTGGCACTGTGTGGAAGCTAATCCCACTTGGGCGCAGGTAAGTTGAATGACCTTGGTGTAGGATGCCGCTTCTCCGGGATAGGAGAGAAACTTGCTTGCGATGCTGCCGGTCGTAGCCGCGCTTTGCATAAATTGCGGCGTCTGATACCACCCTGTCGCGACATTTATCGAATTATTGCGCAGTGTCTCGTAAGCGAAAAATGCGAACAGCTTATTGTGCTTAACGGGTCCGCCGACGCTGCCACCAAATTGGTTAAAGCGATTCTCGTCCTTCTGTACCGGGCTAGGACTGCCGGGACCGTTCCAGGCCTGGTACGCATTCAAACCAGGGCGATGCCACTTAAAGAACGCGCTGCCGTGAAAATCGTTGGTGCCGTTCTGCGAAACTACCTCCACCTGCGCGCCGCTGGTTCGGCCATTCTCGGCAGAGTAGTTATTCGAGAGAACATGAACTTCCTTCACGGTCTCTTCGCTCGGAGTCACCACCGCCGCTCCACCCCACGAAGCGCTATTTACGGGAACGCCGTCGATCTGGAAATTATTGGAATTCTGGCGCGTGCCATTCGCCACAAATTGCGCCCCATTTTCCACTTTAAAGATGCTATCGGTGGCTCCGGCCGCACCGATATTCGTTCCCGGCAGGCTGGCCGCTCCACCGCCATTGCCCAGGGCGCCGTCGCCGAATGCGCCAGGGGCCAGTCGCAGCAGTTGGTATGGATCGCGGGCAAAGGCGGGCATTGCCTCAATCTCCTGGCCCGTGAGGACCCCGCCAATCTCGGCGGTCTCGGTGTCGATCACCGGGGCCACCGGAGCTGCTACCGTCACCGATTCCGTCGTCTGCCCGAGTTGCAGACCGACATTTACGGCTTGCATAACTTCGCCCGTTACTATCACGTCGGAAAGAACTTTTTTCGTGAAACCGGTCTTCTCCACCGCTAGGCTGTACTTGCCCGGAGCCAGACCGTTAATGGAATAAACGCCTTCGCCGGTGGTCGCGGTGGCTTTCACCAATCCGGTTTCTTGACTGGTCAGTGTCACCGTCGCGCCGGGCACGACTGCGCCATTCGGATCGGTGACGGTACCTTGGATACCAGCTCGATATTGAGCGAATGCTGGGATCGAAATCAGGAGGGAAATGCAAAGGACGGCCCGCACAGCCGCCGGCTGAAACAATAGTGTCTTCATGGACAAAATACCCCGCAGCGCATTAAATGCGCAAAAGCAATTAATCGAGACGATTTATCATAAATCGTCTCACCCTGGTTTGCAGCATATAGCGCGGAGCAATGTATGTCAAGCGCCTGAGGCGCCGCAGCTAAGGTTAGATCATGTTACAGAGTGACCTTGTTGGCGGCTCGGGTACCATGGGCAGAGTGAAATACTTCGTCTCTTCTCTCCGGGTCTCGGCGCTTCTCCTGGCTTCGGCTCTGGCCTGGTCGCAGCCCGCGGCGGATCTGGCGTTGATCAACGGAAAGGTCTGGACCGTTAACGTGAATCCCCGCCAAGCCGAGGCGGTCGCGTGCTGGCAGGGCCGCATCGTGGCCGTAGGATCTACGCAGGAGATCGAAAGATGGATCGGCCCCCAAACGCGTAAGATCGATCTTCGTGGCAAGTTGGTGCTTCCCGGTTTTAACGACTCGCATGTCCATTTTGCGGACGCCGGCGCGGATCTGGCGCACGTGCAGTTGCGCACCGCCCGCAGTCAGGCGGAATTTCGCGAGCGCATCCGCGCCTACGCCGCTCAGGCTCCCGCAGGCCGGTGGATCTTAGGTGGGAACTGGGATCACGAGAACTGGACTCCGGCCGTGCTCCCCACCCGGCAACTGATCGACGAAGCCGCGGGCGACCACCCGGTTTTCATACAACGCTTGGACGGGCATATGGCGCTGGCGAACACCAAAACGCTGCAGTTGGCCGGCATCACGCGCCATACCGACGATCCGCCGGGTGGCGCCATTGTCCGCGATAGCTCGGGCGAGCCGACCGGTGTCCTAAAGGATGCCGCGATGGACGCCGTCTATCGCGTCCTGCCGCCCCCTACGCCCGAAGAATTGGTCATCGCCATGACAGCGGGAATGCGCTACGCCGCGGAGCACGGTGTCACCAGCGTGCAGGACATGTCTGCTTCTCCCCGCGTCTTCGCCGTCTATCAACAACTGCTGCACGCGGGCGAGTTGACCGTGCGGATCTCCGGACATCAGCCGCTCGCGACCTGGAACCGGCTCGCCGAAGTCGGACTTCGCGCTGATTTCGGCAACGAGTGGCTGCATATAGGAGCGCTGAAAGGCTTCGCCGACGGTTCGCTCGGTTCCACGACGGCCTTGTTTTTCCAACCTTATCTGGACGCTCCGAATACCAGCGGACTCGCCAACGACGAGATGATCCCTGAAAGTAAAATGCGAGCGCACATCCTCGACGCGGACCGCGCTGGATTGCAGGTGGCGGTGCATGCCATCGGCGACAAGGCGAATCATATGGTTCTCGATATGTTTGAAGCGGCGGAGAAGGCCAACGGGGAGCGCGACCGGCGGTTCCGCATCGAACACGCGCAGCATCTGCGGGCCGACGATATACCGCGATTCAGCGCCCTGAAAGTGATCGCCTCCATGCAGCCCTATCACGCCATCGACGACGGCCGCTGGGCGGAGAAGCGCATCGGACCGGAGCGCGCCAAAGGCACCTATGCTTTTCGTTCGCTGCTGGATTCTGGCGCGGTGCTGGCCTTCGGGTCGGACTGGGATGTGGCTCCGATGATCCCGCTGCTCGGGATTTACGCCGCCACCACGCGCCGCACCTTGGACGGCAAACATCCCGATGGCTGGGTGCCGGAACAGAAGATCACGGTGCAAGAGGCTATTCGCGCTTACACCATGGGATCGGCATATGCCGGCTTCGACGACAAAATCAAAGGCTCGATTGAAACCGGCAAGCTGGCTGACTTGGTGGTGCTATCGGATGACATCCTAACCATTCCGCCTGTCGACATCGAGAAGACCAAGGTCATGATGACCATCGTCGGCGGGAAGGTCGTTTATGAAGCTAACCCGTAAAGAGCGAGCGCCAGGTAGTGACAACCAGCGCATGAGTTACCATGCTGGCCCTCACACTGCGCGACTTCACAAAGGCTATGCCATAGAAGACACCCGCGATGCCGGCCAACACTGCGAACCGCCACTTAGGAAGATGAGCGGCCCCGAATAGGACTGCTGTCAGGACCACACCAACAACTTCGCTGTGCAGGCCGCGAGTTAGTAGCTGCAAGAGTAAGCCGCGAAAAAAGAACTCTTCGGCTAAGGCCACCACCCACAAAATCCCAAAGAACGTCGCGGGAACGAACAGCAGCAGCTTCCACCACACCAACGTTACGGGTTGAAAGCGCGCGAAATGCAGCAGAAAAGCCGCCAAAGCGCCGACAGGCAGGAAATAGAGGAATTGCTCGAGTCCGACAATCCACTCATCGCGCTTGGGCAGGAATCCAAAGCGGATATTTTCCAGCCGCCGCAGCGACAGCACTGCCATGACACCTAGCCGGATCCACATCAGCCGGCCGAGCACTTCCAATTGCAAGTGTGGCATCGGACGTGGATAGATCTGCGGAAATAACTTGCTGAGAAATACTCCCGCCATTAGAACTAGAAACAACAGATCCACCAAAGGTGACGGCTTTAGCAGCGCATACCAAAATGCGGCGATCAAAACCAGTGCGATCAGGATTAGGAAAGATTCAAACCGGAACGTCCCCAGCCGCAAGCTCTCCATCAGATAAGGCGCGATCCCGCTACCCACCAGCAAGACAGCTCGTAGTGTCTTGGGGCCCAACGCGTCGAACACCTTGCGCGCCGTCTCGAACCCGGGCATCAGATAGAAGCCGATTTCTATTAAGAATGCCGGCAACAGCGCATACAATAGCGTTCGCGAGATATGCTGTTCTTGAGAGTAGACGAACGCCGCAATGGATGCCGCCGCCCAAATCAGCAGCAACGTGATCAGGAACTGCCGCATCGGCTTAATCTTAGCATCGGGCCTTTTCGCCGCCAGCGCGAACGCCGAAGATCCGCCGGCGGATCTGCTGCGGCGCATTATTCAGCGCGAGACCGCCACCGAACAGGCGCAGAGCAATTACACCTACCAGCAGACCGTCACCATCGACGAATTCGACCAGCGCGGCGCGCGGTCCGGCGAGTATAAAGAGATCCGCGACATAATCTTCTCGCCGGCGCACGAACGGACGGAGCGGTTCGTCGGCAAACCGCAATCTTCGCTGGTCAGGCTCCAGCTGACCGACGAGGATTTCCGCGATCTGCGCGAGATCCAGCCGTTTCTGCTGACTAAAGATCAGGCCTTCATTTACGAAACCAAGTTCCGCGGCGAGGAGAATATGGACGGGCGCGATTGCTGGGTGGTGCAGATCAAGCCGCGCCAGATCCTGCAGGGCCAGCGCCTATTCGACGGCATGATGTGGGTGGACAAACAGGATTTTTCGATCGTGCGGAACGAGGGCCAAGCGGTCCCCCGGATCCTGACCATGAAGAGTGAAAATCTGTTCCCGCGGTTCACCACATTGCGCCAGAAGGTGGACGGCGACTTCTGGTTCCCCGTGAAGACTTACGGCGACGACCAGCTGCAATTCCGCACCGGGCCGCTCCATATGCG
>Ga0302320_10029746_pt1 | contig 10438 bp, 7 predicted proteins | sample Bog_T0_3_FD_202130 | JGI IMG/M metagenome (GOLD analysis project Ga0302320, IMG submission 202130) | Peat permafrost microbial communities from Stordalen Mire near Abisko, Sweden - Bog_T0_3 | ecosystem: Environmental > Terrestrial > Soil > Wetlands > Peat | place: Sweden: Abisko, Stordalen Mire... | reverse complement strand
CGGGCGCAAGGTGGCCGCGCACGCGCATGGAACGCTGGGCATCAAGGATGCGGTGCGCGCGGGCGTGGACTCGATCGAGCACGGCAGCCTGATCGACGCCGAAGGTATTGAGATGATGAAGGCGCACGGCACCTACCTGGTGGCCGACATCTACAATGACGATTACATCCTGGGCAAGGCCATTGACTTTGGCCTGCCCAAGGAGATGGTGGAGAAAGAAAAGACCGTGGGCCGACTGCAGCGGGAGAATTTTGCCAAGGCGGTGACCGCCGGGGTGAAGATTGCATTCGGCACCGATGCGGGGGTTTACCCACACGGCGACAACGCCAAGCAATTCCACTACATGGTGAAGTTCGGCATGACGCCCGCGGGAGCCATTCGTGCCGCCACCTCGTCGGCTGCCGACCTGATCGATCGCGCCGGCGATGTGGGAACGCTGGAAGCGGGCAAGTTTGCCGACCTGATTGCCGTTACGGCCAACCCGCTGGAGCACGTTGAGGTGCTGGAGCATGTAGCCTTTGTGATGAAGGGCGGCAAGGTGTACAAAGACGAAACCGGGGCTGCGAAGAAATGAGGGGTCTGTCGCGGTCCGAAACCTGACGAAACTTCAATGCATTGCAGAGGAGAGTTCCATCCGTGCCCATCCCCAATGGATTTTCGAACACCGCTTCCACCTTTCGCTTCAACAGCGACTTTCTGGCCAAGAGCTATGCCGGGCTCACCGATGAGGAATGGCTCCGCCAGCCCAGCGCCACCACCAACCACATCCTGTGGATTGTGGGCCACGTCCTCTGGGCGCGCGCCTCGGTGCTCAGGATGCTTGGCTCGCACTGGACCCGCCCGTGGTTGGCGCTATTCGGGCGCGGACAGAAGCTGGGCGCAGGCGAATATCCCGCCCCGCACGAGCTTGCCGAGGCCTGGACCGAGATCTCGGCGGCATTGGCCGCGGCCTTTGAGTCCGTAGCGCCGGAAGTGTTGGCCGCGCCCGCGCCAGAGCGCGTGCCCAGCTTCGACGGCACACTGGGCGGCACCGTCGCCTTCCTGGCCTTCCACGAAAGCACCCATGTCGGCCAGGCCTGCTACCTGCGCAAGTGGCTGGGACATGAAGGAACCATGGGGTAGGTCTTGAGGACGGTATCCCCGGTCTGGATTCTCAGACCCGGGATACCGCAATCTCAGGCTTGCGTTCCGCCCTAGAAGCGGAAGAAGTTCTTGGCCAGGAAGATGACGTTGGCGGGCCGCTCGGCCAGGCGGCGCATGAAGTACGGGTACCACTCCCGGCCAAAGGGCACGTAGACGCGGACGTTGAAGCCCTCGCGAACCAGTCTGCGCTGTAGATCGGCTCGAATTCCAAACAACATCTGAAACTCGAAGCGGCTGGGATCGATCCGGTGCTGGGCGGCAAAGCTCTTCGCGGCGGCGATCATGGCCTCGTCGTGTGTGGCCAGGCCGTGATAGATGGGGCTCTCCAGCAGCATGCAGCTCAGGCGGATGAAGTTCGAATCCACGTCGGCCTTGCTGGGGAAAGCGACATCGGACGGCTCCTTGTACGCGCCCTTGCAGAGGCGCACGCGGATGCCGTCTGCGATAAGCTGCTCGACGTCGGACTGCGAGCGGTAGAGGTAGGACTGGATGACGATGCCGATGGCTCCGCGCAGCTCCGGCCGCGCGTGGAGCCGGCGGACGATGTCCAGCGTGATCTGTGTCAGCGACGAATCTTCCATGTCCATGCGAACAAAGCTGCCTGCCGCGGCGGCACGCTGGGCCAGGTCATCGGCAATCCCCTCGGCCAGTTGCGGCGAAAGCTCCAGCCCCATCTGCGTGAGCTTGACGCTGATGTTGGCGTTGAGCTTGCGTTCGGCGATGGCGTCGAGCAGGCGGTGGTAAATCTCGGCGGCCTTGTAAGCCTCGAGCTCCGAGGTGACGCTTTCGCCCAGCGAGTCCAGGGTGACAGCCATCCCCTGCTTGTTGACCGACTCTGCAACACGCAGCGCGTCCTCGATTTCAAGGCCGGCGACAAAGCGGGAGCTGAGGCGGGTACCGATGCTGGAATGTTCGCTGAAGCGGCGGAGGAGACGATTGCGGGAGAGTGCGATAAAAGCGGAGCGCAGAAGAGGCATTGTGGCGATCCTGCCGGACAGAGCCACGTTGGCGGCCCGTTTTTCCGGAACAGATAGTTTCGCACACTTGGGCTGTGTGCAGGCGTGCTGTGTGCAATCAGCGGGAAATGGGTACCTTGAAAGTACGCAATGCCTTTTTGCTGCTTGTGCTGCTGTTGGCGGTTGGCGCCGCGGCATGGAGTCAGGCGCTGCCCTCGACCGCCGGCAAGACGCTGACCGGCAAGCGCCTGGTGGTGGCCGAGGCGGTTCGCGGACACGCGGCGGTGCTGGTGGCCAGCTTCAGCAAGGACGCGGGGCCGGGGTGCGACGAGTGGGCGCGGACCCTGCGCGCCGACCCTGCGCTGGCAGGGGTTGCGGTGTATCAACTGGCCATGCTGGAGCAGGCGCCGGGGTTCATCCGCGGAACCATCGAGAACGGGATGCGCAAGGGGCTCTCCGCGGCGCAACAGGACAGCTACGCGGTCCTGACCGCGGATGAAAAGTTGTGGCGCGCGTTTCTCGATGTTGGCACGGAAAAGGAAGCCTATGTCACGCTGCTGGACGCCTCGGGCAAAGTGCGATGGCATGGGCACGGCGCGGCGCGGGATCTGGAACCGCTGGTGCGGGCTGCGCTGAAGTAGCGTGGCAGCACAGCCCGCAATCCTCTTTTAACGAATCTCGTAGACGGTGCTGCCGTGCGCAGGCAGGTTGACCGTGATTTCCCTGGTCTCCTTGCCGATAGCTTCAGTCCACACATTCTGCACGGTGTGCTTGCCCCCTTCCAGGCCCAACTGCTTCCACGTGGCTTTCAGGATCACCGGCTTGTCGTCGAGGTTGAAGAAGGCGAAGAACTCGGCGTAGTTGCGCGCGCCGGGCTCGTTGATGGAACCGCGCCAAACCCTGGCGTGTTCAAAGCCGGGTTGGCCGGAGACATCCACGGGGCGGCTGTAGGTGACGTTCTGGTTCATGAAGAGAATGGCGTAGTTGGTGATGAGCGACCGGGTGAAGTCGTCCAGTTTGGTCAGGTTTGCCCCCAGGATGAGCGGCGAGCGGGCGATGGCCCAAAGGGTGAACTCGGTGCGCTGTTCGTCCTGGGTGATGCGGGACTGGCGGGGTTCGCCCCAGCCGGGATGCGGCGTGAGCGAGCCCCAGGGCAGCATGTCCGCGTCTGGCCAGTTGCCTTCGTGCGTGTAAGGGAACCACTTGGCCAGCTTGTCAAACGCTTCCAGGATGCCGGACGGGAAGTCGCCGTCGCCGGGCTTGTGGGGGAAGGTCCAGCCGTCCCAGTGGTCGTCGGTGATGCGCCATAGCTGCGCGTATTCGCCGACCTCGGCGCCGTGTTCGATTGCGGTGGGTCCGGGCGAGAGGCTGAGCACAATGGGGCGGCCAGTCTTCTGGATGGCGGACTTGATCTGCTCGATCTCGGTGATGCGGTAGGGACGGTCACTGATGCAGTCCACCTTGATGTAATCCAGGCCCCAGGAGGCGTACTTCTTGAGCATGGAGTCGTAGTAGGCCTGGCCGGCGGGGTTGTCGGCCACGCCCCAGTTGCCCTCATCCCACGGACAGGGCGAGGTCTCGTCGGCCGCATCCTTTGCGTGGAAGCTGGTTCCGGCGATGGGGAGATTGTCTTTGACCACCTGGCGGGGGATTCCGCGGACGATGTGGATTCCGAACTTGAGGCCCTGCTTGTGGACCCAGTCGGCCAGGGGCTTGAAGCCTGCTCCGCCGGCAGACGAGGGGAATCGGCTGGCGACAGGAATCAGAATGCCGTTCTCGTCCCAGACATACTTGCGTTCAATGAGGCTGCCGCCGAAGGGGTTCTCCATGTACCAGCCTTCGTCAATGACAGCATAGAGCCAGCCGTAGTCCTTGACGCTGGAGAGCACGGAGACGTTGGCGCGGAAGTCGGCCTCGTCAATGGTGAGTCCGTAGGCGTCCCAACTGTTCCAACCCATAGGCGGAGTAGGCGCGAGGCGCTGTGCGAGAAGGTGGGGCGCAAAAGCAGCAGTGCAAATAGCGACAAGAAGCAGCGTGCGAAGTTTCATGTGGACCTGTATACCACGTCGGCAGCGTTTGAGGGTCGCCGATTGCGAAACCCAGGGCAATTTCAGGCGCCTCGATGCGTCCCCCGCAATCGCGCGGATTCGTGTCAAACCTCCCCAAAGCGCATGTATTTCGTGCCGAAATGGCGCAAAAAGCTTCGCTTTCGAACCGTTTTCGGTCGCTTTCCCCTGGGCTCCTGTTGCTCAGAACGATAACAGCCAAGAGGTTAACCCGAGGCGAGGAACACTCGTCTATCTTCTTGTTTTTGTTCAATATGCGGGTGTCGCGCGGTCCAGGCGCAAGGGTTGATCGTACGTCGAAAGCCGGTTGTCTTTGCTATTTTTTGGCCGGGCTGTGGAGGTAGGGGGGTAGGGGCCCTTCTCGTCACAGTTTCACAGTCTCACATAAAAAAGGGGGGGGGTGGGGGTATTTCTTGGGGGTATAAACCGGGGGGATCTCCGACGAAATAGACCGGGCGCATCTCCGACACTGCAACTTGGGGTCCAGGGCATTTGGGCGACTCATGAACCTATTGTGCGCGAGGCGGGGATAATTATCTGCAAAAGCAACGCCGTGAAATCGCTCAAAACTCTTCAGCGTCTTCGGCCGCGGGCAAGACGTCATTTTCGCGGGCCACCCAGACGTAGAGTGTTGGCAACAGGAATACGCCGATGACCAGGTTGGCCAGGAGGCCGCCGACGATGACGATGGCGAAGGGGCGCTGCGAGTCCGATCCGATGGCGTGGGAGAGCGCTGCCGGCAGCAAGCCGAGCGTGGCCACGAGCATGGTCATCATGATGGGCCGCAGGCGCAGCACGGCGCCCTCCACGGCAGCTTCGACAATGTGGTCCTCGTCGGACTCTTCCATGCCCTTGCGGCGGGCGCGGAGCTGGTTGATGAACTCGATCATGATGACGCCGGTTTGCACGGAGACGCCGAAGAGCGCGAGGAACCCGACGGCCGACGAGACGGAGAAGTTGGTGTGGGTAAGGAACAGCGCCAGCGGCCCGCCGATGGAGGCCATAAGGACGCTGACCAGAATGAGCATGGCCCACTTGACGGAGCGGAACATGGTGTAAAGGATGAGGAAGATGGCCAGGACGGTGATGGGAATGACGAGCGCCATGCGCTTGTCGGCGCGCTTCTGGCTCTCGTACTCGCCGGCCCACTCCAGGTGGTAGCCAGTGGGCAAGATTATGTTGCCTTCGACCTTGTGGATGGCCTCTTCAACCGTGGAACCCAGGTCGCGGCCCTTCACCGAGTATTTGATGGCAATGTAGCGCTGGCCGCCTTCCCGGTTGATCTCTTCGGCTCCGTCGTCGGTGGTGGCACGGGTTAACTGCTCCAGGGAAACGCGCTCGCTTGAGGGCGCAAGCAGGCGCACGTTCTGGATGGCCTCGCGCGTATCGCGGAAGGGCTGCAGATAGCGCAGCGTCACGTCAAAGCGCGCTTCTCCCTGCTGCACCTGGGTGAGCGCGTTGGCGCCGACCGCGGTCTGGATGGCGTCCTGGATGTCGGAAACATTAATGCCGAAGCGGGCGGCGGCCTTGCGGTCAACCTGAAAATTCAGATTGGGCTGGCCGACGATGCGGAAGATGCCCAGGTCTTCGACGCCTTTGACGGTGGCCATCTGCGCCTGGATCTTCTCCGCGGTATGCTCCAGCGTGCGCAGATTGTCGCCATAGAGCTTGACGGCCAGCTCGCCCTTTACGCCAGAGACGGCTTCTTCCATGTTGTCGGAGATGGGCTGCGAGTAGTTCCAGATGACGCCAGGGAACTTCTGCAGTTCCTTGTCGATGGCGGCGATCAGCGCGTCCTTGTTCTGGTGGAAGACAGGGCGCCACTCTTCTTTGCGCTTGAGGTCGACGAAGTACTCGGTATTGAAGAAGCCCGCCGTGTCGGTGCCGTCGTCGGGGCGGCCGGTTTGGCTGATGACCTGCGTCACCTCAGGGAACGAGGCCATCACGAGCCTGGCCTTGTTGGTGAAGTCGATGGAGGCGGTGGGGCCTTCGCTGGGCGGCAGGGTGCCGCGCACCCAGATGGAGCCCTCGTCGAGATGGGGCAGGAACTCCGAGCCGATGGGGCCGCCGACGGTGAGATAGATGGCAATGGCAAACAGGACGGTGGCAATGGCAAGGGTAGTGCGGCGATGCAGGATGGCCGCGCGCACCGCGACGCGGTAGTGATTGGTGAGCCACAGCATCAAGGGGTTCTGCCACTCCTTGGCGCCGTTGCGGAAGAGGATGCTGGCCAGCACGGGAGCCACGAAGATGGCAAAGCCGAGTGCGCCGATGAGGGCGAAGGTCACGGTCCAGGCCATGGGCTTGAACAGGCGGCCTTCGACGGCCTGCAAGGTGAAGATGGGCAGGTAGGCGGTGATGATGATGCCGCGGGCAAAGAAGACGGGGCGTTGCACCTCGTGGGCGGCTTCGCGAATCTTCTGCGCCGGGGTGTGGGTGTCATCCTTGTGGGCCAGGTGGCGGACCATGTTCTCAATCATCACCACGGAGCCATCGACGACCATGCCGAAGTCCAGCGCGCCGAGCGAGAGCAGGTTGGCCGGGATGTGCGAGAGGTCAAGGCAGATGGAGGCGAACATGAGCGCGAACGGGATGGTGAGCGTGACAATGATTGCGCCGCGAACGTTGCCCAGGAAGAGGAAGAGAATGATGGCCACCAGGATCATGCCTTCGCTCAGGTTGCGTTCGACGGTCTCGACCGTGTAGGACACGAGCTTCGAGCGATCGAGGAAGTCGACGACTTTGACGCCTTTGGGCAGGATGCTGTTGTTGAGCTTTTTGACTTCCTCGTGAATGCCTTGCAGTACCGGGTCGGAGTCCGTGCCCTTTTGCAGAAGAACGATACCCTCGACGGTGTCGGGATTGTCGACGATTGTGCCGTCTGGGCGGTGGGTTGCGCGGCCGATCTGGCCAAGGCGAATCTTGGGACCCTGCGCGACCGTGGCAATGTCTTTGATGGTGATGGCCGCGCCATTCTGTGTCTTGACGACGGTGTTCTCAATGTCCTGCACGCTGGTGAACAGGCCCACGGACTGGACATTGATCTGCTGCGTACCCTGCTCGATGAAGCTGCCGCCGCCGTTGGTATTGTTGGCCGTAATCTGCTGCTCCACCTGGCCGATACTCAACCCATAGGCCACCAGCTTCTCCGGGTCGAGCTTGATCTGGTATTCCTTCGTAGGCCCGCCGAAGCTGGCGACATCCACCACGCCGTTGACGCCCTTGAAGCTCTTCTCAAGGAACCAGTCTTCGAGCGCCTTCTTCTCCATCACGTCATAGGCGGGATTGGTGCTCTCCAGCGTGTACCAGTAAATCTGGCCGACGGGGCTCCAGTCCGTGCCCATCTGCGGAACAAGGTTGGCAGGAAGGCTGACCTGATTGAGGCGTTCCAGAACGTGCTCGCGGTTGACGTCGCTCGTGGAGTCGTCGTCAAAAATCAGCATCAGGCTCGACAGGCCGGCCAGCGTCTGCGAGCGAAGGTGCGTGAGGTGCGGAATGCCGGCCATCTGGATCTCCACCGGCACCGTTACCTGGCGCTCGATCTCTTCTGCCGAGCGGCCCGGCCACTGGGTGATGATCTGCACGTAGTTGTTGGCGACGTCGGGGTAAGCCTCGATGGGCAGGGCGCGGAAGCTGATGATGCCCCATGCCGTGAGGACGACAACACCGCCGAGGACCAGCCAGCGGCTCTTGAGCGCGAAATCCACAAGGGAACGAATCATTGCGGGTTCCCCCCTGCGATTGGAGTGCGCAGCGTGTTTGACATTTGTCTTGCGGCGAGATCGGGCTCGATCCGAAGGGCGCGCACATCCCAGCGTTCAACCGCCGCGGTAGGGACCGATCGGGAACCTGCGAGAAGGGGAAAGAGAATCTGCTTCATGCACGACCTTTGCGCCGCAATCAGCGCGAATGACACAAGAGGGAACAGCCTGAAAGTCTTTTGGACCGGGGGGGAGAGAGTTCAGGCCGCTGGAGGAGGACGGCTCTCGATGGGCGCCAGAGCCGGGCTGGATGAGGCCGGCAACGGCAACGCTCCTGTAACCGCGCGAGAAAGCCCACGCGCCGAAAGCCCCGCAACCTCAGCCTGGGGCAACCCGGCAGCCGCCGGGAACGCCGAGTGCGCGTCGGCGACCACATGGTGCCTGCGCGCGCTTGAGCTTGTCTCGGCGGGATTCTGTGCCGCCAGCAGATCGTCGGTGACGGAGATGACCGGGAACAGCACCAGGATGAGCAGGGCGAGCGCCACAATCTGCGTACGCCGGTGGACGCCTGCATGCGGGGCCAAACGCAGCCACAGACAGACCATGGCGAGTGCGACCAGCGCTCCGGCGAGATTGAGAGTCAGTTCCATGCTCAATTCCAGATTCTACCCCAGCACGGTTTGCAGCGGGAAACACAGGCAATCCGCATGCGATAAGCTGGTCCGGAGGTGTTCCCCATGCGGCACGTGCAGTGGAATCGCAGGTTTTTTGCCGGTTTGGCGCTGGCGCTCGGGCTGGCCGCGCTTCCTCTTGCGGGGGCTTGCCAGGCGGCCGGTACGGCCCTCCCGGTGGTTCACGTCGACAACGGGCCGAACTCCCCGGCGGCCCAGGCGGCGCACTACGTGGTGCTGGTGTCGTTGGATGGCTTCAGATGGGACTATGCCAGGCGCGACGGCGCGACGCACCTGCTGGCGCTGGGCAAGGCCGGTGTCTGGGCGCCGGAGGGCATGCTGCCCAGCTACCCCTCGGTGACGTTTCCCAACCACTACACCATCGTGACCGGCCTCTATCCCGAGCACCACGGCCTGGTGGCCAACAGCTTCTACGATGAGGCGCGGAATGCGCGCTTTGCCGTTGCCGACGCGAAGGCGGTGACGGATGGGTCGTGGTACAGCGGGGTTCCGCTGTGGAGCCTGGCGGAGAGCCAGGGGATGCGCACGGCGTGCCTGTTTTGGCCGGGGTCGGAGGCAAAGATTGCGGGTTTTCGGCCCACCTATTCTCTGCACTTCGACGACAAGATTGACAACGAGGCGCGCATTGCGCAGGTACTGGACTGGCTGCATCTGCCTGCGGCGGACAGGCCGCACTTCATCACGCTCTACTACTCTGAGCCCGACCACGCGGGCCACCAGTTCGGCCCGGACGCGCCGGAGACCAAGGCTGCGGTGCTCAAGATGGACGCACTGGTGGGCAAGCTGAAGGCAGGGCTTGACGCAACCGGGCTGCCGATTGATCTGGTGGTGGTGAGCGACCACGGCATGGCCAGGGTGGAGGGCGGCTGGATCACCCTGGACGCGTTTGCCGATCTGACGGGATTTGAAACGGCGGGGGCGCTGCTCTATGGAAAAAACGAAGAAGACCGCGCCCGCGTCTATAACCAGTTGAAGAAGGCCTCGCCGCAGTTTGTCGCCTACCGCCGCAAGGATCTTCCGGCAGGGCTGCGCTACCGCGAGAATCCGCGCGCGGGCGATCCGGTGGTGGTGGCAACAGGACCGTACGCCATTCGCTCGCACGCGCCGCCCGCGGGCAAGGCGGATACGCCGCCCGTCGCCGGCATGCATGGACTGGACCCTCGCAGGCAGCCGCAGATGAAGGCCAGCTTCTTTGCCGCCGGACCGGATATGATTGCTGGCAAAACGGTTGCGCCTTTTGAAAACGTGAACCTGTATCCATGGCTGGCGCACCTGCTGGGACTCAACGCGCCCAAAAGCGACGGCAGCCTGAATGTCCTGGCAGGAACGCTGACGGACGGCGGCGGGCCAGACAAGTAGGCAAGGCACGGAAGCTGGAAGAGGAAGAAGGAGCAGGCAAGACATGAACACAGTTCTTGGAGTGGATGGCGGTGGCACCCGCACGCGGGCCTCGATTGTGCAGGGAGACAAGGTTCTGGCTCATGCCGAGAACGGCTCCATCAAGCGGCTGCGGGTGGGGGCAGAGGCCGCTGAAGCCAATCTGCGCGCGCTGCTCAAAGACGTATACGCGCAAGCTGGGATCATGTCCGTCCGCGCCGCCAGTTGCGGCGTTGCCAGTTGCAGCCTGCCCGGCACGGTGGAGTGGATTACCGCCGTTCTCAAGGACTTTGGCGCCGAGCGCACCGAGGTGGTTGGCGACGAGGTAATCGCGCTGGACGCTGCCTTCAAGGGCGGCCCTGGCATCCTGCAGATTGCGGGAACCGGCTCCAATACCATTGGCCGCGCGCCCGACGGCAGCCGCGAATGCGCCGGCGGTTACAGCTCGCGACTGGGCGATGAGGGCTCCGGCTACTGGATTGGCGTGAACGCCGTGCGCCGGG
>Ga0302320_10029741_pt1 | contig 10440 bp, 10 predicted proteins | sample Bog_T0_3_FD_202130 | JGI IMG/M metagenome (GOLD analysis project Ga0302320, IMG submission 202130) | Peat permafrost microbial communities from Stordalen Mire near Abisko, Sweden - Bog_T0_3 | ecosystem: Environmental > Terrestrial > Soil > Wetlands > Peat | place: Sweden: Abisko, Stordalen Mire... | reverse complement strand
CTGTTACTTTCCTCCCAAATAATCTTTGTAGCTTTGCCCCGCTCCGAGGGCTCGCGCCAGGCTCAGCTTGGCCACGTTGTGCCGGTAAAGACTCGCGACATACTGGCTGTTTGCCTGAGCAAGCGACTGTTGCGCCTGGCTCACCGCCAGGTTGTCGCTGACGCCGTTGGCATAGCGCTCCTGCGATTCCTTCAATGCTTCGTTGGCCAGGTCGACGGTGGAGCGGGCCACTTCAACCTGCTTTTGCGACGAGGCGATATCGAGCAACGCATCGCGCACATCGGCATCCACCTGCGCATTCTTGTCGCTCAACTCGGCACGCTCGAGATCGAGCTGCGCCTGCGCCTGCTGGGCCACGCCGCGCAAGGCAAACTCCGCAAACACCGGGACGGTGAGGGTTCCACTCGCGTCGCCGGTGCCATGCGAGTGGCCCAGTGTGGGGCCAATATCGCCGTAGTCGCCGTTGAATACGATCTTGGGCAGACGATCTGCAGTCGCCTGCTTGCGTGTCTCCTCGGCGGCCTTGGTCATCTCTACCATCGCGGCCAGATCTTTGCGGTTGGCATGCGCCTTCTGAATGGTCGCGTCGACATTTAACTCGTCAAAGGCCGCGTAGGGCACCTTGTCGGTGAGGTTGATCTTCTGCGCGAGGGGCAGGCCAATGGTCCGAGCCAGCGCCAGCTTGTCTTTTTCAAGCGCGTTCTTGGCGACGATCAACTGCTGATCGAGGGTTTGCGAATCGACCCGCGCGCGCAGCTCGTCAAGCAGCGGAGCGGTGCCGGCCTTATGATTGTCCGCTGCCTGGTCGAGCGAAACTTTTGCGGTAGCCACCTGCGCCTCAACGCTCTCAACCTCGGTCTCGTCGGCAATTACCAGCAGATAAGCATTGCCAACCGTAAGCACCACGAGATCGCGTGCATCGTCGGCCGAAAGCTGTGTCGCATTAAAGTTGTGGCGCGCGGCCAGGTAGCTGCGCAGTGAGGCGATGTCGACCAGCGACCAGGTCAGCGAGGCGCGCACGTCTGTGTAGCCGAAGGGACCGATCACTTTGGGAAAGTCGGGGAATCGGAGGCCCTCGGCGGGCAGATCGACCTGCGAAACAACCTCTTTGCCGCTGAGGTCAATCTCGGGCAGCAGGGCTTGCAGGTCGCTCATGCGCGCGCCGCGTGCCGAGGCCGACTGCGTGCCGCTCAGGATGATGCCGAGGTTTTGTTTGAGGCCGCGCTTGATGGCGTCGTCGAGCGACAGGTCGAGCACGCCGCCGGTCGCTTCTCCGCTCACCACGCTACCCTGAAAACTCTGCGCATTGGGCCCGGTTGCCTGCGGTGGCTGAAGTCCGAGCGCCTGCTGTGCGCTGGCGGCGGGAGCTGCCCAGAAGACCGCGAGACCGGTCAATGCGAGCAGGCCACCGGCCAAGGCGCCATAGAGCGGCCGCGCCGACCTTGCGGTGCGAGGTACCAAAAGGATTGAGTATTCAGATGAGGGCGTGATCATACAATTCACAGGGTCATTCAATTCACGGGGTCATTTAGCTCACGGCGGTGTGCAGTCGCCCAAAGATTCCCTTTGCCGGGCGCTACTGCTTGAAATTGTTCGCACTTAATGGATGCAGAAAGCAGCCAGAAGGGTTCGTAAATGGATTGTATCGAATCGGCTTAGGAAATCCCGTGACGGAACGGACAGGATTTTGGGGAATTCGGCTTCCGAATTCGGACCTGACCCCGGATTCGAATCGGGATTGACCGTCAGGCCCGGGACGAAGCGTGAATCATTTGCGAAGCCAGCGAGCAGAGTCCCTGCCGAAACAGCTCGCGCACCGCTTCCGAGGTCCAGCCAGCCGCCGCAGAGCCACCATGCGCGGCCAGCAACCCGGCAGTCTCAGCGGCAGTAAATCCGGCCACTGCCCGCAGCACAAAAATTGTCCGCATGGCCGCTGGAAGGCTGGAGAGCCAGGTCCGCACACGCCCACGCTCGGGGCCGGCCAGCAACTGCTCGAGGTCTACCGGGGAAACACCCGCGGCGTCGAGGTCGTCGTCTTCGATACAAGTGGCCACATGCTCCAGGCCCTGGGGAGCCTCAAGGCTGTTTGCATCGCGGCTGGCAAGCAGCTCGAGCGCAGCCGCACACAGCGCGCGCCGCGAACTCTTCCGTGCCGCCGTCGCATCGGCGCAGGCCGCAATATCGGCATTGGCAATCGCCGTCTCCACCAGCCGTACGCTGTCTTCGCCCTCGCCCACCACCATCGACGCCAGGGTGTAGAGGCCGGCAGCGATCATGTCGATCATCTGCTCGAAGACGGGGTCGTCCATGCCTTCAAAGGCCTTGGCTACGGTCGCTTCGTCTTTCTGATGGCCGTCGAGGAGGCCCTGCACCCGGTCGGTGAACTGCTGGGCGCAGGCCGGGACGGGCTGAGGCGGAATGAGGCTGGTCGGGATCGGGCTGTCCGGGATCGGGCTGTGCTGGGGGGATGCACCTTGTTGCGGCATAAAGTTCGACTCCTCAGATGGGGTCTGCAAGCGAGATGGGGACTTCAAGCGCGCGGTCTGAACTTTTATCCTCAACCTAATGCGCTGGGGAGTCAACTTTGCCGTCTCATGGAGTGTGGCCTGCGAACAATTCAGCCAGCTTTGGCACTCCTCGTTCGACTTAGCCGTAGCATTGTGGCGATTAAAAGGCCAAGAAGTGCGCCGGCAATTGCGCCGCTGGCAGTAAGCAATACCGAGCCGGGACCGGTCGGCTTGACTGGAAAAGTTGGAGAGTCGAGAACGTGAATTCGCACAGGTGGACCGCCGGGAGCGGCCTCCTGCGCCTCCAAGTTCTTACTGACAAGCAGACCTACGAGCTGCCCGTCGACTTGCTGGGCAATCTTCGGGTCGGAGTACTTGAAGTGGATTGTAAAGAACGTGAGCCCGGACCAAGGAACGCCCGGATAATCAAACGGCTTCGGATGATCCACCTGAATAACAATCGCCTTTTCCATCTTGGTCACCAACTCATCCGTAGACTCATGGCCCCGCTCCCCTGGATAAAGGTTGTTCAGCTGGCTGATGTGACCCAGTTCCTCGCGGCTCAAAGATCCAGGAAGATTGTCTATCACTGATTGGGCTGCAGCAGGGCTCGCTTCGATCGCAATCGGTGTCGAAGAGACATACTCAGCAGGCTTGAGAAAGGCGCCTATCGAGGCCAATGCCAACCCTGCAACCGCGCTGGCAATTATGATTTTGCCGAAGTTCCAGGTTGTCATCTGCATGCTCATCGCTCCCAGAAAGACGTCGAGGGCTTGCCGGGTCGACGGTTGGACATCTTCGAGCAGGGCGTCAAACTCTGCGCCGTAGCGGGCGCGCCAGCTTGCGGGATAAAGCCGAGCAAGAATTCTCACGATGGATTTCATGTGTGTTTGAGCCTCCGCTGCCCGGTGCGAACGAGGCGCTCTAACTCGCCGAGCTGATCGCGCAGATACTCGCGGCCGGCGCCGGTGATGGTGTACGGCTGGCGGCGGTCCTGAGAGTCAATCGGGCGAATCCAGCCGTGCTGCTCAAGGCGCGTGATGGCGCCATAGAGGGTTCCCGCGCCAAGCCGGACCCCTGCAAAGTGCTCGATGTCGTCCATCATGGCGTAGCCGTGCTTATCGCCCTCGGCAAGGCTTGAGAGGACGAGCAATGGCGGGCTGAGGTAGCTATTACTGTTCACGTAATATACCGTATGACGTAATAAATTCGGCGTCAAGCATTTTTTCATCAGACCGTAATTCTGAAACTATGCAGCGACCGGCCCAAAGCCTGTAGACTTCCAACACGGCTCACTTGACCCAAGCGCATGGCTAAGACTTCCCTTAAACAGAAACTTTTCAACGGCCGGGACCACTCCTGGATGCAGTTCAACCGGCGTGTGCTCGAAGAGGCCGAGGACCCCACGAACCCGCTTCTGGAGCGGGTGAAGTTTCTGGCCATTACGGCGTCAAACATGGATGAATACGTCGAAATTCGCCAGGCCGGCCTGATGCAGCGCATTGAAGACGGCTATGAGGAAAAGGGCTTTGACGGCTTGCGTCCGGACGAGTCGCTGGCGGCGCTCACTGCCGAAATCCACACCTTTGTGGCCGCGCAATACCAATGCTGGAATCAGCAACTGATCCCCGAGCTGCGCAAAAATGGCATACGGCTGCTGGAGTGGACGGAGCTGTCGGAAGAGCAGCGCGCCTTTGCTCAGAACTATTTTCAGCGCGACGTTGATCCGCTGCTTACCCCTGTTTCGATTGACCCGGCTCATCCCTTTCCACGCGTGCTCAACAAGGCTCTTTGCCTGGCGCTGCTGCTCAGGGCCAAGCGCCGCAGCTCAGGACCGCAGGTGCTCGGGGTGGTGACGGTGCCGCGCGCGCTGCCGAGATTTGTACGTTTGCCGTCGGCAGACGGTAACTTCGACTACCTGCTGCTGCAGGATTTGATCGCGCAGAATCTTGCGGGCATGTATCGCGGCTATGCGGTGCTGGCGCACGCGGCCTTTCGCGTCACGCGCAATTCCAATCTCTACTTTGAGGAAGAAGAAGCGCGGTCGCTGCTCGAGACCATTCGCTTTGAGCTGCACAATCGGCGCAAGGGCGATGCGGTGCGCCTGGAGATTGAAGCCGGCGCGGATGCGGAGATTGTTGAACGGCTGCGGGTAAACTTTGAGCTCGACATCGACCAGGTTTTCCGCGGGGACGGGCCGGTCAATCTGTCGCGCCTGATGTTTCTTTCAAGCGACGTAAACCGCCCCGACCTCAAGTTCGTTCCCTTCACGCCCAAGCCGCTGCACATCAGCCGCAAGTCCGCCGACATCTTTGAAGAGCTGCGGCAGCACGACATCCTGCTCCATCATCCCTACGACTCCTACGATCCGGTGGTCGAGTTTATCGAGCTGGGCGCGAAGGACCCAGCCGTGCTGACCATCAAGCAGACGCTTTACCGCACCAGCAACGACTCGCCGATGTTCAAGGCATTTACCGAGGCGGGCGCGAGCAAAGAAGCTACGCTGGTGGTCGAGCTGATGGCGCGCTTCGATGAGGCTTCAAACATTCGCTGGGCGCGTTCGATGGAAGATGCCGGCGTGCAGGTGTTCCACGGCGTGGTCGGATTGAAGACTCATTGCAAGCTGGCCCTGCTGGTGCGCCGCGACGAAGACGGCGTCACGCGCCGCTACTGCCATCTGGGAACGGGTAACTACAATCCCGTGACCGCCCGCTTTTACACCGACCTCAGCCTGTTGACCGCCGATCCGCGCATCACTGAGAAGGTCCACATGGTGTTCAACTATCTGACGGCCCATGCGGAGATCAACGACTACAGCCCGCTTCTTGTTGCGCCGCTGACGATGGCGGAAAGTTTTCTCGGCCTCATACGCCGCGAGCAGGAGCACGCGCAGGCCGGACGCCCGGCACACATCATCGCCAAGATGAACGCGCTGCTTGAGCCATCGGTGATCGAGGCTCTTTATGCGGCATCGCAGGCCGGCGTGCAGATCGACCTGATTGTGCGCGGGCTTTCCATCCTGCGCCCCGGCGTGAAGGGCCTGTCCGACAACATCCGCGTGCGGTCGATTGTCGGTCGATTCCTCGAGCACTCGCGCATCTATCATTTCGCCAACGGCGGCCAGAGCGAGATCTATCTTGGCTCGGCTGACTGGATGCCTCGCAATCTCTTCGAGCGCTGCGAGGTGGTGTTCCCGGTCAAGGATCCGACGGCTCTCGACCGCATTCACACCGAGATTTTGCCGGCGCTGATGGCTGACACAACCAAGGCTCGGCTGCAGCAGCCGGATGGCATGTACCTGCGCGCCAATAAGGTGTTCAAAAACGCGCCGGCTTTTTCGTGTCAGGATTTCCTGATCCAACTGGCTGAAGGGAAGGTTGATCGCGACGCGATTCCTGGGCCGGCGATACGTCTTGAGGCGAATGCAGAATCGGCGGGCGAGGGCGATGCCGCCAGGAATGGCGCTGCTTCGCATGAGACGGCTAAGGTCAGGTCGCGGACTGCGGCGAAGAGGACGGCGGTGGCCGGCTGAAGAGATGCTTCCCCGCTGAGCTGCTCAGATAAATTCTGATTTTGAAACGTGAGACGGCGATTCGCTCAGTCGGCGTTATCTTCGTCGATCTTCGCGAAGAGCTCCGGGAGCGAAAGATAGATGGGCGAGTTCGCCACTTCAAACCGTTCTTTGGAAACCCAGTTCCCGTCGCTCAAGTCCCAGCCGGAGCGGGTTTGCGGGTCAACTACCCAGCGGTTGGGCACGCCGAAGTCGCGGAAGTTGTCCATACGCGCTTCGATGCGGGAATGGCGGTCTTCAGGCGACAGGACCTCGATGGCAATCAGCTGTGGCTTGGTAAAAACTTGTTCGATGGGCACATCGCGAGAGAAGACACACACGTCGGGAATGCGCACCCTCGTAGCACCCACCCTCGTCCTCTGTTCCTGAATTGACCGGATGCGCCACTCTTTACCGTGCTGGTAAAACCAAATCTGGATAGCCTGCTGAACAACATTATGATCGTATTCGCCCACGTTCCGGTCCTCCAGCACTCCATCGACGTAGTCGACGTCCGGCTGATAGGGAGTGGTGAGATACGCATCGATTGAAACTTGCGAAGTAGTTGCCATCTACCTTCTCCTTCCGGCCCGATAACTGTTCCCATCTTACTCCAGGAAAAGTTTGGCAATCCTCGAAACCACTGAGCCGGCCACTTCAACGGTTCGAACGGGCCCTCAAATCTCGTATCGATTCAGGTTAGGGAAAGCCGACAGGATTACTGTGAACCGAATCAGGATGTGGACCAAAGTCACGTCCGGTATACACAGGATTCTTGCCGGGTTTGCACATAATTACCAATTCGATTGATAACCTACGATTGAGTTCGGAGATCGCGAAAGCAGCCCTCCCTTGCAGGTTCGATCGCAGAAACCCTTTCGGATCTCCGGACGCCTAACTGAGAGCGCCATGAAACTTTCCGCACCGATGACTTTTCAGGGCATCACGCCCGAACAATACGCTGACCTCCTTGCCAAAGCGAATGCCGCCGGACTCGCTCTGAGCGGCAACTCGGGCATAGCCTCGCGCATGGGAGTCGAAGTCCAATGGAACTATTCGCCGGAGTCGGGCCTGCTCTCGATTGAATGCCTGCGCACGCCGTTCTTCCTCAAACCGGGGGAAGTGAACGGCAAGATCGAGGCGCTGGTTCAGGAAACAGTTGCCGCCAAGGTTAGCGCCTGATGCGGTAACCGCGCCGTTTGGGACTCACCGTCTGCATCGGCCATCTCTTACAATCGGGACAGTGCTGCGGACCCTTCCCATCCTGCGCCCTCTCGTGAGTTCACTTTCCGGCCCCATCGCAAACGACCGCGCCGGCCAAGGAACCGTCGACGCACCGCGGCCACTCGCGGTCTGGCACATGGCCTCGCTTGACGCTCCTACGGTCGCCGTTGTCTGGACACTTGGTTTTGCCTGCGCGGCGGAGGTTCGTTTGCCGCTGTGGGTTCCGGCTCTGGTCGGCCTCGTGACCTGGGCCGTCTACATTGTGGATCGCCTGCTTGACGCCCGGTCGGCCCTCGCCAGCATGCAGCCCAGTCGCCTGCGCCACAGGCATCGCTTCCACTGGCGTCATCGGCGGCTGTTCAGCACATTGGCGGCTGTGGCGGCACTGGGAGCGCTGGCCATCATCCTCATCTTCGTACCGTTGGCGGCGCGCGAGCGTGGAGCGGCACTTGGCCTTGCCACTGTCGCCTACTTTTCCGGAGTGCACGCGCGCCGAAATCCCGTCTCTCGACTTGGCTGGCTGCCGGGTCCGGGCAGGATTCTCGATCGCATTCCCTTCAACCAGGTGGGGAACGAAGTGCTGGTTGCGGCGATCTTCACTTGCGGCTGCATGCTGCCGGTGTGGCCACGCGCCGAATTGATTTCGAACCCGCTCTGGCCCCTCGCGCTTGTTGCAGCCTTCTTTGCTTTGCTGGCGTGGCTCAATTACCACGCCATCGGTCGATGGGAGGCCGGCGCCGCTTGCCGGCACATTACAACTGCCGGTTTCATTCTCGCAATTACGGGAGTTGCGTCTGGAACGGCGCTCTATCAAAGTCATCGCACGGCCGCGCTGCTTATTGCTTCGGGAGCGGGAAGCGCGTTTTTGCTCGCGCTGCTCAACCGGAACCGGAGCATGCTGACGCCACTTGCCTTGCGCGCATCCGCCGACCTGGTTCTTTGCCTGCCCGTGCTGCTGCTGATTTCCGCGGGCCGGATGGCGCTGGCGATTGCGCCGATGATTCGCCAATGAGGCTGGGTTCAGTAGAGGGAGCGCCTGACTTCGACAGCCTTGCTCGCGCCTATCGCTGGATGGAATGGGCAAGTTTTGGGCCGTTGCTCGGGCTTTGCCGGTCGGCCTTTCTGCCGCGGCTCGCCCATTGCCGTTGCGCCCTTGTGCTTGGAGATGGCGACGGACGGTTCACGGCCCGGCTCTTGCGCGAGAACTCAATCATCCGCGTTCATGCGGTCGATGCGAGTTCCTTGATGCTTGCCGCGCTGAGGCGAAGGGCCGGTCAAGATGCGGACCGCCTCACAACAGCGTGCGCTGACATCAGAGTCTGGGAGGCGGCAACGCATGCGCAGTTCGACCTGATCGTCACTCACTTTGTTCTCGACTGCTTCACAACGCAGGAGGTCCGCGAGATTGCAATGCGAGTTGAAACAGCCGTCACTCCCGGAGCGCTGTGGGTGGTTTCGGAGTTCGCTGTGCCCTCGGGCTTGTTTGGCAGGCTTGTCGCGCGGCCAATCGTTCATGGCCTCTACTTTGCTTTTGGGATTCTCACTGGTCTTGACCTGCGGGACCTGCCCGACTACGCTGCTGCTTTGAGGGATGGGGGCTTCAAGCGGATCGAGAATCGTTCGCGACTCGGCGGCCTGTTGGTGAGTGAGCTATGGACAACTGCGGACACTTTTCAGGCGCAACATCCGGGCTGACTGGCCGCCTGATTGAGGCAAATCCCGCCCTCGAAACGGCATCTGAGCCCTCAGCCCGTGTCCAAAACCTGCTCAGATTGTTACAGTTGTGTTAACATCTCTTCTCTGGGTCTGGAGAGACCGTTTGAGCAGTCCCCTTCCCTGCGATCGCTATGAATCTCTATCTGATGCGCCATGCCAATGCCGGCGTGCCGCGCGAAAACCTCACACTCGATGCCAAGCGCGCTCTCATTAAAGAGGGCAAGGACCAGTGCATGCTGATGGCGCGCATGCTCTCGGCATTCAAGGTACAGATCGACGTGATCGTCTCCAGCCCTCTGAAGCGGGCGATGCAGACCGCGCAGATGGTGGGCAACGAGCTTGGGTATGAAGGCAAAGTCGAGGTGAGCCCAGCGCTGGGGCTCAACGGAAGCTACTCCGATTTCCAGAAGATGCTCACAAAATATGCCGACCGCGAAGGCGTACTCGTGGTTGGCCACAACCCCAACATGTTTCAGTTTCTCGGCCGCCTGATCACCGGCAACGGCGGCGCCGCCATTCGCATGCGCAAGGGATCGATCGCGCGTGTGGATATGGATCGGCACCCTGCCCTGCTGCGCTGGCTTATCGATCCGCGCATGGCCCGGGCCATCTACGCGAGCACCGGCAAGAGCTCTCGCCCGAAGACTTCGCGGAAGTAAGCAGACTCTTTGCGCAGCGACCAGAGTTCGAGCTCGGCGCCGGTGCGTCCCGGCTTCAACTCCAGATAAATCCGCTTGGGATAGACCTTTGCCGCCACGCGCAGCACGTCGCTGGCGCGATCCTGGTTGAGCGCAACGGCGAGCCGCAGCAGTACAACTGCACGATGTACATTCTTGTGCTCGTCGGCTGGAATGTTTCTCAATGCGCGGTCACCCGGCTGCGGACGGCTCTTGCCAAGGTAGCGCGCAATGGCCGAAACCAGTGTGCGTTGCAGTTGCGTGTAGCCGTAGATCTCAGAGCTCGAGATGATGTACTGCGTATGCCGATGATGGCCTTGGTGGTTGATGAACTTGCCGGTGTCGCGCAGCATGGCAGCGGCCTGGAGCCAGGTTTCGTATTCGGCGGGCAGCTCGTGCATGGTCTTCAGCTCACGAAATAATTGCACGGCATGAGTGCGCACGGGATCGGCCTGGCGCGGGTCAACGCCGTAGCGCCGCGCGGTTGCCAGCACGCTCTCCCATCGCTCGAACTCGAATTCCTTGTGGGCCGTTGCGCGCGCGTCCTGCTCGGCCAGCATCTGGGCCAGGATGCCATCGCGCAGCCCGAGCGGCGAATAGCGAAACCCTGGCAAGCCGAAACTTTCAAGCAGCTCGGCGAAGACTTCAGACCCCGCCACAATAATCTCGGCGCGGCGCGGGCCGATGCCGGGCACAGCTTCGCGTTCGGGCAGGGTCAGCTTGGCCAGCCGCCTGGCCAATTTGCTCACATCCTTGGTGCCGGCTA
>Ga0302320_10029740_pt1 | contig 10440 bp, 10 predicted proteins | sample Bog_T0_3_FD_202130 | JGI IMG/M metagenome (GOLD analysis project Ga0302320, IMG submission 202130) | Peat permafrost microbial communities from Stordalen Mire near Abisko, Sweden - Bog_T0_3 | ecosystem: Environmental > Terrestrial > Soil > Wetlands > Peat | place: Sweden: Abisko, Stordalen Mire... | reverse complement strand
ATTTGCCGGAGGAGGCGGACGAACTGCTGAAGGGGCGCGTGCAGATCGTCAATCTCTGGCGGCCCATCAAGGGGCCGTTGCGCGATGCCCCGCTCGCGATGTGCGACGCCGATACGGTAGCACCTGGGGATCTCGTTGCTTCCGACCTGATCTATCCAAACCGCCGCGGCGAGATCTATTCCGTCAACTACAACCCCAACCATCGCTGGTTCTATTTTCCAGAGATGGCCGCCGACGAAGCGTTGCTGCTGAAGTGCTATGATTCCGAGACCGACGGAAGAGCCCGGTTTTGTCCGCATACCGCCTTCATCGATCCGACGACCCCGCCCGATGCGCCCGCGCGCGAGAGCATCGAGCTGCGAACGCTGGTGTTCTATAAGCGATGATCATCATCGCTGACGTTCTTTATGGCGAGCGTCAGCGAAGCAATGCATCTTCACTTCTCCCGCAGGGAGACGTTCTCCTTACGCGACGGCGCGAGATGGCGGTTTGCAATCCTGTCCGCAGGATCAGGTGGTTATCCTCATGGTGAGGAAACGGCCGTCGCCGCAGGCGAGGAACAGACATACAAGGTGCCGCGTTTTTCGTCGGCCAGCACGCCGAGCACGGAGCGGCTGCCGGCGGCGCCGGGCTTGATGAACGGCTCGGCCTTGCCGTTTGGCGCCACCTTCACGACGCCGCCGTGATTGAAGCTGCCCGCGTAGATCGTGCCGTCCTTGGTCGATGTCACGCTTTCCGGAAAACTATCGTTCGGCACCGCGACCGGCGCGGTCTCGGCCCAAGCGACGCCAAGCGGCGCCATCCCAAGCGCGAATGCCAGTCCGGCCAGGCCGACCGCACGCCCGCAACGGCCCTTGAGCGATTCTCCCCGTGCAAGCGAGCTTGCAGCAACGCTTTGTTGTTGTTTCATGATGTTGTTTCCTGATGAACGACATGGGTGTGACGAGGCAATGCCTCAGGGGCCGATCATCACCAGCCATCGGTTCGCTGCACGCAATGGAGCAACGAAATACTGCGATCCGACGATCGCAGCGTGCGTTATGCCCGATGAGCAACTTTAGGATACAGTCTGCAAAATGGAAAGGGGGCGCGTCAGGTCTTGATCCAAACCGCCTTGACGTTGAGATACTCTTCCAGATGCTGCTTGCCGGACTCGCGGCCATAGCCGCTCATCTTGTAGCCGCCGAACGGTACCGCCGGGTCCATCGCCTGGTAGCAATTCACCCAGACCGAGCCGGCGCGAAGCGCTTTCGCAATGCGGTGCGCCTTGCTGACGTCCTTTGTCCAGACGCCGCTGCCCAGGCCGAAGGTCGTGGCGTTGGCGCGCCGGATCAGGTCGTCGCTGTCCGTAAACGAGATCGCCGAGATCACCGGACCGAAGATTTCCTCCTGCGCGATCCGCATATTGTCCCGGACATTGGCGAACACCGTCGGCGGCACGAAAAAGCCGTTTGACAAGGCGCCTTCCGTCAGCCGTGCGCCGCCGGCCAGCGCCGTGGCGCCTTCGCTGGCACCAATCTCGAGATAGCTGGAAACGCGCTCCATCTGCTGCGCCGACACCAGGGGACCGATCTGCGTCGCCGGGTCAAGACCATTGCCGACCTTGAGCTGTTTGCCGAATTCGGCGACGCGGCCGACAAATTCGTCGTACACTTGGTGCTCGACGAACAGCCGTGTGCCGGCGCTGCAGATCTGGCCGGAATTCGCAAATACCGCCATCGCCGCGCCCGGCACCGCCGCATCCAGGTCGGCGTCGACAAACACGATGTCCGGCGACTTGCCGCCGAGTTCGAGCGATACCCGCTTCAGATTGCCCGCGGACGCCTTGATGATGGATTGTCCGGTAACATGCGAGCCGGTGAAGGCCACCTTGTCGACATCGGGATGCGACGCCAGCGCCGCGCCCGCGGTCTCGCCATATCCTGGCACGACATTTATCACGCCGGGCGGGATGCCGGCCTCCAAAGCCAATTCAGCCAGCCGCAGCGAGGTCAGCGGGGCTTCCTCGGCGGGCTTCAGGATCACCGTGCACCCGGTGGCAATGGCAGGGCCGATCTTCCAGACGCTGGCGCCCAGCGGGCCATTCCAGGGGATGATGGCGCCGACGACGCCGACCGGCTCCTTCAGCGTGTAGGAGAAGATATCGCCCGGCAGCGAATTCTCGATGGTCTCGCCATGCAGCGCGGTCGCCTGGCCTGCATAGTAGCGGATCATGCCGATCACGCGCAGCTTGTTGGCGCGGGTGCGGCTGATCGGCGCGCCCATGTCGAGCGTATCGAGCTGCGACAGTTCCTCGAAATGGGTTTCGACCAGATCGGCGAGCCTGAGCAGCAGGGCCTGCCGCTCGAACGGCTTGATCTTGCTCCACGCCCCCTCGAAGGCGCGCCGCGCCGCGGCAACCGCGCGGTTGATATCCTCGACGTCACCCTCGGCAACGGTCGCCAGCAATTCCCCGGTCGCCGGGTTGTGCGTCGCAAAGCGCTTGCCAGAGGCGGCGTCGACCCATTTGCCGTCAATCAGCATCTGCTTGTAGGAGCCATCGGCATAAGGGTGGGGAGTGGCCGAGATGGTTTGCGTGATGTTCATGATGTTCCGTTCCCCTGAGACTTCGCTGTCGGAATCTGTTATATTGCTATGAATATAGCGTGTTTCGCGAGCAGGTAAAGGCGGAATGGCGCTGGTCAAACCCATGTTTCAGCCGAACGTGAGAGGCAGGCCTGGACGCCGCCGTCACGTTCATGGCATGAGAAGTCATGGTCATGAGCGAAGATGAAGCCGTTCATCTGTTTTCCTACGGGACCCTGCAGCAGAGCGACGTGCAACTATCGACGTTCGGTCGCTTGCTGAAGGGCAAGACCGACAGTATGCCCGGCAAACGGCAGGCGTGCGGCGACGGCAGGCTGATGCATATTGCCAACCGCGGCAATGCAGGATAGCGTTATATCTGAACAACTACATCGTGTTGGAAATCCTGGTGTCGGACCTCTCCATCGTTCATCACACGCCACGAACCGCGATGAGCACGCTTGCGTTGCGCAAACCAGCGGATCCGCTGCCGCTGGTCCTGAACGGTGCCAGCGGCCGGCGGTGCAAGATCTGGGATATCGCGCCCCCGCTGCATTGTTCGATCATCGGCACCTGCCTATCGGCCGCCGAGTTGCGACAGTTTTTTGTCAAGATGGGCGATTCATCGGCCAGGACGGCTTCCGATCACACGCTGCATAGTTCTGGGGTTCTCGCCGCCGGAAAGCGCGATTTGATCGGTAAATTGCTCAACAAGACCCTGGATCATCGCCATGAGGCCGCGATTCGGCGCTTTGCCAAAGCCGCCAGCCGGGCGCAGGTGAGGGAGTTCTGGCTCGAAGCCTTTGAACAGGGAGCGATTCCGGGTGGCTACTGGGCCTTGCTGACCCATCCGGCGACGGACCGTCCGCTGGTCGAAGAGGCGTTCGGCCAGGTGCATATGCTCTCGCACATGGTTGGCTCGTCGAACCGGATGGATATCGCCCGCTTGCGAACGCTGGAACGTGCGCTCGGCGAGCGCGATGAGAAGATTGCGCGGCAGCAGGCCCGGCTTTCGGAAGGCGCGGGCGAGCGATCCGCGCTGTTGCGAAAGGTCGAGGATCTCGAAAGCGAGATACGCCGACGCGGCAGCGTGGCGCGGCCGGCTTCGGATGCAGCGACCGATGCGCTCGCCCATGCAGTGGTCCTGCAGCGGCTGGATGCGGAAAAAGCCCATTCCTGCCAGTTGGCGTCGCGGATAGCCGAGCTGGAGCGGGAGCACGAAAAGGCGCACAAAATCACGGCCAATCTCCACAAGCAGGTGCATCAGCTGCAGCGCGAGGTCGCAGCACTTGAAGCGGAGCTCAACTGCCGTGACGCAGATGAGCAGGAATCGGATGACGGCGATCAGCTGAACGGTCTGATCTCGCTTTACGTGGGCGGACGTCCCGGGTTGATTGATCAACTTCGATTGATCGTTGCCAAGCGGGGCGGCACGCTGCTGTCGCATGACGGCGGCGTTGAAGAATCGCTCGCCGCGCTGCCGGGACTGATCGGCCGGGCCGGCGCGGTGTTCTTTCCCGTCGACTGCGTCAGCCATTCCGCCGTCCGTCTGGTCAAGAAGGGCTGTCGCGATGGCGGCAAGCCATTCATTCCGCTGCGTGCAGCCAGCGTCGCCAGCTTTGTTGCAGCCCTCTCCGGTCTGGACGGAGGCGGGAGAATCACGGTTTCGCCTCGGTCGGAAGCGTGACCGAAATGAATCCAAACCCCTTCAGGCTGTATTCGGTGAAACAGTTCCCAGGTGTAGTCCCCGGCCGGATCGGCAAGCGGTGTCGATGTCCCGATCCGGGCGGCGTGCATCGCAGCCTGCAATCAAAAACATAGAGTGAGCCCGTGCCGTAACGAAGGCCCAGGCAATCGGTCACCACAGGGACCGCCCAACGTTATATCGCACGGAATATATCCATACCGCCGATAACGTCCAGTCCGTTTTTTGAGTTTGAAGCCATGACTGGCATGGTTTTCGATGGCAGAGTCGTGATATGCGTTGGGATACAACGAGGCCAGCCAAGTGGTCCGTAAAAAGGGAGAACTGAACCAATGAGCGATTTCAATCTGCTAATTGACGGGAAGATGGTGCCCGGCGATCAAACCATGCCGGTTCTCAACCCGGCCACCGAAGAGGTGCTGGCGCAGTGCCCGCGGGCGTCGAGATCCCAGCTGGATGAAGCTGTCGCCGCCGCCAAGGCGGCGTTTCCGGCCTGGGCGGCGACCCCGATCGAGGAGCGTCGCAAGCTGGTCATCAAGATGGCCGAGGCCATCGAAGCCAATACCAACGAACTGGCGCAGGTCATGGCCAGCGCGGCCCAGACCCTGAAGCGGATCACGTTGGAGCTCGGCGGCAACGATGCCGGCATCGTGCTCGATGATGTCGATCCGAAGAAGGTCGCCCCCGGCATCTTCGAAGGCGCGTTCCAGAACTCAGGACAGGTCTGTCTCGCCATCAAGCGGCTCTATGTGCATGAATCGGTCTGCGACCGGATCTGCGACGAACTGGTGGCGATCGCCAAGAGCACGATCGTCGATGACGGCTCCAAGCAGGGCACCAAGCTTGGGCCGCTGCAGAACAAGATGCAGTACGAAAAGGTCAAGGGTTTCCTGGAAGACGCCCGCAAGAACGGCAACATCATTGCCGGCGGCTCGGCGATGGATCGCCCCGGCTATTTCATCGAGCCGACCATCGTGCGCGATATCAAGGAAGGCTCCAAGCTGGTGGACGAGGAGCAGTTCGGACCGGTGCTGCCCGTGATCAAATATTCCGACAATGACGACGTGATTCGTCGCGCCAACGCCACCACCTATGGGCTCGGCGCCTCGGTGTGGTCGTCGAACTCGGCGCGGGCGCATAAAGTGGCGAGCCAGATCGAGGCCGGAACGGTCTGGATCAACAAGCATCTCGACATGGCGCCGCATATTCCGTTCGGCGGCGCCAAGCAGTCCGGTATCGGCACCGAATTCGCCGAGGAGGGCCTCGCGGAGTTTACCCAGCTGCAGATCATCAATGAGGCGCGCACGTGAAGCGCAGGGAGAACGTCCATGTATCATGAAGCAATCGAGAAGGTTTCCAAGCAGGTCCTGATCCGGGACCGCTACGACAATTTCATCGGCGGCAAATGGGTGGCGCCGGTGGAAGGCCGCTATTTCGACAATCCAAGTCCGGTAACGGGCAAGCGGCTGTGCGCGGTGCCGCGCTCCTCGGCTGCCGATATCGAACTGGCGCTCGATGCCGCCCACAAGGCCAGGGATGCCTGGGGCAAGACCTCTGCGACCGAGCGGTCCCTGCTTCTGAACAAGATCGCCGACAAGCTCGAAGCCAATCTCGATCTTCTCGCCCTGGTCGAAACGCTCGACAATGGCAAGCCGATTCGCGAGACCACCTATGCCGACATGCCGCTGGTGATTGATCATTGGCGGTATTTTGCCAGCGTGGTGCGGGCCCAGGAAGGCGGCATTTCGGAGATTGATCACGACACCCTGGCCTATCATTATCATGAGCCGCTCGGCGTCGTCGGCCAGATTATTCCCTGGAATTTTCCGATCCTGATGGCGGTCTGGAAACTGGCGCCGGCCTTGGCCGCCGGCAATTGCGTGGTGCTGAAGCCTGCCGAACAGACGCCGCTGGGCATTCTCGTGGTGCTGGAATTGATCGCCGATATCCTGCCGCCGGGCGTGATCAACGTCGTCAATGGTTTTGGCGTCGAGGCCGGCAAGCCGCTCGCCCAGAGCAAGCGGATCGCCAAGATTGCCTTCACCGGCGAGACCACGACGGGCCGGCTGATCATGCAATACGCCTCCGACAACATCATCCCGGTGACGCTCGAGCTCGGCGGCAAGTCGCCGAACATCTTCTTTGCCGATGTCGCCGATGCCGACGACGCGTATTTCGACAAGGCGCTCGAGGGATTTGCGATGTTTGCCCTCAACCAGGGCGAGGTCTGCACCTGTCCGAGCCGGGCGCTGGTTCAGGAAAAGATCTATGACCGGTTCATGGAACGCGCGGTGGCGCGGACCAGGAAGATCAAGCAGGGCCACCCGCTCGATGCCACCACCATGATCGGCGCCCAGGCCTCCAACGACCAGCTCGAGAAGATCCTGTCCTATTTCGACATCGGCCGGCAGGAAGGCGCCAAGGTGCTGACCGGCGGAAAGCGCGCGCAGCTCGGCGGCGAACTCGCCGAGGGCTACTATGTCGAGCCGACCATCTTTGAAGGCAACAACAAGATGCGGGTGTTCCAGGAAGAAATCTTCGGACCGGTCGTCTCCGTGACAAAATTCAAGGATGATGAAGAGGCGCTCGCCATTGCCAACGACACGCTGTACGGGCTCGGCGCCGGGGTCTGGACCCGCAACGGCAACCGCGCCTATCGGTTTGGCCGTGCCATCCAGGCCGGCCGGGTCTGGACCAACTGCTATCACGCCTATCCGGCGCACGCCGCCTTCGGCGGCTACAAGGCGTCCGGTATCGGCCGTGAGAACCACAAGATGATGCTCGACCATTACCAGCAGACCAAGAACGTACTGGTCAGCTACTCAACCAAGGCGCTTGGCTTCTTCTGAGCCGATCAGCCGGGCGGGCGGGGATCCAACCCGCGCCCGCCTGTGCGAGGGCCCCGTCATGGCGAGGAGCTCTTCGCGACGAAGCCATCCAGCTGCTTGTGCAGCGCCAAGGTTTTGCGAGAAAAATAAATGGTCCATCGCGTCGAAATCACGGATCAGGCGGCCGAAATGGTGGCGCGGCTGACCAGCCGGCATGGGCCGCTGATGTTCCACCAGTCCGGCGGCTGCTGCGACGGCTCCTCACCGATGTGCTATCCCAAAGGCGACTTCCGCGTCGGCCCGCAGGATGTGCTGCTGGGCGAGATTGCGAACTGCCAATTCTACATCGGTGCGTCGCAATTCGAGTATTGGCAGCATACCCAGCTGATCATCGATGTTGTACCCGGTCGCGGCTCCGGGTTTTCCGTGGAGGCGCCTGAAGGCGTCCGGTTTCTGACCCGCAGCCGGGTCTTCACGGATGAGGAAACAGCCGAACTCGAAGCCGCCGGGCCGCCGTCGCGCGCGGCCTGACGGCTTCTCAAGGAGGGTAGCGTCATGTTTGACTCGCAATGCGATCTCGCGGCCCTGGTCTACGAGCAGGGCCAGGATCCGGATTTCGTCTTGAGAGGGTTTGCCTCCGATCTGAACGCGCGCGGCTATCGCGCGGTCGGACTGGTGCAGCTCGGCCAGCATTGCGTCGATCGTCCCGGACTATCCGCCCTTCTGGTCCATAGCGGCCAGCAGCTTGAGCTGCTGCAGGATCTCGGCGCCTGCGCCAGCGGCTGCAGGCTGGATGTTGGCCAATTGCTGAACGCTGGCGCCGAGGTCGAAAGCGCGATCGACCAAGGCGCCGACCTCCTGATCATCAATCGCTTCGGACGGCAGGAACGCGAAGGCAAGGGACTTCTCTATCTGGTCGAGCGGGCGCTCAGTGCCGACATCCCCGTCGTCATCGCGGTGCCCTGCCATCGCTTCGCAGAATGGATCAGGTTCACCGATGGGATGAGCGTGAGGCTGAATTGCGACCGCGGCTCGCTCAACGGATGGTGGCGGGCCGTCTCGGCGCGGAGCGGCGGCGTGGTCAGGCTGGAACATCAGACGGTCTGTGAGGCCATGAAATAATTCCGGACGGTTGGTCACCCGTTGGCCCAGTCTGTCCCGCGGCGCGTGTGGGACGGCGGAGCGGAGCCGCGTGATTGGCCACGGCACAGCTATAGCCATTTCGGACGCCTTGTCTTGCGGCGTTAGCACCTGCGAGATATACCGCTATGCAGCCGAACGAGCCGGGAGAGCCTACGTGAAAACCATCAGACTTGCTGGACTTGCCGCATTGCTGTGCCTGGTCGCGGGTCAGGTTTTCGCGGCTGAGACCAATGTCGCGGTCGCCGCCAACTTCACCGATGCCGCCAAGGAGATTGCCTTAGCCTTCGCAAAAAAGACCGGCCATGAGGCGGTGCTGAGCTTTGGATCGAGCGGCCAATTCTATACCCAGATCACCCAGGACGCGCCGTTTCAGATTTTCCTGTCGGCGGACAGCGAGCGTCCGAAGAAGCTGGTCGATGATGGACTGGGCGTTCCGGAAAGCCTCTTCACCTATGCGATCGGCAAGCTGGTGCTGTGGAGCCGGACGCCGGATCTGGTCAAGGGCGAGGAGACCCTGAAGGCCGCTTCATTCGCCAAATTGTCGATCTGCAACCCGGTGGCCGCGCCCTATGGCGCGGCGGCCGTGGAGACGATGAAATCGCTCCAGCTCTACGACCAGCTGCAGCCGAAATTCGTCGAAGGCGCCAGCATTACCCAGGCGTTCCAGTTCGTTCAGACCGGGAATGCCGAACTGGGCTTTGTCGCGCTGTCGCAATTGACCGGCATCGACAGCGGCTCGCGCTGGTTGGTTCCGCAGGGACTCTACAAGCCGATCCGGCAGGATGCGGTGCTGCTGAAGAAGGGCGCCTCTAATGAAGCGGCAAGCGCCTTCATCGACTTTCTGAAAGGCCCAGAAGCCCGCGCGATCATCGAGAAATACGGCTACGAGGTTGGCCAACGCGGGCAGACGTGAATGGCAAGTCTTTTGTTTGCAAGTCTTTTGTTTGCAAGTCTTTTGTTGGCAAGACTTTTAATGGCAGTTCTTTAATGACAGGTCTTTCCGGCGAGATCTGGCAACCGGTGCGCCTGACGATCGAACTGGCGGCGATCACGACGTTTATCCTGCTGATCGTGGGAACGCCGATCGCCTGGTGGCTGGCGCGCTCCAAAGCCTGGTGGAAGGAGGCGGTCGCGGCGGTGGTCGCGCTGCCGCTGGTGCTGCCGCCCACCGTGCTCGGCTTCTATCTTCTGGTGCTGCTCGGGCCGGATGGTCCTGGCGGACTGCTGGCGCGGCTTTGGGGGGGCGCGACGCTGGCCTTTACCTTCCAGGGTCTCGTCATCGGTTCGGTGCTGTACTCAATGCCGTTCGTGGTGCAGCCGATCCGGAATTCCTTCGCGGCGATCGGCGACCGGCCGCTGGAAGTCGCGGCCACGCTGCGGGCTTCGCCGCGGCGGGCGTTCTGGACCGTCGCCATCCCCCTGGCGCGGCCGGGATTTCTCGCCGGCGCGGTGCTCGGCTTCGCCCATACCGTCGGCGAATTCGGCATTGTGCTGATGATTGGCGGCAGCGTGCCGGGCAAGACCAAGGTGCTGTCGGTGGCGATCTTCGACTTTGTCGAGACGTCGCAATGGCGGGAGGCCAACATCCTGGCCGGCGGCATGGCGGTGTTCGCCTTCGCGGTGATCCTGACCATGACACTGATCGAAAAGCACATCGCCCGGATCCATGCATGAGCTCTGGCGAGCCCGGCGCCATCCGCGCCAAGTTTCAAGGCGTGCTTGGCCGCTTCCCACTCGATGCCGCGTTCAGCGTCCCCTCGCGAGGAGTGACGGCGCTGTTCGGTCCGTCCGGCTGCGGCAAGTCGACCGTGCTGCGCTGCCTCGCCGGCCTGCACTATCTGCCAGGCGGCTTCTGCGCCATCAACGATGAAAACTGGCAGGATGAGAAAATGTTCCTGCCGCCCTACCGGCGGTCGATCGGCTACGTGTTTCAGGAAGCCAGCCTGTTCCCGCATCTCTCGGTCAGGCGCAATCTGCTGTATGGCGCTCCATCCAGCACGAATGCTGCTGCGAGCAGCGTTTCCTTCGATGAAGTCATCGACCTGCTTGGCCTTGCGGCTCTGCTCGACCGCCCGCCCAAGCATCTCTCCGGTGGTGAGCGGCAGCGGGTCGCGATCGGCCGCGCGCTGCTGTCGCAACCCAAGCTGCTGCTGATGGACGAACCGTTATCGGCGCTGGACCGGCTGACCAAGGATGAAA
>Ga0302320_10029739_pt1 | contig 10440 bp, 5 predicted proteins | sample Bog_T0_3_FD_202130 | JGI IMG/M metagenome (GOLD analysis project Ga0302320, IMG submission 202130) | Peat permafrost microbial communities from Stordalen Mire near Abisko, Sweden - Bog_T0_3 | ecosystem: Environmental > Terrestrial > Soil > Wetlands > Peat | place: Sweden: Abisko, Stordalen Mire... | reverse complement strand
GTTAGAATGTAGATAACCCATTCGCCTCCCCCGGCGCGTTGAGGAGCCAGACCGACGTATGCCGTTCGTTCACCTGCATTGCCACACGGACTATTCCCTGCTGGATGGGGCTTGCGATATCGACCAGCTCATGAAGCTGACCGTCGAGCAGAAAATGCCGGCGGTAGCCATGACGGACCACGGGAACCTGTTCGGGGCGGTGAAGTTCTATAACGCGGCGAAGGCGGCGGGCGTGCATCCGGTGATCGGGTGCGAGGTTTACGTATCGCAGCAGGGGCACAAGACGCGGTCCGACAGCGACCGGTATAACCACCTGGTGTTGCTGTGCGAAAGCCAGGAGGGGTACAGGAACCTGATCTCGCTGGTTTCGACGGCATATCTGGAGGGCTTCTATTACAAGCCGCGCATCGATCTGGACATGCTGGCGGGGCGGTCGAAGGGGCTGATTGCGATGTCGGCGTGCCTGCGGGGGCACATTCCGGAGACGCTGCTTTCCGATAAACACGAAGACGCGCGGCGGCTGGCGCACACGTACGCGGACATTTTCGGGCAGAGCAATTTCTTCCTGGAAGTGCAGGACCACCACCTGGAGCAGGACCGGCGGCTGACGCCGGAGTTGAACCGGCTATCGCAACAGACGGGGTTGCCGCTGGTGGCGACGAACGATTCGCACTATTTGCGCAAAGAAGACGCGCGGCCGCACGAGATCCTGCTGTGCATCCAGACGGGCAAGGGGATGAACGACCCGAACCGGATGCGCTGGTCCACGCCGGACTTCTATTTGAAGACGCACGAGGAAATGATGGCGCTGTTCGGGGAGCTGCCGGACGCGGTGGAGCGCACGTGGGAGATTGCGCAGCGGTGCCAGGTAAAGCTCGAAAAGGTGAAGGAGCCGTTCCCGAAATTCGACGTACCGGAAGGGCACTCGGCCGATAGTTTTTTCGAATACATTGCGCGGCAGGGATTTGAAAAACGGAGGCCGCGGCTGGAGGCGATGCGCGCGAAGGGATACCTGAAGCACGATCTGGCGGAATACGCGGAGCGGCTGGACCGCGAGATCCGCATGATCCAGCAGATGAAGTTCTCGGGGTACTTCCTGATTGTGTGGGACTTCATACGGTACGCGAAGGGAGAGGGCATTCCGGTGGGTCCGGGGCGCGGGTCGGCGGCGGGCAGCCTGGTGGGGTATGCGATGTCGATTACGGATATCGACCCGCTGCAATACGGGCTGCTGTTCGAGCGCTTCCTGAACCCGGAGCGCGTGAGCATGCCGGATATCGACGTGGATTTCTGCATGAACCGGCGCGGCGAGGTGATTCAGTACGTCACGCAGAAGTACGGGCGGGACCGGGTGGCGCAGATCATCACGTTCAATACGCTCGGCGCGCGGGCGGCTATTAAGGATGTGGGGCGCGTGCTGGAGATTCCGTTCCAGGACGTGGAGCGGCTGACGAAGTTGGTCCCGGGCGTTTTGAATATTTCGCTGGAGGATGCGATCAAGACGGAGCCGGGCTTCAATGAGGCGGCGGCGAAAGACCCGCGCGTGGCGGACGTGCTGGCTGTCGCGCTGCGGCTTGAAGGGCTGGCGCGCAACTGCTCGGTACACGCGGCGGGCGTGGTGATTTCGCCGCAGCCGCTACAGGAACTGGTGCCGCTCTACAAGACGAACCGCGACGAAATTGTGACGCAGTTCGATATGAACGGGCTGGATAAACTTCAGCTCTTGAAGATGGACTTTCTGGGGCTGACGACGCTGACGCTGATTCAGGATGCGCTGCGGCTGATCGAGAAGCGGCACGGCGTCAAGATTGTACCGGAAGATTTGCCGCTCGACGATAAGGACACCTACGCCGTTTTCTGCAAGGGGTTTACGAGCGGCGTGTTCCAGTTCGAATCGAGCGGGATGCGGGACATTCTGCGGCGGTATCAGCCGAGCCGGCTGGAAGACCTGACGGCGCTGAATGCGCTGTACCGGCCGGGGCCGATACAGGGCGGGATGGTGGACGATTTCATCGAGCGCAAATGGGGGCGGCGCGCGGTGCAATACGATTTGCCGGAGTTGAAGGAGTTGCTGGAAGAAACCTACGGCGTGATTGTCTACCAGGAGCAGGTGATGCAGATTTCGAACCGCCTGGCGGGCTATTCGCTGGGCGACGCCGACCTGCTGCGCCGCGCCATGGGCAAGAAAAAGCTGGAGGAGATGGAGAAGCAGCGGGCGCGCTTCGTGGAGGGCGCGGTGACGCGCGGGTTCCCGCAGAAGAAGATCGAGAAGATATTCGATTTGATGGAACAGTTCGCGGGGTACGGGTTTAATAAATCGCACTCGGCGGCGTATGCGTACCTGGCGTTTGTGACGGCGTACCTGAAGGCGCACTATCCGGTGGATTTCATGGCGGCGCTGCTGACTTCGGAAACCGGCAACACGGCCAAGGTGGTGAAGTACATCAACGAGTGCCATGACATGGAGATCACGGTGCTGCCGCCGGACGTGAACCACAGCGAGTGGAGCTTTACGCCGGACGGGCAGGCGATCCGCTTCGGGTTGGGCGCGGTGAAGAACCTGGGGCAGGCGGCGGTGGAGGCCATCGGGAAGGCGCGCGAGGAAGTGGGGCGGTTCCATTCGATCTACCAGTTCAGCGAGAAGGTGGAACTGAGCGCGGTGAACCGGAGGATGATTGAGAGCCTGATACGCGCGGGGGCGATGGATTCGATGGAAGGCGGGCGGTCGCAGAAATTCGCGGTGGTGGAGAGCGCGATGGAAGGCGGCGCGCGGGCGCAGCGGGACCGCGAGAGCGGACAGGCGGGGCTGTTCGGCGAAATGATGGCGGCGGAGGAACATCACAGCGAATTGCCGAACGTGCCGGAGTGGACGGATAAAGAAAAGCTGGCGGGCGAGAAAGAGTTGCTGGGCTACTGGGTGACCGGGCATCCGCTGGACCGTTACGCGGAGAAGGTGGCGGAGCTGACGACGCGCGACAGCTCCAACCTGGACGGGTTGACGAAGAACGCGGACCTGGCGGTGTGCGGCGTGCTGACGGGCGTGACGCGGAAGCGCAACAAAGAGGGCAAGCCGTGGGCGGCGATGACCATCGAGGACCGGAGCGGGTCGATTGAGGCGCTGGTGTTCGCGACGGCGTATGAACGGCTGGCGCCGCAGATTGTGGAAAACGAAGCGGTGCTGATCCGCGGGCTGGCGCTGCCGGAGGACGGCGGGGCGACGAAGATTTCGGTGCAGGACATTGTGGCGCTGGAGAACGCGAGGGTGGATCTGCCGTCGGCGATTTCGATCCGGGTGTGGCTGGGGCGGAACGGCAAGACGGCGGCGGACCGCGCGGAGGCCTTGGGGGAACTGTTCCGTAAGAAGCCGGGCGAGACGCAGGTGCGGCTGAGGCTGGAGGCGCCGAGGGATTTCACGGTGCTGCTGGACGTGCCGTCGAAGGTGCGGCCGGACAGGGAGTTTAGGACGCTGGTGGAGCAGATTTGCGGGGCTGAGAGTATTGAGAGGGTGGCGGGGTAGGGGGGGCAACTGGATGCCCTCGGGCGCGCCGCTGACCTCAGCGACCCCTGGCACAATCTGGCTTGTGCGACAGTCCCACGGGGCTTGACATCATGAATTACTGGCTTGATCTGTTCACGGGCACGACCTGGGAAGAGTTTCGGAAGGCCGGGGCGAACATAAGCGGCTTCAGCGAGCGAAGGCGAAAAAGCGCAGGACGTGTGAAGCGGGGCGACGTGTTCCTGTGCTACCTCACCGGCGTTATGCGCTGGGTCGGCGCCCTGGAAGTCGTTGGGCCGACCAAGGATGCGAGTCCCATCTGGGGTCCCGAAGCATACCCGGTTCGGTTCGCAGTGAAGCCGCTCGTCATGCTCGATCCCGAGTACGGCGTTCCGATGGAGCGATTCGAGGGCAGGCTCGATTTCTACCGTGGGCCGGGGGACAGGGGCGGGTACAAGGGCTTCTTGCGGGGGAGTCCGAACCTCTTCAAGCGTGACGGCGATGGCATTATCATCCTTGAGACCCTTCGCGAAGCCGAATGTAATCCTGTTCCTACCGAGATTGACCCGCGCAAGCTCGTGCGAAAGCCACGCCTCTTCAAGGTGGACTTCGGCAAAGGGAAAACGACCGTGCCCAGGGTCGTCAGTGTGCCCGAGCAAGAGGACGATGAGCCAGCCGTTGTCGAGCCGAAGCCGCTGGTCGAGTCTGCCACGCGCCACACCGAGATCCAGTATCATCTGCTGAAACTTGGCGCGGAGTTGGGGCTTGATGTCTGGGTGGCTCGCAACGACCGCGGCAGGAGCTACAACAGCGAGTTGCTCGGCGCGATGGCGAACATGCTCGACGAATTGCCGACGCAGTTCAACGAAGCGACGAATCGCACTATCGAACTCATCGACGTGCTCTGGCTCAAGGGCAACACCATCTTGGCGGCGTTCGAAATTGAGGCGACCACCTCGATCTACTCCGGGCTGCTCAGAATGAGCGACCTTCTCGCGTTACAGCCGAACCTCGACCTTGCTCTGTACCTCGTTGCGCCTGACGAGCGACGGGCGAAAGTGCAACAGGAAATTGTCAGGCCCACGTTTGCCTTCCGAGAAAAGCCATTGCCAAAGGTGTGCGGGTTTGTAGCGTTTGGCAAACTCATGGATAAGGTCGAAGGCATCCGCCGCCTCGGCCTCGCAGGGTCGCTGAAGCCCGAGTTTCTCAAGACGACCGCTGAGTATTTTGGTGAGCTGGACGCCGACGAGTAGGGACGGGAGACTGAATCCTCCTGAAGGCATCGCATCCTCCCGGCGTAGGGCGCGAGGCATGCCTCGCCCCTACGGCGGCGTGCTGGGCTTGCGACGGCGAGTGGCCGCGTCGTAGACGTCGGCGGGCAAGACATCCTTCGCGGGCTTGGCTCGGGCGAAGTCCTCCGCGGTCGCCTCGAACGTGTCGGGGTCGCGCGCGATTCCGCGACTGATTCTTCTGTCTTCCGCTCGGGTGAGGGGATCGGGCTGCTTAGCCATATTCAATTGTAGGCGTAAGAAAAGAAGAAGGCAGACCAGGAGGTCCGCCCCACGGGTTATCGTTGAAGCTATGAAGAGCGCGGCGATTGTCGGGGCGGTTGTGTTTGCGGGCTTGCTGGCGGGGCAGACGGAGGATCATCCGGCGTATTTGAATCCGGATTTGACGCCGGAGGCGAGGGCGGCGGACATTGTTTCGCGGATGACGCTACAGGAGAAGGTTCTGCAAATGCAGAATGCGGCGCCGGGGATTGAGCGGCTGGGGGTTCCGGCATACGATTGGTGGAACGAGGGGCTGCACGGGGTGGCGCGGGCGGGGCTGGCGACGGTGTTTCCGCAGGCCATCGGGCTGGCGGCCACTTGGGATACGGACCTGATGCGCCGCGCGGCGGAAACGATTTCCACCGAGGCGCGCGCGAAGTATAACGAGGCGCTGCGCAACAACGACCGCAGCCGGTACCGCGGGCTGACGTTCTGGTCGCCGAACATCAATATCTTTCGCGATCCGCGCTGGGGGCGCGGGCAGGAGACTTACGGGGAAGATCCGTTTCTGACGGGGCGCATGGCGGTGGCGTTCATCCAGGGGATGCAGGGGAAGGACCCGCATTATTTCAAGGTCATTGCGACGGCCAAGCACTTCGCGGTACATAGCGGGCCGGAACCCACGCGGCACCAGTTCGACGCGCAGCCGAGCGAGCGCGACCTGGACGACACCTACCTGGCGGCGTTCCGCGCGGCCATTGTGGAGGGCAAGGCGGACTCGGTGATGTGCGCGTACAACAGCCTGGACGGGACGCCGGCGTGCGCCAACACGGACCTCTTACAGAAGCGGCTGCGCGACGAGTGGGGATTCCAGGGCTACGTGGTGAGCGATTGCGGAGCGGTGAGCGACATCTACCGGTTTCATCACTGGAAGGCGACGGCGGGAGAAGCGTCGGCGGCGACGGTAAAGGCGGGCACGGACCTGACGTGCGGCACGGAATACCGGTCGCTGACGGGCGCGGTGACGGCGGGGCTGATTAGCGAGGCGGAGATCAACCGGTCCGTGGAGCGGCTGTTCGTGGCGCGGTTCAAGCTGGGGATGTTCGATCCGCCGGAGCGCGTGCCGTTTTCGAAGATCCCGTATACGGAGGTGGATTCGGAGGCGCACAGGCAGATTGCGCTGGAGGCGGCGCGGAAGTCGATTGTGCTGCTGAAGAACGAGAAGGACATGCTGCCGTTGAAGGCGTCGGTGCGGAAGATCGCGGTGATCGGGCCGTCGGCGGACGATCTGGAAGCGGTGATGGGAAACTACAACGGGTTCTCTTCGAAGCAGGTGACGCCGCTCGAAGGGATGGAGAAGCAGTTCGGCGGGAAGGCGCAGGTGCGGTTCGCGCTGGGTGCTACGTACACGACGCAGTCGATGGCGCCCGTGCCTACGAATGTCTTGACGCAGCCGGGCGGGACGGGGTACGGGATGCTAGCGGAGTATTTCGGCGGCGCGGATTTCCAGGGGGAGGCGAAACTGCGGCGGGTGGAGGCGCGGGCGTATCAGGCGTCGGGCGTGCCGGACGCGGCGGTGGCGGCGGAGTTTCCGCAAGGCGGATATTCGGTGCGATGGACGGGGACGCTGAAGACGGCGGTGGGCGGCGATTACGCGATCGCGTTTCGCATACAGCCCGTGGGAGAAGGGCGGCAGCCGGCAAGCGTGCGGCGCATTTTCCTGGACGATAAAGAACTGGTGGCCGACGCTCCGGCGGCGACGCTGCACGCGCAACTGGAAGCGGGGCGCGCGTACCGGTTGCGCGTTGAATACAGCGCGCCGGCGGGGGCGGGCTTCGGACAGCTCGTGTGGATTCCACCGGCGGAGGCGCTGCTGGCGGAAGCGGTGGCGGCGGTCAAGAGCGCGGACGTCACGGTGGCGTTCGTGGGGTTGAATCCCAGCCTGGAAGGGGAAGAGTTGCGCATCGCCATTCCGGGCTTTGCGGGCGGGGATCGCACGGACCTCAAGCTGCCGGAGTTGCAGGAGAAGTTGATCGAGGCGGCCATCGCGACGGGCAAGCCGGTGGTGGTGGCGCTGACGAGCGGGAGCGCGCTGGCGGCGAGTTATGCGGCGGAGCACGCGGCGGCGGTGCTGGAAGCGTGGTACGGCGGGGAGGAGATTGGCACGGCCATCGCGGAGACGCTGGCGGGGGTGAACAATCCCGCGGGGCGGCTGCCGGTGACGTTCTATCGCGGCGTGGAGCAGTTGCCGGCGTTCGACGATTACGCGATGAAAGGCCGGACGTACCGCTACTTCACGGGCGAGGCGCTGTGGGGCTTCGGCTACGGATTGAGCTACTCGAAGTTTCAGTACTCGGGGCTGAAGGTGACGCAGGGACCGGACGGCTGGCGGGTTTCGGCGCTGGTGAAAAACGTGTCGAAGCGCGAAGGCGACGAGGTGGCGCAGTTGTACTTGAACGGGGCGGGGATGGGCGACGATGCGATCCGCGAATTGCGCGGGTTCCAACGAGTGCATCTACGGCCGGGAGAGACGCGCACGGTGGAGTTCGCGATCGCTCCGGCGGATGTTCCGAAGTACAAGGCGCGCGTGAGCGTGGGTGGCGGCCAGCCCGTGGGTGACGTGTCACGGGTGGAGCAGGCAGCGATGTTCTGAAAGGTTGGCAGGCGAAAGCGCCTGCCCCACAATTACCCGAAGGGGTTCTCGTCCGCGCTGGGGCCGTAGATGGACGGGACCGGCACATCCAGCAAACGCAGGTAGACGCTGAGCTGGCCGCGGTGATGATAGAAGTGGTTGAGCAGGATGGCGCGGTAGACGCCGATGCGGGGGATGGTCATGATGGGGTTGCCACCCATGCGAAAAGACCAGTTGGGTGGCCTTCGCCTGGGCGACGTTTTCATCCAGAGTGGCGACGAGGGCGGCGGAGCTTGCCGGCGCGGGAGATGGGCGTGGGGTCAGTATAACCCAGGGCTCTGGCCGGCCTCCATGCAGGTTGATATATAATCGGTTCCATCTGTTGGTGCTGGCGCTTGGAGGCGGATGCTACGTCGATGTCTGCTTGTGATGGTGCGGCCGGCGGCCGCAATGGCCGCGCTGCTGGCGATCTCCGTGGGAGATGCCGCCGATCCCATGCTCGACCGGCAATTTGCTCAAACCGTTCGCCCTTTTGTCAGCCGCTATTGCGCTCAGTGCCATAGCGGGCAGGCGCCCGCCGCGCAGTTCGATCTTCAGTCTTATGCGACCGTGGATATGGTCGCGAGGGACGCCCCCCGCTGGGGTCTTGTGCTCGACAAGCTGACGGCCAAGGAGATGCCGCCCGCCGGGGCGACGCAGCCGTCCCTCGAAATCCGCCGGCAGGTGATCGACTGGGTCAAGGCCCTACGCTCGTACGAGGCGCGCAGGAACGCCGGCGACCCCGGCCCGGTGCTGCTGCGCCGGTTGAACAACGCCGAATACAACTACACGATCCACGACCTCACGGGCCAGGATATTCAGCCGACGCGGGAGTTCCCGGTGGACCCGGCCAATCCCGAGGGCTTCGATAATTCGGGCGAATCGTTGACCATGTCGCCCGCGTTGCTCGCGAAGTACCTGCAGGCCGCTCGCGACGTGGCCGACCACATGGTTCTGACGCCGGATGGAATCGACTTCGCGCCCTACCCGATGCTGGTGGAAACGGACCGCGACAAGTATTGCATCCAGCGCATCCTGGATTTCTATAAGCGGCAGCCCACGGATTACGCCGATTATTTTCAGGCCGCGTGGCGGTTCCAGTATCGCGCCGCTCTGGGAAAGCCGGCCGCGACGCTGGTCGCCACGGCCGCGGAAGCGAAGGTGAGCCCGGCGTATCTGCCGATGGTCTGGCGGATTCTGCACGAGCAGGACGCGGTTGGTCCCATCGCGAAGCTGCAGGCAATGTGGCGCGCCCTGCCGGCGCCGGGCGCGAAACAAACGGACGCGGTGCGCGCGAAGTGTGTCGAGATGCGCGATTTTGTCGTGCGGATTCGGAACCACACCGCGATGCAGTTCGCCGCGCCGGTTGTGAGGGGGTTGCCCGGGGCATCGGAGCCTTTGCTCAACTGGAAGCTCGGCCAGTTCGCTTCGCACCGCCGCGATAGCGATCCCAACGCTTTGCGCAATGATACCGACCCGCCCCCGGCCGTGCCCGCGATTCCGCCGTATGCCGGGTTGCACCAGGAATCGGCGCCACGCTGGGCCGCCCTCACGGCGAAAGCCCGCGCCGGCGATCCCGACCTGGTGGTTCCGGCCGCTGCGCGCAACCGCTATCAAGCGGCGTTCGCGCGGTTCGCCTCCATTTTTCCGGACACCTTCTATGTCACGGAGCGGGGCCGTTACTTCCCGGACGATTCGGAGGACAAGGGACGCCTTCTCAGCGCCGGCTATCACAGCGTCATGGGCTTCTTCCGCGACGACACGCCTCTGATGGAGTTGGTCCTCGACGAGAAAGGCCGGCGGGAGCTGGACCGCCTCTGGGACGAATTCGAATTCATCGCCGATTACACAGCCCGCACCTGGGATCAGTACTATTTCAATGAGAGCGGCGAGGTGCAGGGCAGAGGCGCCGAATCCGGCTCGGCGCGCCCGCCGGATCACGCGATCACCGACGCGCCCGTGATCGAAGCAATGCGCGACGCCTATCTGGCCAGGGCCGCGGCGGACCCGAAGAGCGACCCCATCGCTCCGGAGGCGGTCCGCAAGCACTTCGATGGCGTGAACGCCACCCTACGGAATCTGGAAAAAGAGCGGGCGGACGCCGAGCCTAAGCACCTGGACGCCCTGCTCCGCTTCGCCGCACGCGCCTACCGGCGGCCGCTGACCAAAGCGGAGAGCGACGATTTGCCGGCGAATTACCACGCGCTTCGGGAGAAGAACGAACTGTCGCACGAGGAAGCCGTCCGCGATTCGATCGTAGGCGTTCTGATGTCCGCCGACTTTTCCTACCGCCTCGATCTGCTGGATACCGCCGCGCCCCGCAACGCGGGCGCGAAGCCCGTCACGCAATCCGCGGCCATGGGGACCTCCGCCGCGCTTCCGCTCTCCGATTACGCTCTGGCCAGCAAGTTGAGTTATTTTCTTTGGTCCAGCATGCCCGACGCGGAGTTGATGTCTCACGCCGCCGCGGGCGATTTGCGCAACCCGGAAGCGCTTGTGGCGCAGGCGCGCCGCATGATGAAAGATCCCAAAGCCCTCGGTTTCGCGACCGAATTCGGCGGCAACTGGCTCGAGTTCCGCCGTTTCGAACAACACAACGGCGTCGACCGCGGCCGCTTCCCCAGCTTCGACAACCAACTGCGCGAGGCCATGTATCAGGAGCCAATCCGACTCATTGAAGACGCGGTCCACAACAACCGCTCCGTCCTCGATCTGGTTTATGGCGACTACACGTTTGTGAACGCCGCGCTTGCAAAGCACTACGGAATCCCGGATATCGCCGG
>Ga0302320_10029734_pt1 | contig 10441 bp, 7 predicted proteins | sample Bog_T0_3_FD_202130 | JGI IMG/M metagenome (GOLD analysis project Ga0302320, IMG submission 202130) | Peat permafrost microbial communities from Stordalen Mire near Abisko, Sweden - Bog_T0_3 | ecosystem: Environmental > Terrestrial > Soil > Wetlands > Peat | place: Sweden: Abisko, Stordalen Mire... | reverse complement strand
GAATACCTATCTGAACCTGGCGGCACTGCTTCGCCACGGCGACATCGTGTCGACCGGCGAAGGCAGTTATCAGATCCTCGACTCGGCTCGGGCAATCGCGGAGGATCCGGCGTTTGGTCCGGAGGACTACGCGTACCGGCTCACCGGCACCACTTTGGGCTTCAAGGCAGGCGTCAATTACTCGCCCACCGCGCATAGCCTTATCGGCTTCGATTTCCGTCGATTCGACACTCGCGCCTACGGCGGCAACGACTACACCAAGTCCATCCTGGAGATCACCGCGGACTACGCTTTCTAGATGAACAAGTTCATCCCAGCGGCCGTCGGTATCGCATTGCTCCTCGAGGCAGGAGCCGGTCACGCGGCGCAATTGCATGTGACCGTCAAGGATCTACGCGGTAAGCCGCTGTCCAATGCAGTGGTGCTGGCGACGCCCGTGGATTCCAAAGCCGCCGCGCACGCCAGGGGTCCTGCCGATGCCGTCGATCAGGTGGACAAGCAATTCCTGCCTTACGTAAAGGCCGTCTACACCGGATCCAAGGTGTGGTTTCCCAATAACGACAATATCCGGCACCAGGTCTATTCGTTCTCCCAGCCCAAGCAATTCGAGCTGCCGCTGTACGCCGGAACCGAGGCTCCGCCGGTGCTATTCGATAAGCCCGGAGTCGTGGTGCTGGGTTGCAATATCCACGACTGGATGGTCGGCTATATCTATGTGTCGGAGACGCCGTTCTTCGCGACCACTGACGCCGCCGGCGCAGCAACCCTCGAGGATTTGCCGTCCGGCGAGTACCTGGTACGGGTGTGGCATCCGGGCATGCAGCAGGCGGAGCAGTCGACGATCAAGCGCCTGAACGTGAGCGCCGAAGAGACGGCAAGCGTGGAATGGCAGTTGGCCGTGAAGCCCTCCCTGCGCGTGCCCCGGGTATCGGGCGCCGCGAACCCGGGATATCCCTAGAAGAAGGGCCAATTAGCCTAAATCGGCGCGTATTGTGTAGGACCGCACGGTCGGCGCGCACCGACCCGTCTAACCTATTCAACCGGCCCGATCCGGACAAGCGCCTTTGACCCTACGCACTCGCATCGCATTGACCTTTCTCCTGCTGCTCGCGGCAGTGCTGGCCGCGGCGCTGGGCGCGGTGTCGGCTGCGAACCACCGAAACGCCGAGCGCGAGGTGCAGCGCCAGCTCGACGTCGGCGCGCTGGTGTTTTCGCGGCTGCTGGAAAGCAACCGCCGCCAGCTGACCCAGGGTGCGCAGGCCGTGGCCGCAGATTATGGCTTTCGCCAGGCGGTGGCCGCCCACGACACCGACACTCTGGCCTCGGCGCTGGAAAACAGCGGCGCGCGAATCGGCGCCGCAATGATCGTGTTGACCTCGCTCAACGGCGAAGTGATCGCCTCCTCCGGATCGCACCTCGCGGCCGGCAGCTCGTTTCCCATTTCGGCCGCGCAGAAGGACAGCGAAGGCGCCGACACCGCCACCAGCGTGATCGTCGATAACGGGCGGATATACCAGCTCGTCACCGTGCCGGTGCGCAGCCCGCTCCCCGTTGCGTGGATCGCCATGGGCTTCGAACTCGACAACAAGGCGGCGCGCGAGCTGGCCGACATCACCGGGCTGGACCTGACGCTGTCGGTCAGTTCCGACGGCCGCTGGACCGATGTGGTGAGCACGCTTCCGGCCGGCACGCCGCGCCGATCCGACATCGTGACCCGGCGAATCGAACTGGCCAACCTAGGCCATGGCGAGGTCGTCGCCACCTTGTCGCGTTCGCTGGCCGGCGCGCTTGCTCCATTCGCGCGCCTGACCAACACCTTGTTTCTCATTGCGGGCATCAGCCTGATCGGATTCGCAACGGTTGCATTCTGGATCGCACGCAACATCACCCGGCCGTTGCAGGATCTCACGCAATCCGTCGATCAGATACGCAGCGGCGTGTACGACGCGCCGCTGACCGTGCAGCGCCGCGACGAACTCGGCGTGCTCGCCGAAGGCCTGCAATTGATGCAGACCGCCGTGCAATCCCGGGACCAATCGATTCGCCGCCTGGCATACGAGGACACCCTTACCGGCTTGATGAATCGAACCGCCTTCGCCGCGGCCTTGAACGGGGCGCTGGCGGACGCCGGCGGCCTGATTGCGGTGGCGGTCATCAACCTGAACCGATTTAGACGCATCAACGAGCACCTGGGGTATTCGGTGGGAGATGCGGTGCTCATCAAGATGGCGGCGCGTCTCGCCGCCGTGCCGTCGGTGAAATCCGCCGTCGCGCGGCTCGCGGCGGACCAGTTTGCGGCATTTACGCGGCTGCCGGATGAGGCAGCCGTGCAGACTTGGGGAACCTCGCTGGTGGTGGCGCTGGCGGATCCGGTATTCGTCGAAGCGCAACCGATCGATATCAGCACGACCATTGGGCTCTCGCGCTCCACCGATGCGGCGAGCACCGATGAGTTGCTGCGCTGCGCCGAGCTCGCGCTCGAATGCGCGCGGCGTGAGAAGCGCCCGCTCGCGGTGTACGAGAAGACACTGAAGCCCGAGGCTCGCGATCAACTATCGCTGCTCGGGGAGCTCAGGCTCGCGCTGGAGCGCGATGAATTGCGGCTGTTCTTCCAGCCGAAAATCGACATGGCGACAAATCGCGTGGCCGGCGCCGAGGTGCTGCTGCGCTGGCAGCATCCGACGCGTGGATTGCTGGGTCCGGCGGCGTTCGTGCCGTTTGCCGAGCAAACCGGATTCATACGCCGCATGACGCGCTGGACCCTCGATCGTGCCATCGCGCAGGGCGCCGAGTGGCATCGAGCCGGCAAACCCTTGTCCCTGGCCGTGAACATCAGCGCCGACGACCTGGATGATCCGCGCCTCGATTCGCGCGTTGCGGGCTTGCTGACCCGGCATCAGCTGCCGCCGAGCTTGCTCACCCTGGAACTGACCGAAAGCGGCTTCATCGACGACCCCGAGCGCGCCTTGGGTATGCTGAATGCCATCGCCGCTTTGGGCGTGAAGCTCTCCATCGACGATTTCGGCACCGGCTACTCCTCCTTGAGCCATCTGGCGCGAATGCCGGTGCACGAAGTGAAAATCGACCGCAGCTTCGTGCAGGAGCTGGAGTCGAATCCTGAGTTCGCCACCGTGGTGCGCTCGGCCATCGACATGGGCCATAGCTTAGGATTGCAGGTCGTGGCCGAAGGCATTGAAACCGAGACCGGCGCGCAGCGCCTGCGGGATTTCAAATGCGATGTGGCCCAGGGCTATCTATATGCGAAACCCATGCCGATCGATCAATTGGAGGCCTGGCTCGAGGGTAAAACACGCGTTCCGGTGATTGCGATCCCCATGGACTTCGAGGTCGCCGACCTTGCGGATACCACCAGCCTCGCGACCTACTGAGGATTTCGCAGGGCCGCTATCCGGGCCAATCCCGACTCGATGGACTGACGCACTTCCTCGTTGAGCTGCCGCGGGTCCTTGCCTATGGATTCGATCGGCTCGCCAATGATCACATGGATGGTTCCGGCCTTTTTCACGATTCCACGCCGCCGCCAGAACACGCCGGCATCGTGCGACAGCGGCACCACCAGCTTGCCCGTTGCGGTCGCGAGCAGCGCGCCGCTGACGCCGAACTTGCGCGTCTCGCCCGCGACCACCCGCGTGCCCTCGGGAAAGATGATGACCCACAGGCCTGCGCTCAAGCGCGCCGCGCCCTGTTCGATCACCTGGTTGACCGCGCGGTGCCCCTCGCCGCGGTTGATGGCGATCGGCCGCAGCAGCTTCAGTCCCCATCCGACGAAGGGTATCCATAGCAGCTCGCGCTTCAGCACCCACACCTGAGGCGGAAAGATCACGAACGGCGCCACTGTTTCCCAAGCGGAGGTATGGTTGCTCATCACGATATGGCTGCCCGCGGGAATTCGTTCGCGGCCTTCGACCACGAAGTCGAGACCGCAGAGCAGCTTGAGCGCCCGAAACAGCAGGCGCGCCCAGCTGCGGGCGATCGCGAACTGAAACCGGTAGGGAAGCCAGAAACACAACACCATGAAGCCGCCGAACAGGCACGCCGACAGCATCATGTAGGCCGTGAACAGCAGCGATCGCAGCAGCTGCACGGTGCCGCTCAACCGGGGAGGCGCGACAGGTCGGCCACGCCGCCCAGCAGCGTGCGCGCATCGCGCAGCAGCGCCAGCCGGTTGTCGCGCCGTTCGAGGTTCTCGTCCATCACCATGACCCGCTCGAAGAAGTCGCCGACAACCACGCGCAATCCAATCAGCGCCCGCAAGCTTTCCGCATAGCGGCGCGCCGCGATGGATTCTTGCACCGAGCCGCGCAGTTCCGACAGCGCTCGATGCAGCGCCCGCTCCGCATCTTCGGCCAGCGCCGCCGGATTGACGGTTGCCGTGCCGCCCGGCGGCGCCTTCCTCAGTATGTTTGCGATGCGTTTATTCAGCGCCGTGAGCAGCGCGGCATCCGGATGCTGCAAGAATTCCTTCAGCGCCCGCAATCGAACCTCGATGTCGAGCGCCGAAGCCGGCCGCGCGGCAAGCACGGCATCGATCATCTCGGCCGTGGTGCCGTCGGCCCGCTCCAGCAACAGGCCGCGCAGCCGCTCCGCAATGAAGTCGTAGACGTCGGCGGCGACTCCGGCTCTCTGCACCGGCTGCGCGGCGGCCGCGATCGACAGCACTTCGAGCAAATCCAGATCGAGCCGTCCCTCCAGCAAAATGCGCAACACTCCCAGCGCCGCGCGCCGCAGGCCAAACGGGTCCTTGGTTCCCGTAGGCCGCTGGTCGATTGCAAAGATGCCGACCAGCGTATCGATCTTGTCGGCGAGCGCGAGCGTCTGTCCGGTCTTGGTGCGCGGCAGGGAATCGCCCGCAAATCTTGGCCGGTAGTGTTCCTCGAGCGCGAGCGCGAGTTCTTCAGGCTCGCCCTGCGCCTGCGCATAGTAGCGACCCATCGTGCCCTGCAATTCCGGGAACTCACCCACCATGGCGGTCACCAGGTCGGCCTTGGCAAGTTCCGCCGCCCGCCCGACCAAAGGCCCTGCCGCAAGGCGATTGCCGATCGCCTCCGCCAGCAGCTTCACGCGGCCGGTCTTGTCCGCATAGCTGCCGAGCTTGGCCTGAAATGTCACATCGGCGAGCTTCGCCGCGTGCATCGCGAGCGGCACGCGTCGGTCCTGCTCCCAGAAGAAAGCGGCATCGCTCAGGCGCGGCCGCACCACACGCTCATTGCCTTCGCGGACCGTCGCTGGATCGCGGCTTTGGATGTTGCTGACCGTAATGAACCCGCCGGAAAGCCGGCCGTCGGCGCCCTCCACCGGGAAATAGCGTTGATGGTCCTGGATGGTGGCGATCACGACCTCGCGCGGCAAGGCGAGAAAGCGCTGCTCGAATTGGCCGGCGATCGGCACCGGCCATTCCACCAGGGCGGTGACTTCGTCCAGCAAGGAATCCTCGATCAGGGCCCTGCCTGAGGTTCCCGCGGCCGCAGTCACGCCGGCTCTGATCAACTCGCGTCGCTTCTCGAAGCTTGCCACCACCTTGGCGCGGCGCAGGCGGTTCTCATAGCCTTTGGCGGACTTGAGGACGATGGGCCGCGGCGAATGAAAGCGATGACCGAAGCTCACGCGGCCCGTGCGCAGGCCCAGCACCTCGAGCGGCACCACTTCCTCGCCATACAGCAACACCACGCTGTGTACCGGCCTGACGAATTCCGCGGCGCGGTCACCCCAGCGCATGCGCTTATGCGTAGGCAGTGCCGCAATGGCTTGAGTGACGATCCCGCCAAGCAGGTCGATCGTCGCGGCTCCCTTCTCGACGCCGCGAAACACCAGCCACGCGCCCTTCTCGGTGGTCAGCCGTTCAAGCGCAGTCACCGGCACGCCGCAGTTCTTGGCGAAGGCCATGGCGGACTGCGTCGGTAGGCCCTGCGCATCGAACGCATTGGCCAGCGGCGGGCCGCGCTTCTCGACGCTGCGATCGGGTTGACTGGTCGCCAGCTTCTCGACCCACACGGCAAGCCGGCGCGGAGTCGCAAAGCTGTGAAAGCGCCCGTGAGCGACGCCGGCGGCATCCAGGCCCTTGACCACATTGTCGCTCAGCGCCGCCGACAGGTTCGCGAGGGTGCGGGGCGGCAGCTCCTCCGTCCCCAGCTCGAACAATAGATCGCGCGTGCTCACCCTATGCGACTCGCTGGATTTTGTTCTTCAGGAGCGGAAACCCGAGGGCTTCCCGGCTGGCGAGATAGGCCTCGGCGACCGCTCGCGCCAGGGTGCGGACGCGAAGGATGAAGCGCTGCCGCTCGGTCACGGAAACCGCATGCCGGGCGTCGAGCAAATTAAAGGCATGCGATGCCTTCGCCATCTGCTCATAGGCGGGCAATACCAGCTTGTCGTCGAGCAACTGCCGACAGGCAATCTCGTGAGCGTCGAATTCGGCGGACAGCAATGCGGTATCGGCCTTCTCGAAGTTGTAGATGGACTGTTCCACTTCGTTTTGATGAAACACGTCGCCGTAGGTAATTGCGCCGAAAGGTCCGTCGGCCCACACAATGTCGAAGATGCTTTCCTTCCCCTGGATGTACATCCCCAAGCGCTCGAGACCGTAGGTGATCTCGCCCATGACCGGACGGCAATCCAAGCCGCCGACCTGCTGGAAGTAGGTGAACTGCGAGACTTCCATGCCGTTCAGCCACACTTCCCATCCCATGCCCCAGGCACCCAGTGTTGGCGACTCCCAATTGTCCTCCACGAAGCGAATGTCGTGGGTCAGCGGGTCGAAGCCCAATGAGCGCAGGGATCCGAGATAAAGATCCTGAAAATCGTCGGGTGAGGGCTTGATGCAGACCTGAAATTGATAGTAGTGCTGAAGCCGGAACGGGTTATTGCCGTAGCGGCCGTCGGTGGGACGCCGCGAGGGTTGAACGTAGGCTGCGCTCCAGGGTTCGGGGCCGACCGCCCGCAGGAACGTGGCCGGGTGAAACGTGCCCGCGCCCATCTCCATGTCATAAGGCTGCAAAATGACGCAGCCCTGCTCCGACCAGTACTTCTGCAACGCAAAGATCAGATCTTGAAAGGTCTGGGGCGGCTTGGACGAAGCTTTGGCCATCGTGTGCTCGCGGGGTGGGCAAAGCCCGGAAGTATAGCGATGCGGCGTCGAACCTTGTCCCCTTTCGCCGCGCACTCATTTCGCCCATACCGGCCGCCAGGGGCTGACCATACGCTTCGAAGAACTGGGTTTACTCGCGGGCGCACCATTATGATACACAGATTTCAGTCAATTTCTGCATAATGGTGCATGGAGCCGGCTGTACAAATCGCAAGTGCTTGATCCAGTGAGCGCGGCGACCTGGCACGCTAGCTGCACGTAGTCTGGATTCCCGGCGCGCCGCCGGCACGCAACTGTCATTCCACCCCCGCGAGGACGCACATGACTCCCGCAGATGTTCTAAAATTAATCAAAGAAAAGGACGCTAAGTTCGCCGATCTTCGGTTTACGGACACAATCGGCAAGGAACAGCACGTAACCGTGCCGACACGCCTCGTGGACGAGGGTTTCTTCAAGGATGGAAAGATGTTCGACGGTTCATCGATTGCCGGCTGGAAGGGCATCAATGAGTCCGACATGATTTTGATGCCGGATCCGGCGACCGCGGTGCTGGATCCCTTCTACGAAGAGACCACCATCGATATTCGATGCGATGTCATCGAGCCTTTAACCATGCAGGGTTACGAGCGCGACCCACGATCGCTTGGCAAGCGCGCCGAAGCGCACCTGAAGGCCTCAGGCATCGCGGATTCCGCGCTGTTCGGACCGGAGAACGAGTTCTTCATCTTCGACACCGTCACCGTGCACGCGGGCATGAATGGCTGCGCCTACGAAGTCGACGCCTACGAAGGCGCTTGGAATTCCGGCAAGACCTACGAGGATGGCAACAAGGGTCATCGCCCCGGCGTCAAGGGCGGCTATTTTCCCGTGCCGCCCGTCGATTCACAGCAGGACATCCGCACCGCCATGTCGATGGCCTGCGAGGAGCTGGGCCTGAAATTCGAAGTGCACCACCACGAAGTGGGAACGGCCGGCCAGGGAGAAATCAATGTGGCTCCCAATACGCTGACCAAGAAGGCCGATGAGGTGCAGATCCTCAAATACGCGCTGCAGAATGTCGCGCACGGCTATGGCAAGACGCTGACCTTCATGCCGAAGCCCATCGTCGGCGACAACGGCAGCGGCATGCACGTGCATCAATCCCTGCAGAAAGACGGCAAAGCGCTGTTCGCGGGCGATAAGTACGGCGGCCTGTCGGACATCGCGCTCTTCTACATCGGCGGCATCATCAAGCACGCGCGCGCGATCAACGCCTTCACCAATGCCAGCACCAACAGCTACAAGCGCCTGGTCCCAGGCTTCGAGGCGCCTGTGAAACTGGCCTACTCCGCGCGCAATCGTTCGGCCTCCATCCGCATTCCCTGGATCTCCAATCCGAAGGGCCGGCGCATCGAGGTGCGCTTTCCCGACGCCACTGCGAATCCGTATTTCGCCTTCGCGGCGATGCTGCTGGCGGGCCTCGACGGCGTTCAAAACAAGATCCATCCCGGCGACCCCGCGGACAAGGACTTGTACGATCTGGAGCCGGAGGAGGACAAGAAGATTCCGACCGTCTGCCACTCCCTCGACATGGCGCTCGATTACCTGGATAGAGACCGCGGCTTCCTCAAGGCGGGCGGTGTGTTCAGCGACGATCTGATCGATGCGTACATCGAATTGAAGATGAAGGAAGTCACGCGCCTGCGCATGACCACGCATCCCATTGAAGTGGAGATGTACTACAGCTTGTGAATCATCCCCACAGGGTGCCGCTTAAGGTCCGAGGGTGACGGAGGTCACGCCGCCCGCACCTCGTTTTGTGGTCGGGAGGCGATAGGGCTATGCTTTTGAGTCATGCGACACCTGCGGATCTGGATCGCCTTCGGATTACTCGCAGCGTTTGCGGGAAACGCGGCTGTGATTTACAAGTGGACCGACGCCCAGGGAGTCGTGCATTTCTCCGATCAACCGGTGCCGGGCGCCGAGAAGATCGAAGTGGGCGCGGCACCCCGCGTCGGCACCTTCGGGGAAAAGCCGCCCCCGCCCCCCGGCCGCACGGCCGAGAAGCCGAATCCAACCAAGCCCGCCGACTACACTCAGTTCGTGCTTTCGGCGCCGGCGCCGGAACAGGTTTTTTTCAACGACGAACCCGTCAATGCCCACCTGAATCTGGATCCCGGCTTGCTGCCCAACCATGTGATCACCTGGTACGTGAACGGCTCTGCGCTCGGCGACCAAGCGTCGGATGCCGTGAGCATACTGCTCAAGCAACTGCCGCGCGGTGCATACACCATTTCAGCGTCGGTCTCCGACTCGGTCACGGGCGAATCGAGGAACAGCGACACGGTGAACTTCTACGTGCGCGAGCCGTCGACGCTCGCGCCGCAGCACAAGTAGCCCAGAGCGCAGATTTCCCGATCCTGCGGAGTTCTGCGGATGGCCGCTGAATTCCTCCTGGCATCGCAGCGCATCGAAGGCACCGAACTGCTCGATGCGCTGGTGACCGGCGTATTCCTGCTGGATCAGGATTTACAAGTCGCATACCTCAACACCGCGGCGCAGACCTTGCTGTCCTTGAGCCCGAATCAGGCTTTGGGGCAGCGCATCACCGAGCTTACTCGCGGAGCGGAAACCTTGATGCCGCTATTCGACCGCGCGCGCTTCGGCGGCGAGGGCGTGGTGCAGCGCGAGCTCGCATGGCCGGCGCCAGGCGACGTCGATCGCATCTTCGATTGCGCGGTCACCCAGATCACCATCGCACAGGAATCGCGCCTGCTGCTGGAAATCGAGGATATCACCCAGCACCGCCGCCTGACCCGGGAGAACGCGCTGCTGGCCCAGCTTGGCGGCAGCCGGCTCATGGTCCGCCAGTTGGCGCACGAAATAAAAAATCCATTGGGCGGCTTGCGCGGCGCGGCGCAGCTGCTCGAGCGCGAACTGCTCGACCCGGCCCTGCGCGAGTACACCCGCGTCATCATCAGCGAGGCCGACCGCCTCACGAATCTGCTCGACTCGATGCTGGGCCCCGGGCGCCCGCCGGCGAAACAGCTCACCAACCTGCACGAACTGCTCGAGCGTGTGTATCACCTGCTGCGCAGCGAGGCGCCTGAGGGCGTGACGGTCGACCGAGATTACGATCCGAGCCTGCCGCCGCTTACCGTCGACCCCAATCACATCATCCAGGCCATGCTCAATCTCGGGCGAAATGCCCTGCAAGCGCTCTCTGTCGCCGGCGTGCATGCGCCGCGCCTGGTGCTGCGCACCCGCTCTGCGGGTAACGTCAGTGTCGGCGCGCGCCGTCATCGGCTGGTCGCGTCCATTCAATTCGAGGACAACGGCCCGGGCGTGCCCTCGGAT
>Ga0302320_10029733_pt1 | contig 10441 bp, 10 predicted proteins | sample Bog_T0_3_FD_202130 | JGI IMG/M metagenome (GOLD analysis project Ga0302320, IMG submission 202130) | Peat permafrost microbial communities from Stordalen Mire near Abisko, Sweden - Bog_T0_3 | ecosystem: Environmental > Terrestrial > Soil > Wetlands > Peat | place: Sweden: Abisko, Stordalen Mire... | reverse complement strand
CGCGAAATGCAGGTCTTGGCGTTAACTGGGGCGCTTCTGGGGCTACTCCCTGTTTTTTGATGCGAGACAGTCGTCGTGATAGCGCTCCGTCGTCAAGCTTGCAATGAGTGCTCGGTAAGCAGGAACGTCCGTCACGGAAATCGCGATCAAAACACGTAAATGCGAAATCGACGACATCTGCTTAGGAACCCTGATGCTTTATTAAACAATCCGCTTTTTTCGACGACAGATCGGGGCGACGTTGTCGTCCCCACAGAGGTGCTTGTGAACCTTTCTATTGTAGATTTTTGGGGGGCGCACGGGCGATTTGTAAAGCTCCTTCTTGGTGATGTACGGGATGGCCTCATCGTCGTCCGTGCAAACAACGCGGCACCCCGAGACGGCTACCATTGCCACGATATGTTCATCATTAAATCGTGCGGTTCGGATCTTGGCCTTTGCTTGGGACGCGTATTTATCGACGGCCGCGTCATCTAGCCGGACCAATTTCCCCTGTCTTGCATAGTCCTGAAGCAGTCGCTTGAAAAACTCCATATCCTTGATCTCGCGGAGATATTTTTTCCCGCCGAAAACGATGCGGCCTTGGGCGCTCTCAATCCATGAGAGCAATGGGGCGTATTCGTTGTGGAATTGGGCCTTCCGATTAAACACACTTCCTATGGAGCACGTGTCAACGATGGCGCACATACTCAGATGTCCAGCACGCGCCTTGTCTCTTTCAGAAAGAAATCTCGATACGCCTTAGGCTGCTCGGATGGCATCTCACCGTTGTTGTCTATCTGAAGGGCGGTTACCCGATTCCGATCGCCTGTCCTCTCAAAGAAGAGCACTTGCGCCTTTGGCTTAGGACTACCCTTCTTCCTAAAGTTTGTCCTAAAACGATCAATCATGAAGTCGCTATGCGTTTCAATAAGGAAGCCTTTCTTGTCGGTTGTCGCCAGGGTGAAAACCAAGTCTCCAAGCGCGGCTTGCGCTCGCGGGTGAAGGTGAACCTCGGGTTGCTGGATTGCGAACCACGTCTCTGGTCGACGCCACAAGACCTCCACTAGAACGGGCAACGCCTGGGAGACACCGTACCCCACGTTGGTAAGATTGAACGACTTTCTGCCCAAAACGATGTGAACCTCGAAAGGCGCCGCAACGTCAGGGCCAAAACGCTTGATATAAACCGAGTCGAAAAGTCCGCTCTCCTTTCCAACCTTGCCAATGACCCTCTTGAAGCGCTTTGCTTCGGATGCAGTCCCTAGAATCTTCCTGATCAAGTATGGAGTATGAGTACCTTCGGCAGAAAACCCTCGCCGCAATTCATCATAGGTTCTTCGGGGTTTGGTGCGAACAGGCGCTATCCACGTCAACGGGGGGAACACGTTGGCCGGCAGTAGCCTAACCGGACCACGTAGCGCCGATTTTCCGAGCATGGTACTTTGTGCGATTAGTGATAATGGAAAGAGCAATGATTGCTCTGGCTCGAGAGGAAAATCGAATTTCCTGACATCCTTGCCTCCATTTGGCCGATCCTGCTCTTCGATCCATTTCGCAAAAAGCGCTCGTATGTTTGTTTCTGGAGTGATCGCCTTTTCGTGAATTCGGTAATGTAGCTCCCTGCCGACGCGACGGAGCGCAATCTCTCGATCTTCGAAAGTGCAGGTAAAGCGAGTGTCCATCGGAACACCCTCGTGCCTTTCATAGGTGACTAGCATTCCCAGCGGCATCGAATCCTCGACGTTCCGTCTAATCATTCCGATCCTGAAATAATTCTGATTTGCGGATCGAGCGCTTACTATATCGTGAAAGGTGCCGAGATTTATGTCGTCGCTCTCTCGGTAAAACTGGTTCTCGCCCAACACGCTGTCTGATGACACCAGTTTCAAGATGCTGAGCAGTGAGGTTTTCCCTGTGCTATTTTCTCCGACCATGAAATTAACATCCGCTATCGGGACGTACGTATCAGAGAAGCCGCGGAAGTTGTCGAGGTAAATTGTGTGCTGATCTATCGGCACAGATGTTTTTTGGTGGCGGCCTTGCGATCGTTGGCGAGGTTTGTCTTGCGCTGAGCCCGGAGGTTTCGCTTGATGGGTTTTTCCCCACGGAGCAGCTCCGCAATGAACTCGTCGATCGATACAGACGGGATGGAGTCGTCCCCGGCGATAGCCATGGTCGGCGGAATTTCTCGATGCGGTGTCATTTGTTTACCCGTAAACCTCTCATTATGCGCCTTTTATTTGTCGGCCAAAAACACCCCAAGGCATTATACCTCGGACACAATGGATGTCAATCCGAATTCTAACACCCTCCCGGATCAAACGGACAACATCCGCAACCTGACAAAAGGATTGGTGCGGATCGCGCTGGCGCATTCTCACATGTTTCAGAAGAGCAACCGTTCCAGATATTCGGGATTCGCCGCTTGCACCGAAAAACGGTATCCATAGAATGATCCTGTATGTACTCGGCGTTAACCTTTTCATGCGTTTACTGCCGAACCCCTCTCACAAAAACTCCACGGCGGCGCTTTCGGCGGCGGCGCTTGCGAGCGATGCGAAACCTTCACGGATGGCGGCGGAAGGGGGGGCCCAAAAAAAGCTCCCAGGTCCCTCACTCGTATTCGTGTGCACGTTCCCCAATCACGTCCTTCTTCGCTACGTTTGATCCGGTTGTGCCATGTATCCGGGTCCGCATGCGCTCCTCGCCACTCTAAATCATGCAGGACCGCTCCATGAAGATCGTGCTTCTGGGTTTCCCATAAGCAAATTTTGTTGGGTTCAAGTCGCTCGGAGAAATAGCTGCTTGCTCACCCGCTTAGACCGACACGCTCACCCGTGAATCATTGGACGCCAATCTTGGTTCCCGATCGGGCTCGCAGTTTGCAATACGTTGTTCGTCTGCATATCTTTGCCGAACAGCGATCGCTTCAAGCGCCCGCCGCTTCGCCTCCATCCGCACATGGGAGTAACGGGAAAGCATCGACCGCGAGACGTGGCCCGCGATGCTCATAATCACCTTGTCGCCAGCTCCAGACTCGGCCAGCTCGGTGATCAAAGTGTGGCGATTATCGTGCCAACGACCCTTTACACCAGCCTTTTTACGCACCTTGATCCAAGCCGTCTTGAAGGACGTGATTGGCCGCGTGGGGTCTTTGGGGAGAGGGGTGCCGAACGGGAACACGCACCATTCCGGCTTACACTCCCCGAACCGCTTGATGTACCAGGAGGCGTGCACCGTTAGCGCTGACATGGCGGTGTCGTTCAGGGGAATCACTCGTCCGGTGCCGGCATCCGTTTTCGATTTCCCAACCGTGAGGGCTTTCTTGTGCACCAAGTCGATCTGTTCCCACCGGATTTCCCGGAGTTCCTTATCGCGGAGCCCGGTGTTTAGATCCAGTGCCAGCGCCGCGTGCATCATCGGTGTCCGCAGCTTCTTCGCCTCCGCCAGCATCCGCGTCTTCTCCTCCGCGCTATAGGGGCGACCAGGAGACGGCGGCAGTTGCAGCTTCAAGGCTTTATCCCGCCGCAAGACTGCTCGAATCAGACCGCCCTGCTCGCCGCAGAGCCGGAGCAGCAATTGCACTTCGTCGTTGATGGTCTTTGGGCCGGCTTTCTCTTTCAGCCGCGCAGACTGGTAGCCCTTCACCACGGTGGGGGTGATCTCGACTACCAGACTGCTCCCAAGGATGCTCTTCAGATGCCCGAGCGCATATTCCGCAAACTTCGCAGACGAACGTTTGGTCTTGTAATCCTCCAGGAATTCGTCTGCGGCTTGCTGGATTGTTTTCCGTTGCTGCTCACGCGCTTCCTCTTCAAGGACCTGGCTATAGCTCTTCTCCAGCCGCTCTCGCCGGCGGCGTTCCTCCTGGATGGCCAGCGACTTGTTGGCGGTGCCCGTCGAACCCCGGTGGCGGCGGCCGTCCAGTTTGAACGCGTAATGGTAGTACTTGCCGTTCTTGAAGATACTCATCGTTTGGTTGCGTCGGTCCCCAGGACCAACCTCGCCTCGCCACCATTGGTCACTTCAGTCACTCGCCACAGTCAAGGCCGAAGATCGACGACGCCGGCCCGGTCCGCGTCCGTCTGGATTGCTCGGTTGCGCACCGCCACCGCCACCCGGCTGCGATTCCAGGAACGCCTGAATATCCCCGAACTTGTATCGGATCGTTGTTCCGTTGATTCGCCGGAACGGGCAGCCAATGTTCAGCCGCCGTTCGTTCTGCCGCACTTTCACGCTGCACCCGCGGATGGCGGCGTACACATGCTCATCAACCCAGGCAAACGGGACCGCTGGTATCTGGGTAAGATCGATGACCCGACGAATGTCGCTCATATCGACACCACCGCCGCGGCTGTACCTTGCGCCTGAAAAAGCCGCTTCATGGATGCCGCTTTCCATGCTGACCAAGAAAGGCCTTTTGCGCACCACGCGATCTCTTTCAGTAACCGGTCCCGGACGCTCCACGGACTATCCTCAGCGAGTTTCATTTCGGCGAGCACGGTTGTGGGGACGGGGTCACCCTCAACGCGTCGCACCTTGTACCGCAAGGGAACGCCGGGCGCGTCTAGGTAACGGACGGGTAGCCGCTCAGATCCGAGTCCGCGAAGCGCGGCCCGGACTTCCGGCCTGTCCAAATCGCTCCACAGCCCGATCATTGTGCGTCCCCCAAGAGCGATGATGCGAACGCCGGCCCGGTTCAGCACGGCGGACGCGTGCGCCAACTCCGCCGGGTCCGAGTCCGACAATAGCGCGAGTGCTTCGACCTTCCCTGCCCGTAAGGTGTCAATGGCTGGCTGAAGTTCCGAAGTGGCAGTTTCGGGGAAGCGCAACCTAAGATTGCCCGCTTGGTTTTCAACCGTGCCCACCCGAAGGATTGTGCTCAACGCTTCCGCCACGGTCACAGTTCCACCTCAACGATGGCCTCTTCGGACTCCCGAAGGTGCCCAACATCCTCGAAGGCGCCTACACAATTTTGTTGGGCATCTTCGGACGTTATGGGCATCTTCGGCGGGAGCGACCACACCCAGCCCCCCTTCATCCCGGTCTTTTCCTTGACGACGCCCAGCGACTCCGAGGCGCGCCTGAGGGTCTTTTCTGAAATACCCGCGACCGCCGCGATGCGGAATATCTCCGCTGCGGGAGTCCGTTCCCTCAGTGTCTCTAGTAGCCACTCCTCCGCATCTCGGAGTGCTGAACCGTGTTCCGGTTTCTGCGTCCGCATGACTTCATCCGCGGTGGTGGTAACCGGCTTTGAGTCCCATACCACGAGCGAAGTCTGCAACGGCCCAGCAGCGCTTTGAACAGTGGCCCCTTCGATGCTGAAGGCCAGACCCGTCGAATCCGGCCCGATGTTGTTCTTCATAGGAAGAAAAAATCGCCGCGCCGGGTTCCCAGGGTCTTGTGCCACCAGATACGCCGCGCGCGCCGCCGCCACGAATGCAAGCGATCCGGTAACGCGCATCAGAGCCTCCGTCCCTGCCGACTTGTTCAGGTGCGATACCCCAATGACGGCTGTGCCCCGTTGTGCCGCCAGTTCGGACAGCGGAGCCAGGAGCGCACGGACTTCAGCATTGCGGTGGCTGTCCACATCGCCGAGGTACGCCGTAATCGGATCAATGACCACGGCGGCTACGTCCCCGAGCTCGCCGAGTTTCACCGAAAGCGCCTCTATGTCCCGCTGTAAACTAAATGCCCTGTTTTGCTGCTGCCCTTCGCCCGTATAGCCCAAGATGACGGCATCCATGACATGAACGCGGTGAAGGTTAGCGCCAGCAGCTTCGAGCCGTGGCCGTAAGGTATCGGCTGGGTCATCTTCCGCCGAAAGGAAAACCACGTCGCCCGGTGCACATTGACTGCGGTCCACAGGCCAACGCCCCCCGGTGGTTACAATCGCCGCAATGCTGGCTGTGACCTGCGACTTTCCGAGCCCAGGGTTTCCCGCGATGATACTTACCTTCCCGCGCGCGACGCGTCCAGGCCAAAGCCAGCTTACAGGCTTCGCCTTGATATCCGACAATCGGCGGGTGACTATCGTACCCGCCTCCGCGCGCGCCCGGCGCGGTTCGTCGTCCGCCAGTCCCCAGCGCAACCGAAGTTCGGAGAGCGCAGCCACGTTCATCACATCCGCCGCCTCGGTCAGTTCGCGGAACCGCTCGAAGGTGCCGCCCGCATCCCTCCAGTCGGTAACGTCACCCTTTTCCGGCAAGTCGGGCAGTTCCACGACACGGACTGCGGCCGCCACGGGCAACAGGATCGCCGCTACCGTCGCCGCGTGTTTTCGGCCTTCGAAGTCGTTGTCAACGAGGATGACGATGTGCCGGCCCCTGAAGTATTCCGTCCAACGCGCGTAGATCTTACTATTGCCGGACCCGCCTGAATTGCACGACGCTGTGAAGCCCCATTCTTCCAACGTGTGGACATCTTTCTCTCCCTCGGGAAGATAGACCGTGTCCGCGCGGAGCAAGCCCGGCAAACGGTACGGCACGCGTTCAATTCCATTTAGATTCCAAATCCATCCACTGCGACCGCCAGGGCGCCGCTGTCGAAAATCCTTCCTCCCTTCCACATTTAGGTAGCGGACTACTTCGAAGACGAGATCCCCGTCACAGTCCACGTATGGATAGCATGCTGTTTCACGCCATCCGTCGGAGGGCGCGGTGGGTTTTGTCGGTTTTGATGCTGGCGTATCTGGGCATTTTGCATTTGTACGGGCTCTTGAGGGCGGGTACTTAGGTTCGATCCGGCCCACAAGATTGAAGGCGAATGCCTTCGCGGTCTGGAAGTCTACTCCCGTCAACTCCTGTTCGAGTCCGATCAGGTCCCATCCGCGACTACACTGGGAATGGCAAAAGGCCTCGCCTGTCTCCGTGTTTACGGCAAAATTGTTGTCCCTCCCCTTATGGACCGGGCACGGGCCGCGGCGCTCACGACCGCGCGCCTTTTTCAGATCCGGGACGCGGACCGCGTAGTATGCAAGCACCTCGGCGGGAGTAAATGATATTCTGTCGTTGAACATGGTTTCGCGCTCGCGAAGCATTCGCCCGATGGGTTGCAGCCATCGGGCTTTCGCGTTTAGCGAGCCTCCGGTAAGCCGCCGCCCGTCGGCAAGCCTGCGAGATACGCTTCTAAGTCGGCGATTGGATAGCGAACGCTCGACCCGATTCGTACCCAACGGGGTCCGCCGGTACCGATGAACCTCCAGCGTCGAAGCGTCGAGACGCTCAGGCCGATGTAAGTCGCGACTTCGACATCGCTCAGGTTGTGCCGCGTGGTTTTAGGTAGTGTTTGAAGGTGTGGTGTTGGCATTCGTGAAAGCCTGTAGTTCCTGGTTGGAACGCTTTCACAATGCCTGACACTAGTTATGCGAGTCCATGCGCGCCGCTTGGTCAGTTAGGTATCTGCTCTGGGGCCTCTTTGAGATAGTCGGCTAATACTCCCAAGTTATGGTCACCTAGCTTGCTCAAACCGTTGTACCAACGGCTGAGCGACGACTGCGCGATCCCTGTTTTCTCTGCAAGCGCGTTTAGCGTGAGCTTCCCTTTACTGGGCGCTATGTGCGGAGCCATGAAGGCTCCTCGCTTAGCGGCCTTTTCCTCCTCACGCTTGGCAACCGTCCCCCCCGAGCACGTAGGCGAGGCATCTTCCGCGCCTCGTTCGAGGTTCTTCAGTGTTGCCCTGTGCTGCCAAAACTCGACACGAAAATCGAGATGAAACTCGGGAGAAGAAGCGGTAAGGGGCGGGTATCCCGATAGCGACGCGCGAGCGCCGGGCCAGGTAAGATGGGAATCTAGAAGGCGCAGAATCTCTTTTTTCCAATCCCGCAGATGCCCTTTGAACGCCTCAACCTCAGAAAGGTCCCGCGCGGAAGCAAGACCCTTTTCGGCCCAAAAGTCGAGTATCCGAACCGCCGCGGTGTTTATTCGGTCAGGGAGGAATGCCAACCTGATCACGGGGTGTGCGTCGTGGGTTACGCTCTCCTCAATTTCCTTTAAAGCAAATGTGTAAGAGTCGGAATCCGGCAGCCAATGCGTAAGCGCCTTTGGGGTAGGAGTTTGTTGTTCGATCAGAACTTGGCGCTCGAGGCATAGGTTTGCAGACAGTTCGAAGATATCGAACGGCGATGCCTTGTCACGCATGTGCTCCATGAACAGCTGATTTATGTTCGCCGGGCCTAAGTAAACACCCTTGTCGGCTTGCTCTGAGAGCCAGCGCTTTCCGGCGTCTCGATGTGCGCGCTTTTTAACCTCTTCTGGCCATACTTCGGCGAAATCGTCCGCAGGGCTCTTGCTAGCCAACCTCCCGGCCCTGAGCGCTAGAAGAGCAAATCGTTGACGAGATGGTTCATCCATCGCCTCAAAACCTAGCTCCCAACGCTCGCCATACATGCATTTGAGGAGCACGGTGCAACTTGTGACGCCACGTCCCGCGTAGCCTCTAAACTCCTTTTCCAGCTTCTCCCACGCCTCATTGGATTCATTTGCTCCCTTTGTCAACGAATCCCTTTGTATTTTGGATAAGCCGTCAGTTCGCAAAAGTTCCCGTACCCTTTCCCTTGATTCTTGAAGCCTAGTCAGCGTCAACTCCTATCGTAGCCAAGACAACCATCTAAGCTCGCGCTCTTTGTGATTCGTCGCTCGGGAGGACGGCCGAGCAAGGATCTGGATCGCGGCCGCGCTGGGCTGGAACCTACCGCGACGCGTCGATCCAAGGTGTCCTCGGTGATCGCTGAGCCCACCAAAACCGCCTTCACCACCCGGATTCTGAGCTGGCGTTGCCGCGTGGGCTAGTAACCAATAGTAGTCAATGGCAACGGATAACATGTCTAAATACAATGATTTACAAGCTGCTGGAGTCGCTCTATAATCGTATTTGGAGAAGCTTGGTGCGATTTTCCGTCGCGCCGGGGCTTCCGGGTCGCCGCGAGGCCTAGCCGTGACCGGCGATGGCTATCCAGTTCATAGGAGAGACGGGACTCTCCCCAAAACTCCTTCCCTTCGGTGCTGTAATCCGGATTATGTCCAAATGAAACCTACTCTCCAGATCTCCTGTTACGCGCCGGATGGCACGTCGCTTGGGTTTCGGACAATCGAGGCTGCGGAGCGACTTATCGCCGCCGGCGCTGTGAAACCAGCTTACGGCCGGAAGGGTCATCTGCGGGCGATCTGGCTGCTGCAGGAAACAGGCGGCAACCCGATCGAGACGCAACCACGAAGTGGCAGCCGATACAGCTTTATGCAGCGGCTCGATGGCGGCAGCCGGTGTTGGAAACATCGCCGCGTGGACGGACGTGATGAGCGTGGTGCGCCGGTCGAGGCACGGGACGCCTTCCAGCAGGTGCTCAAAGGATGCATGATCCCGTGATCGGCGGCGGGTTCTAGAGAAAGAAAGTGTGGGATCAACACGACTAGAGGAATGTGAAATGAGGAAACGATGAAAATCGACATCCAGATCGAGCGCTGGCCGATCGAGCGACTGGTCCCCCGCGCCACAAATCCGCGCACGCATAGCAAGGAACAGATCTCCGGTATCGCTGCTTCGATCAAAGAATGGGGCTGGACGAATCCGATCTTAGTCGGAGCGGACAATGACATCATCGCGGGGCACGCCCGCTTGGCTGCGGCACAGAAGCTCGGAATGCCGGAAGTGCCGGTGATCCAACTGGCCCACCTTTCGCCGGCACAACGGCGAGCGCTGGTGATCGCCGACAATCAGTTGGCCGTCCTGGGTGCGGGCTGGGATGAAGAAATGCTCCGCATCGAACTCGCGACGCTTCAGGAGGAGGACTATAACCTCGATCTGGTCGGCTTCGATGATGTGGAGCTTAAGCGGCTCCTCGAAGCGCAGGATGCCTCCGAGGGATTGACGGATGAAGACTCGATCCCCGACGTACCGGAAGCCCCTGTCACGGTCGCTGGCGACCTTTGGATTCTGGGTGACCACCGCGTGTTCTGCGGGGACGCAACAGAGCAGTCCGATGTCGATCGGGTAATGGCCGACAGCCCTGCGGATCTGGCATTCACAGACTTGCCATATAACGTGGACTATGAGGGCTACACCGAAGACCGCCTGAAGATCGCGGGCGACAAGATGACTGCCGAGCAGTTCCTGGCCTTCCTGCTCGCTTCATTCCGCACGTACCGCCGTGCACTGAAGCCCGGAGCGTCCATCTACGTCTGCCACTCCTCGCTCTGGCAACGCGAGTTCCAGGGTTCGATGGAGTCCGCTGGTTTCGAAGTGCGGTGTCAGATCATCTGGGCCAAGAACACCTTCGCGTGGGGCTTCGGTCGATACAAGTTCCAACATGAACCGATTTTCTACGCCCACGTTAAAGGCCAGAAAGACTCCTGGTACGGCGACAAATCCCAGTCCACGCTCTGGCAGGAGAAGAAGCCCGCTGCCAACCGCATCCATCCGACGGCCAAACCTGTCGAACTCGTCGAACGCGCGCTGATCAACA
>Ga0302320_10029732_pt1 | contig 10441 bp, 8 predicted proteins | sample Bog_T0_3_FD_202130 | JGI IMG/M metagenome (GOLD analysis project Ga0302320, IMG submission 202130) | Peat permafrost microbial communities from Stordalen Mire near Abisko, Sweden - Bog_T0_3 | ecosystem: Environmental > Terrestrial > Soil > Wetlands > Peat | place: Sweden: Abisko, Stordalen Mire... | reverse complement strand
ATTTCCGCGACCAATTCTCCGGCATGCTCCGCCTCCCGCCAGTCCGCCGCGCCGGAGAATTCCCTGAGGGCAAGCTGCGGCAATAGCCGTTGCAAATGCGCGATGATAGGCGACGGATTCAGCATCCTGCCGCCGGCGTCCTGCCGGGAAAATGTCACCGCGAGCTGTTGGCGGGCGCGGGTGCAGGCGATGTAGCCGAGATAGCGCTCCCGTGAAATCTGGTCCAGTACATTCGGGCCGAGCGCGACATTCTGCCGGTCCAATTCTTCGCGGTCGGAATGGGTCAAAATCACCGGGGTGGTGGGAGCGGCGGGAAAAACGGATTCGTTGACGCCCAGCAACAGCGCCAATTTCAAATCGGGATTGCGCGCCCGGTCGATCGCGCCCACCAGCACTTCATCCAGCGCCGGCGGAATCACGCCGACGGTGAGGCTGGCCAGCCCGGCGTCCAGCACCGCCAGCCAGTCGCGCAGCGGCAGCGCCTCGCGCGGAAAGGCCATGGCCACATTGTCCGACCAGGAAGTCATCTGTTCGAAAACCGTCTGATGCAACGACGCTGTCGGTCCAGTGCTCTCACCGGGCGTGGGCTGACTCCATTGTTTCAACTTGGCTTCCACGCCCAGGCCATCCCACAATTCGCGGATGGCAGCGGCAAGTTGCGCGCCGGTCGGCTCTAATTCTGGGGCCTGCAACCGGCCATAAAAATTCTTGAACGGCGGGAAAATGCGCTGGCGCAGAGCTTCGGAATATATGTCAGGCAGCGGTTCCCACCATTGTTTGCCGCGCCAGCCGAATTCCAGGGCCAGGTTCTCCAGCCGGTCAAGGTCCGTCTCGGGTAGCGGCGTGAATCCCGCTTTCAGCGCGGCAAACCAGTCGTCGTGCTGCCAGTCGTTGGCGACCACGCGGAGCGCGCTGCGGGTCAGCTCCGCCAGCGGGTGATGGGCCACATTCTCGCGGCGGTCCAGGAAAAAGGGAATTTCATAACGGCGGAAAATCCGGGCGAGGGGCTGGTGATACGCTTCCAAGTTGCGCACCAGCACCGCGCAATCGCGGAAACGATGGGAGGCGTCCCGGCGGACGAATTTTAACAATTCGCGCGCTGCGAATACCCCCTCGGCTTCCGGGTTGGCGCAGGCAGTCACGGAAATTTCCGCCGGCAAATTCGGAATTTCCATTTCCGCCGCCACGGGCAGCGCCCAGCCGGCGGCCAAGGCGTCGAGCGCGGAATCTTCGGCGAAACGCTGCTGCCCGGGCGCCGGGCGGAGGATTTCGGCTTGCACCTGGCATCCGGGGAGCGCGGCCAACTGGGCGCGGCAGCGCTGATAGGTTTTGCCGATGGCCGACCAGATGGAGAGCCACGAAGTGGCAGGAGTCGGTTCGGTTTCAAGGCAAAAAGCCAGTGTCGCTGCCCGACAAAAGGGAATGATCGCTGCCAGCAGCGCGTGTTCCTGCGGCGTCATTTCGGCGAACCCGTCCAGCCACAGATGTTGGATGACGAAAGGCGAACGGCTGGCGCTCACTCCGGAGCGCAACCGCCCCGTCGCCAGCTCCAACAGGCAGTTCGCGTCCTGCAGATCATGCTGCTGCAGCCAGTCTGCGTATTTTTCCGCGAGCAAGGCCAAGTCGTGCAGCTTGTCGCGGAGTTCCCGCCGCAGCGTGGCGTCGGCGGCCAGCGCGCGGAGGCGGGCCGGGCCAAACTGCTGCTGCTGCAATTCCGCCAATTGCCCGCCGAGTTCCTGGGCAAAGCCGGGGCGGCGGGCGCTGCCGCGCAGTAGTTTCAGCTCCGCGGCGTGCTGCCGCAGCAGGGCGCGCAGGACCATGAGCCGGCCTTCAGCGGACAGCAGCCGGGGCGGCGCCACCTGGAGTTTATCAAAAACGAATTCCGCCAGCCGGTCGAACGACAACACGTGCAGCCGGGTGTAGCCGGCCAGCGTATCCTCGGCGAGCAATTGTCGTTCGAGTTGGAACGTGGCCTGCTTGGGGGCCAGCAAAATGAGCGGAGTCAGTGGTCCGGGGGGTTCCACCGCTGGCTTGGCGTTTTCCTCGAGCGCGCAGCACGCTCCGGTCGTCAGCGCGGCTCGGATTTCGGCGAGGCAGCGGAATGTTTTGCCGCTGCCGGCGGGACCGAGAAGGAAGCGCACATGCACCCGGCAGTATTAGCGCATAGACCCCAGGCCGCCAAGCCGCAACCCGCTGTAATTCAATCATCCTCATCCTCATCCTCGAAAACCGGAAATCGGATAATGTTGGCTGCTGGATTAATGGCTACATGGATTATTGGGGTGCTCCGTGGCCGGCTTCACCGCGGGGTCCACCTCGACAATCCACATCATCCGTCTCGCTGGAGAGCCGGTCTCCGACCCGCCCCGTTCACCTCGTTTGGCCCCTTGAGCGCTGGCTGTTGTTCCCACCTGCTCTGCGCCGCGGCGCGGTAAAGACTGGTCCCTTCCCTGCTTGCCAAACGTCCGCTTTGGCATTGCCAGAAAATCATTCTAGCATACGATGATTCGGATTACGATGAACCGGAAAGCCCTAAATCAGCGGGAGATCGCCATGCAAACGGCTGGCCCCATCAATCAGGCGTGGCGATCGGTAGCAGATTTTAACTTAATCGAACACCGCTGGCCCGGCGGGAGTCAACTGGCGACAAGCTCTCAGCCGTTCGAATTCTTTCCAAATCCACGCATTCTCATGCCGTGACCGTGAAACCGAAAATGCCAATCGAGCCGTTAATTTTAGCCATTCGTGACCAGCGGGTGATCCTCTCGCCCGATTTGGCGCGGGTGTACGGAGTGGAGACGCGCGCCCTCAATCAGGCGGTCAAGCGCAACGCGGAACGATTCCCGAAGGATTTCATTTTCCAGCTTACCGCCGGGGAGTTTGCGGCGCTCAAGAATGCCGGCAAGGTGTCTGGCGATGGCCGGGCGTCTTTAAGATCACAAACTGTGATCTTAGAACCAGGACGTCACGCGAAATACCTGCCTCACGCCTTTACCGAGCACGGCGCGATCATGGCGGCGATGGTGTTGAACAGCCCTGAAGCCGTCGCCTTGAGCGTGTTCGTGGTGCGGGCCTTCATGCAGATGCGCGAGCAATGGGCGGCGAATATGGCCATCCTCAAACGACTTGCGGAAATCGACAAGACGCTTTTGGAACACGATTCGGCCTTGCGCACCATCTGGACGAAGTTGCAACCGCTTCTCGCACCGCCACCCGAACCGCCAAGACGCCCGGTCGGTTTTCTTCGTGAGAACGAAAAATGAGCTCGGCCATCGACGCTCAATTCGTCAAAGTCGGAAGGCTCCTGCAAAAAGCCGCGCGCGTTTTATTCATCACCGGGGCAGGCGTGTCGGCCGAATCCCAGATTCCCACATTTCGTGGCGCCACAGCCGCGTTCGCGGATGGGCGGACGGAGGAGGGAGTTCCCTCGTCCCAGGTCACTCATCTGAAAACAAATCCGGCAGATGCATCATGCCGTGGCGGACGCGGAGCAATTCAATCGCGCCTTTTTCCAGCCGGTAAAAAATCAAGTAATTCGGATACTGACGCAAATTGAGTGAGCGGATTCCCGGAAGAGGCAGATCTTGCCGAACCCGGCCAATTTCCGGCACCTCTTGGATGCGCTGCAAAGCCTTTTTCAGGGCTTGGTGCCAGGCAGCGACAACCGCTTCGTTCGCCTCGCTGGCCAGATAGTCCGCACACGCTTCCACATCCGCCAGAAACAGCGGACGATAAATGAGCCTCATTTGGCGGCCTTTCGCGCGGCGGCGCGCTTCCTGCCCCGCGCCACCGCTGCATCCAGGTCGGCCAGCTTCAACGGCTTGGCCGGGCCGGACTCCAATGCCTCCAGCACCCATTTGGCGTGCAGGGCGGAGGTGCGGGCATCTTCGGCGTCAAACGATTTCCGCAGCCGGTAAATAATTTCTTGATTCAGCGAACGCAGGCTGTTTTCCGCCGCCGTCTGCGCGCGGTGGTAAATTTCTTCGGGAATGTTCTTCAGCGTATATTCAGCCATCCGGCAACCATAATGGAACCGTTTGGGGTTGTCAAATGGGCGACCATGGAAAATATTTTATTCGGCGCCCGAATCCGGTTAGAATCGCGGCATTCGAAAATCATGAATATTTCGATTCAAGAATTGATGGTGCGCAGCGGCGTGGCGTTTGGCACGAGCGGCGCGCGCGGCCTGGCGACGGCGATGACCGACGCGGTCTGTTACGCTTATACGCGGGGGTTTCTCCAGTACCTTGAGGCCATCGGCGAGATCCAGCGCGCGGGCGAGCGGGTGGCCGTGGGCGGAGATTTCCGTCCCAGCACCAGCCGGGTGATGGAAGCGGTCTGCCGTGCGGCAGAAGATCTGGGCTACCGCGCGGTGAACTGCGGAAAAATTCCGTCGCCCGCCGTGGCGCTGTTTGGTCTGGAAAACAAACTCCCGTCCATCATGGTCACCGGCAGCCATATCCCCGACGACCGCAACGGCATCAAGTTCAACAAATGCGCCGGCGAGTTGTTGAAGGCCGACGAGCAGGTCATGAGCAGCCAGCGGGTGGAATTGAACGAGGCGCGGTTTGATGCGGAGGGGAATTTTGCCAAGCCGGGCGCGGTGCCGCATCCGGTTTCCCCAGAAGCCGGGGAAAACTATGTCATGCGCTATCTGAATTTTTTCGCGCCCGACGCCCTGCGCGGAATGCGCGTCGGGGTCTACCAGCATTCCGCGGTGGGGCGGGACGTGCTGGTGAAGATCCTCTCACACTTGGGCGCGACCGTGACGCCGCTGGGCCGTTCGGAGAAGTTTATTCCCGTGGATACCGAGGCCATCCGGCCGGAAGACGTGCGGCTCGCGGCGGACTGGGCCGCAGCCGGAGCCTTTGACGCCCTGGTGTCTGCCGACGGCGACAGCGATCGTCCGTTGGTCAGCGATGAAAAAGGGGTGTGGCTGCGTGGGGACATTGCCGGAATTTTGTGTGCGAAATTCTTGGAGGCGGATTCCGTCAGCACGCCCGTGAGCTGCAATACGGCCGTGGAAAAGTGCGGCTGGTTCCGGGACATCCGCCGCACGCGCATTGGCTCGCCGTTCGTCGTGGCCGCCATGATGGAGGCCACCGCCGCCGGTGCCCGGCGCGTGGTGGGCTACGAGGCCAACGGCGGGTTTTTGCTGGATTCGGATCTTTTTATGGGAGGGAAAAAACTGCGGGCGCTGCCCACGCGCGACGCGGTGATCGTGATTTTGGGCCTCCTGCTACTGGCCAAACAGCAGCGCCAGAAAATCTCGGAACTGGCCGCCAGCCTGCCCGCGCGCTATACGGCGAGCGACCGGATCAAAAATTTCGCCACGGAAAAGAGCCGGGCGCTGCTGGCGAATTTCGCTTCCGGGTCCGAAGTCGCCGACCGGGCGGCAATTGAAGCCATGTTTGGCGGGATTTGCGGCCGGGTCGCCCGCCTGAACCGCACGGACGGCTTGCGGATAATCTTCGTCAATGATGAAATCATCCATTTGCGGCCTTCGGGCAACGCGCCGGAATTCCGCTGCTATGCCGAGGCTGAAACAGACGAGCGCGCCCGCGAAATCACCGCCAGCGCGCTGGCCAAAATCAGCGGCTGAGCTTCAGCGCCAGCCACCATGCACCCAAACGCGGTGGCCCTTGCGCATGTCCCAATGCGGGCCCACCCATGCCGCGCCCGGATGCGGCCGGGCGATCCATTGGCCATGAGTCCAGACCCAATGTCCGCGCCACTCCCAACAACCGGGAGCCCAAAACCACACTGACAGCGGACCGGGGGCCACCGCGACCACTTCTGTCTGCGGCGGTGGCGGGGCTGGAGCATCTTGCACCACCACCGGGGCCGGAACCGGGCGGTCCCGATAAACTACACAGCCGGCGAACAGCGGCAAGCTGGCGCCGAAAACTGCCCATTTGATAAGCAATGAAGCTTTCATATTCCAACGATTAGACGCCAAAGAGACCGGATTGTTTGAAGAATTCCGCTTTGAGCGCACCGTTACCTTCTCCGTCCGCCGGGCGCGAAGTGATAACCGCCATGCACGCGGCCGCCGCGCACTTTGCCGGGGAATCCGCCCGGGGCCGCGCCGGGCTTGCTTTCTTCAAACAGCGCCGTGTAACGGTAATCAAAATTCTCCATTTTCACGCGCTCGATTTTCTGGCTGATAAAACGTTCAATGGCGAAAACATGGCCGGCATCCTCGGCCACCATGATGGTAAAGGCATCGCCGCTATGCTCGGCGCGGCCAGTGCGGCCGATACGGTGAATGTAATCCTCCGGATGCTGTGGCACGTCATAGTTGATAACATGGCTGACGTCGGCGATGTCCAGGCCGCGCGCGGCGATATCCGTGGCCACGAGCATGTCAAAGCGGCCTTCGCGGAATCCTTGGAGCGCCTGTTCCCGCTCCTTTTGGGTGCGATTGGAATGCAGCACGGCCACGGCGTGATTGTTGCGTTTCAAGGTGTGCGCGACGCGGTCGGCCCCGTGCTTCGTGCGGCAGAAGATCAGCACCGAGTTGAAGTTGACGCGCTTGAGCAGTTCGAGCAGCAGGTCGGTCTTCTGGGCATCGGACACGGGATAGATGACATGTTTCACCGTCTCGGCGGGCGTGCGGCGCGCCCCGATTTCAATCGTTTCCGGATTGTGCATGGCCCATTGAATGAGCGTTTCGATCTGCGGGGGAATGGTGGCTGAGAACAACGCGGAGTGGCGCTTGCGCGGACATTTTTCCACGAGCCGGCGCACATCAGGCAGGAAGCCCATGTCGAGCATCCGGTCGGCTTCGTCGAGCACGAGAAACTCCACCTTGTCCAAGCGCAGCGTTCTCTGTTCGAGATGATCGAGCAAGCGGCCAGGCGTGGCCACCACAATATCGGTGCCGGCCTTGAGTTCATCGTTCTGTCGGCCATAACCGACACCGCCGTAAACGACGGTCACTTTCAAATCCGTGAACCGCGCGTAGTCGCGGATGGCCGTCTCGACTTGGGACGCCAGTTCACGGGTGGGTTCCAGGATGAGTGCGCGCGGGCCGGCGGGCTGGTGGTGTGCCAGTTTGGAAAGCATGGGCAGGCCGAACGCGGCGGTTTTGCCGGTGCCCGTCTGCGCGCTGCCGATGACATCGCGCCCCGCCAGCACGAGCGGGATGGCGCGCAGTTGAATGGGTGTCGGGTCCACATAACCCATCGCTTTGACACCCTCCAACACGACTGGAGAAAGACCTAATTTACCGAAAGGCATAAAGGAGCTTAGCAATTCCTTGAGTTAAGGAAAGCAATGAATTCAAGCGTGGAAGCCCCAGCGGTCCGGCGCGGCCAAGACACCGGCGCGAAGCACGACGTTGCGCGCGCGCGGAGCGTCTTGGCTTACTCGCCGCTCTTCGCCGTTTTTCACCCGACGACGAGTGAAAAACATTGAAACCGTTAGGCCGGGAAGGACGATTGATCGTCCTGATTTCTTCAGGCCACTGGGGTGGTTTCCGTGGGTGGCGGAGTTTCCTGCGCGGGGGCAGTAGCTTCGGGCACAGCCACTGGCGGTGGTTCGGCGGGCTGGGAAACTTCCGCCACGGGGGTAGAGCTTTCGGTTGCCGGCACCGTTGCAGTTGCGACTGGCGCCTCGGTTTGCGCGGAGGTTTCCACAGCCGTAGTTGCTGCCGTCACCGGAACCACTTCCTCGGCCGCCGGAGCTGCTTCCGCTGCCACCGGCGTTTCCGGCGTGGCGGTCACTTCGCCGGCCGCCGGCTTTTCCACTTTCTTTTCCAGCTTGACCGGCTTCGGCAGGGGTTTCTTGGCCGTTTCCATCCGGCCATCAGCAAATTCCAATACCGCGCCCTGGTGAATCAGCCAGTGCAAATCCACCATGACTGCGGTCTGCTCCGGAGTTGGCTCTGGAGCGGCCGGCTCGACGGGCTTTGCCGGCGCGGGCGCGGCTTCGCCTTCAGCCACCGGTGCGGCCGGCGCGGGTGGCTCCGCCTTCGGGACGAGTACCACCTTCGGCGTGGGGGCCAGCGCTTCGATCAACTTTTTCCGCGTGCATTTCACATTCGCGTTAATGTAGTCCACGATGCGCTTGATGCCGTCCGACACCGGATTGCTCTCGATGTCCAAGTACTGCGGCCGCGCGACGCTGACGTGCGTGAAGGTCCGGTCCACTTTGAAGAATTGGAGGCCGTGCGACGCGAATTGCTGGCTCAATTTGGTGGCAATGGGCAGCGGGAAATGGCGCTGGTGCTCCCATTCCTGCCGAATGAGCTGTTGCAGACCGCTGCTCCGCAGGGTGCGGCTCGGCGCCCCGGCCACGGTGTAGGTCTCCACCGGCTTGATGATCGCATCCTTGTGCGTGGCGCGAAAATGCTTTTCCACTTCTTCCAGCGTAGGCAGCTTGAGCGGCTCCGGCACGTTGAGGCAGGTGTATTCGATCTTGGAGCTTTGCTCCTCGATCCACTTTTTGACCACTGCCTCGTCCTTGACGATTTTGACGCGCGACTTGAACATGTCGAACGGCATCCGCGCGAACTTCTCCGCATGCAGTTTGCGCAATTGGTTCTGGTAATCGTGATAATTCGGCGGGCCGAGAATGGCGCCGCTCATGCCGCATTGCGCGACAAAAGTGTAAACCCCCTTCGGCGGCTCGCAGGGCGTGCGGTCGGTTTGGTAAAACGTGGCGAAATGATGCTTGAGCACATGCGCCACCGCCTCGTCCTCGCTCAGCCACGGCGTGTCGTCCAGCGCACAAACATAAATCTGCTGCGCCGGCGTGCCGTCGGTTTTCTTCTTCGCGGTGAGCAAAACCGAATAGCGCTCGGCCTTTTGCAAAATCAACTGCGCGATTTGGAACAGCGGATACGCGCGGCCGGTCATGCGGATTTGCCGGGCAAGCTGCTCCACGCCCTTTTCCTCGGGAATGAACGCCACGCTCAATTCGGGCAGCGGCGCGGGCGGTTCGGGACGCTCGCGACGGTCGTCGCGGCGGTCATCACGGCGCGGCCCGCTGGGCCGGTCGCCAAATTTGGCCCCGCCACCCGCGCGCGGCGGGCGGCCATCGCCGCCACGACGTTCGCCACCGCCGCCCTCGCGGCGCGGCCCGCGGCGGTCCCCGGACTCGCCGCGCCTGCGTTCGGGCCGGGCACCTTCGTCGCCGGTGAATTTTTCAAAGCGGTTCGCCTCGGATTTGCCCTGCGCCCAAGCGGGCTGAAACAGGTTCTCCAAATCCAGGCCCATGTCTGCGATATTGCTCATGTAAAAAAAGCCCCGTCAATGCGGGGTTGTAAATGAACTAGCATGATGGCCGGACGCGCGCCGGAAAGCAAGCGCCGCCTTCGAGCAAAAAATGGCGGGGGGGAGGGGGAGGAAGGAGGGTGGGTGGAAGAAGTCATGGGCGAGTGGCCACGGAGACGTTTGGGTTCTATTTGCATTCAGGACATGGTCTATAAAGCGGAGGAGTTGTTTTCAACGGGGTCTGGTGATTCTGGCGGTTGGCTCATTTGGTAATTTGTGCAAGGATTTCCGCAGCTTCTGGCCGTAGTTTAGCTGCGTGGTGAAGGCCAAATGAATCTGGAACTCTGGATGGGGTCGTGAAATGCCTGCGCGCCAAAGGAATCCACGAGCGACATCTCTCGTTCGGAGGTGAGGGTAGCGCAAAATATGGGCCTGCAAGTTTGTTGATGCTCGCGGTTCGTTCGGCCAGTGGCAGCTTTTCCAAATCCGCCAGCCTGCGCGTCAATTCATCCGCCCTGGCTCGGCTTAACTTCGGCATCACAGGACAGGGCATGTCTTCCATGTCTTTTGGTTCGAGTTTGTTCAGCCCGTCGCCATAAAATCGGTTGACTTGGGAGAACGCCCTTTGTCCGTCCGAGCTGTCTAAAAACAGCGTCATCAGGGGCGGCAGGTTTTCGCAGCCCGGTTTGGCATAAAGCCCGTGGAAGCAGGTCAGGTTCTTTGCACCAGAGGTGTTGAGGATGAACTTCACCGACTCGCGCGAAAACACGGCAGCCCAAACGTCCGCCACGGCTCGGTTCTCGGGCATGTACCAGACCGGGCGGTGGCTTGGCAGGTGCCGCAGCGGAATGCCCCGGTCTTTGCCGAGCTTCAGATAGCGCATGAGGTCTTGCCCGTTGCGCGAGGGATTCAGCAAGAAACAGCGACGGTCGCTGGCGACCAGCGCATCAAAACTCTCCCGGGTGAACACCAGTCCCCCCGCATCCACGGCCTTCGTGACGCACGGTTCAACATGCGCCTCGGTCAAATGCTGCTCGCGCAGGTCCGCCCGGCTCAGACAAAAGAAGTCGTTTGCGCCCGTCGCGATCCCACGACTGCAACCAAAATAATCACCGACCCGGTTTGGCAACGGTGTTTCATCCGGCCGCGCTTTCGCATTAAGCAACACGGTGAGCCACTTTTCACGGGGATTGAGCTTCATCAGGTCCAGGCAGCCGTTGCTG
>Ga0302320_10029729_pt1 | contig 10442 bp, 13 predicted proteins | sample Bog_T0_3_FD_202130 | JGI IMG/M metagenome (GOLD analysis project Ga0302320, IMG submission 202130) | Peat permafrost microbial communities from Stordalen Mire near Abisko, Sweden - Bog_T0_3 | ecosystem: Environmental > Terrestrial > Soil > Wetlands > Peat | place: Sweden: Abisko, Stordalen Mire... | reverse complement strand
CTCCGAGACAGCGCGAGTCGCTTCGATGCGCCCGGGATATCGGCTGACGACGGATGGCTCGTTGAGCATCACGACGTACTCCCGCGACAGGGGAGGCGCCGCGAGGGCGGTCTGGATCAGAAGGAGAGAAAGAAGCGTAAATCGACGCACGAATTGGGGGACGCTGGAAGTCATGGTTACGTAAGCTGCTTTTTGTAAAGAATCATTTTCATCTTAAGGCACTGCTTCAGCCAAGCCGCGCAACTTGGTCCGTGGATTGCTTTAATTAGGCGCGAAAGCTCAATGAATATGGCTGGACATCTGCATTCGGGTGCGTCTGGGCACCACACCCCGCGCGATTATGCGCGGACTCCCCTCAACATCTATTGGGAAATGACCCAGGCTTGCGCACTCGCCTGCCGCCACTGCCGGGCGACAGCGATGCCCAGCGCGGATCCGATGGAACTGAGTTTCGACGAAGGTGTGCAGTTCCTGCGCCAGATTCCGGAGTTCGGCGATCCGGTGCCGCAACTGATTTTGACCGGCGGCGATCCTTTGCAGCGCGCCGATTTATACGAACTGATCGACGAAGCCCGCAGCCTGGGGATCGGAGTTTCGATCACCCCGGCGGCCACCGCCGCTTTCACGCGCGAAGTTCTGGTGCGATTGAAGGAGCACGGAGTGGAAGGTTTAGGCCTGAGCTTGGACGGTTCCACCGCGCTCCGCCACGATTCTATTCGCCAAGTGCCGGGCACGTTCGACCGGACCATCCAGGCCATGAGATGGGCGCAAGAACTCGACATGCCGCTGCAAGTGAATACGCTGGCCGCCGCGGAAACAGCGGACGATATGGAGAACATCTACGAACTGCTGAAGCCTTTCGCGGTGGCACGCTGGAGCCTGTTCTTTCTGATTTCGGTGGGGCGCGGACGGGTACTGGAGCCGCTGACGCCGCATGAAGGCGAGAAGCTGATGGCTTGGGTTTACGATACATCGCGAAAGGCGGAGTTCACTGTGGCCACGACGGAAGCGCCTTCGTACCGGCGGGTCGCCCTGGAGCGCATGCGAGGCGAGGGCATGACGGGCGGACAGATCAAACGCAGTCCGGCTTATCGCGGGTTTGGAATCCGCGACGGGCACGGGATCATGTTCGTGTCGAATACAGGCGAAATTTGTCCCGCCGGATTCTTGCCGCTGGCGGTGGGCAACGTCCGAAGCGATCGGGTGGCCGATATTTATCGGAACGCGCCGTTGTTTCAGCAGTTGCACGATCCGGCGCAGTTGGAAGGGCGCTGCGGCTTATGCGAATATCACACGCTGTGCGGTGGATCGAGAGCGCGGGCGTATGCGGCGACGGGGAATCCACTGGGGAGCGATCCGTTCTGTCAGTATGCGCCGGGGTGAGGCTCGGTTCGACGGCTTTTTATTTTCTGCGCAGCGGATCGAAATCATCCGGCTTGGTCTGGCAGAGAGTGCCAAGTTTCTCCAGGTCGGCGAGGGTAGCGTTGGGTTTACGCATGAAATCGACCAGGTTTATAGGGGCGGGAGCGGTCGATTTGGGTTCGTTTTGTACGGGCCGAATGACGGGCTTGGGTGCGGCAGCTTGGGCCTCGTGAGCGCGGCCGCGCTCCAGTTCCTGCTTGGCCTTGTAATAGGACCGCTCGGCAGCAGCCATGTAGCGCTGTAGAGAGGCGTAGGCGTTGGCGTTGCCGGCCAGCATGGCGGCGACGATGACCGCATCGGGATTGGTACGATCGGTGTCCTGGCTGACCATTTGTTGAATCAGCGCGGCTTCCACACGTTGGAGACGGGCAAGCTTCCAGCGGGATTGGACCATGAGCTGGATCAGGAAGGATTCGTGATCGTTGTGAGGTTGGAAGGTTTCGAAGTAGCCGTGGATCAGGCGATCGAAGGCTTGGGAATCTTCGTGAGGGAGAACGGCGAAGTGGCCGGACAAGCCGTGAGTGGTCGCATTGCGGCTGGAGGCAGCCTTCCCCTCGGGCGACGACGGCCCGGTGCTGAGGGAGGCGTTGTGTTGGTTGGCAAGGATTTGGGCGGTGGTACTCATGCGACTTGAGAGTAGCAGGCGGGGGCGGGAAACCGGGTGGGAAGAAGTGGGGAAATTCACGGGAAGGCACTGATAACGAGGGAGTAAAGGTCTTTGGAAATAGTTGTGAACGGGTTTTGGCGGGGGGCACCGACGCAGATGGCGCGCTACCCGTTGCCGGGCGCGAAGCCTGGTTTTAGTTAAACTGGAGGTGCCCCAGCGAAACAAGAGGTGCATCTTTGGCAAGTCTGAGCGATTCCGGAAACTGCTAAACGCGATGTCATTCCGGAATCGACTCTCGGCCTGACGTTTGCGGTGGCGAACCACGCATCGTCGGCACTCGGATTCCGGTTTGGCTCCTGGAACAGGCGCGCCGCCTGGGCGCAAGCGAACGGGAGTTGCTCGAAGCTTACGCATCTCGTCGAGCCGCAGATCTGGTGGACGCGCCTATGCGGACGAGCACACGGCTGAAATTGGAGATCAAATTCGCGACAACGAAACTGCTTAGTGGCCCGGTTCTACGCAGACAACCGCCGCCATTTTTTGCAACTGCATCGGAGGCGGACTGAAGGCCACGCAGGCATAGTCCTATGCACCTTTGATTTAGATTATTGGGGACAGGCTCAGCGAATAGACATGGCCCTTACAAACCTGCTCGAAACGAAGAACGCGGTGGTTCGCGTGAATCGGCCCGGCTATGCATCCGTGCTCCGGCGTCGTTTCTAGCGTGTGTCAGGCCAACGTCAGCCTGCGTCCCTTTGGTTCAGGAACCGGATCGCCAAACTCGTTCGCCGTGTCTATCCAAAAGTGAATCGCATCCTGAGCATTGAGAAGCGCCTCCTCCTGAGTCGAGCCATGCGCCGCACAGCCTGGAAGTTCAGGCACCTCGGCGACGAACGCATCGTCCTCGTCGCTCCAATAGATAATGATTTCGTATTTGATCATCGTTTCGAACCAAGCTTTGCATTAATAATTATCGCCCGGACCTGCTTAACCTGATACGGTTTGCGTTCGTACCAGCCCTCTGCATATTTATTAATGATGCCATCGATTCCACTCTTCCGAAACAAGTGGTGACTTCCGCGTACGCGTCTGTCAAAGCCCAAGCTCTCGAGCAATCGGCACAGGTCGTCGAATCGGATAGCAGCGTCGGCAGTACCACTGAGAACCCGATAAAGTATTCTCTCAGCGCCCACTCGTCTATCTTACGGAGTGTTCGGCGCCTCCAGGTCCAGTGCCCTCTGTGTGCTCACCAACGCGCTCGGTCCGGAACCCCTATAATTCATGCCTTCACCAGGGCCGATCTCCACACGAGATTCGAATTCGAGCCCCAGGCGTTCGCAGATTACGTTCAAGCGTCACCCCGCAACACTCCCGCCGACTCCTCCGGCAGAATCGCGTTGATATAACAGCCAGTCCCAAACTCATACCCTCCGACACCGCTCATACGCGGCAGTATCTCGATATGCCAGTGATAATAAGGCATCGCCGGTTCCTGTAACGGAGCGGTGTGCAGCAAGAAGTTATAGGGCGGGTCGTCGAGCACTGCCTCCAGACGTCGCGCGATCTTATGCAGCGCCTCCCCAACCGCGCCGAGAACCTCGGCATGGCTCATCTCGAAATGCGATTGGTGTTGCCGCGGAATCACCCAGGTCTCGAAGCCGAATCGCGGGGCATAGGGCGCGACCACCAGGACGTGCTGATTCTCGAAAATGACGCGCTCCCGCTGGCCGCACTCCAGCTCAATCAGATCGCAGAAGATGCAATGGCCGTGTTCTTCATAATGTTGCAGGGACCCGTCCAGTTCCAATTGCACCTGCCCCGGCACAACCGGCAGCGCCATCAACTGTGAGTGTGGGTGAGACAGCGACGCTCCGGAGCCGGGTCCGTTATTCTTGAAAAACTGAACGTACTCCAGTTCAGGGATCTGCTTCAGGTCGAAGATGCGGTCGCGCACCGCCGCCAGCAGATCCACCGCGGCCGACTGCGGCAGTTCGCCGAACGAACTCGTATGCAGAGGCGATTCGACGATTACCTCGTGCGCCTCGATCGCCGGATATTTGTTCGGAAATACGCGCAGACGCCAGCCGGAACCGTTTTCAGACGGATAGGATAGCAACTCGGACGGGGTCAGGCTTTCATTACCGGGACAGAACGGGCATATGATCCCGGATTTGGGTTGGACCGGTGTGCGATGAAAGTCGAACGGGCGTTTAGAGCGGTCTTTCGAGAGTGCTACCCAGTAGCCTGCGATGGGGTCCTGGCGAAGCTGCGGCAATCGAGATTATATCAGCACGTCTCGAAAATGCGTGATCGCGGGTGGCCTCTTCAAGATTACGCCGACTATGTCGAATCGCACTTGGTCCCAGGCCACCTCAGCGTGCCGGGCGAAATCGCGCGCGGCCCTTAACATGGTCCTTTGTTTGCCTGGACCGATGGCCCTGTCCGGGGCCCCGAACTCGTCGGTTTGCCTGGTTTTCACTTCGATAAAGACCAGCCGGTCGCCATCCCACCCGATGAGGTCGATTTCGCCCGCGCCCGATTCCATGCGGTAGTTTCGGGCCACGATAGTCATGCCTGCGCGCTGCAGGAACCGCTGCGCGATATCTTCCCCGCGGCGGCCGACCGCGTGGCCATCGGCCCATTCGCGACGCCGCCCATAATGGCGTAATAGATCCGCCACTTCCAGCAAACGGATAAACACTGGATTATTTGACGGCTTCGAACTCGAACTCCATCACCTTGCCGCGCACGACGTAGCACAAGTAGTGCTCCCAAAAACGACGGTAGCGCGGAAAGCGGTTTACCAGCAACTCGAAGCCAAGCCACCTCCAGAAGGCTAGTAGCTTCACGCGAACGGAAATCTCACGAAAGCGCGCGGTGGTGTAATAACCGAAGCCGGCATGGTCTTCCCCGAAGTAGCGGAACGAGAAGCTGTTCAGATGCCAGCGATGCGTGGGATCGCAAAACGAGCTGAAGTCGGTGTAGTGCGGGGTGGCGATGGTTACGCGGCCGCCGGGCGCGAGCAGCCGGTGGAACTCCTCCATGGTGCGGATCACGTCGGCCACATGTTCGATGACGTGAATAGCACGGACGGCTGTAAACGAACTTTCACGGAACGGATACGGAAAATGATCCAGATCGCAGATGACGTCCGCGCGGGTATGCACGTTGCGGTCGATTCCGATGGAACCCGGGTACTTGTTGATGCCGCAGCCAACGTCGAGGATCAGCCGATTTGGCGCAGGCATTCCTCCAGTGTACAGACCGCGAAATCGGCCTGATCGCGATTGATCACCAGCGGCGGACAGAGCCGGATGGAGTTCTGGCCGGCGCCAAGGATCAGCAGGCCGCGCTCAAACGCCATATCGACGATGCGGTCGCGCAGATCGGGAGCGCGCTCTTTTGTTTGTTGGTCACGCACCAGTTCAAAGCCGAGCATCAAGCCGAGCCCGCGCACGTCTCCGACATTGGGGAATCGCCGCGGCCAATCGCGCATGCGGCCCAGCAGATAGTTGCCCTGCCGCTCGGCATTCGCCATCAGTCCGGATTGCAAGAGATCAATCGTGGCCAGCGCGGCCGCAATGGCGACGGGATTCCCCCCAAACGTTGAGGCGTGCGCTCCGGGACGCCATTCCATCAACTCGCGCTTGGCAATCACCGCGCTCAACGGCATGCCGCTGGCGATTCCTTTAGCGGAAGTCAGGATGTCGGGGACGGCCTGGAAATGATCGCAGGCCCACATCTTTCCGGTGCGGCCCATGCCGGATTGAATCTCGTCGAATACCAGCAATATGCCATGCCGCCGTGCCAGAGCCTGCAACTCGTCGAAGAAAACCTGCGGCGGTACGATGTAGCCGCCCTCGCCCTGAATCGGCTCGACGAAGATGGCCGCGACTTCATCGGCGGGCACCGTGTGGCGGAACAGAACGTCTTCAATGTTGCTCACGCACTGCACGGCGTAATCGTCGGCGGTCAGGCCGGCCGGACGGCGGTACGGGTCGGGATAGACGGCGTGATAAACACCGGGCACGAGCTGTCCGAAATGCTTGCGCTGCACCACTTTGCTGGCGGTGAGGGAAAGCGATCCCATGGTGCGTCCGTGGAATGCGCCATAGAAGGCGATGAATTTGTCGCGGCCGGTGGTGTAGCGCGCCAGCTTCATCGCGGCTTCCACGGCTTCCGTGCCCGAGTTCCCGAAATAGATGCGGCGATCGACACCGCCGGGCGCAACTTCGGCCAGCTTCTCGGCCAAATCGACCATGTTCTGGTAATAGAAGTCCGTGCCCGACATGTGGATCAACCGGGCGGACTGCTCCTGGATCGCCGCCACTACTTTGGGGTGGCAATGGCCGGTGGCGCAGACGGCGATACCGGCGTTGAAATCGAGAAACCGGTTGCCGTCGACATCTTCTATGATGGCCCCTTCCCCGTGGTCCACTACCAGCGGATAGCAGCGGGTGTAGGAGGGCGAAAGTACCTGTTCGTCGCGTGCGATGAGAGTCCGCGCGCGAGGTCCGGGAACGGGAGCCAAAATCTGTGGCAGGTCCATACGGACAGCTTCAGTCAGCATTTCCTCTACTCCTGATTAAGTTGTGGGGTGAATGGGGGGAGGGGCCGCGGGAACTAAGGCTAGTCCGAGCCGAATAAGGAGGGTCGAGCGTTGGAGGGAACTATCACCCTGCGTTTAGAGTACCACGAGGCACCCCCATTCATCACGCCCAACGTAGTTAGTGTCTTCTAAAGCTGTCGAAAATTGGGGGCGGGCCCCCATTCCGATATCACTTTCGGAACCGAACACGCTTTAGGAACCGAACTTTAAGTCTCAGCAGTTTGCGCTTCCTGTGACGTAGCGGCCCTGTAAATCAAATCGAACTGGAGAGCCCAACGCGCGATCGCATCAGGCCTCGCAGGATCTGGTAGTCCGATAGATTTGCAGGCTCTCAGCAGATCTTCGGGTTTTACAAACTTGATCGCGTAATCATAAATCTCCTGGGTTAACGCCGTCACGCCACCGCGAAACAACGACGCGAAAGCGATGAGCAGCTTCTCGGCTGCGTGAGGGTTCGTCTCCAGAAGGGCTCCTACATGTGCCTGAACAGGATCTCCGCCCTTGCACTTTTGCCAGATCCGCAGCAGTTGCGCCGCTTCATCCGCCCTTCCCGCGAGCAGCGACCCACTCGCCGCATACAGCGAAATTCGGTCGGCGAAGATCTCGGTCAACTCAGTTTCGTCACCAACCGAGAACAGACGAGCAGTTTCAGGTTCGTGGGTCTGGGGTTGCATTGACGAAAGAAACACTGCGCCGAAGCCAATGGGTTCCACACGCTCAAGGATAAGTCGCCCAAACTGTTTCCTATCAGGTCCCGGGAGGCGTCCCACGACCTTTCTGATCAGGAAGCCCGCCGTGACGAAGAGTCTCAAGAACTCTTCCGGTGGATCGGGGAGCAGTGGCCCCAAGCGCGCGACGCAAAAAATAAGCCGCTTTGCAGATTCAACCGGCATTTCGAAAATCCGATGTTCCAGCTTAAACAAGAGCGTTCGTTCTTCACCGGGACGGATGAGCCGACGATAACCTTCGTCGACGTCACCATCCGCCATAGTCCCGAGGCAGGCAACAAATGCGTCTACCTCCTTATCTGATATGTCACCGGAAGGTACGGAACAGGTGAGGTAACGAGTGAGGTAGTCGTGCGAAGAAACCCGTTGCTCTCGCTGGGCACGATCACGAGTTCCTTGATCGCCGTATTGGCCGGTTCGCAAGAGCTCTCCCAACTGAGGGAACAAGCGAGTGAGTAAAGACTCCGCGCGGTCTGCTTGCACACCGGAAAGAATTCGACGAGTTCCTCATTTTTTACGTGGCGGAAGGGAACACGGTCAGAGTCATTCGGATCCTGCATGGCAAGCGCGATACCGCTCGCATTCTGAAGAGAAGGAGTCTGCCGACGATGACACGCAGTGGTCGTTGACCCTGACACTCTCATGCGCACAGTGATGGCCAAGAGCGGGCACCCGACGAGTCGGGGTGCGGCAGACCAAGTGTCTGCGCCACGTTCAAAGACTTTCAACCGCGGCGGCCATATGATCCAAATACCAGGCGTGGGTTGCGGCGATGCCATCTTCCAGGCGAACGCTGGCACGCCAGCCTAGAGCGGTCAGCCGCGACACATCCAGCAATTTGCGCGGCGTGCCGTCCGGGCGTGACGGATCGAACCGGATCGCTCCGGGGTAACCAACGATATCCGCCACCAGCCGCGCTAGCTCGGCAATGGTGAGATCGACACCGGTGCCGACGTTTAGCGGCTCCGGCGCGTCATAGTTCTCCATCACGAAGCTGGCGGCGTCGGCCAAATCGTCCACATGAAGGAACTCGCGAAGCGGCGTGCCGGTGCCCCACAGCACGATCTCCGGTGCTTGGGACATTTTCGCTTCGTGGAAGCGGCGGATCAGCGCCGGCAACACGTGGGACTTCTCGAGATCGAAATGATCTCCCGGGCCATAGAGATTCGTGGGCATGAGGCCGACCGCGGAAAAGCCGTATTGGGTTCGATAGGCTTGCGCAAGCTTGAGGCCGGCGATCTTAGCGATGGCGTAAGCCTCATTCGTAGGCTCCAGCGGTCCGGTGAGCAGACTCTCTTCTCGAATTGGCTGCGGGGCGAATTTAGGATAGATACACGACGAGCCGAGAAATAGAAGTTTCCTTGCTCCGTTGCGCCAGGCGGCGTCGATGACATTGGTCTGGATCGCGAGATTGTCGAACAGGAACTGGGCCGGTTGCCTGGCATTGGCCTGAATGCCGCCCACCTTGGCTGCCGCTAAAAATATGTATTCGGGCCGATGAGCGGCGAAGAAATGGTTGACGGCCTGTTGATCGCGAAGATCCAGTTCGCGGCTGGAGGCGACCAGCAGACTGTCGTGGCCGGACTCCTGGAGACGGCGTACGATCGCCGAGCCAACCAATCCGGTGTGGCCCGCGACATATACCTTAGCATCACGGGGAAGTGTTTTACCCATACACGCCACCGCGCCGCACCACGTTGTGCCCGGCGCTGGCGAGGGTCAACTCCTGACGGGCCAGTTCGAGATCGCTCTCGACCATCGATTGCACCAGTTCCTGAAAGCCCACCTCCGGCGCCCACCCTAACAGATGCCGCGCCTTGGAGGAATCGCCGCACAGGAAGTCGACCTCGGTGGGACGGAGATAGCGGGGATCGATTTCGACATGTTTCTTCCAATCGACGCAGGCAAACTCGGCGGCAGCATTCAGAAAATCGCGAACCGAATAACTCCGGCCCGTCGCGATGACCAAGTCTTCGGGTGTAGGGTGCTGCAGCATCATCCACATAGCCCGGACATAATCGGCCGCGTGACCCCAATCCCGCCGAGCGTCGAGATTGCCGAGATAGAGCTTCTCTTGCAGGCCCATGCGAATTCGACCGAGAGCGCGAGTGATCTTGCGGGTGACAAAGGTTTCGCCGCGGCGGGGCGATTCGTGATTGAAGAGGATGCCATTGGCGACGAAGAGACCGTAAGCTTCGCGGAAATTCACGGCATACCAATAAGCCGCGACCTTGCTACAAGCGTAGGGGCTGCGCGGATAGAAAGGCGTCCGTTCGTCCTGAGGAGGCGGGGACGCGCCGAACATCTCCGACGAACTCGCCTGATAGAAGCGGGGTTGACGCCCGCTGTGGCGCACATAGGCGTGGAAGGCCTCCAGCAGTCTCAGGGTTCCGGTAGCTACGACGTCGGCGGTGTACTCGGCTTCCTCAAAGCTGACGCGGACATGGGATTGACCTCCGAGGTTGTAAACCTCATCGGGTTCCGTCAAGCCAAGCAGTTGACGAAGACGGCCGGTGGTGGTCAGATCCCCATAGTGGAGATGAAGCGCGCGGCCCGCTACGTGCGGGTCGGCGTAGATATGGTCGAGCCTATCGGTGTTAAAGGTGGATGTCCGGCGAACGATACCGTGCACCGTGTAACCCTTGGACAGAAGGAATTCTGCAAGGTACGAACCATCCTGGCCAGTAATGCCGGAAATCAGGGCGGTTTTCACTGAGAAGATACTATCCTATCAGGCGCTTTGGACGCGGCAAGCAACGGTGGTTGTTCCCAACGATCGTTGTGTTTGCTGCGATCGCGGAGTCCGGCGTTATCATTTGATTGTTAAGGCCGTGCCACGGGCGGGATCTGAACCATGGCTATGACTTGTGGTGTTCCGGGAGGCTCTTTGGAGGAGATAAATCGCGAAGCGCCGAAGGGCGCCACGCCTGCATTCTCCGTTCTGGGAGTGTTAGCGAAGCCGAAGGATTTGGCCTTTCTATACGATTTCAAGTCACCGGAAAGCACAACCATAGGCAGGATCAAACTGGGCGAGTTGATCTCATCCGTTACAAAGGAAGATGAGGCGGCGCTGGGC